>ERZ808240.2290-NODE-2290-length-21383-cov-13.331302_pt1 | contig 21383 bp, 12 predicted proteins | sample MGYA00521084_ERZ808240 | MGnify/ENA primary metagenome ERZ808240 (study PRJEB31516, sample SAMN03275571) | gut metagenome | biome: mammalia-associated habitat; material: feces | host: Papio cynocephalus | place: Kenya | collected 2012-08-06 ...
ATGTCCCTCTTGCCCGTCGCCGCTTGGTCGAGGCGGAACGCCATGTTCGACTGCCCGGAGCAGAGCCACACCTCTCCTGCCGCCACATGGCTAAACACTTTCTTCTGTTTGCCGGCCTGGATGGTGAGGGTGTAGTCGGTGCCCACGGCCAAAGGCTTGAGCTTGACGCTCCATTCGCCGCGGTTGTTGGCGACAGCCACAGCCTTTTGCCCGGCTATGCTCACCACGACCCTATCGCCCGTGTTGGCCGTGCCATGTATGTCGAGAGGCATGTCGCGCTGCAACACCATGTTGTCGGTATAGACACACGGCAGCTTCAAGCCGCCATAGTCGCCCGTGATGCCGCCATACACCGTCCTTGCCAAGATGCCAGCCCCCTCAGGGTTAGGGTGTATGGCATCGGGCAGCAGGTTGGGATATGGATAGAGAGGGGCGTGGAAATCTATCAGCTCAGCACCGCTTACCCTCGCCACGGTCTTGATGGCCTCTTGTATCTCGTCGTGCCAACACTTGGTGCCCGATATGAACCTTGGATGACGGTCGGCGATAGGGGTCATGCAAGCCAAGATAAAGCGCACCTTAGGGTTGGCGGAGCGCAGGGAGTCCATCAGCGAGAGATAGTCTCTCACGAAATCATCCCTGTAGTTTGGCCAGTTGCGCGGGTCAGTGTCGTTGATTCCAAGGTGAATCACGGCGATGTCGCCCTTGAAGGCCATGGCTTGCCTGAACTCATCCTGCCGCATGTATGGGCGATGCCCATGATTCAGCAGCGTGGCGCCAGGCTTGCCGAAGTTGCCCACTTCATAGTTGTCGCCCAGCATCTTCTGGAGTTGCACGGGATAGGAGAAGTGCGCCCTGTCCTTGATGCCCGTGCCATAGGTGATGCTGTTGCCCACGCAAGCCACCTTGATTTTCCGCACCGTTTTCTTGCTGGCCGCCGATGCCGTGAGTAAACCCACGAAAAGCAACAACACGGCCAAAGTTCTCATAGGAAATTTAAATCTTTCTATCAACATAGTTTTTAGTCAATATTTATCTCACACTATATTTCCACCTTACCATTGTCTGTCAGCCATGGGTTTGCCCATCTATTCTATTATAGCTGCCGTGAACATCCACTTCACCAACCTTATTTCCGGGGTAGAGAACTTTCCTACCGGAAGTTTCAACAGCAATTTGTTCCATCCTCGGTTAAGCGTAATCTCTATCGTTGGACGGGAAACGGCATTCTCGTTGCGCAACGGAATCTCGTTTGAACGGACTGTGTTCGTGTTCTCCCATACGGGAGGCATTATCTCCTCGCCATTGAGCCAAGCCCTGCTGCCCTTATAATCCCATGTGCCAGGGCGAGGCGGCAAGTCGCTCTCCGACCTGCTGTAGTTTTGGAATTCCAACAACAATCTTGCCTTTCGCTTCTTTTTAGAATAAATCCACGACGTGGCATACGCCGTGTGGTTTTCCTGTGGATTTGAATAGAAACCAGGAACCAAACTACCCCACACATGACGAAGGTAGATGCCATTGCCCGTGACCTTGCGAACCTTGTATGCCTTGCCCTCATACTGATATACGGAATCGTCACGGCAAGCCGTGCCCTTGTTCATCTCTGGAGGGAAGACCTTGCCCAAGTCGCCACCATTGGGAAAGGCATCGGTGATAAGCCAATGCGCACTGGTCTGGCATACGTAAGGGAACGGCTCGCCTTTCAGCCAATGATTTTTCTGCCACAACAAGCGGTTCTCAAACTCAGTGAAGGCGGCAAGTTGCTCAGGCTCATCGTCCCAAAGCAATGTGCCCTTGCCGTCAAAATAGCTATTGCCGCCACCTCGCCAAGCACGCTCGGCCAGGGTGAGCATATATGGATAGAAGTTGTTTTCCGCCAACATCTGCGGCACATTGTCTATATAGCGATCATTCCAAAACGCCAAGACGCAGCCTGCCAAGTCGTCACTGCCCTCTGGCTGGTTGTATATCCTGCTGTTGAACAGGGCTACCAAGTCGGCATAGTCGTCAAAATGATTGGCATAGTGGAAGCGGCAGTCGATGGCTGGAATGCCCTTCTGCGCCTTTCCACGATAGCTCCACAATTGCGTCATGTCTATCTCGCCCGGTTGATAGTGCCACCCAGGATTCCAAGATATGACTTTCTTGCCTTTCTCGCGAATGTATCTCACCATCTGTGGCACGAAGCCAGGGTTGGTGAATTGCACCTCGTCGGTACCAATATGGATGTAAGGCACGTCGAAAGTGGCACAAACCTCATCCAGTATGTCTTTGAGTATCGAGCTGCCCTTCTCGCTTTGCATGTCGCACCCGAAGGTTCGCTCAAATGCCGCGCTATGCCCCGGCATGTCTATCTCTGGAATCAAAAGCATCTGGTGCCGCTTGCAATAATCCACGAGCTGGCGCGCCTCTTCCAAGGTATAGTATTTGCCTTTCTCGCGCTCCATGTTGTCTGGCGCGTTGAGTTGCGGATAGTGCTTGCTTTCCAACCTCCAAGCCTGATTTTCCGTGAGATGCCAATGGAAGACGTTAATCTTGAATCTGCTCAAGAGACGTATTTCACGCTTGAGCTCTTCCATGGGTATGAAGCTCCTGCCCACGTCGTGCATGAAGCCCCTTACCCTGAATGCGGGCCAGTCGGTGATTTCGCACTGTGGCAAGCAGGTCTTTTTGTCTTTGGTAATCTTCAGCTGCTCCAGGGTCTGCCTTCCCCAATACATTCCCTTCGGGGTGGTGGCCTCAAGCAATATTGTCTTGGGCGTAATCAACAGATGATACGCCTCTTCCTGGAACCTCGCGCCTTGCACCCTGTCAACATACCTCTCCACCACGCCTTTCCGCCCATCCGTCATCTTGCCACTGAAGTGGCACTTCTGCGGCATGGGCAAGAGCGATAGCGTGCTTGGTGATGTCGCGGCTAAGGATGCCATGCCGCACGCCAAGGCCAACAAGATTACCAAGAGCTGTCTCATGCCGGTACAATATGGTCTTATTCTATTTGTATTGACCACCCGTTATCTGGCCGATGCTCAACTTGTCAAACCTTATGTCGTAATAGTCGTCTGGCTCGGTCTCAGGGTGACGGAACGCGTTTTCCTCCAACAAGAAGAAGATGCTGCCATCCTTGCCCTGCACCATAGTGGAATAAGCCGACGTGGTGTCGCTGACACGATAGCAACCTTCCCAATCCTTGGCTATGGCCTCTGGCGTAGCATAGTCAGCAGCCGTCTCCAATGCCTTGTAATAAATGCCCACATTGGTGCGCTGCGGTCCACAAGGCACGCTCTGTAGCAGCAGCTTCACCTTCTTGCCGTTCTTCTTGGCATTCACCAAGAGCACCTCGCCATTGCAAGCGTTGCCCTTGGCTGTCACGCCATGATTGGCAGCACCAGACATCGCCACCTTGCCCCAAGAACCAGTGGCCAACTTCTTGTCCTCATAAAAGTAGATGTTGAAAAACCTGCCGCCCGTCACGCGGCTGCTGAGCAGCACGTTGCCATTGGGCAATTCCTCTATCTTGGCCTCATCGCCGCGAGGAGCGGCCTCTGCCACGTTCTTGCCCAGTACGGCCCACGTCTTACCGAAGTCGTCGCTATACAATATCCTATTGCCCTGACGGGTAGCCAGCACTGTATATACACGATAATACTTGCCAACCTTTATCTGCTTGCTTTGGCATATCCTGCCACTGGTAAAGAAGGCCGACTCCACCTCTGGCATAAGGGCATAGATTTGCTTGGTCACTTCCTCGCCTTTCCACGTCTTGCCCTCGTCATCGCTATAATACCTGCCCATCATGAGCGGGTCCTTGCGCGACGACTCCCAATAGCCTATTCCGCCAGAGGCGCACATCAGCAATATCCGACCCGTCTTCCTGTCTACCACAGTGGCGGCGTCGCCGTGGGCACAGTCGAAGCTCGTGGCCACGCCATTGCCTCCCTTGGCCACCATCTGCTCCGCGCCGTTCCATGTCTTGCCCTTGTCAAGGCTGGTCTTCATCACGATGTCAAGATGACGACCGCCGCCTATGTCACGATTGTCGTAACGATGGTCGGTAAAGGCTATCAACTTGCCCGACTTGCATTCCACTATCGCCGGGATGCGATATTGCGCGTCGCGGTTGGAAAAGACGGTTACGCCATGACCATTAACACTTACAGACTGGGCCTCAACTGGCACAACAGGGGCGTTGGCCGACATTTGCGCTGGCACGAGAAGGGCCAAGCCCATGACCGACAAGAAAAACGCCTTGCCAACAGTTGATGAAAACATATCATTGTGACTTTTCATTGTACTTAAAATCATGTTATAGGTGTATATTGCAAAGTTAGGAATAATCAATGACTATACGGCTTTTTTCATGGACAATTATCACTCATATCAAATATTCTTAATAACTTTGCGACATTCGGACCAAGTCCACTATATAATGATAAAAACAAGAAGGCTATGGCTATATATCTTGACCCCAAGGCAGACCTCACGTTCAAGAAAGTCTTTGGTGAGCACAAGGAGCTGATGATAAGCTTCCTCAACGCCATGCTCCCACTTCCCGACAATGGGCAGGTGGAGTGGATTGAATACCTCGAACCTGAGCTCATACCAGATCACCCATTGAAGAAGGACACCATCGTCGACGTGCGCTGCCGCGACGCGCGCGGTCGCCAGTTTCTCGTGGAGATGCAGATGATATGGACACCCGCTTTCATGAAGCGGGTGCTGCTCAATGCCACAAAGGCATATTCGCGACAATTGGACAAGGGCGAGCATTATGAAGACATACAGCCCGTGTACTCGCTGAACCTTGTCAACGACACGTTCCGTGACGACACAGAAGACTTCTATCACGACTATGGAGTGATGGACGTCAAGAACCCAGACCAAACCATTGACGAGATGCACCTCATCTTCATAGAGTTGCCAAAGTTCAAACCACATTCCTTCCACGACAAGAAGATGATGGTGCTGTGGCTACGCTACCTCACGGAGATTGACGAGAAGACTCGTCAGGCTCCAGTCGAACTTCTTGAGAATCCCGACACGTGCAAGGCACTTGACATAGTGAAAGAGTCGGCTTTCACCGAAGCGCAGATGGCAGGCTACGAGCATTTCTGGGATGCAGTGAGCACTGAGCGCACATTGGTGGGAGCAGTGGAACGAGCCAACAAGAACCTGCGACAGGCCCTCGACAAGGTTGACGAGGTACAGACGAAACTGCGTGAAGCACAAGCCGAAGCAGAACGAGCAAAGGCAAACGCAGAACGAGCAAAGGCGGATGCTGAACGAGCAAAAGCGGAAGGTGAGAAAGCCTGTGCATTGGCAATGGCTCGCAACATGATTGAAGACAATATGCCAATAGCCGTTGTCGCAAGATACACAGGACTGTCAGAGGAAGAAATCAAGTCGCTCTCACGACATTAAAACAGTTAGCCCACGTACGTGATCCAGGCGGTTCACGTACGTGGGCTAACGTCGCAAGGGCGAAATCTGTTCGCTACAAGGATGTTATCTCTTCGTGAGTTCGGCAGGCAACTTAGGCATGGCACCTTTTTGCGTGCACACGAAGGCACTGACCTTGACAGCCAGCTCATGCGCCTCGGCGATGGACTTGCCAGAGAGAAGCGACGCCACGAACGAGCCAGTGAAGGAGTCGCCCGCGCCAACGGTGTCGGCAACCTCAACTTTCGGGGTGGGTTGGAAGCTCTTGAAATCGTGAGGCGCGAAGACATAACTGCCGTTGGTGCCACAGGTGAGCACTATCATGCGAAGGTTGTAGCGATTCAGTATCAAGTGGCACTTCTCCTCTATGTCAAGACCTGGATAGCCAAAGAGCCGAGCAAGGACGACGAGTTCCTCATCGTTGATTTTCAAGATGTCGCAATGGCGAATGCCGTTTTGTATGGTCTCCTTGTCGTAGAATTTGCCACGGAGGTTGATGTCGAAAATCTTCAAGCAATCCTTTGGCGTGACGTTAAGGAAGCTCATGATGGTGGTTTTCGACTCTTCGCTGCGCTGCGCCAACGACCCGAAGCACACTGCCAAGGCATCGTGTGCCGCCTCTGCCATCTCCGGCGTGAACGGGATGTGATCCCATGCCACATCGGGCGTGAAGGCATAGGTCGGCACGCCCTCGCCGTCGAGCGAGACGTTGACCGTCCCAGTGGGATAAGGCACACGTGGGATGATGTATTTCAAGCCATTCTCATCGAATGTAGCCAACGCATGGTCGCCAAGCGCGTCGTTGCCCACCGCGCTCACCGCCATGGCCTCAAAACCAAACTGACTGGCATGGTAAGCGAAGTTGGCTGGCGCGCCACCGAGTTTTGCGCCTTGTGGGAGAACGTCGTAGAGCACTTCTCCCAATCCGATAATCTTTCTCATTTTCTATTATGTCTTTATTGTTTGCTTAATATTTTATCTGCTTGATAAACAAGAGGAGGTATACCACCCCAACCGTCATCACCGCCACAGCTCCAAGCTGCGAGCCCATGGCATCGCTGGCCACGCCCATGACAAGCGGGAAAATGGTACCGCCGAAGAGACCCATGATCATGAGTCCGCTTATGGCGTTTTTCTTCTCCGGCATATATAGCATGGCCTGCGAGAGACACATGGAAAAGACGTTGCTGTTGCCATAGCCCACGAAGGCTATACCGGCGTAGAGCCATAGCTTGGCAGTGTCGGCGGTGCCCATTGCGCCCATGAACATGCAAGCCATGCTCAAGGCCATCATGACAACGGAGATGATGAAGAACGTGCGGGTCTTCAGCACGCGGAGGAAGAAGCTACCCGTCAAGCAGCCAAGCGTGCGGAAGATGAAATAGAGGCTTGTGGCCCATGCAGCGTCATTGAGGGTCATGCCGGCGTATTCCTGCAACAGTTTTGGGGATGTTGTGTTGGTGCCTACGTCGATACCCACATGGCACATTATGCCGAAGAAGCACAACAACACGTATGGATTGCCAAGGAGCTTGAATGTGTCGATATAGTCACGACCCAGCGACTTGCGCTCCGCTTCGGTCTCGTTATCGCCTGTCTCTTCCTTGATAGACGTGGCTTGCAACAAGACGGAAGCGAGTATGCCCACGATCATGTATATCGGGAAGAGCACGCGCCAACCGAGACCAAGGTCGGGTATGGTGGCGGCGGCACCCCACGAGGCTATTATGGGAGCCAGGAAAGAGGCTATGGCCTTGACAAACTGACCGAAAGTGAGCGTAGAGGCCAAGTGACCCTTCACAAGTTGAGAGACGAGAGGGTTGAGCGATGTCTGCATGAGCGTGTTGCCTATGCCGAGAAGCGAGAACGAGACGAGCATAACCACAAAACTCTCTGAGAATATAGGCAACAGCAGCGAGACAAAGGTAACGATGAGCGAGAGCATCACGGTCTTCTTGCGGCCTATCTTGTTCATCAACACGCCAGTGGGTACCGAGAATATGAGGAACCAGAAGAAGACGAGAGAGGGCAGGAAGTTGGCCACGGTGTCGCTAAGGCCAAGGTCTTGCTTCACGTAATTGGAGGCCGTTCCCACCAAGTCCACAAAGCCCATGGCGAAGAAACAAAACATCACGGAAATCATGGCAAACCTTGAAGTCCGCGCCGCTACGTTTTTCTGTTGGATATTGTTTTCCATTGTGTTTTAAAGCTTAAAGATGTATTTTGTATGGTTTTCTGCGGTTGCGCGACAGAAAATCGTACGATGTCGCAAATTTAATAAAAATGTCAATACCGCCTTACCGTGAAAGTGGATTTTTTCACGTGGCAATATTTTATCTCAACGCATAGACTTTTGCCTTTCCGCCTTTCACTTTCAGTGTGGTGTATGGCGACGATGGGAACACGATGTTGGTCATCGCCATCTTTCCGTCAGCGTCGAACACCTCGATGCTGCTCTTGTCTATGAATATCCTCAAGGTCTTTATTCGCCCACGCGTTGGTGCCTTCGTCACGGCTGGGAAGTCGGTGCTGAAGCTCACGACGCCACTCTTGGCACGGTCCATGGTGAATGTTTGGTTAGCGGCACTGTAGGTCATCACCACCTTCTCGCCCTTGGCGTTGGAGAGAGTTATGGTGGTGTTGGCGCGAAGCTGCACGTCCACCCTGCAAGCCTGCGTGAGCCCTGCCGAGGGTTTCTTGGCGAAGGCAGCCATCACCTCTCGCGACGGTGTCACGCTTACGTATCCCGTGTCTTGATACTCAAAGTAGCCGAGGTCGCGCGGTATGCCGTTGGCTGAGCGATACTGCTTAGTGGGCACCTGGCTGGCATACTGCCAGTTGCTCATCCATGGCAAGGCCACGTGGCGGCCGTCGGGAGCGTTGTTGAACGTCACCGTGGCATAGTGGTCCTTGCCCCAATCCATCCACTTGGTGACCGATGGATCGGTGTCGCAGATGAACTTGTGGCCATCGAACGTGCCGGTGAAATACTGTGTCGCCGAGCCGCCGAAAGGTCCGCCAGGGTTGATGTTGCACAGCAGCACCCAATGGCCGTTGCCCATGTCAAGCAGGTCAGGACACTCCCACACGCCATCGTGTGAGCCATATTCCTCGCCGAAGTCGCTCTCAAACTTCCAGTCTTTCAAATCCTTGGAAGAAAAGATCTTCATGTGCTGCTTCTCCGACACGATGAGAATCCATCTCTCGGTGGCAGCATGCCAAAAGATGTGTGGGTCGCGGAAGTCGGGTATGTTGGACACGAGCACAGGGTTGTCGGCGTATTTCTTGAACGTCATGCCATTGTCGGTGCTCACCGCCATGCTCTGCGTCTGCGCCTTTCCAGCCGAAGTATAGTAGGCCACCACCGCCCCATTGCCGAATCCGGCGGTGTTGTCGTTGTCGACAACCGAACATCCGCTGAAGATGGTGCCAAGGGCGTCGGGCAGTATGGCATCGCCCTCGAAAGTCCAGTTCACGAGGTCCTTTGACGTGGAGTGTCCCCACGTCATGTTCTCCCACTGTGAGCCGAAGGGGTTGTGCTGGAAATAGACGTGCCATAGGCCATCCTTGTAGAAGAGGCCGTTGGGGTCGTTCATCCAGCCGTATGTCGGCGTGTGGTGATATATCTGGCGGAACGCCTCACGGTTGGCCATGTCAAAAGTATCGCTCAGACTCATGAGCTTCCAGCACGCGAAGTCGGCAGTGGCCGTCTTGCTGGCAGATGGTGCCGCGTCGTCGCGGTTGAGATTAACGTCAAGGAGCACGCTCTTCGTGTCCTTGATTTCCGACAACTCAAGTGGCACGTAATAGTCGGCCTTGTTCATGGCGAGCCTCACGTTGAACTCCCTCACCACGTTGTTGTCTGCAATCACGCGCACATGATCCATGTTGGCGTTCTCCTCCACGGGGATGAGCAGGTATTTCTTCGCCGTGGGCACGCGAAGCATCACTTGCGTGTCGCTGAGCACCTGAGGCTTTATGGTCTGCGCGGAGACATTGAAACAGAATAGCGATGCCAGGCACGCAAAAGCAAATCTATGTAGGGTATTCATATTATGTTTTTTAATGGTTAAGAAAACGTTAGTTCCAGATTCTCTTCAATGTTCTGACCTTGACATCGCTTATTCCGGAAACAGATACCTTGTCGTAAATGCTCGATGGGAACACTATGTTGGTCATCGCCGACGAGCCGTTGTCGGCAAAGATCTCCACCGATGAGCGGTCTATGAAGACATCAAGCTCTATCGATTCCTTGTCGGTGTTGACCGGCATCTTCATGGAAGGTATGGCAAAGATTGTCGAGAACCCTGTCTCACCCGTCTCCACGCTCCTGCTGGCATAGACAAGCCCTTCCTGCGCGTCATAACGCAATCTGCAATACTGCCCTGCGCCATTGCTGAAAGTCATTGTCCAATCGGATGTGGTGGGCACCGTGGCCTTGGCTTGCCATGCGCCATTTGTATCGTCAACCTCACCGTTGTTGTCGGTCCATTCGCCACAAAGGGCGTCAACCTCTGGAACCACCGTGCTTGCCACCACCAACTTGCCGCGGCAGCTCGCGAGTTTCAAGTCGCGTGGCAACGTCATCGCCGAGCGCCATGGCGAAGCCGGCACGTTACCGCAATAGTTCCAGTTGTTCATCCAGCCTATATACGTGCGCCTGTCGCCCGTGTTGCTCCAAGTGACACCAGCGTAGTTGTCGGCTCCATAATCGAGCCACATGGGATAATCGTATCCGTCGTCCGGGGTGAACGTCGTGCCGTCAAACGAGCCAATGAAGTACATAGTGCCAGAACCAGCCACGGGGCCTCCTGGATTGGTGCTTACTATTTGCACCCATTTCTGCTTGCCGTCATACTCAAGTGGGAAAAGGTCTGGGCACTCCCACTGTCCGCGATTGCAAACCTGCCGCGACACTGAGAAGTCGCTCATGTGTTTCCAGTTTTTCAAGTCGGTGGAAGACCATAGTTCTATGACGTGGTCGTTGCCGGTGGCGAGTTCCATCACCCATTTTTTTTCGGCCTCATACCAAAACACCTTCGGGTCGCGGAAGTCTGAGCGTGTAGATGACACCACGGGGTTGTTGGCATATTTGGTGAAGTGGATGCCATCAGTGCTGTAAGCGATAGACTGCTGCTGGTACTTGTCGGCAGAGGTGTAAATGGCAACAATGGCACCAGCCCCGAAGCCAGCGGTATTGTCCTTGTCCACGACAGCAGAACCTGAGAAGATTTCGCCAAGCTCATCTCTCGTCAAGGCCACGCCCTGTTCTTTCCAGTGCAAGAGGTCAGTGCTCGTGGCATGACCCCAACTCATGTTTCCCCAATTGTTTCCTTGCGGGTTGTATTGGTAGAAGAGATGGTAAGTGCCATTGGCGAAAACCAAACCATTGGGGTCATTAATCCAGTTCTTAGCCGGAGTGTAATGTATCTGTGGGCGGTATGGCTCATCATAGTCGGAAGCCGTAGACGGCTGGTCTGGCGTTGGCTCTTCTATCGTCTCGTAAGGACCGAGAGCTGGGTCTACAACCTTGCCGTCGGAGCACGATGCCATCACCATTGCGGAGACCATAAGAACCGCAGGTATCCCGTGCCAAAGTGTCTTGTATTTATCCATCAGTAAATTGTTTAATTAGATTATTGTCTATCTCGTCTTCAGGTATTCCAAGCTGTTCTTGGCCATTCCAAGAATGGTTTCCTGGTAGATGTTGTTCTTCGGGTACGCGCTTACGTCTTTTGTCCCGTCACCGTTTTTCATGGAGAACGAGCAACCGCCGTTGCCAACGCAAATCACCGTGCCTTTGAAATCGGTGTTGCCTTGGCGTGCCTCCCAAACGTTGAGCTGGGAAATCCAGCTCACTTGCGAATCCCAGACACCCAAAGGATAGATGCCGTAAGTCTGAGTTACCTCGTTGTAGCAAGCCATGTCTTGATTGCCCTTGCCTGTCAGCACGGCGGGAAGGTTAAAGTAAAGGCAGTTGTGATCCTCTGTCCATCCAGGTCCTTTCACGGCCAGCATCTTTATTCCGTTTGGCGCAGTATACACGGGAAGGTTCTTGTAAATGGGATGCGAAGAGAAGTCGATGACATTGCCTCCCGCATTGAGACTCGTGGCCATGGCCCATATGTCAGGGTTGTAACTGCCGGCTCCGATGCCTATGTTATGGTCGTTGCCCTGCATCATGTTCTTGTCGAGTCGTCCGAGAGTGGCGATGTAGGCCGTGGCATGCTGCCACAAGAGCAAGTTGCCACCGTCCTTGTACCAGCTTTGGATGATTGGCGTGGCTTGTTCCACGATCTCAGGCATATTCCACACGTCTGCCTCAGAGCCGCTATCAAGATCGCGCAGCCAGAACATCACCCTGTAAGGGTCGATGTCGGAACGCTGCTTGATGTCGCCAAAACAGAGAAACTTTGCAGCCGGATACGTCTTGTGCAGCCACAACCATGCCGAAGCCTCATCATCGTCGCCATTGGCCACGAGGTCGTCTGGCGTCTTGTGCGTGCTCAGAAAGGCCATTGCCGTCTTGCCTATCTTCAGAGACGCGGTAGAGGCAAGCGACTGCCCCTTGGCATTCTCAGCGCGTGCCGTGACATTCCACTCCTCGCCATATTTCACGTCGGGTATGGTATAGCTTGTCACAGAAGGCGACAGCGTCTCAGTGATGGTGCGCGAGCCGTTGGTAGCGGTCAGCGACACTCTCTCCGTGTCATCGCTTGGCGTCCACGTCACCAGGGCATCATATCCACCGCTTTTCTCAAGCTGGGAAATCTGTAACCCTGCCAGCTGTGCGGCACCCTCACGCGTGTATGTCTTCACCACGCCTTCTGAGAGGTTCGTGCCATCAGATACCTTGAACACGTATGTGTAAGGAGTGTTGGTGTTGACGCTCCTCTGGACAAATGAAGTGCCAGCCACCGTGTCTGACGACGACAGCGTGCCGTTGGTGTAGAGCGTAACAAGCATCTTGTGGCCACTGGACAACTGTGGCCATGTCCAGGTGTAGTCGTCACCGTACAGCGAACCGCTTATTCGCTCTCCGTCAATGGTCTCAAGAGCCATTGGCGACATGTCGAAATCCTTGTCTTGGCAAGAACCAAACAGGATGGCCAGCAAGGACAATATAATAGTCAGTCGATTATTGATCATAATTGAAATTCTGTCTTTGATTGTTTTTAAACTGTTCCGCTCGGCTTAATATCCCTTGTTCTGCGTGTAGAGTCCGGGGATATAATAGAGCTGGTTGTACGGCACGGGGAAGAACTCGTTCTTGCCCTTCGTGAAATGCGCGTCCTTATAATACTGCGCGTATCCTTGTCCGTCGTAAGAGTCCTTTGCCTCACGGGTAAAGTAAGAGTTCAGTGTCGATGACAGCATTCCCCAACGTCGCAGGTCGAAGAAGCGCTCATGCTCTTGCCCGGTCTCAAGCCTGCGCTCCCACCTGAGACACTTGCGTGCAGTTTCCTTGTCCTTGAAGTAAGTGTCGGGGTATAGGCTAATCTGGCATTGGTCGGCAGCGTACCCTATGTGCTTGCTAACGGAGTTGGCTGCGCGCTGGCGAATGGCATTGATGATGGCGCGCGCCTCTTCCAGGCGGTCAAGCTCAATGAGAGCCTCCGCGCGGTCGAGCATGGCATCGGTATAGCGTATCACGTAGTCATTCATGGCGAATGCCTGCCAAGAACCATTGTAGGTCTCACCCTTGCTGCGCTGCGGCACACACTTCAAGGTCGTGTAATAGCCATAGGTGTTTGGCGTGCGCGAATTGGCCGTGGTAAGCGTGTACTGCTCCTCATACTTGTAAGGGAATGTAGGCATGCCCACGGTGTGGAACAAGCGTGGGTCCCACTTTTGCGCCGTTGGCTTGCCGTTGACAGGATGGTCGTTGGCTTTGTCGTAATCGTCAAACTCAGGCAGTCCGTTTTCGGTCTTGAAAGCGTTGACGAAATCTTGCGATGGTTTCTGGAAGTCCCATCCGCACGACCACATCTGCCACACGCCATTGAGCATGTTCGACCAGTTGCCACGCCCATAGGTAGTGTGATCATCGGCATAGTCGCTTGTCTGTACGGCAAAGATGCTCTCCTTGCTGTTGTTGTAGTCTGGAAGGAAGATGTCGCCATAATCCTCAAGATAGCCGTATTTCGACTTGACAACCACGTCGGTGTAATCTACAACCTTTTGCATGTAATCCTTGTTGATGAATTTCACTCCCGTGCTGTCCTCATATCCATTGCCCCACGCTCGCTGGAGATAGCACTTGGCGAGATAGGCTGCCGCCGCTACCTTGTTGGCTCTGCCGCCACCATCGGAGGGCTGCTCAGGCAGGTCGTTGTAGGCCGTCTCGAAGTCACCGATAATCTTGTCCCACAGTTGCTCATGTGTCAGCGCGTCGTTGCGAGTTTGCTCCTGCAAGTTGTTTTTGTAGACATTCTCGTCAATCCAAGGAATCTTGTTGAACACCATGAAGAGCTTGTAATAGAAGTGCGCTCGCAAGAACTTGACCTCGGCGATACGCTGTTTTGTCGTGGCCTCGCCCAACTTGTCGGCACCGTTCTTGTCCAATGAGAGCAAGGCGCGGTTGCAGCGCGAAATGGCGCAATAGAGGCGATACCAAAGCTCGTCGAGATGCCCGAGGGTCGGGGTGAGAGTGGAGAATATCTCCACGGAGTGATATTCGGTGTCTGTCGTTCCGGAGCCACCTTTCAGGCAATCGTCTGAGGCGAGGTCGCCATAAGGCCAAAGATTGAACGGATAGGTGTACCAGCAATCGCCAAGCATGGCGTATGCGCTTGTCACCATGCCATCAGGGTCGGAAAAGGCCTTGTCCTCATCGATGACTGCAGTGGGTTTATAATCGAGGAAATCATCGCATGAGGCGAGTGGCAGCGAAGACAGGCAAAGCACGACCACGGATTTTGCAATGCTCTTTATATTGACATGAAAAGTTTTCATAATGGATGATGAATGTATTTGATTGTTTAGAAACCAATTTGCAAGCCAAACGACACAGATGTCGGCAAAGGATAGTTCCAGTTTGGGTTCTCCGGGTCGGAGCAAGTGAGGCCACTGCTCTTGATGGTGAGCAGGTTCTGGCCTGACACGTAGACACGAGCCTTCGACATCAGCAGTTTCTTGAGCAGCGAGGCCGGCAAGTTGTAGCCAAGCTGCAAGGTGCGGAGCTTGAGGTAAGAGCCGTTCTCCACATAATAAGAAGAGGTGCGTCCCTCATCGGCGGTATTGTTGGTGGTAAGCGCAGGGATGGTAGAACTCGTGTTTGCCGTTGTCCAAGCGCCAAGCAAGCGACTGCCCTTGTTGGAGCCAGCGTCGGTAATGCTCCAGAAGTCGGTTTGGAACTTCTGGTTGTTGTACACGTCCACGCCGGCGACACCCTGCCAGAACATTGCAAGGTCGAAGCCCTTGAACGTGATGTCGACGTTGAGACCGTAAGAGAAGGCGGGCACGGGGTTGAAAATCCAGGTCTGGTCTTTCTCATTGATGATGCCGTTGCCGTCGAGGTCGGCATACTTGATGCCACCCACACGCGCGTTTGGCTGTCCTGAAGCCAGCACTTCCTCCTTGCTTTGGAAAAGGCCGTTGGCGACATACCCCACTATTGAGCCATAGGGCTTACGCGCCTCTACGAGGTTTTGCTTCACGGTGTGAGCGTAAGAACCCGTTGTCGAGGAAGGTAGGCTCGTGACGCGGTTGCGGTAGAAGTCGAGGTTGCCATTCAGGTCGAGGCCAAGGCCGCAAGGCAATGTCTTGCGATAGCCAGCGGTGAACTCCATGCCCCAGTCGCGAAGCGAGGGCCCGTTTGACCAGCGGTTTCCGCCCTCGCCCATCACGGCAAGAAAAGCCGGGTTGATGAGCATGTCGTCGATGTTCTTGATATAGGCATCCACCGTGCCGTACAGACTACCATTGAACATGGTGTAGTCGAGGCCTATGTTGTATTGTGTCGTCGTCTCCCATTTCAGGTCATCGTTGGCTGTCTGCGTGGCACGATAGCCTGAGGGGAACGTGCCGGATCCTTGCAGGAAAATGTCGTAGGCGGTCGACGTGACGCGATCCAAGCCGTAATCGGTCACGTACAGGCCATAATGGGCGTTGTTGTCGATGCCCTGGTTGCCAGTCTTACCCCAAGAGAGTCGAAGCTTGGCATCGTCGAGCCATTTCTCGTGGAGCAACTGAGAAAAGCGGAAGCCAAGCGAGGCGGCGGGGAAGTCGCCCCAGCGATGGTTCTTGCCGAAGCGTGAGCTGCCATCGTGGCGAAGGGTGAACGAGGCGAGCAGGAGGTCGTTGTAGTTGTAGTCGGCCTTTCCGAAGAACGACGCGAGACGATAGCCGACCTTGGCTCCTGTGTTCCTCATGGTTCCTGTGGCGGCGTTAGGCCACATATAGTCGGTCGACTCAATGGAATACCCTTCCGAGATGGCATGAAAGTCCACGACGCTCTGCTTGTTGATTTCAGAGCCCAAGAGCACATTGAAATGATGGTGCTTCTTGATGTCGAAGAGATAGTTGAGCGTGTTGGACCACGTGTAATTGGTGTTGTTGGTTTGGCCGAGATCTGTCTTGGCTATGTTGTTGTTGACAATGTCCGACTTGAACGTGTGTGTCATGGCATTGATGAACGACGTGGTGTAGTCTATGCCGAAGTTGGAACGGAACACGAGACCCTTGAAAGGCTTGATGTCAACGTATGCGTTGCCGAAGAGTCGCCAGTAGTCGAGATGGTTGTCCTTGTTGTGGTAAAGTTCACGGAGGGGGTTCTGACGGTCGCTCATGCCGCCTACGGGTCCGGCGAACGTGACGCCGTCTGTCTCATAGACAGGCACTGTGGGAGACATCTTCAAGGCGTTCTCCATGGGGGCGGAGTCTACCTGACTTGTATAAGACAATGTGAAATTCTCGCCCACGGTCACCATCTTGCCGACGTTGAACGAAGTGTTCATACGGGCCGAGAGGCTTTGGAAATCGGTATATTTCAATATTCCCTTGTTGTTCTTGTAGCCCAACGAGAACAACTGAGAGCTCTTGTCGTTAGCCTTCGACAGAGCCACGTTGTAGTTTTGCGAGAATCCGGTTTGTGAAATCGCGTCCACCCAATCGGTGTCCGAACATGCCATGGTGCGCTTGCTGTTGATGTAGCCACCATAAAGACCGTTGACGGTAAAGTCTTGATACTGACCTGTCGTAGGGTTCCAGACGTTGATGCCTATGCCTTGCTTGGCATTGAGGTCAAGGCCGTAGTTGCTCGCGTAAGCCACGGGGTCGATGCCGTCGTTGAGCGCGGCCTGGGCCATTGCCGTGGCATAGCCCTTGGTGTCGAGGAGTTTCATCTTCGACTGGCTGGTATAGAACTGCGCGGTAAGGTTTGTGGTGAAGTCGATGTTGACCTTGTTGTTGTTCTTGCCGTGCTTCGTGGTGATGATAATCACGCCATTCGCGGCGCGACTGCCATAGATGGAAGCGGAGGCGGCGTCTTTCAACACTTGCATGCTCTCGATGTCGTTGGAATTAAGCGTGTTGAGCCCTGATGTCATTGGCACGCCATCCACGATGTAGAGAGGGTCTTGGGAAGAGTTGAACGAACCCACGCCCCTGATCCTGACTGTCGCTGAACCACTTGGCGAGCCAGTGCCGGTGATGGTCATGCCCGCGACCTTGCCTTGCAACGATTTCATCGGGTCAGCGTCTGGCGACGTGGTGAGCACACCTGTCTTCACGACAGACACCGCGCCGGTCAAGTCGGCCTTGCGTTGCACCTGATAACCTGTCACCACGACCTCGTTGAGGTCGTTTGCCGATTCCTTTAATTTGACTTGAAGATTTGGAGCGGCCTTCACCTCCTTTGAGGCAAAGCCAATGTAAGAAATGCTGAGGGTCGTGCCCTGTGGAACGACAAGCGTGAAATGACCGTCAAGGTCGGACACCACGCCGTTGCCAGTGCCTTTTTGAATGATGGACGCGCCAAGAATGGGCTCGCCAGTGTTGTCTGTCACCGTACCTTTTACGGTAATGTTGCCTTGCGCGAACATCGAAACCGAATGCACAAAAGCCAACAATAATGGCAACAAAAGTCTGTGATGGATAGAATGTATCCTCATCGCCAATAGTTTTTAAAGTTGTTTTTCGATTATTTGTTTTTAAGTAACGCCGCAAAATTAGTTTTCGCGAGCATACAAAACATAAAAAAATCGTTCAAATGGTTTCAAAATTGTTACATGAAACAATTTTAAGTCATTTGAACGATTATTATAATAGGCAAAAGCCTTTATCTTTTAGCAGTCAGGCGTAAGACGCCACGACACGCATTGCCACGCTACAATCTTTCATAACTTCTTGCCGCAATTTTCCTCCCTGTACTCGGTAGGGTATTTGCCAAACTGCTTCTTGAAGCAAGTGGAGAAATAAGCTGGCGAACTGAAGCCTATGTCGTAGGCTATGACGGAAACCGTCTTGTTTGTCCGCAAAAGCATTGTCGTGGCCTTTTTCAGACGCATCTGCTTGAGAAACTCCACTGGCGACATGTTTGTCAAGGCTTTCACCTTGCGGTATAGTTGCACGCGGCTTATGCCCATCTCGGCTCCTATGTCGTCCATCTTGAGGTTGCTTTCCGCCATGTGGCCCTTTATCACGTCCATCAACCTGTTGACAAACTCACAGTCTGTAGAAGCCATCCGCATCTCCTCAGCCTTGCCTTCCTGCTTGTTGCCATCGAAGAGGTGGCGCAGCTGGGCACGGCTCTTGAGCAGGTTGGCGATACGCGCCACGAGCAGGTTGGCGCTGAATGGCTTGGTCATGTAGGCATCTGCCCCACAGCCCAAGCCCTCCACTTGCTGGCTCTCCGTGCTACGTGCCGTGAGGAGGATTACAGGGATGTGGGATGTCATGGTGTCATCTTTTATCTTGCGGCAAAATTGCAAGCCATCCATGACGGGCATCATCACGTCGCTCACTATGAGGTCGGGCACGGTATCACGAGCCACCTTCAGGCCACTCTCACCGTCGGCAGCCTCAACCACGTGGTACTTGTCGGAGAGGAGAGTCCTGAGGTATGTGCGCATGTCGGCGTTGTCATCAACTATGAGCACTGTCGGAAGACCGCTGTCATTGTCAGTGCCAATGTCGGCTTCCCTTTCATCGGCCATTCTCGTGGTTTCAAGAAGCTGCACCAGCACGTTGGTGTCGGAGACAGCCTTGTCTTTTTCTTCATCCTTGTCGTCCGTAGTAGAGTCCGACGCCACGTCAGGATTGAAGTTGAGCACATCGTAAACTATATGTGAGAGCTGCTCCACGTTGCGTTTCAAGATGTCCACCAACGTGCGGTCATCGGCCCGCAACGACGTGCTGCCGGCAAGTTTCCTTATCGGTCCGTCGATGAGGGTCAGCGGCGTGCGCAGTTGGTGACGCGCGTTGTTGTAGAAAAGCGTCTGCTCACGATTTATCTTCTTCTCCCTTCGGTTTATGCGCCTCGTGATGACCACCATGCGCCATACGAGCAAGACGATTATGACGAGCAAGGCCATTGCCATGATGCTCACAATGGTTATGGTGCGTTGTGTGTTATAGAGGCCGAGATAGTTTTCAAGCTTGTCTTGCAACACGAGCAGGTCATGGCTTTGCCTGAGCATCTCCATGCTGGTTTGCTGTATTATGGAAGCGTTGTCGGGCGTGACGATGACGCTTTTCATGAAGTTATCTCGCTTGAATTTCCTGCCTTGCAAAATGTCAAGCGCTAACCTCACTATTTCCTCACCATGGGTGGGATAGATGTAAGTGCCGGCAAACTTGCCATTCTCCACGGCCTCTATTCCCTCGCCCTTGCCTGGCAAGCCGTCTATGCCGAGAAACATTATCTTTCCTGCCACGCCCTTATCCTTGGCGGCATCATAGGCCGCGCTCGCGGCGAGGTCGCTATGGCAAAACACTATGTCGGGCAAGGGGTTGCGGTCGAGCCAGTCGGCCATTGTCTCGTGAATGACCTCCGTGGACCAATCGGTATCGACAAAACTGTAATCAATGTTTTCCCGGCCTTTCATCACCGACGCGAACCCCCTGTGGCGGTCGATGGCTGGCGAAGACGTGGTGCCTCCTGTCAACTCAAGCACCCGTGGAACGTGGTCAAGCGAACGCACGCGCAACAGCGACAAGGCGTAATGACCCATGGCTCGCCCAGCTTCCACGTTGTCGCCGCCAATATACGCCGTGTAGTCGTCGCTGCGCACCTTGCGGTCGAAGAGCACCACAGGTATGCCATTCTTCCTTGCCCTAACTATGGCCGGGGCTATAGTCATGTCGTTTGGCGACACCACTATGAGGTCAACACCTGAGGCCACAAGGGAGTCTATCTGCTTCACTTGCAGGCGAGAGTCGTTGTTGGCGTTGGCAATGCTCACCTTCACCTCGTTGCCATAGAGGTGTTGAGCCGATAGCATCTCGTCGTTGACCTTCTCTCTCCACTTGCCACCAACACACTGCGATACTCCTATCCTGTACTTATAGGAATGATCGCCAGAGCACGAAGACAGCAGCAACGCGGCGACAAGGGCGAATAGGCTTGCGAGCCTTATTTGTGCAAGCCAAGGGCGTTTAAATATAGTTGTCGCCATTCCTCAATTGCACCTCGTTGACATACTTGCGCACCAAGGCCGAGGAGTCTTCCTTCTTGCAGATGAGCAACACGTTGTCTTTCTCCGCCACGATGAACCCTTCGAGACCGCTGATGATACCCAAGATGCCCTTTGGCAGCTTTACCACGTTATGGTGGCTATTTTCCATGTACACGTCGGAATCGACGACCACGTTGTCATCATGGTTCTTGGGCAAAGCCTCGTATATGCCGTGCCACGTGCCAAGGTCGGCCCAACCGAAGTCGCAGCTCATCACGCATACGTTGTCGAGCTTGTCGAGCACTCCTGCCTCAATGGATATGTTAGGATACGACGTGAAGCTCTCCGACATGTAAGCCGCCTCCTGCTCAAACGTGGCATTGGGATTCTGCTTGTCGAAAGCGGCGAGCACGGTAGGCAAGAACTTGGTGAACATCTTCTTGGTAGTCTTGGTGTTGGCGACGAAGATGCCGGTGTTCCACAAGAACTCGCCACTGTCCATGAACATCTTGGCGAACTCCCTGTCTGGCTTCTCCGTGAAGCTCCTCACATTGAAGATGTTTTTCTCAATCGACTTGTCGGTCTGTATGTAGCCATAACCCGGCTCTGGCCGCGTTGGCTTCACGCCCATAGCCACGAAGGTGTCGTGGGACGCGGCGAAGTCCATTGCCGCCTTCACGTTCTTGTTGAAAGCGGACTCATTGAGAATGAGCTGGTCGCTGGGCACCACTATCAATACCGCGTCCTCGTTCAGCTTGGCCACGTGATGGCACGCCCACGCCATGCTTGGCGCGGTGTTTCGCAATATCGGCTCCACGAGAATGTTCTCCCTTGGCAACTCTGGCAGTTGCTGCCTCACGATGTCGAGATATTGCGCGTTTGTGCTGAGCAAGATATGGTCGGGGGATATTATCCTTGCCATCCTGTCCCATGTCTGCTGCACTTGCGTCCTGCCGGTGCCAAAGAAATCCAGGAACTGCTTCGGACGGCTATCGCGACTGCATGGCCATAGGCGCTGGCCTCTTCCACCAGCGAGGATAAGACAATATTCGTTGTCAGGAAATGACATCATAATAAAGTAGAGATTTATGGTTTGTTTTGTTCAAAGCTACATATAAAAAACGATACCGCAAAGGAATTGTTACACCTTTTCCTTATTTTAAGTTTTCTTTATTCTTTGATATTATTTGCTGTCAGCTAAAACTCAATAGAGCGCGAAAGCTATCTTGCCGCGACCATTTTTCCTGCCGCGTTTTGTCATGTTTCGGCATTCAAGCGTAAAGCCATCGCGATTCAAGCGTAAAGCCGACGCGATTCAAGCGT
>ERZ808240.2291-NODE-2291-length-21377-cov-6.871354_pt1 | contig 21377 bp, 33 predicted proteins | sample MGYA00521084_ERZ808240 | MGnify/ENA primary metagenome ERZ808240 (study PRJEB31516, sample SAMN03275571) | gut metagenome | biome: mammalia-associated habitat; material: feces | host: Papio cynocephalus | place: Kenya | collected 2012-08-06 ...
GAATTCAGCCGAGAGCACAGGGTAGAGCTTACAGAATCGAGAAGAGAACAAGCCACATCACTGTTGTGCTGGATGCAAGATAGGAGGTAAGCAATGGGACAGAAAGTTAATCCACATGGTTTAAGAGTCGGAATCATCAAGGATTGGGATTCAAAGTGGTATGCTGATACCAAGGACGGAGAATTCTCAGACAACCTTGTTGAGGACTATAAGATTCGTGAGTTTTTAAAGAAAGAGCTTTATTCAGCAAACATCTCTAAGATCGAGATCGAGAGAACTGCTGATAAGGTAAGAGTAAACTTATATACAGCTAAGCCTGGTGTAGTAATCGGTAAGGGCGGCGCTGGAATCAACGAGATCAAGGCTAAGCTTCAGAAGCTTACTTCTAAGAAGCTTTTCATCGACATCAAGGAGATTAAGAAGCCGGATCTTGATGCACAGTTAGTAGCAGAGAACATTGCACAGCAGCTTGAGAATCGTATCTCATTCAGACGTGCTATGAAGTCTTGCATGAGCAGAACAATGAAGATGGGCGCACTTGGTATCAAGGCTTGCTGTTCAGGACGTCTTGGTGGTGCAGATATGGCTAGAACAGAGTTCTATACAGAGGGTAAGATTCCTCTTCAGACTCTTCGTGCAAACATCGATTATGGTTTTGCTGAGGCAAACACAACTTATGGTAAAGTTGGTGTTAAGGTATGGGTTTACCACGGTGAAGTACTTCCTACTAAAGGAAACAAGGAAGGGAGCGATAAATAATGTTAATGCCTAAGAGAGTAAAGCGTCGTAAGCAGTTCAGAGGCACTATGGCTGGTAAGGCGCTTCGCGGAAATAAGATTACAAACGGTGAATATGGTATCGTAGCTCTTGAGCCTGCTTGGATCAAATCCAATCAGATCGAGGCTGCCCGTATCGCTATGACAAGATATGTAAAGCGTAATGGTAAAGTCTGGATCAAGATCTTCCCTGACAAGCCGGTAACAGCAAAGCCTGCAGAAACCCGTATGGGTTCCGGTAAGGGTGCTCTGGAGTACTGGGTAGCAGTTGTTAAGCCGGGCAGAGTTATGTTTGAGATCGCAGGTGTGCCTGAAGAGACAGCAAAGGAAGCACTTCGTCTCGCTACACACAAGCTGCCTGTAAAGTGTAAGATCGTATCAAAAGCAGATTTAGATAAGGAGGTTAATGGCGGTGAAGCTTAAGGATTATAAGAACGAATTAAACGCAAAGTCTCTGGAAGAGTTGCAGAGCGAGTTAGTAGCTGCTAAGAAGGAATTATTCAACTTGAGATTCCAGAACGCCACTAACCAGCTTGAGAATACAAGCAGAATTAAGGTTGTTCGCAAGAACATTGCCAGAATTCAGACATTGATCGCTCAGAAAGCGAACGCATAATTATCGTAAAAGGAGGAACATATTGTGGACAGAAATCTGAGAAAAACACGTGTAGGTTTAGTTACAAGTGATAAGATGGACAAGACAATCGTTGTGTCAATCGTTGATAATGTAAAGCATCCTCTTTACGGTAAGATTGTAAAGAGAACTTACAAGCTCAAGGCACATGATGAGAATAATGAGTGTAAAGTTGGCGATAGAGTAAGAGTAATGGAGACAAGACCTTTGTCAAAGGATAAGAGATGGAGACTTGTCGAGATTATCGAGAAGGCTAAGTAAGGAGGCGCAGACAAAATGGTACAGCAGGAAACAAGACTTAGAGTTGCTGATAACACAGGTGCTAAGGAAATCCTCTGCATTCGCGTGTTAGGCGGTTCTACAAGAAGATATGCAAATATCGGTGATGTCATCGTTGCCTCAGTGAAAGACGCAACACCAGGCGGAGTTGTAAAAAAAGGTGATGTTGTGAAAGCCGTAGTTGTACGTTCTAAGAAGGGTGCGCGTCGTAAGGACGGTTCCTACATCAAGTTTGATGAGAACGCAGCAGTTATTATTAAGGATGACGGTAATCCAAGAGGAACACGTATTTTTGGACCTGTCGCTAGAGAATTGAGAGACAAGAAGTTCATGAAGATCGTGTCTCTTGCACCAGAAGTATTATAGGAGGTAGCGACGATGGCAACTATGAAGATTAAAAAAGACGATATGGTTCAGGTCATTGCCGGTAAGGATAAGGGCAAAGAAGGTAAGGTATTATCTGTTGATGCTAAGAACAACAAGGTACTTGTTGAGGGTGTAAACATCGTTCACAAGCACAGCAAGCCAAGCATGCAGAACCAGCAGGGCGGAATCATTGATAAGGAAGCTCCTATCGACCTTTCAAACGTTATGTATCTCTATAAGGGTAAGCCGGTTCGCGTTGGCTTCCAGGGTGAGAAGAAGGATAAGGTCAGAGTAGCCAAGATCGATGGCAAGACAGAAGTTATCGATTAATATAGGGAAGGAGGCAGAAGATTTTGAGCAGACTTAAAGATTTATATAGCAACGAAATTAAAGATGCTATGGTTAAGAAGTTTGGATATAAGAATGTAATGCAGATTCCAAAGCTTGATAAGATCGTTATCAACATGGGAGTTGGAGAAGCAAAGGAAAACGCAAAGGTTTTAGATACTGCAATCAAGGATCTTGAGACAATCACAGGTCAGAAGGCAGTTGTAACACGTGCTAAGAAGTCCGTAGCGAACTTCAAGTTAAGAGAAGGTATGCCAATCGGATGTAAGGTAACACTTCGTGGCGAGAAGATGTATGAGTTTACAGACAGACTTGTAAACCTTGCACTTCCACGAGTACGTGACTTTAGAGGTGTAAATCCGGATGCTTTTGATGGTAGAGGTAACTACGCATTAGGTATCAAGGAGCAGCTTATTTTCCCTGAAATCGAGTACGATAAGATCGATAAGGTAAGAGGTATGGATATCATCTTCGTTACCACAGCTGAGACAGACGAGGAAGCTCGTGAGTTATTGACTTTGTTCGGTATGCCATTTAAGAAGTAGGAGGAAATGAACTATGGCTAAAACATCTATGAAGGTTAAGCAGCAGCGTCCTCAGAAGTTTTCTACCAGAGAGTACACTCGTTGCAAGATTTGTGGTCGTCCACATTCAGTTTTGAGAAAATATGGAATTTGTAGAGTATGTTTCCGTGAGTTAGCATACAAGGGACAGATACCAGGCGTTAAGAAGTCAAGCTGGTAAGAGTGAAGAAGAATAAGGAGGAAACAAAGCTATGTCAATGAGCGATCCAATTGCAGATATGCTTACAAGAATCCGTAACGCAAATACTGCAAAACATGATACAGTAGATATACCTGCTTCTAAGATGAAGCTGGCGATTGCAGACATTCTCCTCAAGGAAGGTTATGTCAAGGCAGTTGACGTTGTTGAGGAAGGAAACTTCAAGACAATCAAGATTACACTTAAGTATGGTGCAAACAAGAACGAGAAGATCCTTACAGGTCTTAAGAGAATCTCTAAGCCAGGTCTTCGTGTATATGCATCAAAGGATGAGCTTCCAAAGGTACTCGGTGGCCTCGGTACAGCAATCATCTCTACAAATAAGGGTGTATTAACAGATAAGGAAGCTAGAAAAGAAAATGTTGGTGGAGAAGTACTGGCTTTCGTATGGTAAGTCGGGATTTTCCACAAGAGAATAATTAAGGAGGACAAGGCGAAATGTCACGAATCGGAAGAATGCCTATCGCTATTCCGGCAGGCGTAACTGTTGAGATAGCAGAAAATAATAAGGTGACTGTAAAGGGACCAAAGGGAACTCTTGAGAGAGTACTTCCAGCAGAGATGGAGATCAAGCAGGAAGGCGAAGAGATCCTCGTAAACAGACCAAACGACTTGAAGAAGATGCGTTCACTTCATGGTCTTACAAGAACTCTCATCCACAACATGGTAATTGGTGTAACTGAGGGTTATACAAAGGTTTTGGAAGTTAACGGTGTTGGTTACAGAGCAGCTAAGCAGGGTAACAAGCTGAACCTTGCACTTGGTTACTCTCATCCGGTTGAGATGATCGATCCGGACGGAATCACAACAACTGTAGATGGTAACAAGATCACTGTTAGCGGTATCGACAAGGAAAAGGTTGGCCAGTATGCTGCCGAAATCCGTGAGAAGAGAGCCCCAGAACCATATAAGGGCAAGGGTATCAAGTACGTTGATGAAGTTATCAGACGTAAAGTTGGTAAGACTGGTAAGAAATAATAAGGGAGTGAAAAGATATGATTAAAAAGGAATCAAGAAGTGCTATTCGTATTAAGAAGCATTTAAGAGTTCGTAACCGTTTTAGCGGCACTGCTGAAAGACCAAGACTTGCTGTATTCAGAAGTAATAATCATATGTACGCTCAGATTATTGACGATACAGTTGGTAACACTTTAGTGTCAGCTTCAACAGTTCAGAAGGACGTAAAGGATCAGTTAGAGAAGACGAATGATGTAGCAGCAGCTGCTTATCTTGGCAAGGTAATTGCACAGAAGGCGCTTGACGCAGGCATCAAGGAAGTAGTCTTTGACAGAGGCGGTTTTATATATCAGGGTAAGATTCAGGCTTTAGCAGATGCTGCTAGAGAAGCTGGTCTTGAATTCTAATAGGGAGGAGAACAACACATGAAACGTGAAATTATCGATGCTTCTAATTTAGAATTGGAAGATAGCGTAGTAAACATTAAGCGTGTCACCAAGGTTGTAAAAGGTGGACGTAACATGAGATTTGCTGCTCTTGTAGTTGTCGGAGATAAGAACGGACACGTAGGTGCCGGCTTAGGTAAGGCAGCTGAGGTCCCTGAGGCAATCCGCAAGGCAAAAGAGGATGCAATCAAGAAACTTGTAAAAGTTGATATCAATGAGAATGGAAGTATTCCATATGATTATACAGGTAAGTTCGGCAGCGCAAGCGTACTGCTGAAGTCTTCACCAGAAGGTACTGGTATCATCGCCGGTGGTCCTGCACGTAAGGTGCTGGAGCTTGCTGGTTACAAGAATATCCGTACAAAGTCTCTCGGCTCTAACAACAAGCAGAATGTTGTTCTTGCTACAATCGAGGGCCTTAAGGCAATTAAGTCCCCTGAAGAGATTGCAAAACTCCGTGGTAAGTCTTTAGACGAGATTCTTAACTAAGGAGGTAATTTGAGATGGCAGATAAGGTAAAAGTAACATTAGTAAAGTCACCAATCGGTGCAATTCCTAAGCATAGAGCAACTGTGAAAGCACTTGGTCTTACAAAGATGCATAAGACTGTTGAACTTCCAAACAATGATGCTACAATGGGAATGGTACAGCAGGTTCGTCACTTAGTAAAAGTAGAAGAAGCTTAATTTTGTTAGAAGGAGGAACAGTCATGAATTTATCAAGTTTAAAGCCAGCTGAAGGCGCTGTATCAAGCGATAGCTTCAGAAGAGGCCGTGGACATGGTTCAGGAAATGGTAAGACTGCCGGTAAGGGCCACAAGGGTCAGAAGGCTCGTTCTGGAGCTCCAAGACCAGGCTTCGAAGGTGGACAGATGCCACTTTACAGAAGAATCCCTAAGAGAGGATTCACAAGCAGAAATCATAAGGAGATCGTTGCAATCAACCTTTCAGTTCTCGAGAGATTTGAAGATGGCGCAGAAGTATCTGTTGCTACATTGATCGAGGCAGGTGTTGTAAAGAACCCTAGAGATGGTGTTAAGATTTTAGGAAATGGAGAGTTGACTAAAAAGCTTACTGTTAAGGCAAACGCATTCAGTAAGGCCGCTGCAGAGAAGATCGAAGCTCTTGGTGGAAAAGCAGAGGTGATTTAGTATGTTTAAAACCTTACGTGACGCTTTTAAGGTCAAAGAGATCCGCATGGGATTACTCTTTACATTCTTTGTCCTGATAGTCATCCGTTTTGGTTCATTGATCCCGGTACCGGGACTGAATACAGTCGCAATCAGGGAATATTTGGAGAGCGCGCTCGGTGATGCAAACAGCTTTCTGAGCTCGTTCACCGGTGGTTCCTTCACGCAGATGTCTATTTTTGCATTGAATGTAACACCATATATTACTTCTTCCATAATTATCCAGCTTCTTACGATTGCCATTCCGGCATTGGAGGAGATGCAGAAGGATGGTGAGGACGGAAGAAAGAAGATTACAGCTATCACAAGATATGTAACAATCTTTTTAGCGGTAATTGAGAGTCTTGGACTTGTCATCGGTTTCGACCGTGGAAATTATATGACAGTAACCGGACCACTTGGATATCTGCTTGTTATCATTACATTGACAACAGGTAGTGCCTTTGTTATGTGGCTTGGTGAGCGCGTGACGGACAAGGGTGTTGGCAACGGTATTTCCATTATCCTGTTGATAAACATCGTATCCAGAATGCCAAGTGATTTTTCAGACTTATATACAAAGTTCATGAAGGGTCAGGATATTGTAGATCAGGTAATCGCAGGTGCGATTATTCTGGCGGTTATACTTGTAACGACAATCCTGGTTGTTTTGTTACAGGGCGGAGTCAGAAAGATTCCGGTACAGCATGCACAGAAGGTACAGGGTAGAAGAATGATGGGCGGACAGCAGAGTCATATTCCTCTGAAGGTCAACACATCAAGCGTTATCCCGGTTATCTTTGCATCTTCTATTCTTTCCGTACCAATGGTTGTTGTGAACTTGTTCAACATCAACACCAGCGGCGTATGGGCAAAGATTTTAAGAGGTATGAACTCAAATTACTGGTTTAACCCTGCATATCCATGGGCAAGTATAGGTCTGATTATATACATCCTGTTGGTTGTATTCTTCGCATATTTCTATACATCGGTAACATTTAACCCGATGGAAGTAGCGAACAACTTAAAAAAGAGTGGTGGATTTATCCCAGGTATCCGTCCTGGTAAGCCGACACAGGATTACTTAAATAAAATACTGAATTACATTGTATTTATCGGTGCAGTTGGTCTGTTGATCGTTGCGGTCATTCCAATCGTCTTCAACGGAATGTTTGGTGCGGACGTATCGTTCGGTGGAACCTCGCTCATCATTATCGTAGGTGTAGTTCTTGAGACGATTGATCAGATCGAGTCTAAGATGATTGTACGAAATTATTCAGGATTCTTGAATGATTAATGTCAATAAAAGGAAGCAGGAGTGTATCCTATGGGTACATTCCTATTCCTGGTTATAGGGAAATAAATTTTGTGGAAACAAAAAGCGTAGAAAAGAAAAGTATGGAGGGACAATAATTTGAAGATTATTATGTTAGGCGCACCTGGTGCAGGTAAGGGAACACAGGCAAAGATGTTAGCTGCGAAGTACGGAATTCCACACATTTCGACTGGAGACATCTTCCGTGCCAATATCAAGAACGGTACAGAGCTTGGCGCAAAGGCAAAGGAATACATGGACAAGGGATTACTTGTTCCGGATGAGCTGGTTGTAGACCTGATCATGGATCGTTTCAAGGCAGATGACTGCAAGAACGGTTACATCCTTGACGGATTCCCAAGAACCATTCCACAGGCAGAGGCACTTGACGCTGCTCTTGCTGCAAATGGCGAGAAGATCGACTATGCAGTCAACGTGGAAGTCCCAGATGAAAACATTGTAAATAGAATGTCCGGCAGACGCGCATGTGTAGGATGTGGTGCAACCTATCATATCGTATACAACCCAACAAAGGTAGAAGGTAAGTGTGACACTTGTGGCGCTGACCTGATCCTGCGTGATGATGATAAGCCAGAGACTGTCCTGAACCGTTTGAAGGTTTACCATGAGCAGACACAGCCTCTGATCGACTTCTATACAAAGAAGGGTGTCATCGTTGAGGTAGACGGAACAAAGGATATGAAGGACGTATTTGATGCGATTGTAGCTATTTTAGGTTAATATCTGTATCGGAGTTCAAAATGGCGATCATAATCAAAACAGAACATGAGATAGAGCTTATGCGTAAGGCGGGAGAGATTCTCGCCAAAACGCATGAGGAATTGAAGAAAATTATAAAACCGGGCATATCCACATATGAGATTGACAGGTGCGGTGAGGATTTTATCCGAAGCTGTGGATGCGAACCGTCGTTCCTGAATTATCAGGGATATCCGGCTTCCATCTGTGTCTCAGTCAATGATGAGGTTGTACACGGCATACCGTCCAGGGAACGGATTTTGCAGGAAGGCGATATCGTAAGCCTCGATGCCGGAGTTATATACAAAGGATATCACTCGGATGCTGCAAGAACATATGGCGTCGGAACGATCGATTCCGAATCGGAGCAATTGATCGAGGTAACAAAGCAGAGCTTTTTTGAAGGGTTTGCACAGTGCCGGGCGGGCAATCATATAAATGATATATCCAAAGCGGTTTTTGGGTATGTTACGAAGAGAGGATATTCCGCCGTCCGCGATCTGGTTGGACACGGCGTCGGCGCATATCTCCATGAGGAACCAAATGTGCCGAATTACCCGAAGTTCTTCAGAGGACCAAAGTTAAAACCAGGGATGGTCATAGCGATTGAACCGATGATCAACATCGGAAGCTATCAGGTTGGCTGGATGAATGATGACTGGACGGTCGTTACGATGGATGGCTCACGTTCCGCACATTATGAAAATACAGTACTGATAACTGAGGGAGATCCAGAGATCTTATCACGTGCAGAGGGATTGGAATTATAATATAGATCAATAAATTAAGGAGGATATGATATGCCAAAGGCAGACGAAATCGAAATGGAAGGAACCGTATTGGAGAAGCTTCCAAACGCAATGTTTCAGGTAGAATTAGAGAATGGGTTGAAGGTACTTGCCCATATCAGTGGAAAGCTCAGAATGAATTACATTAAAATCCTTCCGGGCGACAAAGTAACAGTGGTTTTATCTCCATATGACCTTACAAAAGGAAGAATCACCTGGAGAGCAAAATAAATTTTCATTTTCACTTGCATTTCGCTATGAAAAATGGTATCATAGATTTTCGTAGCGGACTTTTTGGAAAGGAGAGTATTTTAATGAAGGTTAGAGCATCAGTTAAACCAATTTGCGATAAGTGCAAAGTCATTAAAAGAAAAGGCAGTATTCGTATAATCTGCGAAAATCCAAAGCACAAACAGCGTCAGGGTTAATTCGTGTTCGCGTATGTCATAAATGCCATTTATGATAGAACATGGGTCATTGTTAGACATTAGGTCTTACAATCTGACAGGACAGTTGGAACAAGGTATGTAGGATGATAGCCCATCTATAACTATGCCTTGTATTTGTGCGTGTAATGGTATTCCACATTACATACCAACTTCGATTGACGCCACGCCGGTATTCGGGTGGACGACAACGGACATCAGCTCTTGGCTGGAGTTGATAAAAGCGGCTGGACACATAGCATGTGTCAAAAATTGTTTCATTAAGTTATTTTACGGAGGTATAACAAGAATGGCTCGTATTTCAGGTGTTGATTTACCAAGAGAAAAGCGAATCGAAATCGGACTTACCTATATCTATGGTATAGGAAGAACATCAGCTACAAGAATTCTGAAAGAAGCAAACGTAAATCCGGACACTAGAGTTCGTGATCTGACTGACGATGAGGTTAAGAGACTCAGCGAAGTTATCAACGAAACTCAGGTCGTAGAAGGTGATCTGCGTAGAGAAGTAGCTCTTAACATTAAGCGTTTACAGGAAATCGGTTGCTACCGTGGTATCCGTCATAGAAGAGGATTACCTGTTCGTGGACAGAAGACAAAGACAAATGCAAGAACTCGTAAGGGTCCTAAGAAGACAGTAGCAAATAAGAAGAAGTAATGGAGGTTCAGGTTAATGGCTAAGAAAGTTACTACTAAGAAAGTGGCTAAGAAGCGTGTTAGAAAGAATGTTGATCGTGGACAGGCTCATATTCAGTCATCTTTTAACAATACAATCGTTACATTGACAGATGCCGAAGGTAATGCATTATCTTGGGCAAGTGCAGGTGGACTTGGATTCAGAGGTTCCAGAAAGTCTACACCATATGCTGCACAGATGGCAGCAGAGACAGCTACAAAGGCAGCGCTTCCTTATGGATTGAAGTCAGTAGATGTTATGGTTAAGGGACCAGGTTCAGGTAGAGAGGCAGCTATCCGTGCACTCGCAGCCTGCGGTTTGGAAGTATTAAGTATCAGAGACGTAACTCCGGTTCCACATAACGGATGTCGTCCACCAAAGAGAAGAAGAGTCTAATAATAAGGAGGTACATGATAATGGCAGTAGATAGAACACCTATTCTCAAGAGATGTAGATCCTTAGATATGGATCCAGTCGTTCTCGGTGTAAATAAGAAGTCAAGAAGAAAATTGACTAGAGCAAACAGAAAAGTAAGTGAGTACGGTTTACAGCTTCGTGAGAAGCAGAAGGCTAAGTTTATTTATGGTATGCTTGAGAAGCCTTTCCGTAACTTATATGTAAAGGCAGAGCGTATGCCGGGTCTTACAGGACCAAACCTTATGATCCTTCTTGAGTCCAGACTGGATAACGTAGTTTTCCGTATGGGATTTGCAAGAACAAGACGTGAGGCTAGACAGATCGTTGATCACAAGCATGTACTGGTTAATGGCAAGTGCGTAAATATTCCTTCATACAGAATCAGTGCTGGTGATAAGATTGAAATTAAAGAGAAGAGCAAGTCTCTTCAGGGATTTAAGAATATCGTAGAGGCAAACGCAGGCGTTGTTACTCCAGCCTGGATGGAGTCAGACGTTGAGACATTGACAGGAACTGTTAAGGAGCTTCCACTCAGAGAGCAGATTGACGTACCTGTAAACGATACACTTATCGTCGAGTTGTACTCTAAGTAATTCGCGTAAGTAAAGGGTTTGTAGCTAAGTAACACCAGTTATCCAGAAGGAGGGTCAGTAGTGTTTGAATTTGAAAAACCTAGAATTGAAATCGCAGAGATTTCAGACGATAACAAATATGGTAAGTTTGTAGTAGAGCCATTGGAAAGAGGCTATGGTATTACACTTGGTAATTCACTTCGTAGAATTATGTTATCATCTCTTCCGGGAACTGCAGTTAGTCAGGTTAAGATTAAGGGCGTTCTGCATGAGTTCTCATCTCTTCCAGGTGTAAAGGAAGATGTGACAGAGATCGTGATGAATATCAAGGATCTCTGCATCAAGAACAATTCTACAACAAATGAGCCTAAGGTTGCATATATTGATGCTTCAGGTGATAAGGTTGTGACGGCTGGTGATATTCAGGTAGATGCAGATCTTGAGATTTTGAATCCGGATTTGGTAATCGCAAATTTGAGCGGTCCGGAAGCAAAGTTGGAGATGGAGCTTCTGATCACAAACGGCAGAGGTTACGTTGGATCTGACAAGAACAAAGGTCTTGATTCATCTATTGATGCAATCGCTGTTGATTCTATCTATACACCTGTAGAACGTGTAAATCTGACAGTTCAGAACACACGTGTCGGACAGGTTACAGATTATGACAAGCTTACACTTGATGTATTTACAAATGGTACATTGGCACCAGACGAGGCTGTCAGCCTTGCTGCGAAGGTGCTCAGTGAGCATTTGAATCTCTTCATCGATCTTTCAGAGAATGCTAAGTCTGTTGACGTTATGGTAGAGAAGGAAGACGATCAGAAGGAAAAGGTACTTGAGATGAGTATCGACGAACTGGAGCTTTCCGTTCGTTCTTATAACTGCTTGAAGAGAGCAGGTATTAATACAGTTGAAGAATTGACAAATAAGACTCCGGACGATATGATGAAGGTTCGTAACCTTGGTCGTAAGTCTCTCGATGAAGTTTATGCTAAATTAAAAGAACTTGGTTTGTCACTTCGTACTGGTGATGAGTAAAAAATAAGCACATAGGTGGTCTTAGGGAATCCTCCCGCAAGCGGGTCCCTCCCTAAGACATGTCCACCAAAGCTGAAGGATTAGTAAGCATGGTGAAGACCCGAAAGGGTAAGGAGGAAAATTAAAATGGCAATGTATAGAAAACTTGGTAAAAAGTCTGATCAGAGAATCGCATTACTTCGTAATCAGGTAACACAGCTTCTCTATCATGGAAAGATTGAGACAACAGAGGCTAGAGCGAAGGAAGTTCGTAAGATCGCTGAGCACCTTATCACACTTGCTGTTAAGGAAAAGGATAACTTTGACGAGATCAAGGTAACTGCTAAGGTTGCCAAGAAGGACAAAGATGGCAAGCGTATCAAGGAAGTTGTAGATGGTAAGAAGGTTACACAGTACGACGAAGTTGAGAAGACAGTTAAGAAGGATCAGCCGTCCAGACTGCACGCTAGACGTCAGATGCTTAAGGTTCTCTACCCGGTAGTTGAGGTTCCTACAGATGCTGCAGGAAAGAAAGCTGCTACAAAGAAGGTAGACCTTACAGCTAAGCTCTTCGACGAGTATGCTGCAAAGTATGCTGGCCGCAAGGGTGGTTACACACGTATCGTTAAGATTGGCGAGCGTCGTGGTGACGGTGCCATGAAGGTTATTCTTGAGTTAGTTTAATCTATATAAAACCAGACGGGTTGTCGAAAGGCAGCCCGTTTATTTTTTGTTTAATTCCCAAGATGTGATTATGCTGGATAAGGGATTCCTCTAATTAAAGATAAAATAGTATACAGATCGTGCATCGATATTCATGCATATACGATGTATTGGAATTAAGTAGTTCTAAATGTTCTGATATAGTTATTATATACGCACGCAAACGCCATGCGGGTATTGCCCCCTCGCATTGCTCGGCGGCAGGTTGTCGGACGCATGCAAAATATGAACTTCGTTCATATGCGTCCTCCGTTCGCCATCCGTGGCTCAGTGATGGCTTGCCTGAACATCGTGTTCAGGCATTGCTGTATATGAAACAGAACATTAAGAACCACTAAATTCCAAACATATGTATATGCTATGAATATGATGCACGATCCGTATGCTTATTTATTGTTCAAATTAGAGGAATCCCATATCCAGCTTATAATTATATCTTTCGCCACGCCCGAAGCCTTTTTGTGACACTGATATGTTGTAAGTTATTGTATTTTACGATTAAAATTAGTGATATAATAATTTCATGGAATATTTTAATATTGGAGAATTACTATGACAAAGAAAATCGGAATCGTGTGCTGCTCAGATGGATTCAAGCGGACATACGAAAATGAGATAGAGGAATTGCAGCGGACACTGGCAGAGATGGGGATAAAGAGTGTGTTCAGTCCATTTCTGTATGCACGTGATGGTGTGGCGAGTGGAACGGCAGAAGAACGTGCGAAGGCAGTAATGGATTTTTACTTGGATGATACGATTGACGCAATCTGCGACATATCCGGTGGAGATATCGCGAATGGAGTCCTGCCATATCTAGATTATAGTATGATTGCAAAGATGCATAAGCAGTTCTGGGGATACAGTGATTTGACGACGGTATTAAATGCAATCTACTCGAAGACTGGGCAGACGGGTGTGCTGTATCAGATTCGAAATGTGCTTTATGCGAACCGGGAGCAGCAGATGACGGATGTGCACAATGCCTTGTGTGATGGTGGTGATGTGTTGTACCGCATCGATTATCATTATGTACAGGGAACGGAGATGCATGGAATCGTTGTCGGAGGAAATATCCGTTGTTTCCTGAAGCTCGCTGGGACGGCGTATATGCCGGATCTGCATGGGAAGATTCTTCTTCTGGAGAGCCGCTCCGGGACGGTGGCGCGCATGGAAACCTATCTGAGCCAGTTACAGCAGATCGGTGCATTTGAGGCGATTGCGGGTATTCTGCTTGGAACATTTACGGAGATGGAAGCAAAGCAGTGTACGCCGGATATTATGCAGCTTGTGAAGAAGTATGTGAGAAAAACAATGCCGATTGCGGTCACGAAGCAGATCGGACATGGGACAGATGCCAAAGGAATTGTAATAGGCGGAGAATTGTAATTTTTCGTCACGTATTTTACGGAAATACGTTTGCCTTGCCGTGCATATGATGGTATGATGACTTTAGTTGTGAAAAGTTCAATTATATGTGGGGTAGGGGTATGAAAAAACGGAGAAATAATTCAGACAATGCAGGTTTCACACTGGTAGAATTGATTATTGCAATTGCAATCATGGCGGTGCTCGCTGGAGCGATTGGACTGGCAGTCATTCGGTATATTAAGAAAGCCAGAGCATCAAATGCGACGGAGGAGCTTCGGACAATTGTCTCGGCGGTTGAGACGGGAATGGTTTCCAGTTATGCGGAAGATCATGAGATGAATCTGGATAAGACCTATACGGATGATGCGGGGAATGCGCAGCGATGCGGTGTGCTTACGAATTACATGATCAGCCGGGCACAGAATAAAAGCGCAAATGGCGTTACCGATGCAAATGCGTTGGAGTATTATTTTGCACAGAAGGTGTTGGAGGAACTGAATGCGGAGAATGGAAGTGACTATCGTTTCCTGAATTTTATGGGTGACGAGGATGAGCCGCTTGGAATGAATTGTGATTCGTTCTATGGACAGTTTGGGTGTCCGGGCGTGATTGTCGTGTATGGCGGAGAAGGAAAGGTGCTGTTTGCGCAGTATTATAATTCTGGCTGCCTGATTCAATACGTTGCCGGTGATGGATATACATACCTGCAGGATGTGAAAACATTTGCCGGTGCGCCGAAGATCCAGTAGAGAAGCATCTGGCAATAGAAGTGATAACAGTATAGAAGCATAAAATCAAAAAGAGATTGACTGTGTACCAATCAGTCAATCTCTTTTTCTGTCACTTTATAGTTTGGAATACAGTATTATTTCTGGCTGCAAATCATAATTATGGTTCCATAGATTTCGTGTCAACCATCTGAACAGCTCCTGCGAAGTTTCCATGGAAATAATTACTGATTTCATCGGTGTAGCCGTAGACGATACCCTTTCTGTATGGGAATAGCAGATTCTGTAACTGTCCGATTGCTTCATCAAGCGGTGCTTTCTTGGAGAAGCCACCGGTTGTGACCTGTCCGAGAGAATAAGTTCCGCCGTCTCTGGCAAGCAGATATAAAGTGTGCGTCTTACTTACCGGAATGAAATACGAAGTCTGCTTCAGAATATTTCCATAGATCCACATGATATCGCGGATTGGAATTACGCGTACCGTCTTTGCCTCATAGACAAGAATGGCGGTTGGTGTTGCAACGAAAGAGAACGCATCTATGCCGTAAGGAATCTGCTGATCGAGCATCGCGATTTCCTGTGGAGAAAGCAGGTTCCATGAAGCTTCCGCAGCCGCGTATTTCTTCTTGTTAAATGCAGTTTGTTTAATACCGCCCCAGGCAGTAATCCGCGCATTGATGTTTGGAAAATTTGTAAAATCCATATGTACCCTCCCAATGTGTGTAAATAATTGTCTGTAAATGCAGACAATTAGTTTGAACAAGCCATGTGAAACACTTGTGGTTTCATAATAGCAAATTCATATAAATTATAGCATATTGTGAAAATTTTTCTATACTTTTGAGAAAAAATTGCGGGATACATAGAAAAGATGGTATAGTAAAGAATATGTGAAGAGACAAACAGTCTGAATAAAAGCGTGAATCAGGAATATAGAAGAGCATGATAAAAATCAGAGATCTTACATTTGAATATTTTGACCGGGACGAGGAAGGAAATCTGACGGAGATGGTAAATGCAATCCGCGGGATTAATTTTGATGCGGACGAGGGCGAGTTTATCGTTGTGGCAGGCGTGAATGGCAGTGGGAAGAGCACATTTGCCAAGATCTTAAACCGGCTGCTGTTGCCAATCGAGGGAACCGTTCTGATTGGCGGACTTGATGCAATGCAGGAGGAGAATATTATTCCAATTCGGAAAATGGTTGGCATGGTGTTTCAGAATCCGGACGATCAGCTGATCGGCAGTGTCGTGGAGGAGGATGTCGCTTTCGGCGCGGAGAATATCGGCGTGCCACACAAGGAACTGGTGAAGCGTGTGGAGGATGCACTTGCACGGGTAGGACTTTCGGCATCCATGCGGATTGAAGAATTGTCTGGTGGAGGAAAGCAGAAGGTGGCGATTGCCGGCGTGCTTGCAATGAAACCGCGCTGTATCGTGCTCGATGAGGCGACCAGTATGCTGGATCCGGGATCCAGATGGGATGTGCTGCAGTTGATGAAGGAGCTGCAGAAGCAGGGGATTACAATCATTTTGATTACCCATTTGATGGAAGAGCTTTTGCTGGCAGACCGGATCTATGTGCTGCATCAGGGAAGGCTTGGCTTGAAGGGCAGCCGGGAAGCGCTTTTTGCACAACCGGAGAAGCTACGTGAGTTTGGCCTGGAACTTCCGATGACCGTGCAGCTTGCACATGCTCTGGCAGAGCGCGGGTGTGTGCGGACGAAGGATTTATTTTCGGTGGAAGCGATTGCGGAACGGATATACAAGGAACATCCATATGCATTTCTGAAGGAAAAGACGATGGAGTCTGTATCTGTGGATAAGAAAGCGAAAGCGTTGTCGCAGGCAATTGTATTTCAACATGTGAACTTATTATATGGTAAGAAACCAATTTTAAATGATGTAAGTTGTTCCATCGAGAAGGGCAGTTATACGGCAATCATCGGACCATCAGGGGCAGGAAAATCGACGCTTCTGCAGATGATTCCGGCGCTTATTTCGCCAACGGATGGAAGCATCTATGTAGATGGAATGGAAGTGACGGATACTTCTGCGGATATCGCAGCATTGCGTAAGAAAATCGGGTTCATTTTCCAGTATCCTGAACAGCAGTTATTCGCGAAAAATGTTTATGAGGATGTGGTATTTGGACCACGGAATGTCGGCATCAGTGAGGTCGAAGCGGAGAAACGTGCGTATGAGGCGATTCAGTTTGTCGGGCTGCCACAGGATGTCTATGATCTGCCAATGGATAAGCTGTCTGGCGGGCAGAAACGGCGTGTGGCGCTGGCTGGTGTGATCGCGATGCAGCCGGATTATCTGATCTTAGATGAACCGTTGGCAGGGCTTGATCCGGTTGGAAAGAAAAAGATGCTGGAGATTCTGCGCGCGTTACATCGGGATGCGGGAATTACAGTGGTTGTAGTCAGTCACGATGCGGATGCAGTCGTGGAGGACGCAGAGCAGGTATTGTATTTGAAAGATGGAAAAATCGTGGAGCAGGGGGCATCTGCAGATGTATTTTATCGGTTGTGGCTGCGGGAGATGGAGCATATGACACAGAACAAGGGGACAGAAATGACTGCGGCACAGACAGGGTACAGAAGTCCTGTGCGGTTTCCCGGAGAAATGCTCTCAGAAGCGGTCTGCGAGCTTCCGGTCTGCATGCAGTTGTTGATCCGCCTGCGTATCATGGGACTTCCGGTATCATGTAAGCATACACAGACTGCGGAGACGGTGCAGGCGATCGTGGATGCGATTTCTGGATGATTTAGTATATAGATATTGTAGTACAAAATAGTTCACATACAACTATTTATGCTGCATGAGGTATATGATTGAAACAGTATATTAGTATGAGGTATGTTCGGCTTGGGTACAGTTGTATGAAATATGTCTAAAAAGAGGTAGGAATATGATGAAGGATATCACATGGGGGCAGTACCATAGTGTGGATTCGATGATCCACCGGCTGGATCCCCGAGTCAAAATTCGATTTACAATTGTATATATTATCCTGCTGTTGCTGGATCGGAATCTTCTGTTGTTTTTATTGCTTACTGCGGTATTTGCCGGTGTGTGGGCGTGCAGCCGGGTGCCGATGCGCAAGATGATACGCGGAACGAAGGGGGTGTTCATTTTTATCTTAATTTGCAGTATATTAAATGCATTTACCGTGCATGGAACGATGCTGGTAAAGCTTGGTGTGCTCACAATCTCGAAGGAGGGACTGATCAAAGCAGGATTTGTGTTCTGGCGTATGCTGCTTTTGATTCTGATGTCGAGCCTGCTGATGTATACGACGACTCCGACGAGACTGACGGACGGCATGGAGAAATGCATGCATCTAAGTGGTGGCGTGGCAATGGGAATCACGATCGCGCTGCGGTTTGTACCGATATTATTTGGAGAGTTAGACCGGATCATGAAGGCACAGATGGCACGTGGCGCGGACTTCAGGAAGGGCAATCCGGTTGTGCGCTTAAAGAAGCTTCGGACGGTGATATTGCCGCTTTTTCAGAATGCAATGTCGCGTGCCGGACATCTGGGCGATGCAATGGACAGCCGTTGTTATACAGGTGGCAAAGGACGGACGAAGCTGCATCCACTTGTGTATGAGAGACGGGATGTGGCTGCGTATGTGTGCATGCTGGTGATGGTTGTGGCGTCGATTATTCTAATTATCAAATTTTAACTTTGCATAGTGATGATAAGTGTAATAAATAGAAAACATAAATCACAATGATATAGGCATTTTATGATATTAGTCAAGTGATTTGTATATAGAAGTAATGATATATTTTATGTGTCTATATTTTGAATTGAACTATAAGATATCAGAAAGAGAAAGGAGATTCGCTCCATGAAACGAATCAAATTAACTGTCGCGTATGATGGAACAAATTACTGCGGCTGGCAGATTCAGGATAATGGAATTACAATTGAGGAGATCCTGAACCGCGAACTGTCAAAGCTGCTGCAGGAGGATATCAGGGTCATTGGCGCAAGCCGGACGGATTCCGGGGTGCATGCGCTGGGAAATGTGGCGGTCTTTGATACGGAGACACGGATTCCGCCGGAGAAGATCAGCTTCGCGTTGAATCAGCGACTGCCGGACGATATCCGGATTCAGGAATCGTGTCAGGTGTCGGATGATTTTCACCCGCGGTTCTGCGACACGATCAAGACATATGAGTATCGAATCTGGAATGATAGATTTCCAAATCCACTTGTACGGCTTTACTCGAAGTTTTGCTATTTCAATGTCGATGTAGCGAAGATGGAGCAGGCAGCAGCATATCTTGTTGGCGAGCATGATTTCAAATCATTTTGCACGCCGCGGACACAGGTGGAATCGACGGTGCGCACCGTGACAGAGATATCCTTCCGCACAGAGGGGAAGATGATCATCATGACAATCCGCGGGACAGGTTTCCTGTATAATATGGTGCGGATTATCATGGGCACATTGCTGAAATGCGGCATGAATATGTATCCGCCGGAGCATGTGAAAGAGATTCTTGACGCGAAGGATCGTGCGGCAGCAGGGCCGAAAGCGGAAGCGTGCGGATTGCGGTTAGTTGGAATTGAATATTTGTAGAAAATTTACGCATTTCTTGAAAAAAGCGTTGACACACGCGGGCACGTATAATATAATATCTAAATGTGACAAAAGACAGGTGAAGTGTGTCCCAATAGCCCCGGGATTCATGGAATACTCTTTTGAAGCAATGTACAGTACGCATTCGGCACTGTGCAGACAGGCTGTTTCGGACATTTCGGCTTGAAAGCATGGGTATGATGCAGGACAATTCGAATAATTTTAAGGAGGAACACCACAATGAAGAGCTTTATGGCAAGCCCATCAAACATTGAAAGAAAGTGGTATGTAGTAGATGCTACAGGACATACATTAGGTCGTTTATCATCAGAGATTGCAAGCATTTTAAGAGGAAAGAACAAGCCGACATTTACACCACACATCGATACAGGAGACTATATCGTAGTTGTAAATGCTGATAAGATCAAAGTAACAGGTAAGAAGATGGATCAGAAGGTTTACTATCACCATTCTGATTATGTCGGCGGTATGAAAGAGCAGACTCTCAAAGAGAAGATGGCTAAGAAGCCAGAGGAAGTTATCTACCTTGCAGTTAAGGGCATGCTTCCAAAGGGACCTCTCGGAAGACAGATGATCAAGAAGCTTTATGTTTACGCTGGACCAGAGCACAAGCAGCAGGCTCAGAAGCCAGAAGTATTAGAGATTAAGTATTAATAAGGGAGGAAACGTTCGTGGCTAAGAATAGTAATAGATTTTACGGAACAGGTAGAAGAAAAAGCAGTATCGCAAGAGTTTACCTTGTACCAGGAACTGGTAAGGTAACTATTAATAAGAAAGACATGGATGAGTATTTCGGTCTTGATACATTGAAGCTCATCGTTAAGCAGCCATTTGCAGCAACAGGTACAGAAGGAAAGTTCGACGTACTTGTAAATGTTAAGGGTGGCGGATTTACTGGTCAGGCTGGTGCTATCAGACATGGTATCTCCAGAGCACTCCTTGAGGCAGACGCTGAGTACAGACCAGCACTCAAGAAGGCAGGATACCTTACAAGAGATCCTCGTATGAAGGAAAGAAAGAAGTACGGTCTCAAAGCCGCACGTCGTGCACCACAGTTTTCAAAGAGATAGGAATTGCGAACTCAGAAATCCCACAGAAACAAGGTTTTCCTTGTATCTGTGGGATTTTTCTTTGCGTGGGGTTCTTTGCGTATTGGTGGATTTTTGCGAATTAGTAACACGTTAGTAACGCATTAGTAACACAAAAAATAATATCTTGCGTAAGATTTAGCTTATCTTACGCAAGACAATTTCCTTTTTTATATCGTGCTTGGTTTTGCAATGAAATTGGAGACCGTTTTTCAAGAATACATCGTAGCCATTTTGCGTATTTCCGGTAACATACAAAATGGAGGATCTGGCTTTCTCGGATAATTGGATTGAATCAAACAGAGCAGTTTGTTCTTTTTGGAGCAGCATCAGAAAATATTTATTAACAGACATATTGTTATCGGCAGCAAGTTTTTGGATCATATGTTTCGTCCCTTTGGGGACAGAGAGATAGATCCTCTCATAATTATCTGCGTTAAACTGATTCTTATAAGCTGTTTTATTCATCGAATCCCTCCCTTAGATTTTATTGATTGCTTCTAATTTGAATGGAAGATCGACGTGAGTATAAACGATCTGTGTAACATTTTGCCCTTTGTGACCAACTATTTTCTGAATAATTCGCTCATCAACCCCAGCTTCAGTAAGTAAAGACACACAGGTATGTCTTGTATCATGTGGACGGTGTCCTTTATACATAGGTTCTTTTTTCGCCTCTTGTGATTCATAACGCCCCAGATTTAGCTGCAGCATAAGGGGAACCCAATAGGAGTCATAATAATTTCTATATAAAAATGGCTCGCAGTCCGGAGTGCAGATCAGATTCTTGCAATCTTTTTTCATCCAATGTTCAAAGAATGGCACAATTTTTTCGGCAATAGGAACTTCTCTGATTCCTGCATCTGTTTTTGATTCTTTAACATAAAACCATCTTTCATCCAAGTGTACATCTTTTTTCTCAAGATTAAGCAGTTCTCCGATTCGAACCCCGGTATAGATAAGCATCAGTATAACGGATATGTATTCGTTTGAGCTATGCGCATCCCATAACTTTTGAAGAGATTCTTTACTAAATGGCTTTCGGTTATATGCATTCGGGTTTCCCGGCTTGTTTATATTAACATACCGGATCATATTT
>ERZ808240.2292-NODE-2292-length-21364-cov-3.832184_pt1 | contig 21364 bp, 20 predicted proteins | sample MGYA00521084_ERZ808240 | MGnify/ENA primary metagenome ERZ808240 (study PRJEB31516, sample SAMN03275571) | gut metagenome | biome: mammalia-associated habitat; material: feces | host: Papio cynocephalus | place: Kenya | collected 2012-08-06 ...
TTTTCCGGCACGACCTCGAATGATATTTTCTCTTCCGCTATATTTCCAGCCAGATCCGCTGCTTTTACATTTACTACATACTCTCCTAAATCTGATATCTGAAATGCATATTTCCCATCTTCTTTTTCAAGTGTCTGCCTTTTTCCATTAATTAGGATTTCTTCTATCCGGTCTTCTTTTTTCTCAGAGTCTACCTGAAAATTCAAAATTCCTTCATATTTTGCTCCTTCCTCAACCTGATAAAACTGGATTTTTGGCGGCGTATGATCTATTACAAAGTCTGCTTTCGCAATTGCTTCATTCCCCGCGGCATCTACGGCATTTACCTGTAATGTATGCCTGCCCTCCGTGCTGATTTCTGTCCCAATCGGATATAACTTTCCGTCCATCTGAATCTGATGGATAAATGTCGTAAAGTCCTTAATAAATATATCTGCCGGATAATCCCATGAAAATTTTTTCAGATACTTCCCTTGTAATTCATCTACCATTTTTATCACCGGATTCTTCGTATCTATCATAAATTGCAAAGACTGCCCAGATTTCTGCCGTGCTTTATCCACAGCCTGTACACTGGTCTTATAGATTCCATCTTCCTGGAATGTCTTCACAAGGCTTCCGGTTTTTTTCTTTAAATTCCACTGTTCCTCTGAATCTATGACCTCCGTCTCTTTCTCCCCTTCTGGCCTTTCATAATCAATCACCGCCTGACAGCTTTCTAATTTGTTTTCATCTTCCACCTGATATTCCAGTGTCACCGGCTGACTGGTAATCAGATAGTCTGTTGCTCCAGTCAAATTAACTGTTGGTGCCAGACTATCAATAAATAACTTTTCTGTTTTTTCTGTTTTGTTGCCAGCCTGATCTGTAACAGTCACTGTAACCGGCACACCCTCTCCACTATTTGAAGTCTGTGTAATCAAGAACTCTGACTGACTCTCTTTAGACTTTCCAATCACTTTATTCCCGACATAACATGTTACTGTATCAATCTGGCTTCCCCACGCACCATCTTCTGCTGCCGCATGAATCCATGCTTCTTTCTGATACCAGGTTGAAAAACCTTCCGGAGCTTCCAGTGTCAATATCGGTTTCTGTGTATCAACCAGAAATTCTATCTTCTCCTCATATTCCGGAATCGAATTTCCCTCTTCATCTTCCATGAAAATATGTAAAATGTTCCGTCCTTCTCCGAATAGTTCCTGTTCCAGATAAATTTCTGTCTTATCGTTCTTTTCTCCTCCTTCTTCCTCAGTTTTCTCACATTTCAATCTTCCCTCTGAAAAAATCTCTTCCCCATGTTTTAATTCATACACCGTCGTCCCATAGTATCCGTTATGCGTAATCTTAATGGAAGGTTTTGATAAGTAATATCCATTCTTCCCATCTGCTTTCGGAATTTCCATGTTATATTTCCTAATCTCCGGTTTTTCTGGTTCCTCCGGCTCTTCCTTATCTCCTTCTCCTCCTGGTTTCTCTGGTTCTTCCTTATCTCCTTCTCCTCCCGGCTTCTCTGGTTCTTCCTTATCTCCTTCTTCTCCCCCTGATTTATCCTGTTCTCCATCATTTTCTGTTTCCGTCGTCTTTGCCGCCACACTTTCTGATTCATTCTGTGCATAAATAACTGCCTGCTGTGTATAAATTATTACCAGCACCAACATCAACAATGCTCCATTTCTCATCTTCCTACCCATACATTTTCTCCTTCCACTACAATTCCGTATTCCTGCATCAGCTTTTGGAATTCTGATTCTTCCTTAATTTCCGGGATTTGATTCAGATATTCTTTTACAGTCTGTGCACAGATTTCTCTGGAAATATCTGAATCTGAGCACTGCATACGCATATAGCGAATCCGCAGTCTCTTCGAGCTTTTCAGCTCCTCGGCTCCTTTCCGGCATACCTCAAGAGCTTTTGCTTTATCCCCTTTTTCTTCCTGCAGTTTTACAAGTTTCTGATAAATGTCTTCTTTCTTTTCATTTTCTTCCCAGGAAAGCATATCTGTGTACATTTCAATTGCAGTATCCCAGTCCCTGACTGTTTCAGCAGCAGAAGCCATATAAGAAGTGCACTCTTTTATCAGTTTCTCCTCCGGCTTCTCATCCAGGATTTTCTTTCCAATTCTCAAAATTGCTTTTGCATGTTCTTCTGATTCCTCTACGGAATATCCCCGGATCAGACAACGTTCATAATCTATTCTTGATTCGTCCGGCATCTGCTCCTCAATGTTCTTAAGAACATTTTCTATTTTTCTATCACTTTTCAATGTGTCTGATGCCAATATATCTTCCATTCCGGCCACATACCGCACCAGTATAGCCAGATTTTCTGACATCTGATCTCCCCCGGCATCTTCGAATGCCTGGATACTCTTTTCGTAATCCTCTAACTCCAGGAAATACAGGAGTCCCATCGCACGCTGTGCCTCTATAAATGCTTCTTGTCCTGAAATATCTGCCACTTTGAAATTCTCCACCTCCTCTTTCTGAGGTTTTATACTCTTTTCATCTGCCTTTCTTTGAATATTTGTAACTGTCACTGCAGTTATGCACATCAAACTACTTATGACTGCCAGGATAACTCTTTTTTTCGACCATATTTTTTTATCTTTTCTTTTACTATCTGTTACATTTGGAATTTCTTTTTGAATCTCAGACACTTTATGAAATGCCTGTTTTGATTGCCCGTTCAGGCATCTGGATATTATTTTTTGAAATCTGACCGTCTCCCGTCGTGTCAACTCCGGAACCGGATCTGTTGCTGAAAGCAGGTACTGAATTGTCCTGCCAAGTCCGTAGATATCCAATTCAACGCTGGCCGTCTGATAATAGTTCACGTCCGGCGGTAAGAAGCTTTCCCTCACACTTCTCCGGTTCATCTGAACCAGCATTTTTTCATTGGATTCTACACTCATATCAAGGAAATGTAATGTCAAATCCTCTGTAACGATTATACTATAAGGATTGACATACTGATAACACGGATTCCCACGACATTTATGAATACATTCCAGTTGATCTGCCATGTTACGAATCCATAAAAATAATTGTTTTTTTGCAAGGCCGGGGTGATATTTCAACCATTGAATGAGTGGTTTTCCTTCCACATAATCAGAACTGACATAGCATTTCTGGTTATGTTCAATCAGGCGAAGCACCTCGTAACTTTCCTTTTCGCCCATCCACATTCCTCCTAACTACACTATTTTTTTCATTCTTTTGTGTGATTTCATACTGTGACAAATTCTGATTCTCTTCGATTACGCAGAAGTCTTCTCAGATATATTAGAGTGATTATTATCATACGCGAAAAAAGAGGAAAATGCAAGAAACAATTTGTTGCATTTTCCTCTTTTTATTCATATATAAATTCTGATTCTAAATTCTTATAGGCAGCCTGCCTATTCAGTTGCACCGCCTCAGCTTGAACCAGCTCCCGCAGTGCAGGCATAGCAGTGTTTATCCATCCGGATTTTCCGTACTTTATATGGTTTCCCGACCCAGTCTGATATTGTCTCCTCTCCAAAAACAGGCAGACCTGCTGCCAGATTAAAATCACAGTCGTAGAGCTTTCCATCGTAATCTACCGAAACCTGAAACCGGCACATCAGTGCCTCTACTGTCGCCGGATTAAATGCATCATACAGCTTCTTCATATAGCCGGCAAGATTTCCGGATCTGCGAAGGAATTCCCCAAATCGTCCCATCGGATTGTTGTAAAGTGTATATAGAGAATTGAACACAATTCCAAAATCTGCTGCCAGATGTTCCTTATACTCCAATTCCATAGCTGTCTGATCCGGTGGGAAAAATGCTCCTGCCGGATTATACACCATATTCAGCACCAGTTCCGGATTCTTTCCATAGCCAAGTTCATTTAATCTTTTTAACACTTGTATTGCCCCGTCAAATGTACCGGTTCCCCGGACGCGATCCATCTGTTCTGCTTTATAATATGGCAGGGAACATACAATCTCTACTTTCTGTCTGGCATAAAATTCCATCAAATGTTCATATTCCGGCTTCAAAAGAACCGTCAGATTGGTACGCACGATCACATGGGCACAGACTTTGCATGCTTCTGTGACAAGCCATTCAAAATCTGGATTCATTTCCGGCGCCCCTCCGGTAATATCAATCGTCTGTACATGTTGTTCTTTTGCAAACTGAATGCAATCTGCCATCACTTCCCGAGGCATCACCTCTGTCCGGTTTGGTCCGGCACATACATGACAATGCTTACACGCCAGATTACAGACACGGCCGATATTCATCTGCAATACATCTAAATGATCTGCCGTATTCATCATTTCCGGATCAATCTGAGTCTGAAATGCCGGCACCTGATCCAAATCATGAAAATCCTTAATTATCTCATCCATGAAAAACCTCTATAAAATTTCTTTTAAAATGTCAATACTGTCTTCTACAACCTCCGGACAAAAATCAAATAACAATCCTTCATCCAGAATCTTCTGCATCTCTTCCGGCTTGGAAATATCATGCTTTAACAGGCCTTTACAATTACAGACACCGTATTTCTCCTGGAATTTCTGTAAAAATTCTGCACGTTTTGCATTCATGACATCTTTCTGTTCCATATGCTCCACATCATGATGTCCATATTTTAAGCCTAACACAATCATCGCACCGACCACAGCACCGCATGTCTCTCCAAGACCCATGCCGCCTCCAAATGCAGCTGCCATCTTGTAAGCTTCTTCTGTTGTAATTCCAAGCTCATCTGCAAATGCTCCGACTACAACCTGGGAACAGTCAATTCCTTTCATAAATAATTCGGCAATCTCTTTTTTCTCCATCACACTTCTCCTCTCGTATCACTGTAAATGACAATTATTTTACTTCTAAATAACTTCTTATATTTCTTAAGAAATCCATATCCAGATATGCATTTAGCTTCTGAAATGTAGATTCATTAAATATCAGTTTATCCGGCTGCTGGTACTGAACCCATGCCATCGCGCACCACGTAATTCCTCTTAAGCATGTAATCGGGATAAATGCATGGGTATGTTCTCTGACCATACCTGTCTCAAATCTGTCTCCCACCGCTTCGATATACGCATCAATAAAATCCTCAATCTCTTCTGATGTAAGAATCACATCTGTCTTCCAGAACGTCGTTGTAGGTGCCAGAAAATGTCCAAGATCCTGAGCCGGATTACCTAAAAGCGGTTTCTCCCAGTCAATCAGGTAATTCGGTTTTCCATCTCCGTTAATCAGAAAGTTGGTAGAATTCAGTTCTGTGTTGATACAGCACTGATATCCACTTTCAAGCTGAATCTCTGACTCTCGCTTCCAGCCAAGATTCAGAAGCTTGCGAATATAAGTTTTTTTCTCTTCCTCTCCGAGCGGAGATTCTGCATAAACTTTAAACATCTCCTCGCACTCATCCAGAATTGCTTTCAGTGGATTATGTGGACGTATAAGGATTTCTTCTCTTTCCGGGATCAGGACACTGTGAATGTCTGCAAGGCATGGAGCTGCAAGCATAAGCTCCGTGTTGTAATCCATGGCATGCCCCGGGAGATATTCCATGACAAGTACTCCGTGATCCAATAGTTTCTTACTGCCGTCTACATACAGAACCTTTGGTGTTCTGCCCGAACTTTCAATTAATTTCAACGCATGCGCCTCATATGCAATCTGATGCTCCAGATGCATCTGACTTCCACAGTTCACACGAAGTAATAATTTCTTTCCTGTCACCGGGTGGGTAAATGCATAATTGATATTATACTCTCCCTGTGCCAAAAGTTCATAGCTTTCTGTCTGCTCTTCTGGCAGTCCCAACGCTTTTCTATACTCTTTACTTCTGATATATTCTGTCAGACCTTTTATTCTATCCACCGATAATCCCTGTCCCCTTTCTTTCCATCCCCTTTTTTCTTTATTAAAAATACTCTCTGTTATGTCGGTTTTATATATAAATTTTCACTTGGCCTCTTACCGTACATCCTTGTACATTCTGGAAATCGTCTCAATCGGTACTCCATCCCGGTACATCTTGCGAAGCCGGTTCATTTTCCACATGACCCGAAGTTTCGGAATGGTCTTTTTCGGGAATCTCCGGTCAGAAGTATAAATTCTGTGCTTTGCAATCCCAAGTTTGACTCCCATTTCTTTCAGTGTCAGCGAAAACTGATAATCTTCCATAATTGGAAGATTCGGAAACATTCCTGCCTGAAAGAACAATTCCCGGTCGATGAAAATTCCCTGATCGCCAAACATGACTTTGCGGTCTTTGATCCGGTGATTGGAAATAACACGGCATGTCCACATAAAGAAGTTCTTTGAATGAAATGCAATTCCAAAGCAGCCTGCCAGGTGATCTTTCATCACATAACGGATTTCCGCCAGCGGGTACTTCGGCAGTTCACTGTCACTGTGCAGGAAAAACAAAATATCTCCCGTACTTTCTTTCGCACCCAGATTCATCTGATTTGCTCTGCCTTTTTCCGAATGCAGTACGCGGAACCGTGAATCAATCATAGACAAGGTCTGGTCTTTGCTGCCGCCATCTACAAGGAGAATCTCACATTTATTCAAAAGAGGAAACAGCTGTTTTTGTAGCGTTTCAATGGTGGACTCTTCGTTATAAATTGGCACGATAATAGAAATCTTCTGCTTTTTCAGCAGATAACATCCAGTCTCACTTTTCTGTAATGTCGGATTTTTGCGCATACGATTCCGGAATTCGCGAATGTCCTCTTTCTCGTCCATATCATGGAGTGTTCTTGCGAATCCGACTGTATATCCTGCATTTTTTATAGCCTGAGCTGTATTTTCCAGAACACTTGCATGACTGTAAGTCTGCTTTTCAAAAGTCTCTTTTATCGGCTTTTTCATACCTACAAGATAATATCCGCCATCCACAGTCGGGCCAAGAACAACGTCGTGTACGTCCAACAGGCGGAATGCATAATCAAAATCTGCCCTTCTGATTTCCGGTACGTCAGTTCCGATAAGCACACAGGATTCATAATCTCCTGCAAGAACCGTCTGGATTGCCATATACATCCTCTCTCCAAGTGATTCTCCCATCTGTGGAAAATAAATCTTGTCCTCACCAAATATATACTTTAATGCAGCTCCTTTATTATCCGGTGTGTAGCAGACAAAAATATCTGCCTGTGTCTCCTGGCATTGTGTGGCAATATCTTTCAAAAAACAAGTGTGAAGCCCGGCGCATTCCTGCGGTGAAAAATATGGCATCAGCCTTGTTTTTGTCTGTCCCGGCACCGGAACCCTTGTAAATACAATAATTGCTCGTTTCATCTTATGTCTCCTATGCAAACTTCGTCTTCGCCCGGTTAATCATGGATTTCTTTACATCTGGTTTCTCACCAGTCCCCAATATCTCTGTCAGAAGATGCCGAACATCCTGACAACCTCCGCGGGTAAGATTCCCGGAACAGGAAGCACAATAACTATATACCTTTCCTTCTTCTGCAAGTGCTGATGCCATGTTCTTTGCAAGTTCCGGTTCTTTTGCCGGAGCGCAGCCTCCCAGTCCACAGCACTGTACTCCTTTGACCGGTTCCAGTGCTCCGTCTACAAAACACTCGACAGATGACAGAATCACCTGTTTTTCACGATCCGGACAAGGCAGAAATACTTTTCCTGGCTCCAGACTTCTTTTTCCAATTCCAAGTTCGGCAAGCTTTTCATAGATATCTGTCACCTTCACTTTTAAATGTGGCTTTAAAAATGCATAGCAGTTCGGACAGAGCATGACAACTTCTTCTATGCCTCTTTTTTCGAATTCATCATTAATCCGCTGTATAATTCTCTTTTCATCAGCTTCCAGTCCAAGCTCTGCAATCGGCTTTCCACAACAATCATAGGCAACTCCAATCCCGTGATCTGCAAGAACTTTTACCAGCTTCTTCGTAGTCTTCGGGTAAAAGGAAGGAAAATTACACCCCGGGAAAAGGACACATTTTCCAGTTGCATGCCGGTAATTCTTATAAATATAATCCTTCTTTTCTTTCAGGAGCATTCCGTATCCCTTCTCGCGGAATGTTCCGTCCGAAGCCTGTACATTTTCCCGGCGAAGTCCGAGAATATACTCCCGCCCATCGATTCCGGCCGGGCAGACTTCTGTACATTTTCCACATAAAAAGCAATGATAAGATAATTCCTTCAGCTTCTTGGTATCCCCAATATCTATACCATATTTTTTCAGAAATTCACACTCATTCTGACATACGTGACAATGTATACACGCTGATACATCATTTTTGTTCTTCACTTTGCTCCTCCTGCACATAGTGCTTCTTCAAGAATGCCCCAAGTCCCATAACAATCCCTGCAAGTACGAGGGCAATTCCAATATAAAGAATCCGGTTCTCTTTGTCTGCAAGTCCTGCCGTTCCAATGGTATACATAGCGGTTCCCGGCAGCATGAATATCAGAGAACAGGTGGAATATGTAGCGAACTTAATATCCGTTACCCCATAAGCGAAATTCTGAAGATTATACGGGAATAGTGGAACCAGCCTTGTAATCATCAAAATAAAGATCTCATTATTTCCCGTCTCATCAAACAGCCATTACTTCAGATATTTATTCTTCATAGCCATGGGCTTAATACTGTCCTGGAGGAAAAATCTTCCAACAATAAATGCAACCATCGCTCCAAGAGTTGTTGCTACAGAACAACAGATTGTTCCAAGAACCGGTCCGAATACCAGCCCTGCAATGATAGCAAATGTTACGCCAGGAAGTGCCAGAACGACACAGCTTACAATAGTAAGCACGGTGTAGATCAGAACTGCCAGAAGTAAGTTATCCTGTACCATATTTTCCAAAAACTTCAGGTTCTCTGTATTTCCAAGGTAGGCAGACCACCCGAAAATATGGTTGAGCACCAGAATCAGAATAATCATTCCAATAAATATCCACAATTTTTTATTTTTCATGCTTCGTTGTCCCCACTGCAATACCATTTCTCACAATCTGCATCAATGTCGCTGCTCCAAAAAGCGGCATTAAAAAGTAATAAGCCGGAAGTGATGCTATGGATTTCAATACCGTTAATCCAAGATAAACAATTCCTAACACCTGCATAATCACAATCATTACAAAATCTATCTTTCCAAGCATCTCTTTTTTCTTCTGATATCCGGAAATAATCAGTATAATCACCACAGTTGTCACAACCACTGCAATATACTTCAGTATACCATAAACCGCTACTTTCTCAATCTGCATATTTTGATAGTTCACCCAGCGGAGCATCCCCAATTTTTTCGTAGTAAAATACTGGATTGCGTAGGCTCCGATCAAAAAAGCAATGGTCAGTAAATCTAATAGAATATAACCTATTTTTTTCATATTTCCTCCTAATACTGCTAAACGCTGTCACCGATACCTGGTGACAGCGCTCCTATACTTTATATTATTTTTCAAATACCTGAAACTTATTATCTTCAGTTTTGAATTATTTTGCAGCTTTTCCTGTAGGAAGTTCTCCTACTGTTGTGTGAACACAGTCAGCACTTGCAGGATCACCAACCTGTACCGGATAGTCATCGTGCATTAACCACTCATACCATCCACCGTCATATACAGAGATGTTGTCATATCCATTCTCATAAAGTACAAGGAATGGTACAGTTGCTCTCCATCCTGTTCCACAGTAGAACGCAAGATCATTGTCTAATGTGAAATCGCAGTCTTTCCATACTTCTTTGAATCCGTCCAGATCTTTTACAGTTCCGTCGTCATTTGTAAAGTCTGCTACGTCAGATGCTGTCTTGGCACCTTTTCCCCATACAGCTCCGTCCGGCTCACCGGCTTTGTCCATATAGTTGTAACCACTTGTCTCTCCAAGCCACTCTTCTTTACTTCTGATACTTACTAACTTAAAGTTGTCATCATTTGCAAGTTTGTCTTTTGCATCTTCAATAGATGTCCAGTACTCTGGATGTGCCGGTACAGTTGTTCCAAAGTCTTTTGCTTCTTTTCCTTCATTTGCCTTTGTCTCTGTCTCATATCCGGCTTTCTTCCATGCATCGATTCCGCCATTTACAATCTTGACATCCTCAACACCTGCCCAGATGTAAGCATAAGCTACACGAGCTGTTCCGGAGATATCTCCACCATAAAGGACAACTTTTGTATCTTTTGTGATGCCGTGAGAAAGCATGTTCTTCTCAACTTCATCAGCGGAAAGAAGATTGTATGCTCCTTCTTCTGATCCTGTCGCATCCTCGACTTCAACATCACCTACATAGATAGCTCCCGGAATGTGACCCTTCTGATAAGACTCACAGTCTTTTGCATTATCGCTGTAGCCAACCTCAGCTACGACAACATCTTCGTATCCTGCCTGGTTACCGTCCATAGCACTCTTTAACCACTCTGGTGTTACATATACTGTTCTCTGCTCTACAGACGCAACATCCTTCGTCTCTTCTTTTGTGTCTTTTGCTGTCTCTGTCTTAGTCTCAGACTTATCCTCGGACTTAGAACTTGATCCACATCCGACTGCCAGAGATGCAACCATTGCTGCACTTAAAAGTACGGCTAACACTCTTTTTTTCATTAATACGTTCCTCCTTGTAACTTTTCCCAGAAAGTAAAAAATATCTTTCCATATGTTTCTATGCATAAATGGGAGCCAGTTTCCCGCTCCCATTGATACCGCTATAAAGTTTTAGCAATCCTGTTTCATTCTGTCAATTGAAAATATTGGCAACTATGCTTTATTAACTTTTTTAATAAATCTCAGGAGTATTATTTAAAAATCCTATAATTACTCTGTAACAAATGCTGCAGATACATCTCCGTCTTTTGCACCGTTCTCGATAATATATAAGTTATCTAAATCAAATCCGGCATCTTTCAGAATAGAGATTCCAGTCTTCGCACATTTGTTTCCGCTGTAGCAAAGAAGGTATACTTTCTTAGAAGGATCCATCTTCTCGGTTGCCAGTTTGTACATCGCTGTCTGAGCATCTGCGCTCTCAATCTCTTTCAATCCACACTGGAAAGATCCTTTTAAGTGACCGGCTTTGTATGTATCATCATCACGAACATCAAGGATCTGGATATCTTTGTCATCAACTGCTGCAACTGCATCTTTTCCAGATACATACTGCCAGTCGATATTCTCTTCTGTACGGTCTGTTGTAAGTGCTCCGCTAACGTCAGCAAGTGCTTTTGCTCCACCTTCTACCGTATAAATTTTCTTCTCATCGATTCCGGCATCTTTTAACACACCTGTCGCTTTCTGCGCTCCACGCTGTCCACTGTTACAGATGATATAAATATCTTTTCCGTCATCCAGATTCTTCTTAGCATAGTCTGTCATTGCATCTACTAAAGAATCATCCTCTAATGGGAAAATCGGGCACCACTCAGAATTCTGAACACGCCCTGTTACATAATTATCCCACTCTCTGACATCCAGTACATGTACTCCGTCAGCTTTTACGGCATCCTCAGCTGATACATACTGATACTCATCACTGGAAGAATCTTTCTTATCATCTGTCTTTGTATCTGTAGACTCTGTCTTTGTCTCAGATTTTGCGTCGGAGCTGGAGTTAGATCCGCATCCTACTACCATGGATCCTGTCATTGCTGCTACTAATAATAAGGTTACAACTTTCTTTTTCATGATTTCAATCTCCTCAAATGTTTTACTTCCATACCAAATAATTTTGAATTCTGTCCCTAGAACTCTAATTTCTTTACGATGTTTTTCATCTGTACACCGTGAACCAGGCTTGCACCGCCACGGATTGCTGCAGCCACATGAACAGCTTCTGTCATCTGTTCTTCTGTCACTCCCTTATTCAGACAGTCATTGGTGTAAGCATCGATGCAATACGGGCACTGTACTGTATGCGCCACTGCAAGTGCAATGAGTGATTTCTCTCTTGCTGTCAGTGCACCTTCTTCAAACACTGCATTGTAATAGCTGAAAAACCTCTCAGCTAACTCTGGTGCTTTTTCCCCAATCGTTCCAAATTTCGCCAGATCTTCTGGATTGTAATAGGTATCCATCTCTTATCCTCCCTATTTTTCTTTTTTGGACTGCCGGTCCATATATATTTTTCTCAGCATGAAAATCAGCGCTGAGAGGGCAAACAAAATCATCAGTGCAGTTACAAATAACTTCGCACCGCCGGTCAGCATACCACCGGCATAAGAGTACACAATCGTTGCCGGGAGCTGTCCGATTCCTGTTGCAATAAAGAAAGACATAAATGACATAGAAGTCAGTCCTGCCGCATAACTTACAATATCAAAGGATATGAACGGAAGAAGACGACAGATCAGTATCGTGTTCTTTCCATATTTTTCAAAAAATGTATCAATCTGAGCCAGTCCGCTCTTGCTTGTCAGCTTTTCTGCCACATCACGTCCCAGAATTCTTGCAATGTAAAAGCAGATTGCTGCTCCTGCCATAGCACTTGTCCAGGAAAGGATTGCCCCCTTCCACCAGCCAAACAGATTTGCATTGGCAAATGTAATCAGGAATGCCGGAAGCGGTGCTGCAATCGATTGTAAAATCATCAGTAAAAATGAAATCACAGCTGCATATGCCCCATAAGATGCCACAAAATCACGGACCACTGTAAAGTCTCCGGTCGCGAACATTGCAAAAATCCTGTTCATAACTTTATTCACACTTGGAACAAAAAAGTAAACCGCAACTGCAACAGCCGCAATTACAATTAACACAACTTTCCCAAGCCAGTTCTTTTTCTCTTTCATACTCTAAAATTCCCTTCTATCCCAAGAACCTCCTCATAGTTCTGTTACTATACAATGTACATTCTTTCATCAACTGTTAAGTCAGATTAATAAAATTAAAAGCTCCAAATTATAAATCAATTACATTAATCATACCTGTTTGTACCATTTTCGTCCAATTGTTATTATTGATATTTTCTATGATTTATTGATTTCATTTATATATCTTTCCGGTAGGAAAACACTTGTGTTCTTAATACCCAAAAAAAGAGCAAATGCTTTTTTCACATCTACTCTTTTTTAGATTATTTTAAACTACACAACATCTTTTTACTGTACTGCCTCCGGATTGGATACACTGACCTTGTGGTCATACCATGTACCCTTTGTTCCAATCAGTGCCAGATCAAATTCCTCATTCAGCTTCTCAACCGGCACATCAAAGGAATAAACTTCCTTTGGTGCTGAACCGTCAGAATAAGTAATCTCTGTTGTCTCTGCCGGATCAATCAAATCTGCACCGTCTTTCTGTGCATCTTCTGCCGTACCTAAGAATAACTGTACAATATTTTTAGAATTCAAAGTAATATGAGCAGTCATCTTTCCGTCCTTGACAGTCAAAGTTGCCTTTCCGTTATTATAATCCGGATTCTCATGGAACATACTACTGTCAGTATTAAAATCTACATTATATGTACCATCTTCCAGTTCAGCTTTCTTGTCCGCTTCCTTGCTGTCATTCTTTGCTTCTGTAGTATCATCTTTTGAAGTTTCTGTTTTTGTGCTTTCCTTTTTGTCTGTATTACCTCCACAGCCGACAAGCATTGTCATTGCCATACTTGCAGAGAGCATTAAGACTAATAATTTCTTTCTTAACATATCATGTCTCTCTTTTCTAATTATTTTCGTAAGGATCTCGTACTTCCATAATTATACTCCGACAATCGAATCTGTCAATTTTATTTTGCCTCAATTGCAGCTTTTGTATGAGCTACATAAATCTGCTGGATTGCATCGATTTCACCAAGTCCTGCAATCTGTGTATCTACACTGTCAAATGCTTTTGAAGCCTCGAACTGACTCTTCCAGGAATCATCATCGTCTCCTGCCATATCGTTGTTTGCATGATCTCCTGCGACAACCATCAGTGGACGAAGGATAACTTTCTTGTATCCGGCTTCTTTGATTTTCTCGATGACTGCCTGACACTCTGTATCTTCCGGCTCACCTTCTACAGTTCCGATAAATACGTTCTTATATCCAAGCTGCTCCATCTGTGTCTGCATCTGGTCATAACTTACATTTGCAACATGTGAAGTTCCATGTCCCATGAATACAAATGCTGTTCCATCCTCAGCTGCTGCATCTACGCTTGCATAGTTTGCTGTCTTAACTGCTTCGTCTGTAATTGCTTTTGCAACTGCTTCTTTGTCTGCATTGATGACTGTTGCATCAGCTCCAACTTCTCCGAGAAGTGGCTCAGCAATTTTTACAGATTCGAATTTATCTTTGTATTTGTCTACTGCCTCTGATAACTCATCATACTCTGCACCATGCATCAGATGTGTCGGCTGAACAACAAGATTTTTCACACCATTATCTACTGCACGCTCCAGTGCCTGATCCATATTGTCTATCTTCTCATCATCGCGAGCCTGCACATGGTTGATGATGATCTGGGCTGTAAATGCTCTTCTTACTGACCAGTCCGGATATGCTTTTTGAAGTGCTTTTTCAATTCCGCCGATATCTTTTGCACGGCTGTCATTGAAGGATGTACCGAAACTTACAACAAGAAGCTCATTTGCACCAATCTCATCCTGATTTAACGGATCATCCTGAGATGCATCTCCCGTATCTCTTCCGAAGTAATCCGGATCAGCGTTCTTACCTTCTACTAATTTCTTCTGAGCATCTGTCAGTGCATCCCATGCCTTCTTAGCTTCTGCACACTGCTCATCTGTCTTGTCAGTTCTCTCCTGTACATAAATGTCATCAATCAGTTTTGCCACTTTATCTGCTGCCTCCTGATCACTGTCTTTTGAACTCTCCTCTGTTTTTGCATCAGTCTTTTTGTCAGAACTTCCGGAATTTCCTCCACATCCTGCAAGCAGAGACATACTCATAGCTGCTGCAAGTAATACAACGACCATTTTTTTCTTCATACTTTTTGTCCTCCATTTCTTTCTAAGATACAAAGATTCTTTTGCCGGAGGCTTTTTATTATATTATATAGAAGTTATACTTTTATATAAATAAAAAGCTCTGCCATAAAAAATGAGCAGAGAGTACGCAAAACAAACTATCATTATAAGAATCCTTTTCATTCTTCCAAATAGTTTTTCTATGTATTTCGTACTGCCAGTTCCTCGTGGCCTGAACATATAGTTCCCGTACTGTGAAAGGCAGGTATCCCGGCTTATTACTCAAACGCATGAAATCACCTTCCCGGTTTCCCAGTGGCTAAAAGATTCCCTGCTCGTAAAATACGGTGACGAGTTCGTACAGGATTCTCACCTGTTTCCCTTTTCACCAGTCTGTCCCAAATCATTTTAAAATTCATATGCCAGACTGACACCTCACACATCTTTATTTTCTTGTATCTTTTTAATATTGCATTTACAATGCTAACACACCCGGAAAACACTGTCAACATATTCTATTTTAGACTTTTTCTTTTAATTCAAGTTAATGCTGCGATAAAATCCGGTCAATTTCCCGGGAAGCTTCACTCTTTGTAAATGTATGTATATCTTTTTCCAGTGTAATATGCCGCTCTTTCATGAGTCTGGTCAAAAATGCAACCTGCTTTGCTGTGACCGGCTCTTTTTTCTTTACTTTATATGCCAGTGGCTGTGGTTTAAATACCTTCGGCTCAGTCTCTTCGTAGAAATGTGCCATAGACTGATATAATTTAGCTGTCGCCAGAGCATCGTGATATGCCCGGTGTGCCGCCGCATTTTCAATATGGTAATATTCACAGAGCGCCCCAAGCTTTCTGGATGGAAGATCTGCATGAACCACTTTTGCAATCTTAAGTGTATCAATTCCCATATGATCATATGTGTAACCGAGCTCTTTTGCCTTTGTCTTCACAAAACTGAAATCAAATTGTACATTGTGTCCAATCAAGATATCCTGTTCGCAGAATTCAAGGAACTCCGGCAATACTTCGCCGCAGTCCCCTGCTCCTTCTACCATTTCATTTGTGATTCCGGTCAGCTCCGTAATCATCGGAGGAATTCCGGCTTCCGGCTCAATAAACCGGATAAAACGGTCAACGACCGTTCCTTCCCGGACTTTTAATGCGCCGATTTCAATGATTTCGTTATGCTCCGGACTGAGTCCTGTCGTCTCTATGTCAAATGCAACATATGATTTCAACATCTTACCTGTCCGTCTCTTTCTCTTCCATCGCCTTTACTTTGTCATTAGCATACAAGGCACCTCTCATACAGCCATTTCCTTTGACATCTGCATTTCCGTTCTCATCATAACAGACTGTAATCTCACATCCATTGCGACAACCAGTACAAGTAAATTTCAAATCAGACATTTTTCTTCCTCCCCCGCGCCTTTGCGGAACTGATACATTATTTTGGTATCATTAGTATAACATTTTGTTGATTTTCTAACAATGTACATATCTACCCATTTTGTCCATATTTCCAAATTCTTTTTTGTATTTTTGTCTAAATTAGACAATGATTTTTCTTTTTCGAACGGTTATACTGAAACTTAGGTAAAAAGGTTAATTATTTTTTAAAGGAGAGGTAGATATGAACGAAGTATTAAGTAATATTTATTCAAGAAGATCTATTCGTAAATTTAAAGAGCAGGACGTTCCGAAAGATCTCGTAGATGAGGTTGTTAAAGCCGGAACTTACGCTCCAAGTGGTAAGAACTTACAGACATACAGATTCTATGTAATGCAGAATGCAGATTCTATCAAGAGTCTTCAGGATGTTGTAGCTAAGGGCATGGAGAACCCGGCTTACACATTATATGGTGCAAAAGTAATCGTACTTGTTGCATGTGAGAAAGAGGCTGTCAACGGAGTCAGCGACTGCTCATGCGCAATCGAGAACATGCTTCTTGCAGCACACTCACTTGGACTTGGTGCCTGCTGGATCAATCAGTTAAAATACTGTGGAGACAAAGCAGAAGTTGCTGATTACCTGGAAGGTCTTGGAATTGACAAAGATATGCAGGTTGTTGGTATGGTAGGAATGGGATATCCTGACGAAGAGCGCGAAGCTGCTAAGAGACAGGATGACCTTGTTACATATTTAAATTAATTTAAATTAGTTTCTTTGCATATGGAAAGGGAGAGCGGATTTGTTCCACTCTCCCTTTTCTTCTATAATTCTACGGAAATATTTTGCTTTTTTATTCCATATTTTTCGGCATAACCTGTCAGGAATAGTATCAGTGCTTCATTTTTGAAGTATGTATCAATAGAAAAAAGGCATATCCATTCGGATATGCCTCGTATTCAACGTGCGCGAGAAGATTCGAACTCCCGACCTTCTGGTCCGTAGCCAGACGCTCTATCCAGCTGAGCTACGCGCACATTACTGTGTTTCGTTTCTGTCGTGTGTCCCTCACAGCAAAATCTATTATAGCGTAGGCCCGTCTGGTTGTCAACAAGTTTTTCAAACTTTTTTATTTTTTTGAATATTTTATTTATTTTTCGTCAGAACCTTCTCTGTTCCTTCCGAATTTTTTCTTCTTTCCAATACATTTGCCGCCATCGTAATTACAAATGCACAGCCCATAGCTGTAATCATAGCAACTGCAAATGCCGGTCCTTTCCCTTCATTTGCCATAAACGGTGCAAGCACTGCCGGTACGTATGCTGTTCCTTTTACATTGAACAGACCAACAATTGCTCCTCCTACCGTTGCACTTGCAAGTGCTCCTGCAAACACAATTTTGTTGGAGAACATAAATGGATAGGAGGCTTCAACAAATGTACCAAAGCAAATATTAATCAGACAGCCCGGAAGTGCTACCGCTGCCTCTCCTTTTTGTTTTGGCATAATAATATTTGCCAACGTAATACCTGCAGATACCATGACCAGTCCTGTCATATCGATAGCTCCAAGGAAACTAAATCCCATCTCTTCCATTTCCAGCAATACAATCGGAAGAATTGCCGCATGGTAAACACCACCGATGATTGCCGGCCAGATGAGGAGTCCTGCAACTGCGCCTGCAAGAAGCGCGTTATAATCAATGCACATATTAATCAGTGAGCAGATACCATTTCCAAGCCACAGCGCAACCGGTGCGACAAGAAATTTTCCGACCATACCTGCCGCCAGTCCCCCAAGACCACCTGAAGCGATATTGACCGTCGTACCCGGCACATTATGACGGAAACAGAATACACTAATATAGTAGGCAAGTACACCTGCCAGAATTCCGATGATCAGTCCGCCAAGGATTCCACCGTCCACTGCCAGGATTCCTGCCACAATACCTGCCACAACACCGACTTCGTCCAAGCCGGACACCTGCTTTGCAGCAATCGCGCAAATGACAATTGGAATCGAATTCACTAATGTATCAAAAACATCAGACAGACTACTGCACCCTGGAATCTTACTACATGCCAGACACAATGCCATAGCAATAAACGCCGGAAGACTTGTCATCATAATTCCCCGGAAATTAATACGTTTCCATATGTTTCCCTGAGTCTTTGCTGCTGCATTTTCTCCGGTATTTCCAATAACCGGCATATATTTGATTTTCCAGTATTTTGCAAGTGCTGTCGTAAATGCAACGGCTCTTGTACGGTTCGTTGTTCCTGTTGTTCCGGACGCAGATAAAACATTACACCCCATATTCTGCGTAAGGGCAACGCCGCTTCCACCGGTTCCTGCCATCGGAATCTTCGTTCTTGCACAGGCTTCCATCGTCTGCTTATTTGCTCCATCCGGGCTGGCGCTGACAAACATCACTCCGTCAATCTCACCTTCATCAATTTTCTTTGCAAGCTCCGCATCCACTTTTTCAGCTTCTACGTTAACCTCTGTCAAAGTTCCCCGAAATACCGCCTGCACCTGTGTTCCATCCCACATATATAAGGTAGCCAGACTGTCCGGTCCTACAGTGTCCAGACTTCCAGATGCCAGCACATACTGAACAAATGTAATCTCCATATCTGCTGCCTTTGTCTGACCACAGATCTCTTTCATCATTGCCGGCAGATCATTACCGCCCTGTTTATAAAGATTTCCACCGCTGCTTCCTATAAATGCAATCTTTTTTCCCATTCCTTTTATGTCCTTTCCCTCCAAGTCTCCACACCACCTTACTACCATGCTAATCTGCTAATATGGCAGCGTGCTAAAGTGATATGAAAAGCTTATCATTTTCAAATGCATTTGTAAAGAGAAAAATAATATGATACTATAAATGTCGAAATCACAAAAAATATGATATGAATCAGGCAGATCCGCAACTCCTTGCAAATTTGCTTTTCATAAGAATAAAGGACGATAATATTATGACGAAAAAAATTGCTGTAATAAATGATTTATCCGGATTTGGCCGCTGCTCGCTGATCGCCGCAATTTCCGTTATCTCAGCTATGGGTACACAGGCCTGTCCACTCCCGACTGCACTTTTGACTGCACAGACCGGATATCCTCACTATTATCTGGATGACTACACAGATAAAATGGATATTTACCGTCAGGAATGGGAAAAAATGGGGCAACAATTTGACGGTATCTATACAGGCTTTGTCGCAAGCGAAGCACAAATTGATCAAATCTTTCATTTTATAGATACATTTTACACATCAGATACATTTCTGCTTGTAGATCCGGTCATGGGCGATGATGGAATAAAATATGATATGTTCACACCAAAGTTACTGGAAAAAATGAAAGCTCTGGTCAGGGAAGCGGATATCATTACTCCTAACCTGACAGAGCTCTGCCTTCTGACTGATGCAGATTATGATGCAATCATAGATATTGCAGATACTCATATTCTCGTCGATGTGATTGGTGAATTAGCCTCCACACTTCTGCCGGCAGATTCTGACAATACAGATTCCGATAACAATGTGCAGACTGACAAAAAAAAGAAAGAGATTATTGTAACCGGCATTCATTGCAAAAACGAACGTGGAGAGAACATGATAGGAAATCTGTACATTTCCAGAGACACCCGAAAATTATTTGCATTTCCACATGTCGGAGGCAGCTATTCCGGAACCGGCGACCTCTTCGCCTCCTGCATCGCAGCCGGAAAATGCCGCGGTGATAACCTTCCGGATCTTATTCAGTTAGCCGGAGAATTTTTAGAGCAGGCAATTAAAAATTCCGCTGAGGAAGGCGTACCTTACCCAGATGGAACAAATTACGAAAAATATTTACATATGCTGATGCGAAAATAAATCAAGATGTCCCTTACAAAATTCAACAAGGGACACCGTAAATCGACGATGGGGACGTAGTGTTTTGTTAAAACACTACGTCCCCAATTTGTTATTTTTTCTCTGATATCACCAAGCCTAATACTGTCAATACTGTTCCGACCAGCATCAATGGTGTTACTTTTTCATGCAGAATGATCACTGACATCACGATTGTGATGACTGGAATTGCATAAATGTATGCGCTGGATTTGATTGCTCCAAGTATCTTAACCGTATAATTCCAGGTCACGAAGCAGATTGCACATGCTCCGACTCCAAGATACAGGAGGTTCGCCAGATTCAATGGCTTTATATATGCATTCAAGTTAAAATGTGCGCCGGAACCAATCAATACCGGTATCATAAAGAGCAGTCCGTAAAAAAATACTCTTCTTGTCGTCTGAATGACATTGTATCCATAGCCGCTGATTTTTTTAATCAGGATAGAATACACGCCCCAGACAAAGGATCCTGCCACGCACAGAAGATCTCCGATCAGATTCACAGATATGCTCTCACCTCCACCGAAACTGATGAGTATAATTCCTGCAATAGCGCATGCAAATCCGAGGAAAAAATATTTCTGTAATTTTTCTTCTTTTAAAAAGAAATGTGCCATAATCGTTACAAATAATGGAGCCGTGGATACGATGACGCTGACGTTAGATGCCTGGGTGTAAGTCAGTGCAATATTTTCAAATAAGTAATACAGGCAAACTCCACACAGTCCTGCTCCCACAAAGAAAATCTCCTGCCCCTTTTTTGTTTCTAACTTTTTCGGCCGCATCAGCCAAAGTGTCAGATATCCAAGTAAAAATCTTGAAAACAATAAATCTACCGGACCAAAATCCCGTAAAAGTACTTTCGTTGACACAAATGTCGTTCCCCAGATCATACATGTAGCAATCGCAGTTATATGTCCCGTCACCTGGTGTTCGTTCTTCATATTTCTAGTTTCCTCTCTTCCTGTGTAATGGTCATATCTTTATTTTCGCAAGTGTATAAAAAATTTTGCAAATTCGTTTTCTCTATGTTATAATGGCGTCATGCAGCGATGGTCGAGTTGGCTGATGGCATCTGCCTCGAAAGCAGAAGAACCGCAAGGTTCCGGGGGTTCAAATCCCTCTCGCTGCGTTTTGTTTTATCTTCAGAAAGAGAGAGCTTAAACTTTTGCATTTAAGCTCTCTTTTCATTT
>ERZ808240.2293-NODE-2293-length-21356-cov-63.936529_pt1 | contig 21356 bp, 18 predicted proteins | sample MGYA00521084_ERZ808240 | MGnify/ENA primary metagenome ERZ808240 (study PRJEB31516, sample SAMN03275571) | gut metagenome | biome: mammalia-associated habitat; material: feces | host: Papio cynocephalus | place: Kenya | collected 2012-08-06 ...
CCGCGGCGATGTTCTTCTCGAGATCGTCTATGAAGACGAGTTCCGCCGGCGCGAGCCCAATGCGCTTCACCAGCAGGGCGTAAATCTCGGGCTGCGGCTTGTAGAGCTTCTCGTCTCCGGAAATGACGTACGCGTCCGCAAGCGCCAGATAGTCCGCGAACCGCGTGCGGAAGTGTTCCCGGGCGAAACTCGGCGCCATGTTCGTCAGAATGCCGATGCGGTAGCCGCGCTTCTTGAGGGACGCCATCCATTCGCGCGTGCGTTCGTTGCGGTAGATCCAGCTGGCGACGTCCGCCTCCAGAAAGCGCCGGCGCACGTCCGGCGCCGGGTCGAGACGCGCGTCCGCCCAGATCTTGTCGTACATCTCCTGCAGCGTGAGGAATCCGCCGTCGTAGAACAACCGGTACTTCTCGAAGCCGGCATGCACGGTCTCCCACGGAATCCCCGTCTCCTTGCAGAGCGCAAGCACGCGCTGCGGAACCGTCGACGTCGTCATCACGCCGCCAAAGTCGAAAACAACGCCTTTTATCATATTACCATCCAACCTCCATTCAAAAGCGCCTGCCCGCAATCAACCGGCAGGATGACACCCGTCAGCGCCTCGTTCGTCAGCAGGAACGCGACCGCCTGCGCCACGTCTGCGGCTGTCGGCGGATAGTCCAAAAGCCGCGGCGCCGCCTTCTCGCGCACGCCCACCGGCGGAAGCACGCACCCGGGGGCCACCGCGTTCACCCGCACGCGCGGCGCGAGTTCGCGCACCAAGCTCGACAATCGTCCGCCGAGGAGGAATTTGGACTGACCATAGCTCCCCGCTTTCAACGCTGCCGGGGCCGACAGCGTCGCGGCATCCAGTATGTGCACCACGCTGCGCACGCCCCCCGCCGGTTTCGTGCCCAGCCAGCGCGCCAACTGTATGGGAACTTCGCAATTGACGGTCCTGATCGCGTCTGAAGGCTCCTCCTGGCCGGAGGACGGACGGTAAAGCGCGGCATTGTTGACGAGCGCATCCGGCAGGCACCCGTCCAGTTTGCGCCGGACAGCCTCCATGAGCGCGGGAAGATTGTCCAGGCTTGAAAAGTCGCAGCAGAAGTCCGCACCCGCGTCGGGGCGGTGGGATGTCGTCAAAACCCGCCATCCCGTCGCGCGCAAATGGTCCGCGATGCACTTCCCGAGGCGGGTCGTCCCGCCCGTCACCAAAACCGTCTTCATCTGGACGCCTCCTCCAGAAGCAAATCGAGCGCATGCGCCACGGTCGCCGCGCGGACTTCGTCCCGTCCGCCCGGGAAACGGCGGCTTTCGGTGTGGACGCCCCGGGCGGACGCGACCCCGAACCACACGAGTCCGACAGGCTTTTCGGGCGTTCCGCCGCCCGGTCCGGCGATGCCCGTGACGCTGACCGCCCAATCGGTTTTGAGACGCGCCCGGGCGCCCTGCGCCATTTCCGCCGCGGTTTCGGGGCTGACCGCCCCATGCCGGGCGAGCGTCGCGGACGAAACGCCGAGAAGATTCTCCTTCGCCTCATTCGCGTACGAGATGATTCCGCCCTTGTAGACCGCGCTCGCGCCTGGGACGGACGTAAGCGCCGCGCCGATGCCCCCGCCCGTGCAGCTTTCCGCCGTGGCGCAGGTCATGCGCCGCGCCGCCAAGAGCGCTACGAGCCGTTCCGCCGCGCGCGTCATCCTACTGCGCCTCCGGGGACGCCGGCGGTTCCGCCGCGGGTTCTTCCGCGCTCTCGCAGACGGAAACGGACACGAGCGTCGCGCCCTCGTTGAGCCGCACCAGCCGCACGCCGCGCGCCAACCGGCTCTGCACCTGGAAGTCCGCCACGCGGCTGCGCACCATCATCTGGTCGCTGGTCATGCAAATGATGCTTTCGTCATCCGACACCGCGTGCGCCGCGACGACCGCGCCGTTGCGGTCCGCGCCCTTGATGCCGATCATGCCCTGTCCGCCGCGGCTGTGGCGCGTGAAGTCCTTGAACTCGCACCGCTTGCCGAAGCCGTTCGCCGTGGCGATGAAGAGCGTCTTGCCGTCGTCCACCGCGTCCAGCGAGACGACCTCGTCGCCTTCCCGGAGCCGGATGCCGCGCACGCCCGTCGCCTGCCGCCCCATGCGCCGCACGTCCGCCGCGGCGAAGCGCATGGCCCGCCCGTCACGCGTCAGCATGATGACGTCGTCCGTCGGCTTCACGAGCCGCACGTCCACGAGACTGTCGCCTTCGTCGATGTTCAGCGCGCGGATGCCGTTGCGGTTCACGTTCTTGAAATCGCCCAGCAGCGTCTTTTTCACCGTGCCCAGCCGCGTGGCGAAGAAGATGTCGACGTCGCCCTCGAACGAGCGGATCGGCAGCAGGTTCAGCACCTGCTCGCCTTCCTGCAGCTTCAGCAGATTCACGAGCGGACGCCCGAAACTCGTGCGCGGCGCTTCCGGAATCTGGTAGGCGTCCTTCAGGAAGAGCCGCCCCGTATTCGTGAAGAAAAGGAGGGAGTCGTGCGTCTGCGCCACGAAGACGAGACGGATGAAGTCCTCTTCCTTCACCTGCCCGCCCTTGACGCCTTTGGCGCCGCGGTTGGCCTCGCGGTATTCCGTGAGCGGCACGCGCTTCACGTAGCCGCGGTTCGACAGCGTGATCACGCACGGCGCGTCCGGAATCAGGTCCTTCATCGACACTTCGTTCTCGTCCGCCACGATTTCCGTCCGCCGCGCCGCCTCCGGCTTGGAGCAGTATTTGGCGCGGATATCCGCCAAATCCTCGCGGATGAGCGCGTACACCTTCTCGGGATCCGCCAAAATAGCCTGCAGTTCGGCGATGCGCGCGAGGAGCGCGGCGAGTTCCGCCGCCAGCTTCTCGCGTTCGAGCCCCGTCAGCTGGTAGAGGCGCATGTCGAGGATGGCGTTGACCTGCAGGTCGCTGAACCCGAACCGTCCCTGCAGCGCCGTCTTCGCCTCGTCGCGGTTGCGCGCGGCGCGGATCATGCGGACGACTTCGTCGAGATTGTCGAGCGCCAGCATGAGTCCGTCCAGGATATGCTTGCGCGCCTCCGCCTTCGACAGCTCGAAACGCGTCCGCCGCGTGATGACCTCGAACCGGTGGTCCACGTAGCAGCGGAAGAAGTCCTTGAGCGTCAAAATCTTCGGCCGCCCCCCGTCGATCGCGAGCATGATCGCGCCGAACGTCGTCTGCAGCTCGGTGTGCTTGTAGAGGTTGTTCAGGACGATTTCCGCCATCGCGTCGCGCTTCACGTCGATCACGATGCGCACATCCGCCTTCGATTCGTCGCGGATGTCGCTGATGCCCGAAATGACCTTCTCCTTCACGAGCTCGGCCATGTGGCGGATCATTTCCGTCTTGTTGACGGCGTAGGGGATTTCCGTCACGACGATGCGCTCGCGCCCGTTCTCCTGCTTCTCGATCGCGGCTTTTCCGCGCACGGTGAGCTGTCCGCGTCCATGCTTGTACATCGCCGCGATGCCGTTGAACCCGCAAATCTGCGCGCCGGTGGGGAAGTCGGGGCCTTTCACGAACTGCATGAGTTCGTCGACCGTGCACGTCTCCCGGTGCTGGACGTAGTAGTCGATGCCGTCGCACAGCTCCCCGAGGTTGTGGGGCGGGATGTTCGTCGCCATGCCCACGGCGATGCCCGACGAGCCGTTGAGCAGAAGATTCGGCAACTTGGCGGGCAGGACGGACGGCTCGCGCGTGGTCTCGTCGTAGTTCGGGACCATATCCACCGTGTCCTTCTCGATATCCTCGAGCATTTCCTCCGCGGCCTTGCGCATGCGCACCTCGGTGTAACGCATGGCCGCCGCGCCGTCGCCGTCGATGGAGCCGAAGTTGCCGTGGCCGTCCACGAGCGGCATGCGGAGCGAGAAATCCTGCGCCATGCGCACGATCGTGTCGTAGATGGAGGAGTCGCCGTGCGGGTGGTACTTGCCCATGACTTCGCCGACGACGCGGGCGGACTTCATGTGCTTGGCGCCGCTCGTCACGTTCAGCCGGTACATGCCGTAAAGCGAACGGCGGTGCACGGGCTTCAGTCCGTCCCGCACGTCGGGCAGCGCGCGCCCCACGATGACACTCATCGAATAGTCGATGTAGTCGCGCGCCATTGAATCTTCGATATTTATATCCTCGGAATTGACCGGGGGCACGACGCCCTCAACACCCGCCGGACCGGACTCTTTGTTCTCTTCGCTCATACTCTTCTATTATACCATTTTTTGGCCTTCGGGACTAGTGGTTTGCGCGAGCGCGCGCAGCAGTTTCCGCGCCGCGCGCGCCCAGGCGAAATCGCGGCAGATCCAGACGCGCCCCCGTGCGCCCATCGCCGCACATGTCGTCCGCGGCGTTTCGCAAAACGCCGCGAGCGCCCGCCGCAAGGACTCCACCCGCGCCGGCCGCGGCGTTTCGGGCGCGGCGAATCCCCTTGCGCACCAGCCGCACCGGTGCGCCTCGACCCCCTCCCAGGGCGTCGCGTCCGTCACGACGACGGGCTTTCCGCGCGCCAGAGCCTCCGCCACGACAAGTCCGAAATTCTCCGACAGCGACGGCAGGCACAGCGCGTCGCACGCCGCGAAATGCGCCTCTTTCTCCGCGCCGAAGACCGCGCTTTGGATGTCGAGTTCGAGCGGCAGACCCCGGGCGGCCTCTTCGAGGAGATCAAGCCCCTTGAGGGGATGGCGCCGGCCCAGGTACAGGAGCCTCTTTTGCGCCCGGACGGTGGCGGACGGGACGGGCAGGGCGGACGGAAGCGGCGGCAAATCCTGCCCCGGCGGCACGACGGCGATGTGCTTGACGCGCGGCTCGAAGGCCCGTATCCAGGCCGCCTCCGCGGCGCTTGTCGCCTGCACGAGGTCCGCCCGGCGCAGACACCAGCGGTCCACCGGCGCGGCCAGGCGCTTCTTCCAGGCGTGGTAAGCCAGACGCACCGGGTCGTAGGAGCCGGACGGGGTGACGATAAGCTTCTTGCGGAACAATACCGCCAGAAGAACCCCTGCCCACACGGGCCAGGTCCACGAGCCGTGCACCTGCACGATATCCGCCGCGGCGATTGCGCCCGGCGAGAAACGCACGAGGCGCACGGAATGCCCGAGCGCCTCCTGCGCGTACGCGAAACCTTTCGCCAGGACGGCTATGCCGTTCCACGCCTGCCGGCCCGCGAGCACGTGGACAATGCGCATGCCCGTCAGCGCGCGAGAAGATCCGCGACCGTCGCGGCAGCCTCGGCCGGCGGCACAATGCGCACGGCCGACTTGTCCTCGTCGCGGCGCTTGATTTCCACGCCGCCCTTCTCGAGCCCCTTCGCGCCCACGACGACGCGCACGGGGAAGCCGATGAGGTCCGCGTCCTTGAACTTGACGCCCGGACGCTCCACGCGGTCGTCGACGAGAACGTCCACGCCCTTCGCCTCCAGTTCCGCCTCGAGATCGAAGGCAATCTGCGCGACGTCCGCGCGGTCCGGATCCAAAAGGTCGATGCAGACCTGGTACGGGGCCACCGCGGCCGGCCAGACGATGCCGTCCTTGTCGTGGCTCTGCTCGATGATGGCCTGCACCGTGCGCGAAACGCCGATGCCGTAGCACCCCATGACCATAACCTGCTCGGTCAAATCCGCTGTCTTGTACTGCGCGTTGAACGCCTGCGTGTACTTCGTCCCCAACTTGAAGACGTGGCCGACCTCGATGCCGCGGCGGATCGCGAGCGGCTGGCCGCACTTCGGGCAGATGTCGCCGTTCTTCACGATCGCCAGATCCGCATAGGCGGTTATCTTGCAGTCCCGCGCCAGATCCACATCCTTCAGGTCGATTTCGCCCGCCCGGTTGCCGCCGACGATGACGCCGCGCGCCCCCTCGAGGCCCTTGTCGGCGTAGATCGGCACGTCTTCCTTCGGTTGCACGGGTCCCGCATAGCCGATCGGAGCCCCGGTCACGCGCTCGACCGTGCCAAAGTCCGCCAGCTCGAAGGTTTTCGCCCCCACCAGGCGCTTCGCCTTGACCTCGTTCAGATCGCAATCGCCCGCCACGCAGAAAAGAACCGGCTTCCCGTCCGCGAGATAGACGAGCGTCTTGACCATCTTCGAGGCGGGCAGCCTGAAGAAATCGACCATCTCGTCAATCGTCTTGGCCAGCGTCGGCGCCTCGGAATAGGGCGGACACGGCGCGTCGTCCCGCTTCGGCACCGCCCGCTCGGCCTTCTCCAGGTTCGCCGCGTACCCGCAGCCGTCGCAGAACGCGATGCCGTCCTCGCCCGAATCGGCCAGCACGTGGAATTCATGGGACGACTTGCCGCCGATGTCGCCGGTATCCGCCTGCACGGGATACGCCTTCAGCCCGCAGCGCGCGAAAATGCGCGTATACGCCTCGTACATCTTGCGGTAGCTCTCGTCCGCCGCCTCCATCGAGACGTCGAAGGAATAGGCGTCCTTCATCATGAATTCCTTCGAACGCATCAACCCGAAGCGCGGACGGATCTCGTCGCGGAACTTCCACTGCAGCTGGTAGACGGTGACCGGCAGTTGGCGGTAGGAATTGACGAGCCCCTTGATCAGATCCGTCGCGACTTCCTCGGCCGTCGGACTCAGCGCGTAGGCGTGTTTCGCACGGTCCTCGAGGCGGAACATGCCCGGACCCATCGCCTCCCAGCGGCCGGACTGCTTCCAGAGCTCGGCGGGCTGGAGAATCGGCATCGTGATCTCGAGCGCGCCGGCCTTGTCCATCTCCTCGCGGATGATCCGCGCCACTTTCGCGAGCGCCCGCTGCCCGAGCGGCAGATAGGTGTAAAGCCCGCCGGCGAGCTTACGCACGAGCCCGGCGCGCACGAGCAGCTTGTGCGAATCGATTTCGGCATCCTGCGGATTGTCCCGCAGCGTTTGAATCAAAGACTTTGTCCACTTCATATTGCCTCCTATTATACCATACTTCGCGTCCTCGCGCCACCCCCTAAGCGCTCTCCGCGTCTCCCGCACTCCTCTATATAGTCCCCGGTCGCCCGGGACAGGAGTCCGGTCGTGTGTGAGGCAAGAGACGGGGCGGGGGCGGGGCAGGAGGGGAATTTTACCCTGCGGAAGCCTCCGCCGACACCCCCCGCATGTGACGGGGTGGAACATGCGCATGTGAGGGGGGCTAACATGCGCATGTGAGGGGGTCTAACATGCGCATGTTTTTGGACCTCATGCGGAGCCCCTTTTTCAGGGCACCCCCTTTAGAGGGGCTATAAGTGACGTTTTTGCACAAAATCGCTCAAAAACCGCAAGTTAGCGCGAATGTTAGCCCAGGCGAATTTCAAACCGCATGAGGGGGGTGTGTTCGAAGTCCAAAAACACCCCCTTTGGAGATATAGAAAACACACTATTTAAACCAAACAGAACCTGAAAAAGAAACGCCGCGGGACGATGACAGGCTCGTCTAATGTTCCGCCACTCGCTTCGCCCGCCCCACACCCCAACCAACGGTAGGGGGTAATTTAACCGTGTAGAGAATGTAGAAAATGTAGACTAGGGGGGGGGGGGGCGTCCAACGGTAGGGGCGGCAGCCCCCTGCCGCCCGTCGCACCGAGACGACATCCCCATTCTACATATTACGCGGCTAATGTCATGCGGTCCGCAGGGGACTGCGGACCCTACCATTGGACGGCACACGGCCGCCCCTTCTACATTTTCTACATTCTCTACACGGCTAATACCCCCCGCCTAACGTCCGGCGCGTCATCTTGTTTACTTCAGTCCGCAGAAATGGTATACTACTCAGCAACCAATGGCAACCAAGAAGAAAATCAATAAAACGTTGGCGCTCGTCTCGCTCGGCTGCGCCAAGAACGCGGCCGACCTGGAGGTCCGCGCCGGCAACCTCCTCAAGGAAGGCTTCACGCTTTCGCCCGATCCCGACCGGGCGGACGTCGTCGTCGTCAACACCTGCGCCTTCATCAAGTCCGCCCGCGACGAAGCGGAGGCGGAAATCACGCGCGCGGTCCAGCTCAAGGCGAACGGCAACTACAAAACGGTGGTGGTGACGGGGTGCTATCCCCAGCGCTATCCGCACGCGAAGGCCAAGTTTCCCGGCGTGGACGTCTGGCAGGGCGTTCCCCAGGACTGGATAGAGCCGAAGATGCCGGGCTTGCGCTTCACCGGCAAGGCCTTCGCCTATCTCAAGATCGCCGAAGGGTGTGCGCACCGCTGTTCCTATTGCGCCATCCCGGCCATCCGCGGCAAATACCGTTCGCGTCCGGAGAAGTCCATTCTGCGGGAGGCCAAGGCGCTGCTGGAAAGCGGCTGCCGCGAACTCAACATCGTCGCCCAGGACCCCATGCTCTACGGCATCGACTCGAAGGAAACGCCGCGCCCGACGCTCGTGCGGCTTCTCAAGAAGATAGACCGCCTGCCGGGCCAATTCTGGGTGCGCGTCCTCTACACCTACCCCAACGAGATCACGGAGGAGTACCTCGACTGGCTCAACACCTCGCCGCACGCGGTGAAGTACGCCGACGTCCCCCTGCAGCACACGGAACCGGCGATCCTGGAGCGCATGAACCGCGGACCGGCCATCGAGGCGACGCGCGTCGCCGCGGAAGCCCTGCGTCTGGCCGTGCCGGGAATTACCTTGCGCACGACCGTCATGACGGGCTTCCCGGGCGAAACCGCCGCGCGCTTCGAGCGGATGCGGGCGGACCTCAAGCGCATGCAATTCGACCATTTGGGCGCGTTCGCGTACAGCCCGGAGGAAGGCACCAAGGCCGTCACGATGCCGGGGCGTCCGTCCCGCGCCGTGGCGGAAATGCGCGAGAAGATCATCATGTCCGACGCCGAGGAACTCTGGCGGGAGCGCGCGAAACGCCAGATCGGCACCGTGCAGGAAGCGCTCGTCGTCGCCCCCGGCGTCGCCCGCCTCGCCAGCCAGGCCCCCGACGTGGACGGCGTCACCTATCTCGTCGCGCCGGCGGACGGGGAGGCGGTCTCGCCCGAGACGGGTAGCTTCGTGAAGGTGCGCCTGACCGCCGTGGACGGATTCGACTTCGAGGCCGAATGCGTGTAATATGACGCCTCCGCCGTCCATTCCCTACATCAACGAAGCCATCGCCAACCGCGACTTCCGGTACTACATCTTCGACTGGGACGACAACATCCTCCACATGCCCACGACCGTCTTCATGGAGCGGCTGGGCGAAAACGGCGTGTGGGAACCCATCGAGATCTCGACGGCCACCTTCGCGCAAGTCCGCACGGATACCGCTCATTACCGTCCGCCGCAGGAAGGCGGCTGGGACGCGGCGTTTCGCAATTTCAAGGACGAACCCCGCCACAGCCACTTCATAGAAGACACCGTCGCGGCGCTCGAGCGCATCGAACACGGCGAGAAGCCGGGTCCCAGCTACAATGCGCTCAAGGAAACGCTGCGCGAGGGCCGCCTCTTCGCTATCGTGACGGCGCGCGGCCATGCCCCCGAAACCATCGAAAAAGCCGTCCGCGTCTTCATAAAATACGCGCTTTCGGAAGCCGAACGCGCGGAAATGATGTCCAATCTGCGCGGATACCGCCGGTTTTTCGACAAAGTCGAGTATTTCGGCACGGATGCGCAAGAACTGGACTACTACCTGCGGCTCTGCCGATATGCCGCGGTCGCCAACCCGGACTTCTGGGCGCGCATGGCGCACGATCCCATCTACAAGGAAAAGCTCGCGAACGCCTCCCGCGCCGCACGCACGGAACTGGCCAAGGAATTCGCCATCCGCGACTTTGTCGAGCACATCTTCCACACCCTCCAGCGCACGGACTGCCTCTGCCGGTCCATCGCCATCGGGTTTTCGGACGACGACAAGGCCAATGTCGCGCGCGTCTCCAACTTCATCCGTTCGGAACTCTCGAAGCGCTTCGACGGCTTCAAGTTCGTCGTCTACGACACGTCCGACCAGACGCTGGACAAGGGACGCAAGGTCTGCGTCCTCGGCCAACTCAACCTCCCGGGCTTCTAAACCCGGTTATCGCGGACGAAAACAGTCCGGCGTCGGCCCGTCCCTCCCCTTTTCCCCTTAAGGGCAAAGTTCCGGAACACGCCCCCGCATCCGCCACAACCACCATCTCTCACCCGTATCACGACGTCAAGAGACCGCGGTCTCTTGTGTAAAAGACCGTGGTCTCTTGTGTAAAAGACCGCGGTCTCTTGGGTAAAAGACCGCGGTCTCTTGTCAATGTCTTGGGGACGCGACATCCGCGGGACGGGATAAACGACAGGAAGTGCCCCTATCGACCGGGGTTCCGCGCGTCTTTCCCCTGCAGAGAAGAACCGCGAGAGGCCCTACTTCAATTGGAAACGGAGTTTCAGCCGGGCGACGGACGGCACGGACGTGTTCCCCGACTTCGCCGGAATGAATCTTGCATCGCGCACGGCGGCAAGCGCCGCGTCGTCCAACTCGGCGTAGCCGCTGGAACGGACAATCCGCGCAACCGCGACGCGTCCGTTCGCCCCCACCTCGATTTCAAGTTCCACTTCTCCCTGTTCGCCCCGTGCACGCGCACCCCGGGGATAGTCCGGCTTGATCATGCGCCGCGGACGCGGCGGCGCTTCGACGGTTGCCTGCCGAGGCGCCGCGGCAGGCGATGGGGAGGGGGGAGGCGGCGTTGGGGCGCGGCGCTTTTCTGGCGGGGGCGGCGGGGGCGCGGGAGATTCCGTTTCCGCCGCCGCAAGCGGGTCGGGGGGTGTGGGCGCCGGAACATCCGGCGGCGGGGGCTGGGGGGGCGTCTGGGGCACCGGCTCGGCAGGCTTCACATCGGGGGGCGGGGACGCAAGCGGCGGCGCCTCCTGCACCTCCTCGGCGAAGGAAAGCTCCAGAGCCGACAAATCCAACTGGGGCAACCGGTCCGGGGCGGGGTCGGACATGAGGAATGCGGCGATTGCCCCGCCCAGCAGGGCGTGAACGCAAACGGAAAGCGCCAGAGCGGAAGAAAATCTCACGGCTCACGTCCCGCGACCTGAAAAGAGACCTTTTCAATGCCGCGCGCCTTAAGGTCGGCGAGCAACTCGAGTCCGTTCCCCAGGGAGGCTTTCCGGTCCGCCGCGATGAGGACCGGCAAATGCATGCCCGCCGCCTGCAACGCGGCGACCTTCGCCAGAAGCGCGGGCTTTTCCACGTCCATTCCGTTGAGCTGGAGGGAGTCGTCCGCCCGAATCGTCACGACAAGGCGCTCGCCCCGCTCTTCGGCGCCGGCCGCGCGCGGCAAATCCACCTTGACGCCGCGGTGGACGGCCATGTCGAAGATGCAGTAGATGAAGAAAACCAGCACGAGGAACATGACATCCATCAACGATGTCATTTCCAGACGTGCCCCTCGCCGGCGCCGGCTCATTCGTCGACCTGGCTATCGAGCCAATTGTAGGGAAAAAGCAGAATCAGCGAGGCGACAAGCCCGGCCGCCGTCGTAATGAGCGCCTCGCCTATCCCCGCCGTGGCCGCGAGCGGATTGGCCGCGCCCCCCGCGGCGTTCAACGCGCCGAACGTCTGCATGATGCCCGTCACCGTGCCCAGGATGCCCAGCATCGGCTCGGCGGTTATGATCGTGGAGACGATGACGAGTCCGCGCGCGTCGCGCTTGCCCGCGCGGAAAGCGGCCGCCTTCCAGATGAGGATGGCCATTCCCAGGATGGAGAGCGCCAGGATGGGCCACATGACGGGTCCGCCCGCCAGAAACAACTCGACCAATCTCTTCATGAGAAAATGCAAAAGGAGGCCCGGTTCCTGCCGGACCTCCTCCTGCGCGCCTTACTTGTTTTTATGACGCTGCGCTTTCATGCGCTTGTCGTATTTATGCTTAGACATTTTTTTACGACGTTTCTTTTTGATAGAACCCATGGTTTTCTCCTTGATTACTGATTCGGCCGCTAAGCCGATGTTTCTGATCAGAAAATGATTTTATTGAGCGGCAGCTCGATGATGCCCGTCGCGCCGGCGCCGCGGAGCTTGGGGATGAGATCGCGCACGAACTTCTCTTCGACGACGCTTTCCACCGCGAACCAGTCGCCCCCGCTGAGCATGTTCACCGTCGGCGCGTGCAGAGCCGGCATGAGCTTGACCACGTCGTCCAACGTCGCCTTGGGCGCATTGCACTTGAGGAGCACGCGGCGCTGCGCTTCCAAAGCGCCGATGAGCAGCATCTTGAGCTGCTCCAGTTTCGCGCGCTTTTCCGGATTCTTCCAGCTCTCCTTGTTGGCGATGAACCGCGTCGTGGACGTCAGAATCGTATCCACGATGCGCAGGTTGTTCGCGCGCAGCGAACTGCCCGTCTCCGTCAAATCCACAATCGCGTCCACGAGCTCGGGCGCTTTCACTTCCGTCGCGCCCCAGCTGAACTCCACGTCCGCCTTGACGCCGTGCTTTTCCAGATAGCGCTTCGTGAGCCCGATCGCCTCCGTCGCGATGCGCTTGCCCTCCAGGTCCTTGACCGTCTTGACCGGCGAATCGTTGGGGACCGCCAAGACCCAGCGCACGGGATTGGACGTCGCCTTCGAGTAGCTCAGCTCGCAGATTTCCTCGACATGGCTCCCGTTCTCGTACACCCAGTCGTAGCCGCAGATGCCCGCATCCAGCAAACCAAGCTCCACATAGCGGCTCATTTCCTGCGGACGCAACAGACGACACTTGATCTCCGGGTCGTCGATCGAGGGAATGTAACTGCGGCTCGAACAGGAAACGTTGAACCCCGCGCGCTTGAAGAGCGCGAAGGTCGATTCCTGCAAGCTGCCTTTCGGAAGTCCTAGTACTATCGCCATATTTATCTTTCTTAGAGTCGGAAAACTCAAAACCGGAACTTATTATACCATTTATCGCCCGAAGATAAAAGAGAGAATTTTCAAAAGACTTCGCAAATCCAACCGCCCGTCCGGAGGCCCTAGTCCGGAGGAAAAGCGTGGGGTTTCGCCGCGGACGCGTCGATTACGCGCACAAAACGCGCCTTCCCCCGCTTTTCCGCCAATTTCCCCCTCAAACGAGCGTCTTTTCGCCCTTGCAGTCCGGACGGGAGGCGGCCAGATAGGCGGCCAAGACCGAAAGTCCGTAGAGCGCGGCGGTTTCGGCACGCAAGATGGTCGGTCCCAGGCTCACCGGCGTGGCGAGGCGCAGCAGTTCCGCCAGTTCCTCCGGCGTAAAGTCCCCTTCCGGCCCCACGAACAAGGCCAGATCCCGCCCCTCCCCGGGCGCGTCCCGTCCGGATGCGTCCAACGCCGCCAAAAGCGGACGCGGCGGCGGCGTGGCAAGCGCCCCGACAAAACAGCGTGTGCCGGCTACGAGCGGCAAGACGGACGGAAAATCGACCGGTTCTTCTATTTTCGGCAGCCACACCGCGTCGCTCTGCCGGGCGGCGTCCTCCACGATGCGCTGCCAGCGCGCCTGCTTCGCGCCGCGTTCCGCGGAAGGAATCCGCACGATTGTGCGCGCCGAAAGGACGGGCACAATGTGCGAAACCCCGAGTTCCGTCGCCTTCTCGAGCGTCCAATCCCAGCGCGAACCCTTCGTCACGCAGGCGAAAAGCACCAGATTCAGGGCGGTCGGCGCGTAAAGGCGCGTTTCGCCTGCCGCGACCAGCCGCCGGGCATCCGCCCGGTAGCGATAGAGGCGCGTCCGGCCGCAGCCGTCGAAAAGTTCCACCTCCTCGCCGTCTTTCAAGCGCCAGACTTTCATGTGGCGGACGGCTTCCGGTGCCAATTGGGGGGCTTCCTGCCCGAGTGCCGCGGTTTCGACGAGCAGACGGTTCATGCGAACGCCCTCAGAATGACGCCCTTGAGATAGAGACCTTCGGGGAAAGCCAGCGCGACGGGATGGTCGTCCGCCTGGCGGGTGCGCGCCACAATCTGGAAATCGCGCCGGGCGTCCGTCGCGGCCTCCCGCAGGATCGTATCGAAAAACTCGGGTGTCATGGCCCCCGAGCAGGAGAATGTCGCCAGCATGCCGCCCGGGGCGAGAAGTTTCATGGCAAGGAGGTTGATATCCTTATAGCCCCGCGCCGCTTTCAGGGCCTGGCTCTTCGTTTCGGCGAATTTGGGCGGATCGAGCACGATCAGGTCGAATTTCTTGCCGGCGTCCCGGCAGGTGCGCAGATAGGCGAAGACGTCCGCCTCGACGAACTCCTCGACCGCCGAAAGGCCGTTGCGCCCGGCGATTTCCGCCCCCAGCGCGAGCGCGTCCCGCGAAACGTCCACCTGCACGACATGTGCGGCGCCGCCCTGCGCCGCGGCATGGCCGAACCCGCCCGTGTAGCAAAAGCAGTTCAGGACCGTGCGCCCCTTCGCGAGCGCCCCCACCGCCCGCCGCGCTTCGCGCTGGTCGAGGTAGAAACCCGTTTTGTGGCCCTTCCGGACGTCCACAAGATAGACAAGACCGTTTTCTTCTATTTCTATCCGTTCCGGGGGTTCCGCTCCCACGCACGTCTCGAACCGGGGCTCCGTCGGCAGCCCCTCCTTGCGCCGCACGTCCAGATCGTTCCGCACCGAAATCCCGGAAAGCGTCGGGAGGCAGGCTTGAAGCGCCGCGAAAAGCGAATCCCGGACCGCTTCCGCCCCCGCAGACGTCAATTGGCACACGAGATGGCCGGCGTAGTCGTCCACCACGATTCCGGGCAACCCGTCGTTTTCCGCGTTGACGAGGCGCCGCGCCCCGTTCGCCGGCACAGTGCGGCGGGCAAGCGCCGCGGCCACGCGTTCCCGCAAGACGCGCGCGAGCGAAAACGCCGCGTCCGCGCCGAATTCGAGCAGGCGGACGCGGATCTGGGACGCCGGCGAATAGGCACCCTGCCCGAGAATCTCCCCTTTCGCGCTCTTGACGCAAACAATCTCACCGGCCGCGGCGCTTTCGTCCGCGTGCGCTATCGCCCCCGAGAATATCCACGGATGACGCCGAAGGACGCTTTTTTCGCGTCCCTTTTGCAGAATGACTTCCTTCATTGGCCGTACTCTTCTTTAAGGTTTTGATTTGGTCGCGCAAGTAGGCGGCGCGTTCGAACTCGAGATTGTCCGCCGCCTCCAGCATCTCGCGCGTCATTTCGGCGATCAGTTCCTCGGGCGAAGATTCCGCCTCGGGCGCCAGGGCCGGAACGGAAGCACCCTTGCGCGCGCCGGCGCGGAAGAGGTAGCTCGTCTCGGATTGCGCGCGCTTGACGCTGCGCGGCACGATATGGTGCGCCTCGTTGTAGGCGATCTGTTTCGCGCGGTGGCTCGCCGTGAGGCGGATCAGCTCGCGCATGGCTTCCGTCTCGTGGTCGGCGTAGAGGATGACGCGGCCGCCGACATGCCGCGCGGCACGCCCCGCCGTCTGCACGAGCGACGTCGTCGAACGCAGGAACCCTTCCTTGTCCGCGTCCAGAATCGCCACGAGCGCCACCTCGGGAAGGTCCAGGCCTTCGCGCAGGAGGTTGATGCCCACGAGCACGTCGAACTCGCCCGCCCGAAGCCGGTGCAGGATCTCCACGCGCTCGATCGCGTCGATCCCGCTGTGCAGATACTCCACGCGAATGCCCGCCTCGTGCAGGTAGTGCGTCAAATCCTCCGCGCTGCGTTTCGTGAGCGTCGTCACGAAAATCCGGTCTCCCGCCGCGGCGACCTTGTGGATTTCGCCCATCAGGTCGTCGATCTGCGTCGCCAAGGGACGGATCTCTATTTCCGGATCCAGCAGTCCCGTCGGACGGATGACCTGCTCGGCGACGTCTTGGGCCTGCGAATATTCGTAGTCGCCCGGCGTAGCCGAGCAGTAGATGATCTGCCGCGTCTTGGCGTTGAACTCCTCGAAGGTCAGCGGACGGTTGTCCTTCGCGCTCGGCAGGCGGAAGCCGTAGTCTATGAGCTTCTGCTTGCGCGCCTGGTCGCCGTTGTACATCGCCCGTATCTGGGGAATCGCCACGTGGCTTTCGTCGATGACCGTCAGGAAGTCGTCCGGAAAGTAGTCCAGCAGGCACTCGGGCGCGCTCCCCGGCGCGCGGCCGGAAAGCGGACGCGAATAGTTCTCGATGCCGTTGCAGTACCCGAGTTCGCGCATCATTTCGATGTCGTATTCCGTGCGCTCCCGCAGCCGCTGCGCCTCCAGGAGCTTGTTGTGCGCGGCGAAATACGCGAGACGGTCCTTGAGTTCGGCCTCGATGCGCCCGAAGGCCGCCTCCATCTTGTCCTTGCCCAGCACGAACTGCTTGGCGGGCGTCACGACCACGGCCGGCATCGTCACGCCCGTTTTCCCCGTGACCGGGTCCAGCGTGCGGATGGAGTCCACCTCGTCGCCGAAGAACTCCACGCGCAGGGCTTCCGTCTCGTAGGCGGGGAAGATGTCCACCACGTCGCCGCGGACGCGGAATATCCCCGGCTCGAACGCATAGTCGTTGCGCGCGTACTGCCCCTCGACAAGCCGCCGCAGCAGCTTTTCGCGCGAAAGCGGCTCCCCGACCTTTATCTTGACCGCCAGGTCCCGGTAGTCCGTCGATTCGCCCAAGCCGTAGATGCAGCTGACGGACGCCACCACGATGACATCCTTGCGCGCGATGAGCGCGTTCGTGGCCGCCAGGCGGTAGCGCTCGATCTCCTCGTTGATCGCCGCATCCTTCTCGATATAGGTGTCCGTCTGGGGAATGTACGCCTCGGGCTGGTAGTAGTCGTAGTACGAAATGAAGTAGTTGACCGAGTTCTCGGGGAAGAACTCCTTCAACTCCGTGAAGAGCTGGGCGGCGAGCGTCTTGTTGTGGGACAGGACGAGCGTGGGCCGGTTCCACCGGGCGATCAGGTTCGCGAGCGTGAACGTCTTGCCGCTGCCCGTCACGCCCTGAAGGATGAGGCGGTCGTCGCCGCGCGAGAGGCCGTCGAACAGTTTGTCGACGGCCTCCGGTTGGTCCCCCGTAAGCTTGAACGGGGCCACAAGCTTGAACAGCCTGTCTGCCACGGCTCCTCGACGCTCAGTCCGCGACGAGCAACAGGCCCAACGCTTCCAGGTCCGCGGCGTCCAGCGCGTAGACCGGGTCGATTTCGACCGGCACGTCCGCCGCGCAGGGCATGCCCGCGTCGGACATCATGCGACGCCACTTGTCCTGCATATCCGCGCGGCACGTATCGGGCGAATCCTTCCCTTCCGCGTTCTTGACGGGCGAGAACTCGTCCTTCGGGTCGAACGCCAGGAAAGCCGCCGTCTTCGCCTTGGGCAGAATGTCGAAGATGAACTTCTCGAACTTGTAGCCGTTGGGCTCGGACGGCTTGACCACCTTGCCCTGCTCGTTCACGTAGGGAATCTTCTTGAACGCAAGGTGGAGCGGCATGGCCTCTTTCGCCTCGCGCGCCAGGAAATCGCGGTCGAAGACGTGGATCGCCGGCGACCCGTACTTGAAGTAAAGCTCGCCCTTGGGCGTCTTGCGCAGGCACTGCTCCTCCGTCATCTCGGAGTACTCCACCATGCGATAGGCCGAACCGAACTTCATCGGGATGCCCACCTTCTCGAACGGATCGCTCTTCGCGCACAGCTTGAGCGAGTAGTCCGAATCCTTCAGCACGTGGTAGCCGATGAAGGCGGGGTCGGCGATCTCCACGAGCGGATTGTCGACCTGGAAGAAGAAGACGGACGTGATGCCGCGCTCCTTCATGTCGTCCAGGGCGCCCGAGCGGTCCAGCGCGGCGAGAAGTCCGCCGTGCCCGTCGGGGCTCATGAAGATATGGCCGGGTTCGTCCAAAATGATCTCGCCGTCTTTCGTCATGCCCGGCCACATGCCCTGCGTGAAGAAGAAGACGTCGTCCGGATTGAGCCCGAAGTAGTCGTTCTCCTCGAAGCACTGGACCGTGGCGGCGTTGTTCGCCTCGCTCGTCATGATGTAGAACGGAATCGTCGTGTCGTAGCGGAGTTCACGCGCCAGGATCTTGCGCGCATGGAAATAGAAAAGCGGCGCATCCGTGATCGGCCCGATCGGATAGCAACCCTTCGGTCCGTCGAAGCCGAGACGGGAACCCTGCCCACCCGCCACGAGGAGCGCGGCGACGCGTCCGTTCTCGAGCTCCTTCTCGCCCGCCTCGACGGCGCGCTTGAGCGCGGCGCCCTTGAGGACGTCCACTTTCGGAGCCTTGCCCTTCGAATTGTCCACCGCCTCGACGCCGGCCTTCAGCGCGGCCTGACACCGCGCGACATTCGCCGGCTCGATCGTCGCGATCTGCGCCAGCAGGGCCTTGCGCTGCTTATCTGAAAGGTCCTTCCAGTAGCGCAAAACCTGTTCCTGTCCGCACGCTTTCAGTCGGTGTTCAGCTTCTTTGTATGTCATCTTTCCTATCTCCAGTTCTTCGTGTGCCGATGAGTTTCGCCACATCTTTATTATACCATATCCAAGACGACGCTACCACCCCCCTTTCCGCAGGCGGCGAAATACGGGAAAGCGCACCCTGTCGTGAGACACCCCGGACAGGTCGTTCCGAGGGGTGGAGAGCGAAAGCGAAAAAGGAGAAGATTCGGTTGAGAAAGCGGAGGGAAAGGACGCGTAAGGGCCACCCCCAAGACGATGACGCGCCGCGCCCATCCTTCCATCATCCTTCCAACTGCCCACCCCCCCTCCCCTCTCTTTATGAAAAGACAAGGGAATTCGCCCTATCCGGCAGTGGTGAGACAGTCGCCTTCTTTCTGCATCGCGCGTCCGTTCCGGCGCAACGGGGTGGCCGTTCCGGCGCAACGGCATCACCGTTCCGGCGCAACGGCATCGCCGTTCCGGCGAGACGGGGTGGCCGTTCCGGCGAGACGGCATCACCGTTCCGGCGCAACGGGGTGGCCGTTCCGGCGAGACGGCATCCAATGTCCCGCACGCGGCGGCAAGACGGCGGCGCAAGACGACGCCGAGCTCGCCCGGGCGGAATGAAAAAGCTGGGAAATGAAAGAAACCACGCACGCCCTTGCCGAAACCAGGAAAGGGAAACCTCGCGCCGCGTCTCGGAATCGTCTTCCGATCGGGGCGCGTCTGGGCGACTGGACGCCGGGGTTATCTAGCCGATTCCGTCTTCCTTGTCACGGCCGATGCACGTAGCGGCGCTCTTCGTCGCGGTTGAGGACCTCGACATAGTACGGCGCGTGTTCGCCGCGGCAGAAGAGTCCGTGCACCGCGTTGGAGCCTTCGGAGGCGATGACCTCCTCGACGAGACGCACCATTTCGTCCGTAATGCGCAGTCCGGGCAGGAAAACGGGGATGCCGGGCGGATAGGGCACGAGGAATTGCGAGGCGATGCGGCCCACGCTTTCCGCCAGCGTGACGAGTTCGCCATCGCAAAGCGCGGCGATATGGGGCAGGACGACCGGCTGGGCGGCGACGGCGTCGTTGACGGTGGGTTTGGGCTCGTCGACGGCCTCCGGCCGGCCGATCAAGTCGCGATGCAGGCGGCAGACACGCAGCAGATCCTCGAAATTCTCCTCTTGCGTGCCGATGGTGACGAGGAAAAGGATTGTCGTGGAGGAGGCTTTCTCCCACTGGATGCGGGCTTTGCGCAGGGCCTTGCGGAAGGTTTGGCACGCCGCGGCGCTTTTCAGCATCAGCACCATCTTGAGCGGATCCTTCGAATAGCCCGCCTCTTCCCACTCGGGACCGCCGGCGATTTCGTCGAGCGTCGCGAAGATGTCCGATTCCGACCGGCCGCAGTCCGCCGCCACGCGTGCACGAAACATCGCCACCCACCGCAGGCGCTCTTCCAGCAGTTTCATGCCTTCCAGGCGCATCTGGATGCCGGCGATATCGAGCGTCGCCAGGAACGGATAGTGCGGCGAAGTAGAATGCCAATAACGGAGCATTTCGCGCAAATCGTGCACGAACTTCTCGTAGGAGCCGTGTCCGTGCAAGGCGAAACGGCGCCGGAGCCAGCGGAACTGGGGCGAGGTGTCTTCCTCCAGAAGCTTCTTGAAGCCGGTGGAGACGTGGATCATGGAGGCCTGCGAGAACGCCGCCATGGTTTTGTGGGTGGATTGCACGGCGAAATGGGCGCCGCTGTAGCCGTTTACGGCGTTGTAGCGGCGGATTGTGCCGGCCGCGGCGTCGCCGTGGGTATAGTAGGGGTGGAAGTTGAGGTACGCCGCCCAGGCTTCGTCGGCGTAAAAGAGAATGCCGCGCTGTTCGCACAGCCGCGCCACTTCCCAGACCGGATAGAGCACGCCTTCGTAGGTGCAGGTCGTCAGCACGAGCAGCTTCGGCAAAACCGGCAGCGCGTCCAGTTCCCGGGCGATATCCGCCAGTTTCACCGGTCCCCACACCCCCAGGCGCGCGTTCCAGTGCGAGGGCAGATAATGGGGCACCGCGCCGGACATGACGATCGCGTGGTGGACCGATTTGTGGCAATTGCGGTCCACGAACACGACTTCGCCCGGTTTGAGCAAGGTCATCAACATCGCCTTGTTGGAGGTCGAGGTGCCGTTCGTCACGTAGCAGCTGAGGGCGGTGCCGAAAATCTCCGAGGAAAGACGCTGCGCTTCGGAGAGCGGCGTGCGGGCCTCCGGGCTCGAGAGATCGCCCAAAGACTCCACGGAAACCGAGAGGTCGGAGCGGAAGATCATGGAGCCGAAGGCCTCGTAGTAGCCGCGCAAAAACGGCGAGGCGGCGAAGGCGTTCCCGCCCGAGTGGCCGGGCGTATGCCAGTTCGTGCCGGCCTTGACCTGCACGTACTGTTTGAGGGCGTACCAGAAACGCGGCATCCAGAACGACTTGAAAAGGTGCACCAGGCGGTCGTGGTTGGCGAGCGGGTCCACGAAGATGCAGGCGGGTTTCTTCGTCCATCGCCGCTGGGGGACGGTCACCGGCGCATGATCCGGGTAGGTTATGACCACGCGCGGCAGGGTCGGCAGGAAGATGCGCAGCCAGGCGCGCAAGGTCAGCGAACCCACGCCGGCGTTGAAGAATTCGTCGTCTATCAGAAGAAGGCACAGATCCTGGCCGCAGTCCGTCAGACCGTTGGGACAGTGCCCGTCCTTGAAGACGGTCCGCGGCAGGTCTTCGGGGGAGGCGACGGTCGTCAACTTGAGGGGCGGATACTCGAGGGGCATGCGGACATTGTAGGCCTCGCCGCAAAAGTCGCGGAAAGCGTCCGAAAGCCCGTACTCGACGATGGGCATGCGTTGGGCGTCGCCCGGCTGGGGCGCGTGAATCCACAGGACTGAAAGTGATCTCATAGGTTATAATTGGTTAAAAGAGGTCTTTCCCGCCAAAAAGGCGCGGTTTAGAGGACGGTATAGTAAGTCGGGAGCGTCTTCGGTCCGTCCAAAAAGTCCTTGAAGGGCTTGTTTTTGGCGGAAGGCACGTAGTCCAGCACGGGGGCGAAGCCGAGCGTGTCCGTCAGATAGCGATAGACGAAATATTCGAGCGTGCGCCCCATGGCGCGGCAGCTCATGACGAAGTCCG
>ERZ808240.2294-NODE-2294-length-21345-cov-3.232691_pt1 | contig 21345 bp, 25 predicted proteins | sample MGYA00521084_ERZ808240 | MGnify/ENA primary metagenome ERZ808240 (study PRJEB31516, sample SAMN03275571) | gut metagenome | biome: mammalia-associated habitat; material: feces | host: Papio cynocephalus | place: Kenya | collected 2012-08-06 ...
GGTCTTTTCGTCAGGCTTTTTCTTTACCTCGTCAGACTTATTTTCACCTTGGGCATTTATAGTAACATTTGTGTTTCCGCCGTTTACTGCGGGGGAATTTTCTTCGCTTCTGTCAGCCTGCGGCGAACTGTCTGTTGTATCTGCTTTGTTATCAGTGTCATCGCTGTCATCAGCCTGCGAACTGTCCGTAACAGAGCTTTCCTCCTTTGGCTGAGAGCTTGTTTCATAGCCCTCTCCGCCTTGTCCGTCCTCCTCCGCAAGGCTTTCAGACAGTGCTGAAAAGGGATTTTCAGGGGTCTTATAACTGCTTATATTATAAAAACGCATACACAAAAAAGCCGCTGCGATAAAAAACGCCGCTGCTGACAGCATTATTATTTGCCTGCTTTTTTGTGTATGCTTTTTCATAATATTCTCACTTTTCATATCACAGAAAATGCCCGCCCCCTGAAAATAGAGGGCGAGTATTCTGCAAAATTACTTATTTCTTAGTTTTTACTTTCTCTTTCTTGAAGCCGTAAGCGCTCCGCCAATAAGAAGTGCAAGTCCTGCTACGCAAACGCCTGCTGTCGCACCTGTGTTAGGGTTAGCCGCACCTGCGTTGTTGGCTGTCTTTGATGAGCTGTCTGCAGCCTTTGATGTGTCAGCGCTGTTTGTTGGCTCTGCGGCTGATGAGGTGGCAGAAGATGTATCCTCAGAGTTTGCGGAAGATACTGCGCTTTCAGAAGATGTTTCTGAGGAGCTTACAGAGCTTTCTGCTTCTGATGATGAACTTGGAGTTTTGAGTTCCTCAAGCTTTTTCTCTGCGGCTGTAAGAATGTCAGCATTGCCTACATATTCCTTAAGGTCGCCAAGAGCGTCATAAGCGGCTCTTGCTTCCTTGATGTCGTTCTCGCTGTCAAGTGTTATCTCGTCGAGAGCGTCGATAAGCTTCTCAACTGCCTTTACACTGTCATAATCCTCTGCGGCAAGAACTTTCACGTCTATAATTGTTTCAACAGGCGAAACTGCAACGCCTGTTTTGTTTTCAGCTCCCTCGCTTGTCTTATCTCTGTACATACCATACTTGTATGTAACAGTAACAAATTCATCGTCTGCTGTAAGAGCTGTATCGTCGATAGTCACATAGTCTGTAACGTCTTTCTCCACGCCGTTTTTGAGAACTGCATATACTTTCATGTCAGGAGCATTGTAAGCCTCGCCCTCTTTGCATACTGTTACAGTGTTTTCTGCAACGAGCTTTTCTACCTCTGAACCGACAGCCATTATGTAGCCTGAATCGTTCTTGAAGAAGATAGTGCCATTCTCGTCTGCAACAAGGTCAGCTATAGCATACTGTGCCTGAGCGCCTGTTGGAGTGAAAAGTGACGGAGCTGTTTTCTTGCCGTTTACTATCTGAGCGTCAAGAACTTCTGTTACGCCCTTTTTATCCTTTACATAGCGGATAGCGCCTGCCGATGCGTTCTCTGTAAAGTAAACATAGTTATAGCCGTTCTCATTTACAACGCCAAGACCTGAGGTCTGTGGATAGCCCTTTGTTTCTGCCTTGTATGCGATCTCAAAGCTGTCGAGGTCGATAACAGCGATAGCACTGCCCTTATAGTCGCCCCAGCCTGAGCCGTTTACGCCAACATAAGCTCTTCCGTTAAGAACTGTAGGTGTTGATGTGCTTGCGCCGTCCAATGAGATAGAATCAAGTCCTGTGAATTTGCCCTTATCATCTATTGTTGCCTTATATAAATAGCCACCGTTAGATGTAAAGTAATAAGCGTCTGTATCCTTGTCATAAGAAATCGAGCTTCTTACACAACCGCCTACTGTATACTCTGTTCCTATAACGTTTCCTGAGTCTTTGTCAAGAGTAACTATTCTTGCAGGGTCAACAGTATTTTCCTTGGCGTTTTCCATACCAAGAACGATATAGTTATCAGCGGCATAAGCGCCTGCCCAATAGAAGCCGCTTGTGTTTGTGAATATCCACTTTGCTGACTTCTCCTCGTCGGTTTTATCAGGATCTTCGTCCTTTACGTCTATGCAAACATAGTGATCGTCTTTTGCTGAGTTGTAGTTGCAGAAGCCTGTGTAAATACAGCCGTCATTATAATATATAGGGCTTACAGCCTGTCCGCCAGTGCTGTCCTTGTATACCCACAGTGACTCCAGAGTGTCAGCGTCAAATGCCTGAACGCCGCCGTTAAAGGCTGAAAACAGCATGCCGTCTGCATAAGTAACAGGCTGGATAGCATAGCTGTTTGTGCCTGCACGCTTGCCGTAAACAGAATCAATAACGCCTGTATCCTTGTCAATTCTCTTTATTTTGTCACCGTCTACATAATAGATCTTATCATTAACGATAGCCAAAGGAGAACCGCTAAATAGAGGGCCTACGCTCGTTGCCCAGTTGAGAACGGCGTTATCCGCACTGTCAGGGAGAACTGATGTTGTTACGTTGTTGTTTGTGCCGTCTGAAACAAATGCGCTTGCGCAAACGCTCAGGCTAAGAGCAGCCGCAAGAGCGATGCTGGCAGTTCTTACGATTTTCTTCTTCATTCTTATTTTGTCCTTTCTTCAAGGCGCAACATTCCGCCCCCTGCGCCCCTTTTTTCATGAATACCCCGACTACAGCAAAAAATGCCTTTCCGCCGAAACGAAAAAGCATCTATCCGCTTTACTGCCTGCACAGCGATAAAGCAGACCGTCATCTTCATCGCCCAAGACAGAAATAGTCAACGAAAACACAGCAGATACCTGACTTATGACAGCGCACAAAAAGCCTGTCAATCACAGTAATGGCGGTTGTGCAGGATTTGGACCTGCTTCCCTGACGGCAAGGCTTTCGCCCTGACACGCTCTACTCAGCTAACAACTTTTCAAACTGTGTTTTCTCAATATTCACATCATGATAATTATACCATATCGCTATGGATTATTCAATGACATTTTTACACCACGAATAAGCCCGATACAACGCCGTTTTTGTGGCTTTTACATAAACTCATAGGCTGAAACTTTGTTGGATATAGTTTTGTGCTATACCCTATGTGTCATCTGAAGAATTTAAATTTTCTAATGCGTACTCACAGCACTGTATAACGAGCTGATTAAAAGAAATATCATTCTGAGCCGCAAGCTTTTCAAGTTTTTCTATTAACTTATCAGGCATTCTTATTGTTTTATTTGATGATGTCGGCTTCTTTATTTCAAACATTTAACACACTCCGCTGCTTTAATACTTGTTCCTATGCTATAATTTTAACTAAAATAGCCCATAAATAATAGACTTAAAATTGCAAGTAAAAAATACTTGCAATTTTAAAGCAAGTGTGTTATAATAAGCGTAAAGCGACGCTTTAGTAAAAATAAGAAAAGGGGCATTTTATTTATGAAAACAATAAAGTACAGGATCTCACTGCCAACGGCATATCTCAAAGGAGAAGTAACACACGAACAGAATTTTATAAGGCTCAAAACGCCGAATGTTCTTTTCTCACTTCTTGCCATAGGAACAAAATCTGACGTTATACCTATAAATCAGATCGCAACTGTAACAAAAACATTTAACTGTATAGGTGTGATACTTCTGTTTGGTATTTTACTTATGTGGTCGGGATTTAGTGTTATGTCGGCTTCAAAAATACTTTCTCTCTCATCATCACTTGCAGCTATCATACTTATTATTTTAGGCATTTTTATCATTATAACTTCGTTTCAGACCGTTATTACAATAAAAACAACGTCAGGAGAAGAGCTAAAAATATCAGTCCTGATATTCGACAGACCCAAAGCTATTGAAATAGAAAATCTTATAAACCAGCTTATCTCTAATCGACTTGACGACACAAACAATCGTCAGCAAACCGACAGAATAGTTGAAGCAATAAACAACAAATAACAGCAAAAAAGCCCCCGTATGTATCGTAAACATACAGGGGCTGAATTTATACCCTCAGTTTCTCCTCCAACTCCGTGTCAGGCTTGACAGTAATAGTGTAGTTGTTTGTAAAAATGACCATGCCGGGCTTTGAGCCGTTTGGCTTTTTCACGTTTCTTATGAAAGTGTAGTCAACGTCCACTCTGGAGGAATTTCTGCCCTTTGAGTTGCAGGCGGCGATTATTGCCGCTTCCTCTATGGTTCTATCAGGTGGCATTTCCCCGTCACAAGTGACGATAACGTGGCTTCCTGTGATATCCTTGACGTGAAGCCAAAGGTCGGTCTTTTCTGCTTCTTTGCAGGTCAGGCGGTCATTCTGCTTGTTGTTCCTGCCTACCCTTATGTCATAGCCATCAGAGGAACGGTATCTTATAGGCGGCAGAGCCTTTGGCGGCTTGCCCTTGAACTTTGAACGCTTTACATAGCCCTCCTGAAAAAGCTCTTCACGAAGCTCGGCTATATCGCCCTCTGTCTGCGCTCTTGTTAGGGAATCGAAAACAGAATCCAGATACTTGACCTCCTGCTCGCCCTCTGCAATAAGCACTGTGAGCTTTTTCTCTGCGGTATCGAGCTTTCTGTATTCCTTATAATACTTCTGAGCGTTCTGCGTTGGCGTGAGCCTTTTGTCAAGTGGTATCTTCACTGTAGGACAGTTCTCGTCATAAAAATCCTGCACCTCTGCATACGCCATGCCCTTTTCAAGCGCATAGAGATTTGACGTGATAAGGTCGCCGTAAATGCGGTACTTTTCCCTATCCTTGCATTCTTTAAGCTCTTCACGCTGATTTTGCACACGCCTTTGAGTTCTCTCAGAAGTGTTTATAAGAAGCTTGAAAAGGTCGTTTGCTTTCTGCTTTATTCTTGAAAGAGAGTCTCTCTCCGCATAGAAATAGTCCAGAAGAACGCTTGGGGACTCAAAGCTTTTCGTCACCATGAGCGCACCATACTGTGTGATATCGCAGAAGCAGAAGTCTTTAAGATTGCCCTCTTTTGTTTTCAGCACTGTGTATACATTCGTGCCGTCATTTATGCTGTCACGGACTTTGGAGAAATAAAACCACAGCCTGTCCGCAGTATCGCCGCTAAGCTGTTCGGCTGTTATCTCCGCACCTCTTGCCGCAAAGAACACAGCTTCCCTTGCGAACACAGGTGAAATGCCCTCCAGCGTTTTCATTATTGCTTTTGAAAGCTCCGCCGTGGGGTTTTCGGCTATCTTTGCAAGAAGTTCTTCTTTTGTACACTCCATAAGGTTTAGCCTTTGCTCTCTTGGCGGCAAAGTATACTGCGCACCGGGAAGCACCATTCTCACTGATGACATCTCCTGCCCCACACGCTTTATGCTGTCTATTATCCTGCCGTCCTCACGATAGAGGATAAGATTTGAGCGCCTGCCCATTATCTCAGCCGCAAGGGTGAGCTTCACCCTGTCGCCCATTTCGTTGGTGGCTTCAAAGTCAAAGAAAAGTATACGTTCAAAGCCGTCCTGCCTAATGGCAGTGAGCCTGCCTCCTGCAAGATGCTTTCTCATGAGCATACAGAACATAGGCGGCGTTTTAGGATTTTCTATATCCGCCGTGGTTATATGAACCCTTGCCGAGCCTGCGCCTGTGCTGAACATAAGCTTCTGCGCACCCTCTCTGGTGCGGATAGTCATTATAAGCTCCTCCCTCGAGGGCTGATGTATCTTATCCACCCTGCCGTCTATAAGAGGGTCAAATTCTTTTCTGAGCAAGCTCAGATAAATTCCGTCCAATGCCATTTTACTTACCTGCTTTTTATATTACTTCAACTATATCCCTATTGCTTACGGCTATCTCTACTCTCAGACCGCTGAAATTTCTCCTGAGCTGTTCTGCCATGAACTCACAGAAGATATTTTCCGTATAGAAATGCCCAGCGTCGATAACAGAAACGCCCATGTTCTCGCCGTCTATGAAAACGTCATGCTTCACGTCACCTGTCAAAAGTGTCTGACAGCCTTTTCCTGCGGCATCAGCAAGGAACGAGCCGCCTGAACCTGAGCATACTCCCACACGCCTTATCTCACGCTCTCCGCCGCTGAAACGGACTACCCTACAGCCAAGAACGTCCTTTGCTCTCTGTGCAAGCTCACGGACGTTCACGCCGTCACACTCGCAGACATATCCACAGCCCACGCCATGCTCCTCATGCAAAGCGCTCTCAGGTTTAAGACCCAGCATTTTGCAAAGCACGTCATTCATTCCGCCCTCGGCTGAGTCGAAATTTGTGTGCATGGAAAGGGCGTTCTTTCCTCCTGCCGCAAGTATCACAGCAGGGTCATTGGGCACGAGGGTCTTTAGTCCTCTGAAAATAACAGGGTGGTGTGTGAGAACAAGGTCAAAGTCACGCTGACAGGCTTCTCTTGCCACCTCTGCGGTGCAATCAAGTGCCACCAGCACGCTTCTTACCTCTGCGGACATTTCTCCCACGTTAAGACCGCTGTTGTCATAGCCCTCCTGCAAGCGGTATGGGGCTATATCCTCTATAAAACTATAAATATCATAAACTGTCGTCATTTTTGTCAGCTCCTTTTTGTGTGTCTGATGTGCTGTCAGGGATATTCCTGTCCTTGATAACTGCGTCAAGAAGTTCGTAAAAGCCCGTGATAAATGCTGTCACTATGAGAATCACCAATGCAGGCAGCATAGCCTCAAAAGGCAAGAAATCTAATGCAGGAGGCATTTTACTGCCTGACAAAGCCGCTGCATATTCTTTTTCGCAATGGTTATAGACCAAAACCATAACAATGGTATGAAAAACAAGCGGTATAAACGCAAAGCTGAGCCAGTAAAAGGCTTTGCCGACCTTCAGCTTTTTGAAATTAAAATACACCGCTATATACGCACCAAAGGTGATAAAGCCGCTTAATACTATGGTTGCGATGCTGGGGCTTGCCAAGCAGAACGCCAATATCATCAGCAACGAAAATATCAACACGCAAATTTGCATAACTATGCCAATGCCTAAAGCTTTCAGAAATTTCATTTTATCCCCCTGTTTTTTGTATCACATTTTTATTTTTTCAACGTTTCAAGTTCGCTCTGTGCAAGCTTAACGAGCCTTTCCCCAAGCTCCTTTTTGTCATCGGACTTCATCATTCCGCTGCCTGCGACAAAAATTCTTTTCGCCTGCCTTGCGATATACTCTTTCCCCTCGCCCTCAGGCTTAACAAAGCCAAACTGCAAATATCTGTCATTGCATTCATAAGACGGCGTTTTGCCTGTATACTCCGCCTGCATGACAGAATATGCAAACTGCCCCTCCGTGCAGGCAAGCTCTTTTTTTACCTCAAAGCCGTTGTCATAAAGCCACTTTCTGAGCACGTCCCACTTTGTCATAGGCTGTAAAACGAGGTTTACGCCGTTTTTCACCCACGGACATTTTTCAAGCAGTTTTGCAATAAGCTCTCCGCCCATGCCTGCCATAACAACGTCTGTTATGCCCTCAGGGGGAACATTGTCAAGTCCGTCTGAAAGCACTGTTCCAATGCGGTCTGAAAGCCCCTCACGGCGGATATGCTCCTCAGCCGATTTGAGCGGCATTGGAGCAACATCACAGGCAAGAGCCTTTTTGCACATATTTTCCTTTATCATAAAGCAGGGCAGATAGCCATGATCTGTCCCCACGTCGCATACAAAATCTCCTGTACAAAGCTTTGCACAGGTCACAAGTCTTTTATCCAAAGCTGTCCTCCAAAGAAAAAAAATCGCCGCTCGCCCCCTGAAAAGGCGGCTGGGCAGCGAAAGTAGTTCCAAACGCTTATTCTGCAAAGTGCTTGTTGAGCTTCTCGAGCATTTCCTCAACAGGAACGCCGTGAACAGCACAAGCTTCTTCAAGAGTTTCGCCTCTTGACGCAGGGCAGAACAGACAGTGCATACCCATTTCCATAAAGTATGGTGCTGTATTTTCATCAGCGTCCATGATATCGCCGATAATAGTATCCTTTGTAACTGTGAATGCCATTTTATATTCCTCCTATCATGATAGACCACGCACTGCAAACGCTTTGCGTTATACCTATATTATAACCAATCCTGCGAAAAAAAGCAAGCCCTTTTTATTATAATGTATTGCCCTTATCAACATTTATAACGGCGTTGTATCTTCCGTCAAATTCTGTGAGCCTTTTGGATATTTTGTCTTTTACCTCGCTGTCTGACAATTTGAAGCCGAAAGGCACTACCACGTCAAAGATAAGGTTTTCACGGTTTTCGCCCTTTGTCATTCTGAAATCATGTATAGACAAGCATTGGTCGATAGACTTCACGACGTCTGTGACTATCTTTTTAGTTTCGATAGTTTCCTCGTCATGGTCTGCCACAGGGTCCATATGTATAGACACTGCGCAGTGATATTTTTCTTTCATATGATCCTCTAGGTTATCGATAAGCTCATGAGCCGCCATAAAATCCATTTCGCATGGTACTTCCGCATGGAAAGATATGACCGTGCTGCCAACGCCGTAATCGTGAACAAGCAGGTCATGAACGCCTATTATCTCAGGAAAGCTCATTGCGGTATCCACGATATCCTGAACGAACTCTTTATCGGGCTTTGAACCCAAAAGCGGTGAAACGCTGTCTTTGCAGGTCATAAAGCCTGAGCGGAAGATAAAGAGAGCCACAAGAACGCCCATATAGCCGTCTATGTTTATGCCTGTGAGTGCAGAAAAGACCATTGCAAGCATAACAGCTCCTGTTGCGGCGCAATCTGAAAGGCTGTCGGCGGCAGAAGCGAAAAGCGAAGTGGAGTTTATCTTTTTACCGAGCTTTCTATAGAAATACCACATCCAAAGCTTGACAGCCACGGAGCAGGCTAAGATGACGAAAGTCATTGTAGAGAAGCTAAGCTTATCGTGGGCAAATATCTTCGTAAACGAGGACTTACCAAGCTCAATGCTCATCATCATTATAATAAAGGAAATGACAAGCCCTGAGATATACTCCATTCTGCCATGACCGAATGGGTGATCTTCATCTGCGGCTTTGGCAGCCATTTTAAATCCCACCAGCGACATTATAGACGAGCCAGCGTCGGACAAGTTATTGAAAGCGTCCGCCATAACAGACACAGCCCCTGACACAAGTCCTGCGATAAGTTTGCCGAGAAACAGCATGATATTAAGTATTATACCTGTACAAGAGCCAAGGTAGCCATATTTTTTACGGACGTTTTTATCTTTGACGTTATCTCTATCTTTTATGAATAATCTTACAAGAAGTGCTGACACTGATATCCTCTCCTTTGTTTACTTTGGTAAACTTATAAAGTTTATCTCTTATTATAGCACATATTACTGCAAAATTAAGGGTATTGGCATTTTTATTTTCTAATGTTCTGCTGCCGCAAAATCGCTTTGCTCTTTGCGGCTATGCCATTCCTCACTCCTCACTTGATTCCCCCTCCTCTCTTATCAAAAAATAGCCCCCTCCCTATTGAAAAATTTTATGCAATGTGCTATAATGATTATCACATGAGAGTGCTTAATTTTTATCGTTAATCGTTTACATCATTTGGCACTCACGGGAAAGAGGTTATACATAAAATGAAAAAGTTTTTATCAAGGGCTGCTGCACTCCTCCTCGCAGGCGTTATGGCGGCGGCTACTGCAAGCTGCGGCAAAAACACCGACAGCGACAGCAAGGACACTGCAAAGAAATGGACAGAGCTTGACCAGACCCAGATAACAGAAGCCATGGGTCTTGGCTGGAACTTAGGCAATCAGCTGGAAGCTTCCAGCGGTGGAATACCTAACGAGACCTGTTGGGGCAACCCTGAGATAACCAAAGAGCTTATCGACACTGTAAAGGCGCAGGGCTTCAAGACTGTAAGAATACCGGTTTCTTATCTTGACATGATAGGCGACGGTCCTGACTACAAGATAGACACTGATTGGCTTGACAGGGTGCAGGAAGTTGTTGACTATGTTGTTGACAATGATATGTTCGCTATAGTTAATATGCATGGTGACGGTTATTACACTGTTGACCACAGCTGGCTGCTTTGCGCTGAGGACGATGACAAGCAGACCGAGATAAAAGACAAATACGGCAAGGTTTGGACGCAGATAGCAGACCGCTTCAAGGACTATGACCAGCACCTTATTTTCGAGTCCATGAACGAAGAGTTCAACAACGATTACGGCAAGCCTGACGAAAAAGCATACGAGAACATCAACGCATACAATCAGATATTTGTTGACTCAGTAAGAGCCACAGGTTCAAACAACGAAAAACGTTGGCTGCTTCTCCCAGGTTGGAACACCAATATCGATTACACAGCAGGTGATGATTACAACTTTAAGATACCGACCGACAATGGCTGTAAGGCAGACGGCAATCGTATCATGATATCAGTTCACTATTATGACCCATTCAACTTCACCATTGACGAGAACAAGACCGCAAGAACTCAGTGGGGCAAATATGCGGTAAAGAATTATGACAACTGGGGTCAGGAAGATTATGTTGACAGCCAAATGGCGCTTCTTAACGAGAAGTTCGTAAGTCAGGGTTATCCTGTTGTTATCGGCGAGTTCGGCGCACAGGACAAGACAGAAAAGTTTGCAGACTACAACGAGTTCAGACGTTATTGGGCTGAATATCTTATCAAGGCAGCAAAGAAAAACGGCGTTGTCTGCGTATATTGGGATAACGGCTACAACGGCAACAAGGGCTTCGGCATAATCGACAGAAACTCTCTTGAGATAACACAGCCTGACCTTATCGCAGGCATGATGAGAGCCATAAATTCCACAGACGATTACGAGATACTGTCACCAGCTGGCTACACAGAGGTAAGAAAGAGCGCAAAGGCTTCATAAGCTTAGCTCTCACAAGTATTCTGACACATCTGTAGGGGCGAACAGCGTTCGCCCACAATTCGCCCCTCTCATTTCATAAGCGTTAAACAAAAAAGCAGTGCCCAAAAAGGTACTGCTTTTATTCATGTCTTTGCGCAAATCCAACGGGCGAACACTGTTCGCCCCTACAAATCACTGCATTTAATCAATGCTGTTGATTTGCCCTTATTCTATTACAAGCTCCTCTTTTGTGGAGTCTGTTCCCTCGATATGGAAAGAGTTCAGCACAGGCTCGTCTCTGTTCATAAGTGAGAGTATCATATAGCTTGCTGTCTTGTCATAAGCAAGGCGCTTGTCCTCGTCTGAGGGACGAGAAGGTGACTCAGGGTGTGAGTGCCAGTTGCCCAGAGGAACAAGACCCTCCGCTCTCATGTCCTTTATAGCCGCAAGCTGTTCTTTAGGGTCGAGAGAAAAATGCTCGTTTGAATGGTCTATGTTCGTGAGAAGATAGACCTTTTTTATTATCTTGTCACTGCCCTCTTTAACTCCGCCGATAAGACCGCAAGCTTCGTTTGGAAGCTCGCTTTCGGCGTGGCGCAGTATCTTTTCATAATCGCTTTTGCTGAGTTTTATCATAAATGTACACCGTCACATTCTGCCTGTTCATAGTCGATAAGCTCTGTGATAGTAGGATGCTCGCCGCAAACTGCACAGCCCTTTGTATCCTGTGGGAGCTTTACCTTTCTGAACTCCATTTTAAGTGCGTCATAAGTAAGCAGATAGCCTGTGAGAAGCTCGCCAACGCCAAGGATATACTTGATAGCTTCCATTGCCTGCAAGCTTCCTATAACGCCGCCCATTGCGCCGATAACGCCTGCCTGCTTGCAAGTAGGAACAGCGTCCTTCGGAGGTGGGTTCTTGAACACACATCTGTAGCATGGTCCCTGACCAGGAACATAGGTCATGAGCTGACCTTTAAATCTGATGATACCGGCGTGTGAAAATGGCTTTTTAGCCATTACGCAGGCATCGTTGATAAGGAACTTTGCTGGGAAATTATCAGTGCCGTCGATAACGAAATCATAGTCCTTGATGATATCCATGATGTTCTCGCTGTCGATAAAGGTGCGGTATGTATTCACCTTAACGTCAGGGTTGATAGCTTCCATTGTTTCCTTTGCGGAAAGAACTTTTGCCTTGCCAACGTCCTGAGTTGTGTGGATTATCTGTCTTTGCAGATTTGAGAGGTCTACCTCGTCTGCGTCTGCAATACCGATAGTGCCAACGCCTGCTGCGGCAAGATACATAGCGGCTGGTGCGCCAAGTCCGCCTGCGCCTATGATAAGTACCTTTGCGTTAAGGAGCTTTTTCTGTCCCTTTGCGCCGACTTCTTTAAGAATGATGTGGCGTGAGTAACGCTCAAGCTGTTCGTCTGTAAATGCCATTACTGTCCGCCTCCCATGAAGTAAAGAAATTCTACAACGTCGCCGTCTTTAAGAACTGTGCTTTCAAAAGCGCCGCTCTCTACAAACTCGTCATTAATAGTTACTGTAACGTACTGTGGTGTTTCAACGTTCTCGTCGATAACGAGCTGTGCCACTGTAAGTCCCTCTGCAACTTCCTTTTTATTGCCTGCTACTGTGATAGTCATATCCATTTCTCCTTAATCTATTGAATTTATTGTTTCGGCGAGCTGTGCTTTCTTTACAGCTCCCGTAAGTCTTGCTTTTTCTGCTCCGTCCTTGAAGAACACAAGTGTCGGAACGCTTGTGACATTATACTTCTGAGCGGTCTCGCCGTCAAAGTTGATGTTGAGCTTGACAAGCTTTATACCCTCAGGGTTCTCCTCCTCAGTTTCCGCAAGGAGCGGTGACATTCGCTTGCACGGAACGCAGGAATCCGAATAGAAATCTGCTATAACAAGCTTTCCTGCTTCGTTTATCTCGCTCTCGAAAGTATCCTTATTTGCTCTTACTGACATTAATCTCCCACCTTTTGTACGATAAGGTCATAAGTGCCGTCCTCATTATCGATAAGCTTCAATATCTTGTGACCCTCTTCTTTAATGCTTCTTGGAACGTTCTGAACAGGCTCGCCGTCATTCATTCTAATGGAAAGTATCTGTCCGTCGTCAAGCTCTTCAAGAGCTACCTTTGCCTTAACGAATGTTGTGGGGCAAACCACTGTGGTGATATCCACTGTATCGTCTATCTTAAAATCAGCCATTGTTATAAACCTCCAGTATAGTATTTGTAAATTTCTCTCTGCCCACTCTGTCGATAGTAAACTTAAATCTCTCGCCAGGGTTTGCGTTATCGTCAAAGAACTGTATAGCTGCGTCACATATCTTCATAAGAGTTTCCTTATCCTCGATAAATGGGATAACAGTTTCGCCCTTGTTGATATGGTTGCCGAAAAGTCCGCCGAATGAAACTATATAGCCGTGGATAGTATCCCATGCTTCTGTAGGACAAGCCTTGACGCAGCGTCCGCAGAAATTGCACTTTTCTTTGTCAAGAACTATCTTTCCGTCCTCCATTGTAAGCGCACCCTGACGGCAAGCCTTTACACACACGCCGCAGCCGATACAATCAGCTTCACGCCACTCTACCTTTATTCCGCCCTTGATACCGACGTCATTTTCTTCCGCTTTAAGGCAGTTGTTCTGACAGCCTGTTATACCAAACTTGAACTTGTGAGGAAGCTCTCTTGCGAAATATCTTTCGTCAAGCTCCTTTGCAAGAGCGTATGTATCTATACAGCCGCTTGGACAGACCGCAGCGCCCTGACAGGCTGTGATAGTTCTGACTCTCGGTCCGCACACGCCCGGCTCTGTGTCGCCCTTTGCAAGAGCCGCCTTTACCTCATCGATATCGTCAAGCTTTATAAAAGGTATCTCAACGCTCTGACGTGAAGTAAGGTGAACATAGCCCTCGCCGTATTTATCAGACACCTCTGCGATAGTTGCAAGCTGTTTTGCCGTAAGGTTTCCGCCCACAACTCTAAGTCTAAGTGAAAAATTATTCTTCTGCTTCTGGCGCATAAAGCCGCCCTTTTTAAGTGTTGCGTAATCAACTGCCATAGTAAATTCCTCCTAAAGTTTTTCTATGGACTGTTTAAAGTCCTCGATCAGATCCGATGCGTCCTCTATTCCGACGCTTATTCTAATTGTGTCGCCAAACACGCCTGCGTTTATCTTCTGCTCCTCATTGCTATGAGCGTAGATCGTACTTGCGACGTGAATAACAAGCGTTCTTGTATCTCCGATATTAGTTGCATTTGTTGCAAGCTTCAAGCCGTTTATAAGCTTGAACGCTCTTTCCTTTGAGCCTGCTCTTATGGTGAGTATAGCGCCGCCCTTGCCGCCGAGTTCTTTCTGACAAAGCTCATAGAACGGGCTGGCTTTCAGTGCAGGATAGTTCACTTCAATACCCTCGCAGCTTTCAAAAAACTCTGCAAGCTTCAAAGCGTTGTGACAACATCGCTCCATTCTAAGACCCAGTGTTTCAAGTCCAACGCTGTTCATGAATGCGTTCATTGGAGCAAGACAGCCGCCAACGTTTCTCCATATGCCGTTTCTAAGCTTTGCAACATAAGCAAACTTTCCGAATTTCTTATATTCTGCCAGACCCTTGAACTTATCATAGTCCCATTTGAAGTTGCCGCTGTCGATTATAACGCCGCTTATGGAATTTCCGCCGCCGTTTATATACTTTGATGTGGAGTGTACCACGATATCAGCACCGTAGTCAAATGGATTTATAAGATAAGGCGTAGCCGTTGTGCTGTCAAGGATAAACACTGCACCGTTTTCATGGGCAAGGTCAGCCACCGACTTTATATCAACTATTTCAAGATTAGGGTTACCGATAAGCTCGGCAAAGACCGCTTTGGTCTTACTATTTATAATAGGAGCTATCTCCTCTTTTGTAACGTGCTTTACGAACTTGGTCTTGATACCGAACGCCGCAAGGTCGCCGAAAAGGTCGATAGTGCCGCCGAAAAGTCCTGCGCCGCATATTATCTCGTCGCCTGCTTCTAGAATGTTCAGAAGCGACATTGTAACAGCCGCCATGCCTGATGAACAAGCCACTGCGCCGATACCTTTTTCAAGGGTATTCATTCGGTTCTCAAAAGCCGCCACTGTAGGGTTGCTTATTCTTGTGTAAGCATATCCCGGTGCTTTATTATTGAATACTTTTTCAAGCTGTTCAGCCGACTCCTGTGCAAAGGCACTCACCTGATATATCGGAGTGAGCGTTGAGCCTGTTGTTTTCTCAGGCTCAAATCCGCCATGGAGCAATTTTGTATTGAATTTCAAAGGAAACGCCCCCTGTTTTCTTATTATATAGCTATCACCGCCTGCCTGTCAAGGGGCGGTGGTCTTTGTTACTGTAGATATTATACAACAGAAATCATATAAAGTCAATAGGATTACTATAGATTTAACATTTCTTTTAAATTATGCCCTTATTTTTATGAAAACTCTTGACAGTTTGCTCAAAAAAGTATAAAATATATTATGTTGATAGGATTACTATGAATAGTAGGATAAGTATGAAAAGCATTAGAGTAACAATAATTGTTTGCTCAGGGAGGTGCGAAAATGAAAATTTCAACAAAAGTAGAATGTGGCATAATCGCCATTGCAGACATTGCAATGAACTCAGAAAACGGCGAAACAGTGACAGTATACAGTGTGGCAGAAAGACGTGGACTTTCAGGAAAATATCTTGAGCAGGTGCTTACTTCTCTAAGGCAGGCAAGGCTCATAAAAGGCATAAAAGGCTCTAGGGGCGGATATATACTCAGCAAAAAGCCTGAGAAGATAACGCTTAAAGAGATAATCGACGCTCTCGACCCGTCAGTGCTTGGAAACGATGTTGCGGTAGTGAATGACGAAAACACGGAATTTGCACAGGTGCTTGACGATTTTATATGGCTGAGGTTAGAGGACAAGCTGAAAAGCTACACGGAGTCCATAACACTCAGACAGCTCGTTGACTTCTATAACAAAGAGTCAGTAGAGAACGTTTCAGAGCCTATGTATTACATCTGATTGACAAAAGTCGGTTTTCATTTTATAATTAATGACAGAGAGTATATACTATATAAATAGGTACTCAGTTCGTTAATACTCATTTGAGATAGAAACGGGCGAACACTGTTCACCCCTACTTGACAGCCGCCAATTTGATAAAATGGGCATTTGAGTATATACAATATAAAGGAAGTGTTTTTATGTATGACGTTATAATTATAGGCAGCGGTCCTGCTGGGCTTACTGCGGCGATATATGCAGGCAGAGCAATGCTTTCTGCGCTGGTTTGTGAAAAAGACTACATGGGTACAGGTCAGATATCTGTTACAGACAGAGTTGAAAACTATCCAGGTCTTTACGGCATAAACGGCTATGATCTTGGAGAGAAATTCAGAGAGCAGGCTGAAACTCTTGGGGCTGAGTTCTACGAGGGCGAGGCCGAGGGCTTTGAGAAAACTAACGAGGGCTGGAAAGTCACATTCAAGGACGGCTCTGTAAAAGAGGGAAAAACTGTTATTTACACCGCAGGCACTTCATATCGTCATCTTGGCGTGGCAGGCGGAGAGAAACAGCGTATTTCCTACTGCGCAGTGTGCGACGGCTTCTTCTACAAAGATAAAGTTGTGGCTGTGGTCGGCGGAGGAGATACCGCACTTGGCGACGCACTTTATCTTTCAAAGCTTGCAAAAACTGTTTACCTTATCCATAGACGTGACGAGTTCAGAGCTAATAAAGCTTTACAGAAAAAGGTAGCGGAAACCGAGAATATAGTGCCTATTATGAGCGCTGTTATAAAAGAGGTAACAGGGGGTGAGAACGCAGAGGGCGTTACCTATACGCAAAACGGCGAAGAAAAGAGCATTGCAGTGGACGGAGTTTTCTGCGCTATAGGAAGCGTGCCGAATACACAAGCACTGGAGGGCGTTTGCGAGCTTGACGAAAGCGGATATGTGAAAGCAGGAGAGGACGGAGTTACAACAGCAAAGGGTCTTTTTGTGGCAGGAGATGTCCGTACAACACCTTTAAGGCAGGTAATAACAGCAGCGGCAGACGGTGCAAACGCACTTTCTTCTGCGGAAAAATATATAATGGAGCTTTAAGCGGCGAACGGCCGAAAAGAGGACAGTTTCGTAAAAACGGACAATGCAGTAAAAAAACGGGCGACCTAAGGTCGCCCCTACAAACATACGATACACAAAAAGGGACGTCATTTCTGGCGTCCCTTGCTTTTATATATTCACGTATTCACGCTCTCCTTTTCAAGCAAGCTGTCAATGAACCGCTGAACAGGTTCAGGCGTTTCATACTGCGAAGCCGTCACCGCACATATGCTCCTCGGCGGTATCTGCTCTTTTATGTTTACCCTGAAAATGTTCCCTGCTTCTATCTCAGCCTTTGTGGTCGCATACTGCATGAAGCCTATGCCAAGATTGTTCTTCACCATTGGCATTACAAAGTTTATGGACGTAAGCTCTATGTCAGGTCGCAAAAGCAGGTTGTGTTGCCTGAATATGTGGTCAAGATAGTTTCGGGTGGTGGTGGTGTTTTTAAGACAAATAAGCGGATATTTCACAAGCTCGTGCAAGGATATCTCTTTGTCTTTAAGATAGGAAAAGCCGTTTCCTGCGGCAACGATATCCTGAAGCTTCTTTATCACATTTATGTTAAGCCCCGTTTTGTCTGAAAACGGCGAGGTAACTACCGCCACGTCTATGAGATTTGCCCTCAAAGCTTCTATGGCATCAGGGGTTGACATACTGTCTATCTTTATCTGTATCTTCGGGTGCTCACGGTGGAACTCTACGATACGGTCAATAAGAAAGCTCTGCAATGCCACTTCGCTTCCTCCAAGCCTTACTATCGCCCTGTCACGCTCGCTTATGAGCGCAAGTTCCTCCTCCGCTGAGAATATATGCTTGCAGGCTATGGATATGTGCTTGTAAAGCATTTCTCCACCCGTTGTAAGCTCAACGCCCTTTTTTGAACGCACAAAAAGCTTGCACCCAAGCTCGTCTTCAAGATTTTTTACGCTTCGGCTTATGCTCGGCTGTGACAAAAACAGATAGTTTGCCGCCATTGTTATGTTTTGGAACTTTGCCACATAATAGAATATCTTGTAATGTTCAAAATTTATCTCTCTCATAAACCGTTTCTCTCCTTTCTATCCATACGTTATATGTATGCTTACAATAGAAAATATCTATTTGACATATGCTTATGATTGTATTATAATATATTCGTAGACAAAAATCAAGTCTTACAAGTGCGCCTATAGGGGGACGCACATACAAAAAATAGTTTATCATGATAAAATCAATGACGATTGCATTTGACCGCTTTTGGGGTGAACGGCGCAGACCTTATTTAACCCTTATTAGGCTGGCATTCTTGTTGATTTTATTTTTTTGGAGGTGATAAAATGCTGGAGAGGATTTCCGAAAATCTTTCCGAAGCCATGCAAAACAAAGTGGCTTTCAGGATACCGATTTTCGGAGGCATACCCGTTCCTGTGTCCTGTGTGGTAACATGGATAATAATGGCGATACTTGTGATAGCGTCAATACTTCTCACAAGAAACCTAAAGCTTATCCCTGACAGGAAACAGATGATGCTTGAATCATTCGTAGGCTTTCTCAGAGATTTTTTCAGAGAACAGCTTGGAGAAAAGGGTATGGCGTATTTTCCGTTCCTTGCAACTGTCATTATCTACATAGGCTTTGCGAACATTATCGGTCTGCTGGGCTTTACACCGCCTACAAAAGACCTGAATGTTACCGCAGGACTTGCGATCATGAGCATTGTGCTCGTGGAGGTTGCAGGAATAAGAGCAAAAGGAACAAAGGGCTGGCTGAAAAGCTTTGCCAAACCTGTGGCGATAATCGCTCCGCTGAATGTCATGGAGCTTGTTATCAGACCGCTGTCGCTTTGTATGCGACTTTTCGGAAACGTGCTTGCGTCTTATATCATCATGGAGCTTATCGACGCCGTTTGCCCGATAGTGATACCACTGGCATTCTCGGCATACTTTGATATTTTCGACGGCTTCATTCAGGCATATGTTTTCGTGTTCCTCACGTCCCTGTTCATAAATGAAGCAATAGAGGACGACGACTAAGATAACAGAAATTCGGAGGTATTAACTATGTTAGTAGCAATTGGTGCGGCAGTAGCCGTTATTACAGGAATAGGCGCAGGTATCGGAATAGGTATCGCAACAGGAAAAGCAACAGAGTCTATCGCAAGACAGCCTGAGGCTAAGAAGGATATAAGAAGCTCACTGCTTCTCGGCTGCGCACTTGCAGAGGCAACAGCTATCTACGGTCTTATCGTAGCTATCCTTATCATCTTCTTCCTGAAGTAAGAGAATAAGCGTAGAAAAGTAAAAGAGTAAAAAACGGAGGTATATATCATGTTAGTAGCAATCGGTGCGGCTGTAGCCGTTATTACAGGAATAGGCGCAGGTATCGGAATAGGTCTTGCAACAGGCAAGGCAACAGAGTCGATCGCAAGACAGCCAGAGGCTAAGAAAGATATAAGAAGCTCGCTTCTTCTTGGCTGCGCACTTGCAGAGGCGACCGCTATTTACGGTCTTATCGTAGCTATCCTTATCATCTTCTTCCTGAAGTAATAAAACAAAACATCTTTATGAAAGGAGCATAGCTATGATAAGTCTTGATATAAGTTTGGTATGGGTAATAATAAATCTGCTGGTACTGTATCTGCTCCTTAAAAAGTTTCTTTTCAAGCCCGTGTGCAAAATGATGGACGAAAGGTCTGCAAAGATACAAAGCGACCTTGACGGTGCGGCACAGGCTAAGGCAGACGCTGAAAAAATGAAAGCTGACTATGAAGCTGAGATAGCCGACGCACACAGTCAGGCTGTGGAGATAACAAACAAGGCAAAGGCACAGGCAGGCAGAGAATGCGACCTTATGCTTGAAAATGCAAGAGCCGAGTCTGCTAAGATAATGAAAGAAGCTGAAAAGTCCATTGCAAACGAAAAGGAAAAGGCTATGGACGACGCAAAATACCAGATCGCAGACCTTGCTATACTGGCGGCTGCTAAGGTCATTAAGAAAAATGTGGGAGGCGACTCCGACAGAGAAACTGTTGATGAATTTCTCTCCGAGGTAGGTGCTGCCAAATGATCTTTTATCCCGAAGAAGTCTGCGGCAGAGTGCTTTTTGAGCTTTCCCCAAAGGCTGAGAGCGTAAAGGCTTCAAGAGAGCTTTTTAAAAGCTGCGACGAGCTTAAGGATGCTCTTGCAAGCCCTGCTGTGGAAATAAAGGAAAAGGAGAGGGTCATAGACAGGCTTTTTCCTGAAGATATGAGAAACTTTCTGAAAGTCATGTGCGAATGGAACCACATGGATAAGATAAGCGACATTTTTGACGCATACGATGAGGAAGTTCTCAAAAGCAAGAATATACTTAAAGCTGAGCTTTACTGCGTCTGCCCGCCTGAAAAGGCACAGACGGATAAAATAAAAGAAACGCTGAAAAAGAAATACGGCGTGAGCGATGTTCTGCTTAAAGTGAATACTGACGAAGCCCTCATAGGCGGCTATCGTCTTGAGGTGAACGGGGTCGAGTATGACAAGAGCGTTCAGGGTATGATAAAAGCTTTGCAGAACAGGATATCAGGGAGGTGAACGGCTTGGCAGGTTCAAGCAGAAGCGATATTATCTCGGTGCTCAAAAGCGAGATAGCTGACTTTGAGGCGAAAACTCAGGTCAACGAAACAGGCAGGATAATATCCATAAATGACGGTATCGTAAATATTTACGGTCTTAATCACGCAATGTACGGTGAGCTTGTTGAATTTGAAACAGGCGTTAAAGGAATAGTTCAGAATGTGGAGAGAAAAACTCTCGGCTGCGTTCTTCTTGGCTCTGACCATGGTCTTACAGAAGGCTCAAAGGTAGTCAGAACAAAGAAAAGGGCAGGCGTCGGCGTTGGCGAAAAGCTTCTGGGCAGAGTTGTTGACGCTTTGGGCGCTCCTATCGATGGCATGGGCGAGATAGAGTATGACGATTATTACCCTATCGAGCGTGAAGCCGCAGGCGTTTGCGACAGAAAGTCTGTTACAGTTCCGCTGGAAACAGGTATTCTTTCTATCGACTCCATGTTCCCTATCGGCAGAGGTCAGCGTGAGCTTATCATCGGCGACCGTCAGACAGGTAAAACTTCCATTGCTCTTGATACCATTCTTAACCAAAAGGGCAAGGATATGATATGCGTATATGTGGCTATCGGACAGAAAGCTTCCACAATTGCAAAGTTCGTTGAGGATCTTAAAAAACACGGTGCTATGGATTACACCATAGTTGTAACGGCTATGGCGAGCGACCTTGCGCCTTTGCAGTACATATGCCCATACGCAGGCACGGCAATGGCTGAATATTTCATGGATAAGGGCAAGGACGTTCTTATAGTATATGATGACCTTTCAAAGCACGCAGTTGCATACAGAGCAATGAGCTTGCTTCTGAAACGTTCTCCTGGACGTGAGGCTTACCCTGGAGATGTATTCTATCTTCATTCAAGACTT
>ERZ808240.2295-NODE-2295-length-21328-cov-33.749119_pt1 | contig 21328 bp, 17 predicted proteins | sample MGYA00521084_ERZ808240 | MGnify/ENA primary metagenome ERZ808240 (study PRJEB31516, sample SAMN03275571) | gut metagenome | biome: mammalia-associated habitat; material: feces | host: Papio cynocephalus | place: Kenya | collected 2012-08-06 ...
TTAACTTTAAAAGATAAAGAAAATGGATAGAACGATAAAAGAGCAATTGGAGAAGATGGAGAATCGCTTGAACGAGGCACTTGATAATGACCTCTTCAATGATCCTGAGTTTGACATGGATGACTTTCAGTCTGAGGTTTGTTCCTTCGAGAGAGAATTGAACGAGATTTTGGAGTTCAATCGTGAGCATCTCCAGTTTCCAGAATCAGAAAAAATCTGCCATATCCAGAAGCTAATCAATTTGGCGAAAGATGAGTATGATTTCTATGATCCAGAGTATGAGAGAAGTGTCATGTTCCCAAATGGTGAAGATGAGGAAGAGGATGATTTCGCTCTATAAATATAGACTATTATGGATAATAAACCTTATTTGAGAACCATCTTGGGAGGTACGGACTTTAGAAGTCTTTCCCTCATAGAGAAAATTGTATGTATTAATGTTGTATTGTTATGGTTATGCAAACGTCAGGTAAAAAAGATATGGAGCAAATGGACTTGCTCCAAGCATTCGAAATAATCGTAGATAAGGCTAAGAATTCCTCTCTTGGTGAGAAGTTCTACCAGGAGGCTGATTCACATCTCAGTTTTGTCTCCGATAAACTAGGAATATCCAAGCGAGCCAGTACCATCATGGCCCTGTTTGCCGACAGATACGATGACAGCCATATCCAGTTTTCTGACTATACGGATTTCTTGGATTGCCGCATCCTTAGCTTGCTTCGATACGCCAAAGAGACACAAGAGCTTGTTGACAAGGAATATATTTGCCGCTATAAGGATAATGGCCTTTACTATTCCATCCCTGTGGAGGTGATGGAGGCATTCCAGCATAATGAGCCTTATGTTCCATCAGATGTGGAAGAACTTACTGCAAGAGAGCTGTTTGACAAATTCGACGAGCTGTTCACGAAATGCCGCCGTAGAAAGATAGACAAGCAAGTGCTGAGAAAGAAATTAAGGGCATTGGTATCGAAGAATGAGAAATTGGATTTTGTCAAGGCAATGGCCTCATTCGATGTTGATACGGATGATGTTGACTTCCCGCTTTTCATTTTGTTCTGTACGCTATTTGTCATAAATGGCGACGATGACATCCGCTACCATGACTTGGAATTTCTATATGAGGAAGGCGAGGCTGCCTGGAGATGGGCGAAGAGAGGCTTGAGCCAAGGCGACCACTTGTTCTTTGTGGAGAAGTTTATCGAATACACCAATGACGATGGTTTCGTGGACAGGGAATCCTTCAAGATTACGGACGATGCCAAGAAGCAGCTCTTCTCGGAGCTTAACCTTTCGTCCATGCGTGGCTCTCACCCAAAGGGTGGCATGATATCCTTTGAGGACATCAAGCCCAAGCAATTGTTCTACAACAGTAAGGAGAGTAAGCAAGTGGGCGAGTTAGCTACACTCTTGGATGAGGAGCACTATCAGAGCATCAGAAACCGCTTGAAGGAAACCAATTTCAGAAGTGGCTTTGCTTGCCTTTTCTATGGGGCACCTGGCACAGGCAAGACAGAAACTGTTCTTCAGATAGCGAAGAAGACAGGTCGTGACTTGATTCAGGTGAACGTATCAGAAATCAAAAGTATGTGGGTAGGCGAGAGCGAGAAGAATATCAAGGGCATCTTCGATGACTATAAGCAGAAGGTGAAACAATCAGCCAAGGCGCCTATTCTCCTGTTCAACGAGGCGGATGCCATCATCGGCAAGCGCCAGGTTGGGGCGGAAAGAGCCGTTGAGAAAATGGAGAACAGCATTCAGAATATCATCCTTCAGGAGATAGAGCAATTGGATGGCATCCTCATCGCCACGACCAACCTCGCCGAGAATATGGACAAGGCTTTTGAGCGTCGGTTTCTCTATAAGATAAAGTTTGAGAGGCCAAATTTGGACTGCCGTTCCAAGATTTGGCAATCGATGATACCAGCTTTGAATGGTACCGATGTCGGTTACTTGGCTGGCAAGTATGATTTCAGCGGAGGTGAGATAGAGAACATTGCCCGACATTATATCATCCAGTCTATATTGCATGGCAAGCCAGAGAATACGGTCAAATCCCTCACAGAGTTTTGTGAGAGCGAGAGATTGGGAGGAAGCTATTCAAAGAGAAAAGTCGGGTTCTAACCGCTTGTAAATAAAAAGAATAGGTATGGAGAAGTATATATTTTTAGATTTCGATGGGGTAATCAACACGCCTAATGGTAGGTTTGATAAGAAAACGACAACTAATTTTCGCTATTTGTTGGAAAGAAGTGGTGCCAAGGTCATCATTTCTTCCACTTGGCGATTGCAAGGCATGGAGTGTATGCAACAATTATGGAAGGAACATCACTTGCCTGGCGAGGTCACAGGTTTGACACCTTCTTGCAATTTGATTTCTTTCAGTAGTGTTGATGGAACAGAACAATGGCAAGGTTTACATGCGGCAAAAGGCCTTGAAATCGCAGAATGGTTGAGGCTGAATGCCAAGGAGCCATATCGTTATGTCATTCTCGATGACGAAGAGGATATCCTATTCAATCAACGTGAACATCTTGTGAAAATAGAAGGAAGCAAAGGTTTTAGTACGGCTGATGCGATGGCATCATTAGAAATCTTGAATACAATGATTAACCTTAATTTATATTAAAGTTTTGCAGAAGGCTGGTATATGTCCTGCAAAAAAGTTTAATTTTGCAAAAATAATAAGCATATAATATGAATGAGAATAAAATATCTTTAATTTCTATACAAGAATTGCTGGATAAAGAATTCTTTATTCCAAAGTACCAGCGTGGGTATAGATGGTCTAAACAACAAGTACGTGAACTTTTAGAAGACATAAAAAGCTTTGATGACTCTAAGGGATTTTATTGTTTGCAACCATTAGTTGTGAAGAAAAAAATGGATGATAATGCCGTTTTTCGTAAAATTAAGGAAGAAGCAAGTTCTATAGCTGATGTCACGAAACTTCTTAAAGGTTCTTGGGAAGTTATAGATGGACAGCAACGCTTAACTACGATATTTATTATTCTAACTTTTCTTGGTGAAAAGAATATGTTTTCTATAAAATATGAAACAGGTAAAGACTGTGCTAAGTTGTTTTTAGATGACAAAAAATCTAAAGATAACATTGATAGCTATTTTATGAACGAAGCATATAATACAGTAAAAGCTTTTAATAAAGAGTGTGGCATAGACAAGGAAAAACTTTTGAATAAAGTCCGTTTTATTTGGTATGAAACAGTAGAGGCAAATCCTATCAAAGTCTTCACACGTTTGAATATCGGTAAAATATCTTTGACGAATTCAGAACTTATCAAAGCTCTCTTTTTAAATAGTTCAAATTTTACGAATATAGACTATGAATATATACGCCTTAGGCAGCAAGAAATTGCTGGTCAATGGGATATAATAGAGAACTCATTGCAAAATGATGAGTTTTGGCTAATGCTACATGAGGTGGGATATGAACGTCCAACTCGTATCGATTTAATTTTTAACTTAGTTTGCGAGAAAAATAGTTTGGAGATACCACAGAGTCAACTTGTGGAAGTTGGTAATGATGAATACCGTACTTTCCGATATTTTTATTGCTATTTTAAAAATGAACAGGATGTTGAAAAAGCTTGGCAAAAAGTAAAAACATATTATATGATTTTCAAAGAGTGGTATAATGATATTGTGTTATATCACTACGTTGGCTTCTTGATTGCTTGCGGCAAGTATAATGCGCAATTTTTATGTTCTGAGTATTTGCATAAGTTTTCAGATAAGGAGGCTTTTATGCAGTGGCTCAAAAGCGAAATATTGTCGGTTGTAGAAAAGCCAGAATTGGACTTCAAATATAACATTGATGGCTCCAATAAAGGGAAATGCAGACCTATATTATTATTTCATAATATTCAAACGGTCTTGAATCAAAATATGGCGCAGTGTGCAAATTCTAAATATTCTATGTGCACTTACTATAAATTTCCATTTCATTTATATAAATTAGAGGGGTGGGATGTAGAACATATCAATTCGAATACAACCAACGAGGAAGATGATGTAGATACCCAAAAGGAGTGGCTTCTTAATATTTACTTATCTGTGAGTTCTAAAGAGCAGCACTTGATAGAAACTGCGATAAATGAAGCAAGGACAAATAAAAATGCCATTACAAAATGTTATGAGCAATTCAAATCTAAAATTGGGGATGAAAATAATTGGACTCAAGAAGAAAAGAACCAAATATGGAATTATACATTACTGGATTCTTCGACTAATCGTAGTTATGGTAACTCTATATTCTCAGCAAAAAGAAGAATTGTTATTGGTAAGGATAAAGGTGAGTTAATACCAATACCTAAAATAACACGTGGCGGTCTGTTTGAGAAAGGAAAGGCAGAAAAGGCAGCTTCGTCTTTTGTCCCTCCTTGTACAAGAAATGTATTTCTAAAATATTATTCACCAGCTATTGGTGATAATAATTATTGGACAAAATCAGATGCTAAGGCATATTTAGCAGATATAGCTATGTGTATTAATCAATTAAAAGCAAGCGATAATGAATGATAAAACAACATTTTGGAACTTTTTAAAGGATAATATTGTAGAGATTCCTATTATACAGCGTGATTATGCGCAAGGACGAAAAGGAAAAGCATTTATACGCCAAACTTTTCTTTCTAACTTGAAACAAGCTTTAGAAGATAACTCAAAAGAACTTGTTTTAGACTTCGTCTATGGATCTTCTAAAGGTAAAAAGTTTTATCCATTGGATGGTCAACAGCGTTTGACAACCCTTTGGCTTCTCCATTGGTATGTGGCATTGCGAGCAGGATGTCTTGAAATGGCATCAGTTTTATTAAACAATTTTACGTATGAGACAAGAATTTCTTCTCGTGAGTTCTGTCAGCAATTGTGCCGTTCGGAATTATTTGAAAATTATGATGGTTTAGAGGGAATCAATGAATTTATCAGAAAACAAACTTGGTTTTATTCAACTTGGGAACAAGATCCTACAATTCAGTCAATGTTAAGAATGTTGTCTGGAGAAAAAACTCAGTTATTTGAGTTTGATGGAATTGAACCTATTTTTGCTAATAAAACAGTTGAAGATTTTGCAAAATATTGGAAGTCTTTGACAGAAGGAGCATGTATAGTCTTCTATAATGTTCATCTTGATAATTTCGGTTTGTCTGATGACCTCTATATAAAAATGAATGCACGTGGCAAACAACTTACTCCTTTTGAAAATTTTAAGGCGGATTTAGTAGGTTATATTAACGAACAAAAAGGTAAAGACTGGGAACGATTTCAAAATCCACAGAGTGGTATAGCTATATTGCTTGATACGGAATGGACGAACTTATTTTGGAAAAACCATTCTGAGAATTATAGTATTGATGAAATCTATTTGACATTCTTAAATCGTTTTTTCTGGGAAGAATTATTTATGACAAAACTAAGCAAAGTTGATGGTAAAGAAACTGATGAATCGGAAAAATATCTTTTGAGAATAGGGCGAATTACTGACAATGGAGAAACGATAAACAATGTAGAGGCTAAAAATCAATCCTATATTCACTTGAATGCAGATGATTATATGAACTATTGGGGGATAGAACCCTATCTTTATGAACGGGGGAAAATTCCTGCGCAATTCTTTGAGCGATTAGAAATCCTCTTAAGCAATTTCAAAAATTATATAAAGGAAAATAATCTTACGCTATTCCAATTTTCTTGTAATGTAAATTTCTCATTCATACCGAAATACGAGAAAGGTCCACAAGATGAAATAAAGGTAAGTTCTATCAATCAGATTCAAAGAGTCGTCTTTTTTGCGCTTTGTAAATATTTTATAGAAGGGAAAGGTTCTGTGAAAACTTTAAGTCCCTGGATGCGTATCGTTTGGAATATGGTATCTTGTACTGACGAAGAAGGCCGTTCTTCTATCAGAAGTACTGCTGCTATCAGGAGTGTTATGGAATTACTGTCTGGGTTGGATAGCCATAATGTATATCATAGTTTGTGCCGGCAAGAAGTGAATGCAGGCAAGGTCGGTGTCATTGAAAAAAAATGGAATGAAGAAATTGTAAAGGCTAAACAAATAATTGATGGAGATGGAAACTTGCGTAAATATCAAGGAACAAGTATTAAGAATGATGGAAGTTTGTATCATACATGGGAGGAAATAATCATTGATGCAGAAAAATACTCTTTCTTTAAGGGTACCATAAACTTTCTTTTTACAGACGCAACAGGTTGTGTCGATTGGGTAAATTTTGATAAAAAATGGGATACGGTACGGACTTTCTTTGTGGAAACAGATCCGCAGCAGGATAAGCCTGTTATGAAAGAGAAGTATGATAATATGTTACTGTTAAAAATTTTGATAAGTTGTTTTACAAAAGATCAATATTATAATGTGTTGACATGGTCTCATCGTACATTCAATAATTTACCAACATCTTGGATGTATTATTTAACCAACAAGAATATTTGTGCTCCAATACATGAATTATTAATGGGAAACTTGTGTGAAGTAAGGAATTTGACGGACTCTGATGAGGAAGCATTGCATGTACTTTATCTCCTCTCAAATACCAATATGTTGGATTATGTTGCCGAAAAAATTCCTAATTCATGGATTCGTAGTGGATACAATGGACATTTGGCAATATATCCAAGCGGTCCAGGTATATTTCTGGACGCACAGAAAAGAAATGTCTTTTTGTTGGGAACAGATGGTATAACGATAGATGATAATTGTAGAGTTCCAGGAACAAACTTGTTATTTGGGAATGACATCAATTTTAAATATGCTGGAAGAAATTATCAATGGTATCGAAATGATTACGTGTATTTGATGACAGATGAAAATCCAGACAATTATGCAGTTAGGGATGAAGCGAAATCGAAATCAACAGAAGTTGAGAAATACTTTTGCTTTGATGCTAAAGGCTTAGAGCCTAATAGTATCATTGAAGAATTATTGAAATTGCCTATAATACAATAAGCATTATTTCTATACTTATTGGTTTGATGATATAGAAAAGTGGTATTTCTTTGCAAGGTTCTTCAACCTTTCTGCCACTTCATCTCTTAGCCATTGTGGTTCCAACACCTCCATGGTGTCCATGTTGGAGAAAATCTCCTGCTCGAAATCAAACTCTGGCTTCAAGTGATACTCAAAGATGGAGTATTCATCGGTACGCTTCGTTTCCTTTTGGGAGACATGGAGGGGGAGGTTCCGGATATAATTGCTTTGGAAAGCATCCACCTTGAGCACAATCTTCTGAACCTCAGAATTCTTGTTGCTGATGATGCCGAAGCAATCCTTGAAGTATTCTGCCGGCTCCAAATTCTTTGGCATCTTGAACACTTTGTCCGAGATGATGACATTCTCCATGCGGTCGAGCGCATAGCAACGGATATCGTGTGTGCCAGGACTATAGGCCACAACGTACCAACGTTTCTTGAAGGCTTTCACGAAATAAGGATGGATGTCAAACTCATGATACTCCTCGGTGTTGTAGCTATAGTATGACACGAAGATAACGTGGTTGTCACGCATGGCCTTGATGATGTCCTCCAAGAAGTTCCTGCCCGATGGCATGTCCTCCAGGAGAACCCTATCCTTGAGCTTGCGGCTGTTGCCCACCATGGCGTTGAGTGAGAATGCGTTGAGCAACCAGTTCCTGGCACTTCCTTCCTCGAAGCAGTCGCCATACTCTATGTGATAGCGGAATCCGCTGCCGCATTCGATGTTTATCTCAAACAGTTCCTCGATGGCATGGAGATTGTTGATGAAGGTACGTCGAGAGAGTTCCGTTCCCTCGCTGAGGTCAGAGTCCAACCATCTGCTTTGAATCTCCTTCAGGGTGATGCCACCTCTGTTCCTTGCCCGATGGATAGTCTCCACGAGCCAGACATATTTGTTCAATTGATTGATAGCCATATTCAATTCTTTTTAATTCTATCACAAAGATAATGAAAAAGTGAGAAAAACTATTGCGCAGATTCAAAAATGTTTTATATTGTGCCACTATTTTTTCTCATTTTCTAACCACCTTTGTAGCATAAAACAAAAAACGAATATCCGCAATTATCCAAATTGCAAATTATCACGGTGTTAAAGAGATTTTTTGAAACGATCTCTCAATGGGTTCTGCCACAAGTCCAACAGTTTTATATGATAGCGAAGACACCCAAAATAGAAACCACATGTGCGCGGTGGTATGAGAGGTCGGAAAACGAAAGTAGGAGATAAACACCTATGTTTAGTGTTTACCTCCTACTCGATTGTATTACTTAGCCTCTTGCTTCTTGCGGAAGGTCTCGTTGTTGACAATCATCATACCCTCGGCTACATCTATCTGTACCTGTGTCTGAATGTCCTTGTCCATTCCCTTGCGGTCGAGAAGGATGACAGTCTGGTCGCCTTCAGGCTTGGCTATCAGTTCCCACTTGTAGTAGTCCTGCGTGTTTTTGGTGGTTACGGTCAGGTCGCTGTTTAGCGTGATGACCTTGCTCCCGTCATAGCTTTGGTAGTCGCCGGCGGCCTTGTTTTGGAAGGCAGTATCGGTAACAGCTGTTGCCTTAGTGGTCGTTTCCTGTGGCTGTTCTGCCTTCTTTCCATTGCAAGCTGCCATGGTAAGACCGAGAGCAGCGATTGCTAAAAACATCAATTGTTTCATATTGCTTCTGATTTTGATTAATATATTAGTATTGTTGTTGATGATTTTTTGGTGCTTTTACCTCCGGCTTTCCTTGTTTCTTTAGTTGAAGAAGATTTCCATCTGTGTGGTGGCCATGAAGGCTGCAGCTATAAGCATTATCATGACAGAGATGACGCCCGTAGTGAAAGGAAGCCACGAGAATCTTAGCTGTCTGTTGGTTGCTTTCCATTGCTCTGTGCCCTGTGGGTCGGCGTAGTCCAATAGATAATAACACAGGGTGGCGAACAAGGCTCCGAAAAGGATGCCTACCAAGATGTCGCCAGGATAGTGCACTCCCATATAGGTGCGCGAGAATGCCATCACCACGGCCCATGCCAAGAGGAAAAGGCTTAGCTTCCTGTTGCGGGTGAGATACATGGCAAAGAAAAACATTCCCCATGCATTGGCGGCATGAGAGGATGGGAATCCATATCTGCCACCCCGATAGTTGCTCACTATGTGTACCATGGGCGAGATGGGGTTGTCTGTATTGCTTGGTCTCAGTCGTTCTACCATAGGTTTGATTAGCCCTGATGTGGTTTGGTCGCAGAGCAATACGATGGCGATGATGGCAATGAGGCATTTTGTCGAAGAACGCCAATCGTAGTTGCGGAACATCACATAGAGGAAACTTGCGTAAAATGGAATCCACACAAATCGGCTGCTGTACATCATCATGAAATAGTCCCAATAACTATTGTGAAATCCGTTGAGGAACAACAAGAGTTGGGTGTCTGCCTGTTCCAGAGTGTTGAGCATGTCTGTCATTCGTGTTTTCTAAATTCTTTTTTGTTTTTACTCGAGAACTATTATATTATTTTTGTAGGGGCGTAGAGGTTATTTTTTGCTGATGTCGTCATACAGTTTCTGGAGGTATGCCTGCCCGCGCTTGATGTTGTAGCCAGGTTTGGCACCTTTGTCGTATAGCACCTTTTTGCTCTTGTTGTCGAATATCAGCGAGTTTTCCTCGCTTACCACGCCAAAGGCATCGTTGATAGTAAAGAAGGCAAACTTAGGTGTTGCGTCGCTCAGCATGTTCTTGCTGAAGAGGAAATCTTTGTGCTCCACTCCTAATTGTCCCAATAGTGTGGCGGCGATATCCTGCTGCGAACCGATGAGTTTTATTTTCATAGGATGGGCTATAGCTCCACCCGTCAGGATGAGAGGTATCTGGTAACGGCTTCTGTCGCCATTGTCGAGGTGCTCCTTATAGCCTCCAACATGGTCTGGAACGAAGATGACGAGTGTATTTTTCCATTTGGGCAGCTTGCGGTATCTGCGCACGATGGCTCCCATCACGCTGTCGGTATAGGCAAAGGCATTCAGTCGTTTGTCTTTTAGCCGGCTGTAGGGAACTTCGAAAGGCTCATGGCTGCTTGATGTCTGGAAGACTCTGAACACAGGACGACCTGTTGTCTTTTCGTGTTCTATGTCGTACATCAGTTTGTCGGCCACGATATGGTCGTGTACTCCCCATTTGCTGAGTCGCTGTTCTATAGGAAAGTCCTTGTCTGACGTGATGTGCTGGAAACCTTGCGAGATGAGGTAAGAGCGCTGGTTGGTGAAGTTGATGTCGCCTCCATAGTAGTAGGCGGTCTGGTAGTTCTTGTATTTCACCAACGACTTGGAGATAGAAGGCAGGTGGCTCGACTTGTTGGGATCCTTCATGATGCTCATCGTGGGCTGTGCAGGATAGCCGCTCAGGATGGCCACGAGTCCTCGGTCGGTTCTGAAGCTATTGGCGTAGAATCGATTGAAGAGAATGCCTTGCTGGGCTATTGAGTCGAGGCAAACCGCCACGTCTTTCTGCGTGCCCATGGATGGAAGCAAGTCGCTTGCGAAGCTTTCCATTATAACGAGCAGAATATCGGGAGCGTGTTTGCGTGCCTCGTCGCTAAGGATGGGGTAGGTGTTCTTGTCGCTTTGGCTCACCATCGTGCTGAATATCTTGTTGGCTTCGCCCTCGTCCATGTAGCGATATTGTTCTTGTAGGTTCTGCTGTCTTGTCATTGATTCGAAAAGACTGAACATGGGGTTTACCGCCGAGTGGTTGAGGTAAGGCGTTTGGCTGAAATATGCAGTTCCAGTATTGGTCGTAGCCACGGAGAATCCTCCGCGGATAGGTATGATGAGCAGGGCTGTCATGGCGAGGAGGATGATAGACGTGCGCATGCGGTGGCAGTCCAATCCCTCGTTTCTATAGTCGCGTCTTCCATATCTGTCGCGTCGAGGCTTGGGCATGCGCAGAAGTCGCCAGTTCAGTACCGAAATGGCTGCAAGGGCAAGGATGCCTAACAAAATCTCCCAGAAAGTGGCGCTTGCAAAAGCATCGGTGGGTGATGTGAAGAAATAGAAGAAAGGCGTGCTGTCCAAGGGGAAGCACCAATATGGGTAGAGTACGGCGTTGAGAACAAAACAAAAAGATGTGGCAACCGCTATGATGCCCATGTAGGCGTTGAATGCCGGGCGTATGAACTCTTGTCTTATCCAAACATAGGCAAGCAGCAGCAAGCCAGGCAGGAGCATGAGGTAACTTGCCATCGACAGGTCGATGCGGAGCCCGTGAAACATGACGGGTATCATTTCTGAGAAAGCCTCTCTCCACGACATTTGTGAAGCACCGTGGGTAGCGAGCATGAATAATGGTTTCTGCAGTATGAAGATGGCCATGAGCATGACGTATGTTCTCATGAACCATATGATTTGTTTCATTCCTCCGATTTTGTTCATTCTACCTGTTGTTTTGATTTTTAGGACAAAATTACTGCTTTTATTTTACATGGGCAATTTATTTGAATATAATTAATAAAAAACATGAAAAAATGGGGCTTGTATCTTGTTTTGCCGTATCTTTGTGGTTGTGTGCCGGTCTTATCTTATTTTATTTTCTCAGCAGAGTCTTCAGAACCTTGGTCTTTGCTTGTTTGGCCATCTTTCTCACAGCCTTGTCTCTTATCTGCCTCACTCTTTCCCGTTTCAGTTCCATGTCTTCGGCGATGTCTGCCATGGGTATATGGGGGCAACCTATGCCGTAGAACTTGCGTATAACCTCGCGCTCACGTTCGTCGAGAGTTTCGATGGCGGCTTTCAGGTCTTCGGAAACGAGGCGGAAGTAAGTGTTCTCTTCCTCCGTCTGTGCGTCCTTGTTTATCAGTATGTCGAGCAGGGTATACTTGTTGTTTGCGCCAAGGGGAGCGTCTATGGAGAGCGGTCGGCTGAGTTTTTTGTTGGGTTGCTGACGATCATCCTTGGACATTGCGTAAGAGGCTGACTGTTGCTTGATGGCCTGTTCCATGGCCTTGCGGATGAATGGAGCGGCATAGGCTATGAACTGGGTGCCGCGCCCGGCGTCGTATTTTTGTGCCGCTTGCGTCATGGCCATGTATCCCTCGCTCACCAAGTCGTCGAAGTCTACTCCTTTTCCCTTGAACCTGTTGGCCAGCGATTTTACGTAATTCAGATTTTCTGTGACCAGTTGATTGATATTTTTTGCTTCCATCTTGTTGTTTCTTTTGTTTGTGGGCAAAGGTACGGATAAAAAATGATTTGGACAATTTTTTTACAGCATAATGTTTGAGGAAATGACGGGGGTAAACATCTTTTATGATTTCTTCTTTTTTATACGATTCTTTTGATTCTCAGTTTGGCGTTCCCCCGATGCTGGCATTTGGTTAGATTCTGATGAGTATCATGTAGAGGATGGTTCCAGATGCAATCGACCACAGTAGGTTTCTTTTCCATGTATGGATGAGGAATGTGAAGGCTACGGCTGCCAACTGCGCCATGGTGTCGTAGTTGGGTGAATGGATGTTTCTTAGGCAATAAACCACCAAGAGGGCGAAGACCGATGGTGGCAGCACCTTTCCTAAGTACAAGATGTGCTTGGGCGTAGGCTTTCCGGGACGGAAAACGACGAAGGGGATGAAGCGGGTGAGCATGGTGGCAGCTACGCCTGCCGAAACCATGATGATTTGTTGAAGTGTGGTCATGCTTTTCTTTTTTTGAGGGTTAGGAACAACAGGATGACTGCCATGCTCGGGATGATGAAATGGTCGGCGCCGAACATCAGGAGGCAGAGACCGGAGATGACGAGCCCCGAGATGCTGCTGGTGTGGTTGCTCTCCCGGAGCCAGTTGTCTGCGAAGATTGCCGTGAACATGGCCGTCAGCACAAAGTCCAGCCCCTTGAGGTCGAAGGGTAGGAAAGGCCCGATCAGTCCGCCGATGGTGGCTCCTACGACCCAGTAGGTTTCGTCGAGCCAGGTAATCCATAGCAGGTACCATCCCTTGTCTGTTCCTTCAGGAATCTTGGTTCCGCTTGTGAGGGCAAAGGTTTCGTCCGACATTCCGAAGACGAGAAAAAACTTCTTCCATCCCAAGCCCTTGTATTTCTCGAGCATCGAGAGCCCGTAAAACAGGTGTCGGGCATTTACCATCAAGACGATGAGAAAGGCTTGCAAGGGGTGGAAACTGCCCAACAGCATGTTGCCCAACAGGAATTCCGCGCTGCCTGCGTAAACCGTGACGGCGAGCAGCATCGGGTACACGAAGCTGAAGCCCAGCTCGTGCATGTAAATGCCATAGGTCATTCCTAAGAAGCCATAGCCTGCCATGATTGGCACGGAGGCATGAAAAGCGTGGCGTAATGCGGTTTTTCTTTTTCCCATATAATTTTTTGCAAAAGTAACTTCATTTAATGAGAAAATGAAAAAATCAGTCAGGAATATGGTCTTGGCTGGCTAAAAATAACATGTTTGTGGTATGTTCTTCTTACGAGCCATGCTTCTGGATTCTTGGGAGTGGGGAATGTTGAGTAATGTAGAAGGGGAGTGGGGAATGTTGGGCTTGCGCCTTGGGCTTCGGCGCATTGCCTTTCATTCCTCTGTCTGTCCTGCCCGGTCGACGATGTCGTTGATGATGATTCCTGCCATCGCCATGCCGAAGGAGGCCGTGATGTGGCAGAGCGAGCCGTTGATTTGTGCCTTGGTGGAACACCATTCGTGCTCGACGAGCCGCTGGTCTCCGGGTGCGTCGTACACGGCGGTGTCGGTGCCTCTCTCGCCGCTCAGCAACTTTGCCTTGGGGCATAGGCATCCGCCTGTGCCGCAGGCTTTGTTCACGCCCATGTTGTCCATCGGCTTCTCCTCGCTGTATACACACATGAACTTGCGGCGGGGCGTGGTCTTGTTCTTCTTGAATTTCTTGCGCAGGGCCCGTGCCAGCGGGTCGCCCTTCACCTTCCAAAACTCCGCCTTCCTTATCATGAAGGGGTCGCGCCTGAGGGCGGCTCCCATGGACGACACGAACGTGACGTGTCCCGGGAGCGACGTGGCTCGGAGTATGAGGTCGGCCTTGTCCTTGAGCGAGTCGATGGCATCGACGATGTAGTCGTATTCCTCCATGTGGAACTCGTCGGCGTTCTTAGCCTCGTAGATTTTCTGGTAGGCGGTGACGTTGGCGTCGGGGTTGAGCTCCAGTAGTCGTTCGCGCAGGGCGTCCACCTTCACCTGGCCGATGGTGCGGCTCGTGGCCATCAGCTGTCGGTTGCAGTTGGTCACGCACACCCGGTCGCTGTCCACGATGGTGATGTGGCGCACGCCGCTGCGCACCAGTGCCTCGGCGCACCACGAGCCGACGCCTCCGAGCCCGAAGACGAGCACGCGTGCCGTCTGCAGTTTCTCGAGGTTTTCCTTTCCCAGGAGCAGCTCCGTGCGGCGCTGCATTCCTCGTTCCATCGTTGTTATCTTGCTTCCCATTTCCTTTCTTCTGAAAATACGTTAACCTTTGTTCCTCTTTCCGCCATCGTCTTATTCGTTCATCAGGTACTTTTTGAATGCGGCGAAGTCCTTTCCCATCTCCACGCTCTGTTTCTTGCCCTTCATGAATTCGGCGAGGCGCGCCGGAATCTCGATGTCGGTGCCGAGGATTGCGTCCACCTTCTCCTTGAACTTGGCGGGGTGGGCGGTCTCGAGGAACACGCCGGTCTCTCCCGGCTCCAGTTGCTCCTTCAGTGCGCGGTAGCCGCAGGCTCCGTGGGGGTCGAGCACGTACTTGGTGTCGTTGAAGCACTGTTTCATGGTCTGGGCTATCTGCTCGTCCTTGTACGTGGCACCGCCGATGTAGGAGGCGATGGCCTCGTGGTCGCCCTTGTAGAGGTCGTAGATGCGTGCGAAGTTCGACGGGTCGCCCACGTCCATGGCGTTGGCGATGGTCTGCTTGCTGGGCTGTGGGTCGTACTTTCCTGTACGCAGGTAGTTGTAGAAGATGTCGTTGGCGTTGTTGGCGGCTATGAATCGGTGGATGGGCAGCCCCATCTCGTGTGCGAAGAGGCCTGCCGTGATGTTGCCGAAGTTGCCGCTGGGCACGCAGACGACGAGCTTATCGGCCAGTCCCTTCTCCTTCATGCGTGCGTAGGCGTTGAAGTAGTAGAACGCCTGCGGCAGGAAGCGCGCCACGTTGATGGAGTTGGCCGAGGTGAGCTTCATGTGCTTGTTGAGCTCCTCGTCCATGAAGGCCGACTTCACCAAGGCCTGGCAGTCGTCGAACACGCCGTCCACCTCCAGGGCGGTGATGTTGCGCCCGAGGGTGGTGAACTGGCTTTCTTGTATCTTGCTCACCTTGCCCTTGGGGTAGAGCACGTAGACGTGGATGCCTTCCACGCCGAGGAATCCGTTGGCCACGGCCGAGCCTGTGTCGCCCGACGTGGCCACGAGCACATTGACCTCCTCCTTGCCTTCCTGTCGCACGAAGTACTGCAGCAGGCGGGCCATGAAGCGCGCCCCCACGTCCTTGAAGGCGAGGGTGGGGCCGTGGAACAGCTCCAAGGAGTATATGCTTGGCTCCACTTCTACTACGGGGCAGTCGAAGGCCAGGGTGTCGTACACGATTTTCTTCAGGGAGTCTGCGTCGACATCCTCGCCGAAGAAGGCGTCTGCCACTTGGTATGCTATTTCCTGGAAGGAGAGTTTCTCTATGTTGTCGAAGAAGTCCCGGGGCAGTTTCTTGATGTTTTCGGGCATGTAGAGTCCGCGGTCCTCCGCCAGTCCCTTGACCACCGCCTTGTGCAGGTCGGCCATGGGTGCTTTCTTGTTTGTGGAATAATAGTTCATAATTTTAAGTGAAGAGTGAAGAACGAAGAGTGAAGAATTCAATGGTATTGATGTTCTGCATCTCTTGGTTGCTTCACAAAGTTAATATTTTGGTTAAAAGTTTGAGAACAGGAGAATGGAAGAGCGAGACTTAGCTTGATGGCATTTGAATTGGCTTTCCCTTCGGCCGCCGAACTTTGTTTCTTCACTCTTCACTCTTCGTTCTTCACTTAATTAATGGCCATGAATGTGTCCATGAATTCCTGGAGCCGCAGCAGTCCGTAGCCGCCGCTCACGCAGCTCACCTCGTCGTATTTCTCCACGCCGTCGGGCTGGATGCCAGGGTAGTGGACGAGGAAGGGCACGGGCTCCTTCACGTGGGTGCGTATCTCGACGGGCGTGGGGTGGTCGGGCAGCACGGCGATGCACACGGGCTCGTCCCAGGTGCTCACCTCGTCGTAGATGGGCTTGATGAGACGGTGGTCGAGGTTCTCTATGGTCTTGAGCTTGAGCGCCAGGTCGCCGTCGTGGCCAGCCTCGTCGCTTGCCTCCACGTGCACGTACACGAAGTCGTCGCCTTCCCTCAGCGCCTGGATGGCAGCCTGCGCCTTGCCCTTGTAGTTGGTGTCGGCGAGTCCTGTGGCTCCCTCGACGATGATGTTCCTGAGGCCTGCGTAGTGGCCGATGCCCCTTATGAGGTCTACGGCTGAGATGACGGAGCCTCGCTTTATCTGCGGATACATCTGGGCGAGGGTGAGCATGTGCGGGCGGTAGCCTCCGCCCCAGGGCCAGATGAGGTTGGCCATGCGCTCGCCTCGCTCCTTGCGCGCCACGTTGAAGGGGTGGCTCTCCAGTATTTCCTGGCTCTCGATGATGAGTTGGTTGAGCAGTTCGGCCGTCTCCTTGGCCGACATGTGTCCTTCTTCGGCCGGGGCGTTGGGCTCCGGCTTCACCAGGAGGGGCTTCCACGGCTCGTTGGGGTGGTCGTGTGGCGGAGCGCAGTCGATGTGCTTGTTGCCGTTCTCCACCACGAGCAGGTGCCGGTACTGGATGCCTGTGACGAACTTCACTCCGTGGTGTTTCTTCGCGAGCGTCTCGTTCAGGTGCTTGATGAGCACGTCGGCGTCGCTGGTCTCGAGGTTGCCGCCGTTGTGGGTGATAATCCTGCCATCCTGCACGTTGATGATGTTGCAGCGCAGGGCCAGGTCGGTGGGCTTTAGCTCGTAGCCTATGCTGGCTGCCTCGAGCGGTCCGCGCCCCTCGTACACCTTGTTCTGGTCGTAGCCCATGATGGCGCTATTGGCGACCTCGGAGCCTGGGTGGAATCCGTCGGGCACGGTGACGAGCCTTCCTGTCTTGCCTTTCCTGGCGAGCATGTCCATGTATGGTTTGTCGGCGTACTGCAGGAGGGTCTTTCCGCCCAGTCTCTCCACGGGGTGGTCGGCCATGCCGTCGCCGAGTATGATGATGTGCTTCATATCTTTAAGTGTTTAGTGTTTAATGTTTAATGGGCAACTAAACATTAAACATTATAAATTAAACATTAAATATTCGCGATGCTCATGATGTTGGCGAATACTCCCGCTGCCGTTACGCTGGCTCCTGCTCCGTAGCCTTGTATCATCATGGGGTATTCCTTGTAGCGCTCGGTGGTGAGCAGCACGATGTTGTTGCTTCCCTCGAGGTTGTAGAAGGGGTGCTCGGGTCCCACGGCCTGCAGGCCCACGCTGGTCTTTCCGCCGTCGAGCGTGGCCACGAACCTCCATCGCTTGTGCTCCAGTTCGAGCGTCTTGCGCTTGGCCTCGAAGTCGGCGTCGAGCTTGGGCAGCTTTTTCCAGAAGTCGTCCAGGCTGCCCTTGAAGTAGGCGTCGGGCACGAAGAGGTTTTTCTGCACGTCTTCCTGCTCCACGCGGTAGCCTGCCTCGCGCGATAGGATGACGAGCTTCCTCACCACGTCCATTCCGCTGAGGTCTATGCGTGGGTCGGGTTCGCTGTAGCCTTTCTCCTTTGCCATGCGCACGGTCTCCGAGAAGGGCACTACGCTCGATATGGCGTTGAAGATGTAGTTGAGTGTTCCTGACAGAACCGCCTCGATCTTGAGTATTTTGTCGCCCGAGTTGCGCAGGTCGTTGATGGTTCCGATGATGGGGAGCCCTGCTCCCACGTTGGTTTCGAACCGGAACACCACGCCTCGCCGTATGGCCGTCTGCTTGAGCCGCTCGTAGTTCTCGTATTCGCTCGATGCGGCTATCTTGTTGGCCGCTATGACGCTCACGTTGTGCTCCAGCAGGCTCTGGTAGAGCGCCGCCACTTCCTTGCTGGCGGTGCAGTCGACGAAGACGCTGTTGAATATGTTCATGGCGAGTATGGTGTCGCGCAGCACCTCGGGGGTGCTGGGGTCCGATTTCTTGAGTTCCTCGCGGTAGTTTCCCAGGTCGATCCCGTCGCGGTCGAAGATGGCGTTCTTCGACGAGGCTATTCCCACCACGTTGAGCTTGAGCTTGTTGCGCTCCATGAGCTCGGCGTACTGGTTCTTTATCTGCTCCAGCAGCTTTCCGCCCACGGTTCCCACGCCGCAGACGAAGAGGTTGAGCACCTTGTACTCGGAGAGGAAGAAGCTGTCGTGCAGCACGTTGAGCGACTTGCGCAGGTAGTCGCTCTTCACCACGAAGGAGATGTTGGTCTCGGACGCTCCCTGCGCGCAGGCGATGACGGAGATTCCGCTGCGGCCGAGGGTTCCGAAGAGCTTTCCGGCGATGCCCGCGGCGTGCTTCATGTTCTCGCCCACGATGGCGATGGTGGCGAGCCCTGTCTCGGCGTGCATGGGAAACATGGCTCCGTCGGCTATCTCGTTCTTGAATTCTTCGTTCAGCACTCTTACCGCCTCGTCGGTGTCTTGCTCGCGCACGCCGATGGAGGTGGAGTTCTCCGATGACGCCTGGGATACCATGAACACGGAGATGCCCTCGTTGGTGAGGGCGGTGAAGATGCGTTGGTTCACGCCGATGACACCCACCATGGAGAGTCCCGTCACGGTGACGAGCGCCGTTCCGTTGATGGACGAGATGCCCTTGATGGGCTTCTGGTCGCCGTCGATCTTGTTCTTGATGATGGTGCCCGGTGCATCGGGGTTGAAGGTGTTTTTCACCTTGATGGGTATGTTCTTCACGCACACGGGGTAGATGGTGGGGGGATAGATGACCTTTGCTCCGAAGTTGCAAAGCTCCATGGCCTCGATGTAGCTCAGTTCGTTGATGGTGTAGGCCGACTTGATGACGCGCGGGTCGGCGGTCATGAATCCGTCCACGTCGGTCCATATCTCGAGTGCCTCGGCGTCGAGGGCGGCTGCTATGATGGCTGCGGTGTAGTCGCTTCCGCCGCGCCCCAGGTTGGTGGTTCGCTCGGTGTCCTTGTCGCGGCTGATGAAGCCCGGCACGAGCGATATGCGGGGTAGCTCCTCGAAGGTGTCCTTCACCAACTTGTAGGTGAGCTCGCTGTCGAGCGTGTGCTTGCCCTTGCCGTGCGGGCGTTCGGTCTTGATGAAGTCGCGCGAGTCGAACCACTTGGCTCCCCTGATGAGGGTGGCCGCTATCTTCGACGAGAGCCTCTCGCCGTAGCTCACGATGGCGTCCTGCGTCTTCTCGCTCAGGTCGTGGATGAGGTAGACGCCGAAGTAGATGCTCCTCAGCTGGTCGAAGAGCGAGTCGACGGCGGCGAAGAGGTTTTCCCTGTCCTTGGTGTCGGTGATGATGGTGTCGATCATCTTGTGGTGGCGGTCCACCATGGCTCCGAACTCTTCTTTCCACTGCTCGTCGCCTTGTAGGGCGAGCTGGGATGTCTCCAACAATTTGTCGGTGATACCCCCGAGGGCGCTCACGACGACCACCACGCTCTGCTTCTTGGCCTCGTTCTCCACGATGCGCTTCAGGCTGAGGATGCTTTTTACGGAACCTACCGATGTTCCGCCGAATTTCAGTACTTTCATTGTTTGTTGTTTTTGGGTAATGCAATGCTCCCCCCGAAACGACCGGGGCTGAAGCAAAACTTGGTTGCAAAAGTAAGAAATTTCTGTCGAACTGCCAAGAAATTGGCTGGAAAAGTGACAATTTGTAGCTGGACGGGGAGGTAAGTGCCGAATCGGAAGAGTTGTCTTAACGGCAATGGACAGGGCGCGCGAGCCAATACGTTCGGAATGAGCAAGAAAATGTGCGTCGTTGTCCAGACGCTCTAAGCTAAGTGATACAATTTCATGGTTTTTATGGAAGTTAATGATGAATGACATAGGAAACTCTGTTTTTGTCGTGTCCAGAGAGTTTGTCCATGGCATGATGCATCGTTTCCGTTAATGATTTCTTGTGGGAATCAACCGGATGCATCGTTTCCTCGCCCAATCCGAGCCGTCGGAATATAGAAACAGCGTTTCCTGCACCAATCCATTTCGAATGGTGCTGGAAACGCTGTTTCTAACCTTTTCCGTTTCGGGAAGATGCTGGAAACGCTGTTTCTAATCCCTTTCGTTTCGGGAAGATGCTGGAAACGCTGTTTCTTGCATCAAACGGAACGGAATTGGCGCTTTGTCGGTTGTTTCTTGTCTGTATCCGGTTGGTTTTGCGGTAAAAACACTGTTTCCCGGAAAATATCAGTTCGCAAACAGTAGGTTCCCGATGTATTGGAGCAGTTCAACAACAACGTGGCGGACCCCTTCAACGACTACATCCACAAGCTGCCGGGACTGATGTTCTGCCTCGACGGCGACGGCCACCATATCCAGCAGGACGACCTCGACGGCGACGGCACCATCTTCTACATGACGGCGAGCACCAACGACATCTACTTCATGCGTTTCTACCGCAACGCCTCCGCAGGCTTCTGGGATGTCTTCGACCTGTCCTTCGGCATCAAGAGCCAGCTGTTCTGATACCCAATATCTTCGTCAATGGGCGAAGAAGATCGTAAATTGCCACTATTGCCACATTGGTTGTAATAGTCTGAATGACAGATGCCTATGCGTGGCAATACGCTTGGTGTTGTTGCCACGAAATGCCATGCTGCACATCATCGTGCAAATGCTACAGCAATCATGCGAATCTTGAAAACCTTATCGAGCCAATTGACTGAGCGATGAGCATTTTCAGCCCATAACGATGAGTATTTTTGCCCATGACGATGAGCAAAGTTGTCCGTCCCTATGAGGAAACTTGCCAACGGCTTTGGGTAAAAATGCCCAAGGGCTTGGATGAAGTTTGGGCAAAACGGGTTAATCCACTCGACCTACGCATTCCTTAAAGGCTATTGGCTATAACTTCTAACGACCGGATGGAGTGATAACTTCTTTAACTTCTATAACTTCTGAACTTGCAAAGTTCAATAAATAGCATTATAATGAAATTCACAATAACAAGAACCAGCAAGCTTAACCTGCTGTACGTCAGTACGAAAACCGTGGAGCGTTTTATAGAGCGCATAGCTAAGGACGATGCAAAGCAAAGTGTCGCCAATTCAACCTTGATGAGTTCAATCAGATTTCGCCACAGGTGCAGCAGGGGTTCCTCAA
>ERZ808240.2296-NODE-2296-length-21319-cov-3.615830_pt1 | contig 21319 bp, 16 predicted proteins | sample MGYA00521084_ERZ808240 | MGnify/ENA primary metagenome ERZ808240 (study PRJEB31516, sample SAMN03275571) | gut metagenome | biome: mammalia-associated habitat; material: feces | host: Papio cynocephalus | place: Kenya | collected 2012-08-06 ...
AAACGTTGCAAGCGTAATCTTATTCATATAATAATTCATTGCATCCACATCACCCTGTATCAATGCTTTCACAAACGCATTATAATTCGACAACGTCCTTCCAAACCAGCCTTTGAACATGTTTGCAAACATACTGATGGTTTCCAGATTTGTAATGGAAAGTGTATACCATGGTTCTCTTGTAATACCCTCATACTTCACATCATCCACTTTCAGGTAACCACCTGCTAAAAGAAGGCTCCATACTGCATCCTCGTTTTCTTCTAACTGATTGAATACAATCTGCTCATCTATATTGACGGTAATATTTCCGCCGTCTAAAAGTGTTTCCATTCTGTTTTTCATTTCTGCTGAACCCGTCTGCAGCAATTTGTTCACAAGACCATTTGAGCTGGTGGATGCCCAGTATGGTTTCAGTTCTTTTTTATCAAGATAATTTGTAATTGACCATGGATTATAGATATCTTTATGTGATCCAAATGTAAATCCGTCATACCACAATTTTACATCTTCTTTTTTATCGTTGAGCTGGTATTTTTCCAACGCCCCGAATACTTCCTGTTCAGTAAATCCAAAGGCATCTGCATACTGGTCTGACGTTGTAGTAACAACATTCATGTTATTTAAATCCGAAAACATGGACTCTTTGGATACCCGTGTGATTCCTGTCATCACTGCGCGCTCCAGCGAGCTGTTTGTCTTAAACGTTGCATTGAACAGATTCCGCATAAAAGAGGTTAATTCTTCCCAGTATCCATATACATAAGCTTCCTGCATTGGGGTATCGTATTCATCCAACAGGACAATTGCTTTCTTTCCGTAAACACACTCTAAATACCTGCACAAACAATTCAAGCTGTCAGAAGCCATAACATCATCCATATTCATCTGTTCTGTCAGAATCTGTCTGTATACCATTTTTTCTGATTCATTCAGTTTGTCACTGTCAAGCAGACTGACATTATCCTGATACAAGCTAGTAATACGCGATTTAATCTGCTTTTTTGCAGCTGCCACATTGTCCGCTTTTACCGCTGCAAAGCTTACAAAAATCACCGGGTACGTTCCCTGTATCATTTGATATTCCTCGTCCTCCCATACAGACAATCCCTCAAACAAATCCTCACGGTCTGCATATTTATTAGAGAAGAAACAGTTCAGCATACTCATATTCAACGTTTTTCCAAACCGTCTTGGGCGGGTAATAAGTGTAACGTCATCCTGACTGTCCCACCATTGCTTTATGAAATCTGTTTTATCAATATAAAAGCACTGGTTTTCTCTTAAGGCTGCAAAATCCTGCTTTCCGATCCCAATTTTTCTCTGCATCACTGTCCCCCGCTTTTTTCAGTATTTATCCTTATTATAGCTTTATTTATATATTCGTGCAAACAAAAGTAAACAGGCAGCTAACCATAAATACAGATATTTCCGCTTTACAAAAATGGGATCATATATACCGGCAGATAATGGATGCCATTCTCCCATTTATAATCCTTCGTATGAACTACATATTTGTCTCTGATACGACTGCGATACTTATCGCAAAACACATCTAACGACTTATGCCCTCTGTAATTTCCAGACTTTACTTCAATCGGATTAATTTTATCTCCTTTTGACAACAAAAAGTCTATCTCATACAGGTGATTCGATGTATCGCTTTCCATCGTGTAATAAAACAGGTTGTTTCCCCTGGCAACTAACATCTGTGCCACAACATTTTCATATATATATCCGAGGTTCGCTTCTAATTTATCCGATAGCAGCTTATTATAAATGATATTCTCTGTATATTTTTTATCCTTAAAAGCAAGTGTTATAAACAACCCGACATCTGATGTAAATAACTTATACCGTCCGGCATCTTTTTCCAGTGCCATTCCTACTCCCGGATTATTTGCATGATATGCAATATTTACCGTATACGAACTGAGAATATCCGGTACTAATTCGCGAACCTGTTCTAAACGTGTACCTTCCCTCGCATTTGACAGAACATATCTCGACGCATTTCCACTGAGACTTGCCGGGATCGCATCGTATATATCACCTGCAAGCCCGGTTCCATCTATCTTTGTAAAATCTTCCTCATACAAATCAACGATTTCCCTTTTTACCTCATCCACTACCTGTAGATTATTGTGTTCTAAGTATGCTTCTACCGCCTGTGGCATACCACCAATCAGCATATACAACCGGAACATACGCATCAGATTCCTATGCATCGCATTACCGGCAGATTTTTTGCTTTTTAAAAGCAACTTAATGGTATCCGCCGTAATTTCATCACCGACTGCCCACAAAAATTCTTCAAAATCCATCGGATACATGGATATCTTATGCTCTTCACTTGGAATTAATATATCCTTCGTATTCTTCTTTATCGATAAAAGTGATCCTGTTTCAATGTATTTATATCTTCCATCTGCCACAAGATACTTGATTGCCTGTCTTGCCTTCGGCAATAGTTGAACCTCATCAAATATAATCACGGATTCCTTTTCATACAGTCTGACTCCGGTCAACTGTTGTAATTGGAGGAAGAAAAAATCTAAATTATAAGTATCATCAAATAATTCCAGAATTGCTTTGCTCGTATGCGCAAAATCGATCAAAATATAGGATCTGAATTCGTTTTTTGCAAATTCTTCCGCAATCGTTGATTTTCCGACACGTCTTGCTCCTTTAATAAGCAGTGCGTATTTATCACTGCGGTTCTTTTTCCATTCAAGAATTTCATTATATAGTTTTCTTTTAAAAACCGTTTCAGCCATAGAATCTTCTCCTCTCCGTCCAACAATAGAATGCACACTCTGCATACATACTATTTTTATAAATTATAACGCAAATCCCCATTTGTGTAAACGGAATTTATACGCAAATCCCCACTCGTTTATTAGTAAAACATACGCAAATCCCCATTCGTCATCTTGTAATCTCCACGCAAATCCCCATAATTCTAATTAGTATATACGATGCGTCTAAACACTATTCCCTTCACAACTTAAGATTTTTTATTTATATTCATACAAACAAAAAAGCCACCGCATGCTCAATTTTCTGAACATGCAGGGACTTTCTGTCATATTTTAAGTTTTGTTATTCTGACACACAAGGTGCAAAATATCCTACTCTTCTTTTTTCTCTTCTGTCTGAACTTCTGGTACTGTTTTTGCATGTTTTTTGCGATAACGGACGATCACAAGCGCCATGCAAAGTACTACTACTAATAATACTGTTATAACATCAATTGTTACGAAGAGTTTTGTCATATTTGACATTCCACCATCATCCGTAGCATTTGTATAATAACCGCTGTTTGCAATTGTATACATAATGTTCTTGCATGATGTACGAAGTGCGTTATTAAGCGTTGCACTTTCCGTATTTGTCAGTTGGTTAGATGCCTGATAGTTAAATCCGAGCATCAGGTCGTTTCCTGTACGAACACAGTGATCTGTGATCATGTATCCGTAAGAACCATCATAATCTGTGATGACCATTCCCTGGAATCCCCACTCATTGCGAAGGATTGTTGTTAACGTATCTTCATTTGCACATGCCGGAACAGTTCCGATCCAGTTGAAGGAAGACATCACAGCGATCTGTGTTCCATCAAAATTCTTGATACATAATTCGAATGGTTTTAAGTAAATCTCACGGATTGCCTGCTCATTAGAATATGTAAGTAAGAATGCACATCTGTTTGTTTCCTGATCATTTAATGCAAAATGCTTGATGTAGTTATATGCGCCTTTTGTTGCCATTGCATTTACCTGAGCTGCTGCAAGCTTACCTGCAAGTACTCCGTCTTCTGAATAGTACTCGAAGTTTCTTCCTGCGAATGCGGAACGATGTGTGTTCATTGCCGGACCATATACACCATAGTTATTTACATCTGCATACTCCTGTCCCATTGCAAGTCCAAGGTCATATAATAAATCTGTGTTCCATGTCTGTGCCATTAATACTTCTGTCGGATATGGTGTTCCATAAGTTCCTGTAATGAAGTTATTAACTCCGGCAGGTCCGTCACAGTCACTTGTTGCAACTTTTCCTACAGAATCAATCTGAGCTGTCTGCCATCCACCAAGATTTACGAGTAATGTCATATCTTCAAAGCTCATCTGGTCTAATAACTGATCCCACATTGGATCATCATAAGTCTTGCCTGTTAAATCTGCTAATGTAAGTCCATTATCAGCTCCTAATGTCGGCATTGTATCTTCTGCATTGTCATATGCAGTTGAATCATAATATGCAGTTGAATTTGCTTCTACTTCTTTTCTTGTTGCGTCATCCATTACATATGCTTCTTCAGCCGGTGCAGCTGTAGCTTCTGCATAGTTTGCAAATCCGTCTGCTCTGGAAAGATATGTAACAGTTCCTGCTGTATAATCATTTAACTGATTTGTTGCAGCTACATTATCTGTTGTACGTGCATTCTCACTGTAATTAATATCTGAATCTACAGTAAAGGTTGCCTGATCTAATACTGTATGGGAATCAGCTCTGACAGATACCGTGTATTCACCGGCTTCAAGAATATATCCACCGCCTGCTACTTTGATTTCATTTGCATCATAAGATGCCATATCTTCTTTGTTAATTGTAAACTCAACTGTTTCAGATTCACCAGGTGCAATCTCACCTGTTTTTGCATAATCAATCAAGTTTACGGAAGCTTTTTCAATTCCTCCATTTGTATAAGGTGGTGTGAAGTATACTTCTACAACATCCTTACCTGCAACGTCCCCTGTATTAGTTACAGTTACACTGAATGTTACATTATCTCCATTATCAGAAAAATCATTCATTTTCTGTTCAAATGTTGTATAAGATAATCCGTAACCAAATGGATATTTTACAACATCCTCATAATTGATCACACCATCATCAGATGCTGTCTCATAATATTTGTATCCTACATAGATACCTTCCACATAATCAACAAAGGAAACTGTTCCTTCATACGCTGTATCAGAAGCTGCGATTGCTTCTTTCAAATCATCTACATTGTTATATGCGAATGCTCCGATATTATTATAGTATGGAGTCTGTGTTAAATCTTTCACATAAGTATCCACGGTTTTACCAGATGGATTTACAGAACCATTGATAATCTCGCCAAGTGCAGCCATACCTGTCTGACCTGTACCAGGTGCAAGGATCACTGCTCCGATAGAATCATAATTGTCTACCCAGTCAAGTTCCATCGGGTTGTTTGCATTGATTACTACGATAACTTTACTGAATTCAGAGCAAACCTTATCAAGCATTGCTTCTTCTGTATTAGAAAGTTCCAGATAAGATTCTCCTGCATCAAAATCATCATAATCACCATTGTTAGTGTAAGAAATATTTGTATATGCATAATTTGCAGGATTCACAGAAACTTCATCTGCCACATCATAAGTTCCGTGGATTACTGCATTCATATCTGTCGGAAGATCATATCCTTCACCACCACCACGGCTGATAACTACCATTGCAACATCTGAAAAGCTTTCTGCTTCGCTCATCACATCATCTGTATAATAATCTGCAGTCGGTTCTGGTAATGTAATATCAAAAGAACCATCACCGCCTAAAATTGTTGCTGCTGGTCTTTCTGCGCAATAATCTGTATAAAGTTTTGTTAATGACTCATTTGTCTTATATCCTGCATCTGACAAAGACTGTAAAATGCTTACTACAGAAGATGTGTCTGCAGAACCTGAACCTGTACCACCATAAATAGGGTTTGTAGATGCCCATCCGAATACATTCATGGAATCAACATCACCGCTAAGAGGTAATAATCCATTATTTTTTACAAGAACCATACCCTCTTCGCCAACCTGTTTGATCACTTCATTACTTGCTGCTTTTGCTTCATCGGATACCGTTCCGCCACCGTTTAATACAACGGAAAGGTTTGTATAAAGCGGTCCGTAGCAAACCATGTTTACCATGATCACAAGTGCAAGTACCCATGCTAAGGAAGCTCCCCAGCGAACTAAATGTCTTTTTCCCTTTGGTGCAATAAAGTGTGCGGCTACTAATAATACAATCAATACTAAAATTGAAATAAGGATTGCATAGATGTATCCGCTACAGTTTGTCACATAAGTTGTAACGTCTGCTTCGCTGACACCAAGGCCCCCTAAAATAGGAACCAGAATCGAAATAATTAACTCGATCATTTCTAAATCCTCCCAAGATTTATTTTTGTCCGTTCCGGACTTTGTATCTATACTCTAGCATAAAGTACTTTTCTTATGGAGAATTTGCATAATCTGCATTTTTTTTGCACAAACGGTATTGCACGTTGTGAGTTTCAGACAAAAATAACGCTATGTTTTTATGCATAATGCACAAATCATAGCGTTATGGGGCAGAATTGTAAATGCCGAATCATCCGTATTCTATTTGACACAGTTATCCGTTTTTCCCCCGTCAGATACGGTTTTTTTCATCGGAATCAAAATCTTCAGATCAAACCAGTTTTCTTTCGTGTCAATGCTGACTGCGCCGTCGTATTTATTCACCGTATAGCGGATACTCTTGATTCCGTAACCGTGAAATTCTTTTTCACGCTTGGTAGTCAGAAGATGTCCCTCTTTCATTTTCAAACTACCTTCGTAGTAATTTTCAAAACGTAAGATCAAAAAGTTCTTCTGCTGGGACACGGTCACATGGATCAGACGCTTTTCCTTGTCTGCAATCTTAAGTTCACACTCGATCGCATTGTCGAGCGCATTTCCGAAAATACTGCAGATATCCATGATATCCATAAAATCAAGCAGCGTTCCATCTGCCACACAGGTAAACGTGATTCCATGCTTTGCGCAGTATAGGCTCTTGCTCGTAAGCACCGTGTCAAGCACCTTATTTCCGGTCTTGTTCTGCGCCTCGTACTGCCTGATCTCATCTTCCATGTGATTTAAAAATTCATTTCTTTTTTCCGGATCAGTCTCGCTCCGAAGCACAGCGATCTGATGTTTTAAGTCGTGATATTTATAATTGATGAGGTCGATACTCTCACGCGACTGCTTGTACTGCACATACTGATTCTGCAAAACATTCTGCACCGCCTCTAACTCCCTGCGCACACGGAGTTCGCCGCACTGGATCAGGTGCGCATACAAAACTGCGATTCCACCGAGATCAACAATTGTGCGGACATGACCGATTCCAAATGCATATCCGTTCGTAAACACACCCTCATTGGAAACAAAACTCAGATTGCTGACCGCAAACACCGCAATGACGATCACTGCCGCGGAAAAATATTCTTTCAGGCTGATGTTCAACTTTCCATCTTTTGGAAGATGCTGCTGCAATAACTTCCACAATAAAAAAAACACTGCCCCATAAACTGCCACAAGCATAATGATTTTTGCCGCCATGCCCGGCAATTCATTTGTCCAGATAGAACATACGATCTGCCATTCCAAAGATGCCATAAATTCCGCCACAACAAAAGCGATCATGCCAAAATATCCCGCATCCCGGAAATTTACATCACAGCAGAGATGGATAAATCCAACCATCAGAAATACTGCTGTGACCATACATGGAATCCAGAAATAAATTGGCACATCTCCCGTCGACACGAGAAAAACAGACTGCATCACAAGCATTCCTGCCATGATAAGTCCGCTCTTCCACCATTCAAATCTTTTTTTCAGCGATACAATAAAAAGCATACACGCCATCCACTCCGCAACCGCCGTATAAATTCGCGGAATATCCGGCATAAGATTATCCATCATTTTACAACCTCTCCCCAGTAATTTGTCAGTGCTTCCATAAATTCTTTCTTGCGGGAGCGGCTAAGTAACAGCGGCTCTCCTTTTACAACCGCGCACCCGTCCTGAATGCCGTCCACATGCTGCAGATTGATCAGATACCCTTTATTCCCACGGCAAAAATTCAGATCCTGCAATTTTTCTTCGACTTCCTTCATCGTTCCCGCCGATTCATAATCGCCTAAAATCGTATGCAGAACCAGATTATGCCCCTGACTTTCAATATAGTAAATATTGGCAATATTAATCCGAACCGCGCCGCCCTTGATATTCACCGTGATGACTTTCTGCTCACGTTTCTTCATACGGCTGATCGCGCGGTTTAACCTCTGCGAAAATGCGAAGTATGACATTGGTTTCAGCACATAGTCAAGCGCATCCACTGCATAGCCGCGGATCGCATACTGCGCCATGTTTGTAATGAAAATGATGACAACCTCCGTGTCCACCTTCCGGATTTCCTCTGCGGCAGACATGCCATCCATGAACTTCATTTCCACGTCCATCAGAATAATATCAAATTGTGACTTGTACTTGTGTACGATCTGATCACCGTCTGAATAGACGGTAATATTGAATACTTCTCCGTTCGCTTTCTGATACTGCTGCAAAAATTCCTGCAGCTGCTTTGCGTACATAGCTTCATCTTCCACGATTGCAATATTGATCATCTGTGCTATCCCTTCTATAAATAGAATATACATAAATTTTCACATAAAATACTGCTCAAAAATATCCGACGGTATATTTTTTTGTATATCTTCTTTATTTAATTGAACCTCTTGAACAGAAACCTTCACATTCGTTTTATTATAATTTAAATGTTCTTGTAACATATCCATTAATATTTTACCGTTATATAATTCTACACCTGTTTCTTCGGCATATGTCCTAGCTCCAGCTGAGAAGTCACTGGTAGTAACAAAATACATTTTATTTGCAAACACTATTTTGTTAGCCCCCACTAATTTTTGAATAGCCGGACGCCCTACACTATGTTTTGTATTGTAACATTTGCATTCTACAATTACTCTATCCTCATTCTTTTCTAATAAAAGATCATATCCTCCATCATTTGTTTGTGGTGTGACCTTTACATCATACCCCATAGCTTGGAATACCTCTGCGCATAATTTTTCAAAATCAGTTGGATTATCTGCATAATATTCAACAATTTTATTTGCATCCCCATCACATGCCAATGCTCTTTTTTTATTTAATAAAAATTTAAATTTTTCTTCTTCCTCTTTACATAATTCTATTTTATAGCCTTGTTTTCTAAGTCTTTTAACAGCCATAATAATGCTTGTTGGATACTTCGATTTTATAATATATCTCTCAAAATAAAGTGTACTTGTTTGCCAACATATAGAATTATACTTTATGCGTAAATCTGCAGTTCCATCTTTTTTCGCATACTTCCAAAATGGATACTGCAATTGGAAATAATTTTTATCATCCTTACCATATTTCATTCTAACTTTCGTATGCTTTGGAATAGTTATATTATGCTCACTAGAGAATTTATATCTTATCCAAATATTAACAATACCAACCAAAACAATAAGTAATAAAACAATAATTGTAATAATTTTCACACTTGTATCCACAATATCCTCCTGATCAACTACTTAAATTAGTACAGTCACATAAAATAATTTTATCACACCAAAAAAGAAAATACATCTGCTTTTTCGTTGACGCAAAATATTTTCCGTAGTAAAATTGTTTCATTATACTTTTTTGGAAAGAGAGAGATAAAATGAGTATTTTCAAGAAAAAACTGACAGTGAACGAAGCCATCAACAAAGCTCACACTTCTGAGAACGCCATGTTGATCGACTGTCGTACCAAAGATGAATTTAACCACGGACATGTCACCGGTGCGGTCAATATCCCATTGGATAAAATCACAGAAGACCGGATCTTAAGAAGATTCCCGGATAAGGAAACTTCCCTCTATATCATCGGCAGTTATAATTTCAGACCGGAAAAAGCGGTCAAAGCCTTTAAGAAACTGGGCTATAAAAATGCCATCTTCGGTGGAAACATGGAAGAACATTATGGTATGTTGAAAAAATAAGTTCCTTCCTATCGCAAGTGCATTTACATGGAAATCCATCCAAATGCATTTGCGACAGAGCTTAATAAAATGATTCCTGCAAAAATCGGGCACAGATACTGTATCATAAACAGAAAGATTTTTCTTCTTTTGAATGTGCCACCGCCGTATGTCACTTCTTCTTCGATTCTTTTTACCCCGACAACCTTTGAAACAAACAGACAGGTAGCAATTGCCGCGATTGGCATCATGACAGAGTTCGTCAGGAAATCAAAGAAATCCAGAAACTGCATACCAATGATCTTCACATTTGCCAGAGGTCCGTATCCGAGCGAAGACAGACTTCCCAGTGCGATCATGATCACACCACAGAGCACCGTAGATTTTTTCCGGCTCCATCCAAGTTCATCTTCAAACGTGGATACCGCACTTTCCGTCAGTGCGATGGAACTGGTAAGTGCTGCAAAAAGTACAAGCAGGAAAAACATTACTCCCGCAAAAGTTCCAAATCCCATACTTGCAAAAACTTTTGGGATTGTAATAAACATCAATGCCGGTCCAGCCTGTAATGTGTCCGGATCTCCGCCAGAGAATGCAAACACCGCCGGAATGATCATCAGTCCAGCCATAATTGCAATTGCTGTATCAAAAATTTCAACATTCTCTGTAGACTCTTCAATGGAAGTTTCTTTTTTCATATAAGAACCAAATGTAATGAGAATACCCATCGCAATCGACAGCGAATAAAACATCTGCCCCATGGCTGCCACAACCGTCATCCATGAAAAGTTACTGATATTCGGCACAAGGAAATATTTCACACCAGCCAAAGCCCCTGGTCTTGTCACGGAATAAATTGCAATGATGACAGACAACACAACAAGTATCGGCATCATGAATTTGGAGACACGCTCAATTCCATTGCGCACGCCCGCATAGATAATCGCCAATGTGATCACGGAAAAGATCACAAAGCATATTTCCGTGGAAAATCCATCTGAGATGAATGCAGAAAAATAACCATCTTCTGCCACTGTCTGCGCATGTCCCCTGACATACTCAACCAGATATTTTAAAACCCATCCACCGATCACCGAATAGTATGGCACGATCAGAACCGGAATGATCGCGTTGATCCATCCTCCCAGACAAGACCAGCGTGATTTTCCAAAGGAAGCAAATGCTCCTACCGGACTTTTTTTCGTCATGCGTCCCAACGATGTCTCAGCCATGATCATTGTATAGCCAAAAGTCAACGCCAGAATAATATAGATAAGCAGGAAAATACCGCCGCCATATTTGGCTGCCAGATATGGAAAACGCCAGATATTTCCCAAACCCACGGATGCTCCGGCTGCTGACAGTACAAAACCGATTTTTCCTGAAAAAGAACTTCTTTTTGTCGTTTGATTTTTCATAATTTTCTCCCCTGATAAAATAAAAAAGCCTAGAACTAGCACACTCCAGACCTTTTCCTGATTCACATGGAATCATAATATCTTTTCTTAGCTAAATAGATATTACTATCATTATTTCGAAAAATCAAGCATATCATTTATCGTAAAATTTCACGATAAATCTCAAGATCTTCATCCTTAAACACATTGAACACAACTTTCATCCTGCTTGCTGTTTCTTCATAATATTTTTGAACAGTCTCAACTGCAATCTCTGCTGCACGCTTATTTGGAAACATAAATACCCCTGTGGAAATACAGCAAAAAGCAATGCTTTCCACTTGATATTCTTCTGCCAGTTCCAGACAAGAGCGATAACAGGATGCCAGCAGTTCCTCATGTTTTTTCTGTAAGCGCCCCTGCACAATTGGACCTACCGTATGAAGCACATATTTGCAGGGCAGATTATAACCGGGTGTGATCTTTGCCTTACCGGTTGGCTCCTCATGTCCCTGCGCCTGCATGATATGGTTACAGCAAAGTCTCAACTCAATGCCGGCTTTTGTGTGGATGATATTATCCACGCAGTTATGCATTGGGCGAAAACAGCCACACATCTGGCTGTTGGCTGCGTTCACGATTGCATCCACCTTCAACGCCGTAATGTCTCCCTGCCAGAGATATATCCGCTCATCGAATGTTGTCGGCTGAAGTTCTGCAATATCTGTAATACCGTTTTTTGTATTTTCTTCTATTAAATATGCATCCTCAATCGCCTGAAATTCTTTACTGATCGGTTTAGGCATACGCACATTCATCAATGAACGCAGCATATCTTTCTGTTCCTGTTCATCTTCAGGTATTTTATAATTTTTATAATATGGATCTTCTTCCAACAACTCCTGAATCAGCCATTTTCTCTGTTCTTCATGTGTCATCCGTCCCAGCTCCTTTTTTCAAACTCCACTGCCTATTATGTTTTTTCCTGAATCAACACAGCCTCTCATACAATTCTTCCACCGACTTTTTCATATCCTCATTGATTCCGATTGCCCGCGCTCCGAGGCTCTCCGGGACAACCGCCTCATCCAGATTCAGACGGATCAATGTGACATTGTTCTTTTCCTTTGCCATTTTTTCAAACGGCAGGCGGATAATAACAGGTGTGTTAAACCCAACGCCAAGTTCTAACAGAACGACTCTTTTTCCTGAAAGTCCATTCAGGAAATCCGCATAGCGGTCTGCCGCCTCATGCCATGCCTCATCCTCGACAAAGTGATTATCACAGCGAAGATGCATCGTCATATTGCCGCCGCACACCGGACAGCGTGGAACCATGTAAGTTGGCACAAGGCAGTCCTTTCTCGCCTGATCCATCTGCCGGAATATCTTCTCCGCCTGATACACCTTTGGATGACAGCCCTTCTCACACTGGATCTCACCGTAATCACCCTGCGTTGCAAAAATGCGTTCCTCTGCAAATCCGGCTTTCTGAAACTGGTGGTCTACATTTGTCGTAAGAACAAAGTAATCTTTCTTTTCCACTATTTTATATAACTGCCCGTATAAAGGCAATGCTGGAGGCTCAAACCGGTTGATCATACTGTGTTTTGACCAGTAGCCCCATTTTGCCTCCTGTGTCGGAAACGGATAAAATCCCGCGGAATACATATCAGACATATACATCGCACCATATTTTTCAATAAATTCCGCAAAATGATCCGTAAAACGTTTTCCGCTGTAAGTAAGCCCTGCCGCCGTAGACGCCCCGGCTCCTGTGCCGATGACGATACTGTCGGCTTTTGCGATCGCGTCCGAAGCCGCTTTGATCTGCTCTTCATAAGGTGTTTTCTGAAAAATATAGTCATTTGCGGGTGTGCTGCACAGAAAACTCTGCCAGTCCACATGACCGATTCTAATCTGTTTCATTTTCCGATTCCTCTTTCTATTTAAAACTGAACCAATTGCCAGTAAGTTTTCTTTTTTCATATTTCTGTCCTTAGATTAATTTTACTGTCTTATAATTGCCTGCTTCGGACAGATCTCAAAACATTTTCCACAATGCAGACAATGTTTCTGATTGATTTCCACAGGCTTCTTCGTGATATCAATGCATTTCTGTGGACAGACGGAATAGCACAGTTTACAGCCGATACATTGCCCTGTCACAAAGTATCCTGTTTTCTTTTCTGTGGCATTTCCGATCAGAATCGTATCCCGCACAATATGTGCCGGATCACTGATATCAAAATATTCTCCCTGCGCCTCATACAGGCAGAACACCTCCAGTACATCTCTCGTATCACCTGGATAGATCTGCTTCATATAAGGATTTTTCTCAAAAATTTCATCTAATCTTTCACTGCCGATATTTTTGATCTTTCCCCTGAGGGAAACCGCTTTTTTATCTCTGGTGGCTGACAATGCAAGGAATTTCTGCTGCATGAGCTGCTCGTAAAATGCTTTACCTTTTGCCGTCAAAAAGTAAACACCCGCTTCGTCATACAACATCATATCAATTGCCCGCGTCTGTGGATGACCATCCTCACCGATTGTCGCCACGACCGTTGAGTGAAGTTCCTCTACCAGTAATTTCACATATTCCATTCCCTGCATTGTCTGTACCTCCTGTTTTTTATCGATTGTCTATCTGCTTACCCGCGTCTTAAAATTCATATGGTGGGTTTCCGGAAAAATCAGCGATGACACCATGTGGATTTTCCAGATAAAATACCTCAAAAATTGGGTTATCTGCTGTCTGATACTGTCCTTTTACGATTGGATTTGCCATCGTAGCTTCTTTCACTTCCATGTTGTTCTCGAAAACTGCCTTGCCGTGAAGTCTGATCCATGCATATTCCGGTGAGGAAACAGAAACTTCCACCTCAGGGTTTGCCTGCATATCCCTGTAAACATCTTTGGTGTTGTTTGTGCAGAACCACAGCTTTCCGTCCTTCTCAAAACAGAACATAAATGGACGGCATTTTGCCTTTCCATCGCGTCCTACGGTTGCTAAATACTGTACTGGGTTTGCCTGTAAAAATTCTACTACTTTTTTCATGATTTGTACCTCCATATTTTTGTTGTAATAATTGTTGTTACATCTTACATTTTTTGAACTATACCACTGTTTTGTTGTAATGTCAATGGTTACATCAAAACTTTTTTGAAAAATATGAAACTCTTTCACATTTTACATTACTAAAATGCTATAATGAATTAATACATAAACCACAATGCTCACACGAAAGAGGCTCGTATGAAGAAAAAACTGCTTAATAAAAGAAATTTTTATCTCGAAATTACTGCTGTACTGATTCTTGTCATCACACTGGCTCTGGCACGGTACACTTCGATTGTGCAAAAAACTGCAACCGAACAGTGTTTTAGTATTCTTGATGATTCCAGAACCCAGATTGGTCAGATGATCTACAATGAAATGCAGACCGAACAGGAACATCTGGAGGCAGCTTCTACTCTCTTACAGAATTTACTTCCCGATTACGATCAAAATAAAGAACTCATCCTTCAGATTATGAATGCTTCCAGTGCGGACAAATCTTACTCTCATTGGGAAATCTGTCTGCCAGACGAGAGAGTTTTCTACAGCGACGGAACAGAGTTGGAACTGGGACCAAATTATTCTTTTGCCGAACGTGTAACAGACGGATTTTCCGTTTCGGAACGCCGAACCGCATTGAAAGATGGGAAAACACAGATCATTATGTTATCCAGAAGCATTTTCCACAACGGAACCTGCGTCGGTATTTTATCCTCTGTGATTGATGTCGAGCCATTTTCCCAACTATTTCTGTCAACAACTTATAATGAGAAATCGGAAATTTTACTTTTTGAGCAGGGAACCGGGGATATTCTGATTGATTCGTGGCACCACAATCTTGGAAATATTAAAGACACAAACGATATTACAAAATTAAAAGGTTATGACTGGAAGGAAGTTGCCGACAATTATGCTGCCGGAAACGCAGGGCACGCTGCTTTCCTTTCCAGCGAAAAGGGAGAGCTGATGTATCTCTCCTACGCGCCTATCGGTTACAGTGACTGGGAAATTCTGATATTTGCTCCGGATTCTGTCTGCATGCAGGCGGCAAATGCGAATAAGATCCTCACTTACCAGACTATTTTTTTCATTCTGCTTGCATTCATCATTTTTCTGACGCTTGTTATGGTCAGTGAAAATCACCGTGCACGCCTGCAATCCGAACGTGAGCTGGAGCTAAAAGATGCACTGGAAAAAGCAAACCGTGCAAACGCTGCAAAATCAGACTTTCTCTCCAGAATGTCCCATGACATCCGCACACCGTTAAACGGTATTATCGGCTGTCTTGATATTGCAGAAGCGAATAAAGCAAATCCAGAATTATTAGATCAGAACCGCAAAAATGCGCGCATTGCTGCCAACCATCTGTTAACACTGATCAATGATGTTTTGAATATGAGCAAACTGGAGGATGACAAAGTTGAACTGGCACATGAAGCTTTTGATATCCGCAGTCTTGGCGATGAAATTCTGACTCTCACACGGATGCTTGCGGAGGAACGCGGCATTACATTAGAGTCGGATGTTGTTTCCGGCGATCTGATGTATCCTTATGTTTACGGAAGTCCTCTGCACGTCCGGCAGATTTTTGTAAATATTTTAAATAATGCGGTGAAATACAATAAACCGAATGGTAAGATTCATATCAAACTTGAAAGTGGTGCCTGTGATGGAAAAATGATTTCTTATATCTGCACGATCTCTGACACCGGAATCGGCATGAGTCCGGAATTTATAAAACATTTATTTGACCCATTTTCTCAGGAAAAGGTGGATGCAAGAAGTGTTTATCATGGAACCGGTCTTGGTATGTCGATCGTAAAATCTCTTGTAGATAAGATGAACGGCACGATTGAAGTGCAAAGTGAACAGAATGTCGGAACAGCCTTTATTGTGACAATTCCTTTTGAAATAGCCTCACAGGAGAATATTGTTTCCGCTGTCCCTGATAAATCTGTCCATTCCATTCAGGGCGTAAAAATTCTTCTTGCAGAAGACAATGACCTGAACCTTGAGATTGCCACAGAACTGTTGGAAGAGCAGGGTGCAGTTATCACTTCCGCCAGGAATGGTAAGGAAGCACTCAATCTCTTTGAGACAAATGCACCCGGAACTTTTAACGTGATTCTCATGGATATCATGATGCCTGTGATGGACGGACTGGAAGCCTGCAAAGCGATTCGTTCCTTAGATCGCCCTGACGCTTCTACAATTCCGATCATCGCGCTGACCGCAAATGCATTTTTTGAGGATACTAAGAAGTGTCTTGACGCAGGCATGAATGCCCATCTGTCTAAACCGATCGATATGGACAAAATGATACAGACGATTGGTGGTTTTTTGAAATAAATTTGAAAAAGGTACAGGCATGTTTCGCTGCCTGTACCTCTTTCTCCACCTTACTTCAGATAATCTGCCAGCTCTTCACAACGCTCCATGGTAAGTTCTGCCATCTTTTGACTGCTGTCCATCTGTGCCGAAGATCCATCATTTTGTTCCAGGATTTCGTTGCCTGCTGCTTCCTTGTCTGCAATCCATTTTCTCTGCTCAGTGAGAATCTCATTGAACTTTTCCTCACTTGTATTGTATTTTACAAGATTCCAGATCTCATTTAAACAGGAATCGCTGATATCATACATCTGCATGGAGTAATCGTCCATCCGGGATTGCAGAGTTGCTTTTTGAAGCTCCTCCACTGCTGCGTCATAAGATGCTTGATAAGTATTTAATATACTCTTTGCCTCTTCATATGGTGTCTGTCTTTTGTAGGAATAAATTCCATACCCCATTTCTTCATTTACAATGACTGGGATTGTCAGTGTATCCTGCGTTCCTTCCTCGCTATCGTCATTTGCCCACCGTACCCAGAAATACTCTTCTTCTGACAGATCACTCACCGGTGCACCCGGAAGATACACTTTAAAGGTATCCGTTCCTTCCAGACCATAAACATCTGTATAAATATACTTCACTCCATCTGCAATTTCTTCTTTTCCCGGAGTCTCATCATAGGTAAGATTCTCCATTTTCATCTGGTAAGTGTAATCATTGATTTTGGTCAGGTCTGTAAATTCTCCGGAAAAGCTGCAGAGATACATCGTTCCATTCTCATAGTCATCCCCGGTGTCTCCCATATCCGAGTCGTGGTAATTTCCCTTGAAAGAACCATCTTTTTCAATTTCAAAATCGGTAGACCATCCACCTGCGCCACTGCAGAATTCGAATGAATATTTTGCAAGATCCGCGAATGTCAGATCACCACTTTGGTTTTCGCTTGCATTTTCTGCACTGTCGCTGCTGCCTTCCGTATCATCGCTTCCGTGATTTTCCTCTATGTCACCCTGAATAGTGTCAGATGTTCCCTGACTGTCCTGATTCTGCACTTCCTGCTCTGCCGTATTTTTTGACGCATCCGGTGTCTTGGAACCTCCACACGCAGCTAATGATGCAAGCAACAGTCCTGTTATTGTAAGTATTATAAATTTCTTTTTCATTCTTTCTGCCTCGCTTCTTTTGTCGTTTTTTAGATGATTGACAATTTCTTTTACATTTTACAATATTTTATACGGTTCCGTTCTTAATTTATTCTTAATCTTAATATTGACTTTATAATATTCCAAATGAACTATAGTTCATGTTTTTCAACCGTATTTTTGAATTCATAAAACAGATCAATGTATTTCTGTACAATCGTGTTGCAATTTCCGTTATCACTTCTTCTGCACATCTTTTTATTACTTTAATACTCATCGCTCAAAAGAAAATCTGCAATATGCATGCTCCTGATTCCTTTATAAGTTCCTCCAGTAAACTCATCCGTCCGCAGAACATACTTCGGATAATTGTCCTCAATCTCAAGCAGCCGATCATATTCCCTGCGTTCAGTCTTCTCCGACCGGATTTCCTGTGTTACCTGCACATATAATTTTCTTTCAAGACGCTCCGCAACAAAATCCACTTCACCATCTGGTGTTTTTCCAATATAAACATGATATCCTCGACGGCAAAGTTCCAGATAAACCACGTTTTCCAGACTTGCTGCCACGCTGTCCGGTGTAAAACCAAGCACACTGTATCGCAAGGCAGTATCCGCCAGATAAAATTTTTCCTGTGTCTTTAATATCTCTTTGCCCTGCAGATCATAACGCGAACACCTGTGGAGCAGATATGCCTTTTCCAGCTTTTCCAGATAGCTGTATACGGTCTCATTATCAATCGTACGACGCTCTGCTTTCAGATAATCTGCAATAGATTTTGCTGAAAATGTATTTCCAACATTTGAAAAAGTATATTTCACAACCCTTTCTAACTGGTCGACTTTCCGAATCTGATTTCGTTTCACAATATCTGAAAAAATAGTAGAATTATAAATATCATGAACGATCGTGTACACTTCATCCTGCGCATACTCCTGTAAATGGGTTGCCGGAAAGCCTCCAAGTCTGATATAATCTGCAAGCTCCGTGTGAACATCCTTTAACGTTGCATATTTTTCTTTAAATGAAAGATATTCTGCAAAAGATAAGGTAAAAATATGAAAAGACACGTATCTTCCTGTCAGATATGTTGCAATCTCCGAAGACATCATCCGTGAATTCGATCCTGTCACATAAAGATCCACATCATAATCTGTGGCAAGGGAGTTTACCACTTTCTCCCATCCTTTTATTTCCTGAACTTCATCCAGAAAAAAATATGTTTTTCCATCAGGAGAGATTCTATCTTTTGCGGCTGCATACATTTCCTTCGCCGTCATATCTTCGTATTCCATTGAGTCAAACCGCATGCTGACAATTCGCTCCGCTGGTACATTGCGCTCTTTTTCCAGCTTTTCCATAATCATTTTTAGAATAGTGGATTTTCCGCAGCGCCTGACACCTGTGAGCACTTTCACAAACGGTGCATCTGTATATGCCATAATGCGATCTACATACATTGGTCTTTCTATCATCATGCCACCTCCTCGTTACTATTATGATATCCAAAATGGTAAAATAATTCAATAAGTTTTGCGGTTATAATAAGAAAAACTTTTTATTTTTCATAGTTTTGCGATTATAACCAGAAAATTTTATTCTAATATCCTGTCCCAGATAAAAAATCTTTACACATGCCGTATCCCGCTCACACCGGCTGTGATAAAATGATAATAATTATTTGTAACAGTCTGGCGATCTGAGTCTACAAACCATTGAGCATTACCGCCAGCTTTTGAACAATACTACATTAAGAAAGCAGGTACCCCCATGATCTTACAGACAGGCATGCGGACTGACATTCCCGCATTTTACGCAGAATGGTTTGCAAACAGAATCAAAGACGGCTATGTCCTTGTTCGAAATCCTTATAACCCGGTGCAGGTCACAAAATACCGCCTCGATCCAGCCATCGTCGACCTGATTGGCTTCTGCACGAAAAATCCGGCGCCCATGCTTAACTATATGCATCTTTTAAAACCGTTCGGCATGTACTGGTTCGTGACCATCACGCCTTATGACACCGACATTGAACCGCGCGTTCCAGACAAAGAAAAAGTACTCGACAGCTTTTTGGTGCTCTCCGAAATTGTCGGACCGGATGCGATTGGCTGGCGCTATGATCCTATTTTTCTGAATGAAAAATATACAATCGACTATCATCTGAAAAAATTTGAGCACATGGCGGCGCGCCTTAACGGTGCAACCAAAACCTGTGTCATCAGTTTTATCGATCTGTATCCGAAGGTGCGGAAGAATTTTCCCGAAGTGCGAAGTGTGCCAAAAGAAGATCGGCTTTTTCTTGGAAAAGAAATGATCCGGATTGCCGGGGAACATGGTATGACGATACGCCCCTGCGGGGAGGGCGATGAACTGGCAATTTATGGGGCAGACTGCAGCGGATGCATGACAAAGCGTGTTTATGAAACCGCCCTGCACACTTCCCTGAATTTTCCAAAAAAAAAGCCGCTCCGCAAAGAATGTGCCTGCTTTCTTGGAAACGATATCGGAGCTTATAACACCTGCCCGCACCTGTGCCGTTACTGCTATGCAAATTATGACGAACAGACCGTGCATGATAATTATGGAAACCATGATCCGCATTCACCATTTTTGATCGGGAATCTGCACCCGGAAGATGAAATACACGAGGCAGAACAAAAAAGCTGGGTGGATGGGCAGATGAGTTTGTTTTCCTATCTTTTTCCATAAAAAACAGAGAAAAAATCCGAGGATTCTTTCTCTAATTTTTATTATAGGCGCAAAAGTTCCTCTTTTCAAGTCTACTATTTTATTGGAGTACTTGTCATAATGTCTACTATAATAACCATTATGAAGGGGGAACTTATGATAAAAGGATATTCCAAAAACGCAATGAGCAGACTATGTCTTGGAACACATTTGGGGGATTTTTCAAAAGAGGACTCCGAGAAATATCAGACCGCAATTACATACGCTTTGCAGCATGGAATCATGACAATTGATGGTGCCATCAACTATAGAGGGATGTGTTCCGAAAAGGATGAAGGCATTGCGATCAGCAATCTTATCCAAATGAATCTGCTGAAACGTGAAGATTTTTGCATTACTTCAAAAGCAGGGCTGCTTTTCGGAGATATTCAATCTGGTTTAAGCCCTCAAAAATATCTGACAGATATTCTCATACCAAAAGGAATCCCGCGTGACGACTTTTTCCAATACAAAGGGTTATATCAAACGCTCAATCCTGCTTTTTTCGAAATCGCATTAGAAAAAACACTGGAAAATCTGAATTTGCAAACATTGGACGTTCATTATATCCACATCCCGGAAATTGCCCGTCTATACCTCACCGAAAAAGAATTTTATAATAAAATGGAACATTTATTTGCCTGGTATGAAAAACAGGTTCAAGTTGGGAAAATAAGATACTACGGTATAGCTGTCGAGTTTTTAGTCGAAGAACCTCAGGAAGTAAAATGGCATTTTGAAATTGGTGCTAGAATATAAATAGTACAAAATAAACATGACCATTTTCAATAAATATT
>ERZ808240.2297-NODE-2297-length-21309-cov-6.595276_pt1 | contig 21309 bp, 15 predicted proteins | sample MGYA00521084_ERZ808240 | MGnify/ENA primary metagenome ERZ808240 (study PRJEB31516, sample SAMN03275571) | gut metagenome | biome: mammalia-associated habitat; material: feces | host: Papio cynocephalus | place: Kenya | collected 2012-08-06 ...
GGCACGACCGCCGTTTCCATCGGCTCGCAGGTCATGCATATGCTCACGGTGATGATCGTCGGGCTTGCGATGGGAACGACCGTCAGCATCGGACAAGCCATCGGTGCGGGCGACCGCAGGCAGGCGGCAAAGGATGTAGGCAATACGGCGACACTCTTTATGGCGGTGTCCGTCACGCTGATGGCAGTTTTGCTGGTGCTGGTGCGCCCCATCGTTTCTGCCATGTCCACGCCGCCAGAGGCGGCAGACGGCACAGCGGCATATTTGACCGTCTGCTTTATCGGCATTCCCTTTATCACGGCGTATAACATCATCAGCTCCATCTTCCGGGGGATGGGCGACAGCAAAAGCCCGATGGTTTTTATCGCCGTGGCCTGTGCCGCCAATATCGGCTTGGACTATCTCTTTATGGGCGTGTTCCGCCTGGGTCCTGCCGGAGCGGCGCTGGGCACCACGGTATCCCAGGCGATCAGCGTGGTCGTGTCCCTGGTTGTGATTCTGAAGCGAAAGAGTATCGTGCTGGAAAAATCCGACTTTAAGCCCCGTCAGTCGGTAATGGGAAAGCTCTTGAAGATCGGCGTCCCCATCGCCTTACAGGATGGCTTGATTCAAATTGCCTTTATCGTCATTACCGTCATTGCCAATCAGAGGGGTCTGAATGACGCTGCGGCAGTCGGTATTGTTGAAAAAGTAATAAGCTTTCTGTTCCTGATCCCGTCCTCGATGCTCTCCACCGTTTCGGCGCTGGGCGCGCAGAATATCGGCGCAAGCAAGCCGGAACGGGCCGTGCAGACGCTGCGGTATGCGGTCATGCTCGCTGCGGGCTTTGGCATTCTTGCTTCGATCACCGTTCAGTTTACGGCAGAGCCTATCGTTGCCATGTTCACAGACCAAACCACGGCCGACGGTGCGGAGGTTGTTCGCCTCGGCGGTCAGTATCTTCGGGGCTATATTTTTGACTGCATTTTTGCGGGCATCCATTTCAGCTTCAGCGGCTATTTCTGCGCCTGCGGAAAATCCGGGCTGTCGTTCCTGCATAACATCCTCGCCATTACGCTGGTGCGTATTCCCGGCGTCTATCTGACATCAATGCTATTCCCGACAACGCTTTTCCCAATGGGCCTGGCCACAGCGACCGGCTCCCTGCTGTCCGTCGTGATCTGCGTCATCGCTTTTGCCGCGATTCGTCGGAAAGACCGCAAACCCGTGTTAGGAGGTTGAGGGTATGGACAGAAAAAATCTTTTTCCCATCGGGGAGGTGTCCAAGCTGTTCCATATCAGCGTCAGCAGCCTGCGGCACTATGAGCGTATCGGGCTGCTGACCCCGGCATATATTTCGCCCGATTCCGGCTACCGTTATTACGGAACGGAACAATTTGAGGTGCTGAATACCATCCGCTATCTGCGGGCATTGGATATGCCGCTCTCTGAAATCGAGGACTTCCTGAAAAACAGGGACATTGACCGTATTGAAGAAAAGCTCCGACAGCAGAAACAGGCGGTACTCAACAAGCAGCAGGAGCTGAGACGCATCGAGCAGAAGATCGACCATCGCCTGAATTGGCTGACGGACGCTGAAACCACCCCGCTGAATACGGTTTCCCGAATCCATCTCCCCGCTTGCCGCATTGTGTGGGTGGACGATCCGCTGAAGATCGACGGCTCCGCCGATATGGAAGCACCGATCCGAAAGCTGGATCAGTCCGACGCCGAGGCCGTTGTCTTTCTCGGCAAGGTCGGATTGGGCATTTCGGCGGAACACTTGCAAAAAGCGGAAACGGCGCGGTACGACGGTATCTTTCTGATCTTAGATCGGGAGGATATTTACACAGGTGAAACACGGGAGCTGCCGGAGACCCTCTGTGTGCGGCTGCGCTTTCGGGGCAGTCACAAGGAGGCTCCGGCGCAATATCAAAAGCTGCTGGGCTATATCGACAAGCACAAAATGCAGATCGCCGGCTTTTCCCGGGAGATCACGCTCATTGACTACGGCGTTACCAACGATACGGAGAAGTTTGTGACCGAGATCTGCATCCCGGTCCAATGCGAATGATCGGCGGAACGGAATATGAAATTCCTTGTGGAAGAGGAGATTTTTGAAAAGCTGCCGAACGGCTGCTTCGGCGTTGTGATGGCAAAGGGCGGCGAAAGCCGCAGAGCGCACCCGCCGCCGGACGTGGCGGCAGAACGCACACGGAAAAATCACGCCGGAATCCGCGGATATTTTCCTTCCGATTGGCGGCTTTACGGATTTCCACCGGGAGCAGGTACTTGCCGCGCGGGATGAACTGCAAGCTCTTGCAGAGAGAATCTTCAGCGGTGAAACAGCGGTCGGTTTTGTGGATGCCGACCGTCCGGAAAGGGAGCAGTAAGCGATGGACAATGATGCGCCCCCTTAACGGGTTTCCGATTTCCGTTAAGATCACGGTTTCGAGGGCGAACGGCATAGCCCTGCACCGCGGGCACATACCCCTTTTGCACCGACAAAAACAGCACGGAACGAAACACGGCATAGCATCCGCCCCCTGCAAACGCGGAAATTTTACGGGTCTTTTCTTGACAAATCCCAACAAACTCTGTATAATACTGTCGAATTGAACAAACGTTCTTTATGCGGCCGCAATTCCGGCGGCACAAAGGGGCATACTAAGCGACGAATGCAGAAAAACGCCAAGGAGAGAGCAGGATGGCTGAGCTGAAAAAAATATTGGTAAAAGGCGCACGGGCGCACAATCTGAAAAATGTGGATGTGGAGCTGCCCCGGGACAGTCTGGTGGTGTTCACCGGTCTGTCCGGCAGCGGCAAATCCTCGCTGGCCTTTGATACCATCTATGCCGAGGGACAGCGGCGGTATGTGGAGAGCCTGTCCTCCTATGCCCGGATGTTTCTGGGGCAGATGGAAAAGCCGGACGTGGACTATATCGAGGGGCTGTCTCCCGCCATCTCCATCGACCAGAAAACCACCTCCAAGAACCCCCGCTCCACCGTGGGCACGGTGACGGAGATATTCGACTATCTGCGGCTGCTGTATGCCCGCATCGGTATTCCTCACTGCCCGGTGTGCGGGCGGGAAATCCGCCAGCAGACGGTGGATGAGATCGTGGACCGCATTGCGGCGCTGCCGGAGGGGACGAAAATCCAGCTGCTGGCGCCCATCGTCCGGGGACGCAAGGGGCAATACGCCAAGGAGCTGGAAAATGCCCGCACCGCCGGCTACGCCCGCGCCCGCATCGACGGGGAGATGCACGACCTGCTGGAGCCGATAACGCTGGACAAAAACAAAAAGCACACCATCGAGATTGTGGTGGATCGGCTGGTGGTGCGCCCGGATATGCTGCGGCGACTCAGCGACAGCGTGGAGACCGCCACAGAGCAGTCCGGCGGGCTGCTGACGGTAGATGTCATCGGCGGGGAGGAGCTGACCTTTTCCCGCAATTATGCCTGCCCGGAGCACGGCGTCAGCGTGGAGGAGCTATCCCCCCGGATGTTTTCCTTCAACAATCCCTTCGGCGCCTGCCCCAAATGCACGGGGCTGGGCATCTATATGTCCATGGACCCGGAGCTGATCGTGCCCCAGCCGGAGCTGTCCATCCGGGAGGGGGCGATCCAGGCCAGCGGCTGGAACTATAAGACCGGGGGCACCATCGCCCAGATGTACTACGACGGATTGGCGGCGCACTACGGCTTTTCGCTGGATACGCCCTATCGGGACCTGCCGGCGGCGGTCAAGGATGTGCTGCTCTACGGCACTAAGGGCGAGAAAATTCAGATGCAATACACCCGGGAATATGGTTCCGGCACCCACTATACCGCCTTTGAGGGTATCCTCAACAACCTCCAGCGCCGCTATAACGAAACCTCCAGCGAGGGTATGCGGGAGGAGCTGGAGGGCTATATGAGCCAGGTGGAATGTCCGGAATGCCACGGGCGGCGGCTGAAGCCGGAGAGCCTGGCTGTGACCGTGGGCGGGCGCAACATTATGGAGGTCTGCGACGATACGGTGGCGGAGCTGCTCCAATGGGTGGAGGGGCTGACCCTGACCCCCCGGGAGCATACCATCGGCGACCGGATTCTCAAGGAGATTCGGGAGCGGCTGGGGTTCCTCAACAGCGTGGGGCTGTCCTATCTGACCCTGGGGCGGGGCGCCGCCACCCTGTCCGGCGGCGAGAGCCAGCGCATCCGGCTGGCGACCCAGATCGGCTCCTATCTGATGGGGGTGCTGTATGTGCTGGATGAGCCCAGCATCGGTCTGCATCAGCGGGATAACGATAAGCTGCTGGCGACCCTCAAGCACCTGCGGGATCTGGGCAACACCCTCATCGTGGTGGAGCATGACGAGGACACCATGCGGGCGGCGGACTGGATCGTGGACGTAGGTCCCGGCGCCGGGGTGCATGGGGGACAGATTCTCTATTCCGGTCCGGCGGCGGGCATTGTGGATTGCCCGGAATCGCTGACCGGACAGTATCTCAGCGGCAAGCGCCAGATCCCGGTGCCGCCGGCGCGCCGCCCCGGCGACGGGCGGCTGCTCACCGTCCGGGGGGCGGCGGAGCATAATCTGAAGCATATTGACGTGTCCTTCAAGCTAGGGGCGTTCAACTGCGTCACCGGCGTTTCCGGCAGCGGCAAATCCTCGCTGGTCAATTCGATTCTGCTGCGGCGGCTCAGCCGGGATCTGAACCGCGCCCGGTGCCGCCCCGGCAAGCACGACGCCGTGGAGGGGCTGGAGCATCTGGATAAGGTCATTGCTATCGACCAGTCGCCCATCGGGCGCAGCCCCCGCTCTAACCCGGCGACCTATACCGGGGTGTTCAACGATATTCGGGAGCTGTATGCCGCCACCGCCGATGCTAAGGTGCGGGGCTATTCCGCCGGACGGTTCTCCTTTAATGTGAAAGGCGGCCGGTGCGAGGCATGCCAGGGGGACGGTATCCTCAAGATCGAGATGAACTTCCTGCCGGACGTGTATGTGCCCTGCGAGGTGTGCGGCGGCAAACGGTATAACCGGGAGACGCTGGAGGTCAAGTATAAGGGCAAATCCATTGCCGATGTGCTGGAAATGACCGTGGAGGAGGCGGCGGGCTTTTTCTCCGCCATCCCGAAGATTGCCCGCAAGCTGCACACCCTGCTGGATGTGGGGCTGGGGTATATTCAGGTGGGACAGCCCGCCACCACCCTGTCCGGCGGCGAGGCCCAGCGGGTGAAGCTGGCCACCGAATTGGCGCGGCAGGCCACCGGCCGCACGGTGTATATTCTGGATGAACCCACCACCGGGCTGCACACCGCCGATGTGCAGCGGCTGGTGGATGTGCTGCAGCGGCTGGTGGACGGGGGCAACACGGTCATCGTCATCGAGCACAATCTGGATGTGATCAAGGTGGCGGACTATGTGGTGGATCTGGGGCCCGAGGGGGGCGATGCCGGCGGGCAGCTGGTGATTGCCGGTACGCCGGAGGAGGTGGCCGCCTGCCCCGGTTCCTATACCGGGCAGTATCTCAAAAAGCTGTTGCCAACGACCGCACAGCCCGAATAAACCCACTCTATGCCGCCGGAGATCGCTGGATAATCTCCGGCGGCACTATTTTCGATTTTGACAAATACTATTTACAATTCCGTCATACTATTCCGGGGGCTTTGCGGTATCATAAAATCAGCGATGGTCGCATCCGGGATCGGGGGTGTTGCCGAGGTGTTCGGCTATGTGCGGCTCAACAAGCCGGAGATCAAAATGGGCGCATACGAACAGTATCGGGGCATCTACTGCACCCTGTGCCGCCGACTGGGGCGGCGCTACGGACTGCACACCCGCATGACCCTCAGCTATGACAGCACCTTTCTGGCGCTGCTGCAAATGGCGCTGGAGGACGCCCCGCCGGATTTTCGACCGGGGCGGTGCAGCTTTAATCCCGCCAAGCGGTGCCTGAAATGCTGCAACACCGCCGCCATCGACCGGGCGGCGGATCTGGCGGTGCTGCTGACCTATTATAAGCTGCAGGACACCCGCCGGGACGAGGGATTTTGGAAACGGCTGGGAGCTACCCTGCTGCTGCCGCTGGCGGCGCTGGATCGCCGCCGGGCGGCGAGACGGCAGCCCGATGCAGAAACGCATATCGCTGCGATGATGGCGGCCCAGCGGGCGGTGGAGACGGCGCATACCGTCTCGGTGGATGCCGCCGCCGAGCCATTCGCCCGGCTGCTGGAATGGATGGCGGCGGACACCGCCCGGGATGACACGGAACGGCGGATATTGGAGCGGTTCGGCTATTGTCTGGGGCGGTGGGTCTATCTGATGGACGCCGCCGACGATCTGCCGGAGGACCTGAAGAAAGGCCGCTACAATCCGTATATTTTCGTGAAAAATATACGAAAAGGCGATGAGCAGGCCATCCGGGAGACCCGGGAATATGCGACCGGCGCGCTGAACGCCAGTCTGGCGGAATGCATCGCCGCCTATAATCTGCTGAACGTCCGTCGATTCGACAGAATCCTGCGCAATATACTGGAACAGGGGATGCCCGCCGCCATGCAGCGGGTCATCGCCGGAGAGGACAACACACATGAGCAAGGATCCCTATGAGGTATTGGGCATCCGCCCCACCGCCACCGACGATGAGGTGAAAGCCGCCTATCGAGCGCTGGCGCGCAAGTACCATCCGGACAATTACACAGACAACCCCCTGTCGGATCTGGCCCAGGAGAAAATGCAGGAGATCAACGACGCCTACGATACCATCGTGCGCTCCCGGAAAGCCGGAGGCGGCGCGGCCGGACAGACCGCCGGGGGTTACACCGGCGGCTATCGCACCGGCAACAGCAGCGCCGGCGGCGCATACGCAGACGTGCGCCGGATGATCCAGCAGAACCGGCTGATGGATGCCGAAATGCTGCTGGACGGCGTGCCCGCCGCCTCCCGCAACGGAGAGTGGTATTTTCTCAAGGGCAGCGTGCTGTATAAAAAAGGCTGGCTGGAGGAGGCCCATACGCACTTCCAGACCGCCTGTCAGATGGAGCCGTCGAATCTGGAATACCGGCAGGCGCTCAATCATATTCAGATGAACCGCCGCACCGGCGGCTACCGCACGGCGGACAATTCCGGCGGATGCAGCCCCTGCGACGTCTGCACGGCGCTGTATTGCACCGATTGCTGCTGCGAGTGCATGGGCGGGGATTTTATCCGCTGCTGCTGACCGGTCGACGCGCCAACCGGGCGTACACGACAAGGGGCGGAACGGCAGCTTTCGTGTCCCGCTCGCTCCGTGCGACCTTTTCCGCGCGCCCCGGCCGTTCTCTCCGCGTGATCTTTTCCACGCACTCCGGTCGTTCTCTCCTAACGACTATCTTCTAACAACTACCACCTATTTGGGGTGATTTTTATGCAAAACAAAAGCGGAAAACTGGCGCTGGGCGGCGTACTGACCGCGCTGGCGCTGGTTTTTTTGCTGCTCAGCGCCGTACCGGTGACGGAGATCAGCCTGGCGGTGCTGGCGGGCATGGCGGGGGTGCCGGTGGTCATCGAGGCCGGCCGGCGCGCCGGTCTGCTCCATTATGCCGCCGTCAGCCTGCTGGCGCTGCTGCTGGTGCCGTCTCTGGAGGGCAAGGGGTTATACATTGCTTTTTTCGGCTACTATTCCGTGCTCAAAGCGGCGCTGGAGGGCAGCCGGTTGCCCCGCCCCGCCGAATGGGGCGTTAAGCTGGCGGTATTCAACGGCTCTATGGTGGCGGCCTACTATGTGATGCTGACCTTTTTCCATCTGGACAGCAGCGCCTTCACCATCGGCGGCGTGTCGCTGCCCTGGGTATTCCTGCTGGCGGGGAATCTGGTGTTCCTGCTGTATGACTGGTGTCTGACCCGCCTGATCGGTATGTATATGCAGAAATGGCACCGGCAGGTGCGCCGCCTGTTTCACCTCTGAGCCCGCGCCTCAGGCAAAACCGCCGGGGCGCGGTCGTTTTTTCGACCGAACCGCGCAGCCCCGGGCCGTATTGCCAAAGCTCCCGGGTCGAAAACGGGAAGATCGCTTTCTTTTGAAAGATGAAGAACGCGGAAATTCCACCTTATTTCAAGTGGCGAGACAACCGGAACGGCAGAATATACCGTTTACCGGAACGGTTGGCCCCGCATCCTTTCGTCTGCAAGTCCCAATCGCCGTTTTGCAGGATGGCGATTGGGACTTGCATTTTTTGACGGCGGGGAGTATAATAGCACCCGGCAGTCCTCCGAACGGGGACTTTCAGAGGAGTTGAGGACGGTATGCGATCCAACCTGGCGGAACTGATGGCGGCGCACGAGAGCTCCTTTTCCAAGGGACAGCGGCGCATCGCCCAATTTATCCAGACCCGGTATGACGAGGCGGCCTTCATGACCGCCGGCCGGCTGGGGCAGGAGGTAGGCGTCAGCGAATCCACGGTGGTGCGGTTTGCCACCGAGCTGGGCTTCGACGGCTATCCCGGCCTGCAAAAAGCGCTGCAGGAGCTGATCCGCAGCAAGCTGACGATCGTACAGCGCATGGAGGTGGCCCGGGCGCAGATGTCCGACGCCCGGGTGCTGCACGATGTGACCGCCGGGGATATCCAGAATATCCGCCGCACGCTGGAGGAACTGGATGCGGCGGACTTCGACCGGGCGGTGGAAACGGTGGTGAGCGCCCGGCAGCTTTATGTATTCGGGGCCGGCAGCTGCAAATCGCTGGCCGGATTTTTGATCCACTATCTGCAAATGCTATTGGGGGCGAAGGCGCATCAGCTCACCGCCTCCAGCCAGAGCGATATCTACGGCGAGCTGCTGGACATCGGGCCGGAGGATGCGGTGCTGATCATCTCTTTCCCCCGCTATTCCAGCAAGGCGGCGAAAACCCTGGAATACGCCCGCTCCAAGGGCGCTCGGGTGGTGGCGCTGACCGACAGCCGCCTGTCTCCCATCGCCTCCGGCGCGGATGCGCTGCTGCTGGCGCACAGCGGTATGGCCTCGGTGGTGGATTCGCTGGTGGCGCCCCTGAGCGTGATCAATGCGCTGATCGTGGCGGTATCCCTGCGCACGCTGGAACAGAACCGACAGAAGCTGGAGGAGCTGGAGCGGCTCTGGGACGACTGTCAGGTGTATGAGCATATGGAAGAAACGGAGAAAGGCTGACCCATGCAGGTAATTGTCGTTGGCGGCGGCGCCGCCGGATGTATGGCCGCGGGAGCGGCCGGGCGGCAGGGGCACGCCGTCACGGTGGTGGAACGCAATCCCCGCCCCGCCCGCAAGGTGATGATCACCGGCAAGGGGCGATGCAACGTGACCAACCACTGCACCGTGGAGGAATTTCTGCCCCATGTGCGCCGGGGCGGGCGGTTTCTGTACAGCGCACTGACCGCTTTCCCGCCCGCCGAAACCGAAGCGCTGCTGGAAAAGCTGGGCGTACCGCTGAAAGTGGAACGGGGCAACCGAGTATTCCCCTGCTCCGACAAGGCGGTGGACGTGGTGGACGCCCTGGTGCGCTATGCCAAAGACGGCGGCGCCCGATTCGTGCAGGGGCGGGTCACCCGGCTGGTGATAGAGGACGACCGCTGCACCGGCGTGGCGCTGGAGGACGGAATGACCCTTTCCGCCGACGGAGTGATCGTTGCCACCGGCGGCGCATCCTATCCCGCCACCGGCTCCACCGGCGACGGCTACGCGCTGGCGCAGCAGGCGGGGCATACGGTGCAGCCGCCCCGGCCCTCCCTGTCGGCGCTGGAGTCCCCCGACCCCTTCTGCGTGGAGATGCAGGGACTATCGCTGAAAAACTGCGGCCTGACCGTGGAGGATACGCAAAAGCACAAGATCGTCTACACCGATCAGGGGGAGATGCTGTTCACCCATTTCGGGGTCAGCGGCCCGATGATCCTCAGCGCCAGCGCCTATCTGGACGGTATGACGCCGGGGCGCTACCGGCTGCACATCAACTGGAAACCGGCGCTGTCGCCGGAGCAGCTGGACGCCCGCATCGTCCGGGATCTGGAAGAACGGCGCAATCTGGACATCGCCAATGCGCTGGGCAAGCTGCTGCCCCGGGTGCTCATCCCGGTGATGCTGCGGCTGTGCGACATTCCCGCCGACCGCAAGTGCCATTCCCTCACGCGGGAGGAACGCCGCCGGCTGGCGGCGGGGGTGCAGGATATGCCGGTGCGGATCGACGGGTTCCGGCCTCTGAGCGAGGCCATCGTCACCGCCGGCGGGGTGGAGCTGCGGGAGATCGACCCCCGCACCATGGCGTCGAAAAAGCTGCCCGGCCTGTATTTTGCCGGGGAGGTGCTGGACGTCGATGCCTGCACCGGCGGATTCAATCTGCAGATCGCCTTTGCCACCGGCATGGCCGCCGGCACCCATATGGCCCCGTGAGCGGACAGGTCGCCGGGGCGTCGACGTCTGTTCGACCGAACCGCGTGTATGGCGGCTTTAATAAACAACCCCCCACGATTTGCGCGGCCCTCCGACCGGATGCGGTCGGATTTTGCCTTGGAAATCGAAACATCGAAACATTATAAATAATGAGACAAACGTGACAGGAAAACCGACCGGTTCCGAAACGGTCGCACCCCGTGCGGTTTGTCTGAGAAATGAGGATCGCTATGACATACGCCATCGCCATCGACGGCCCCGCCGGCGCCGGGAAAAGCACCGTCGCCCGCCGGTTAGCCCAGGAGCTGCAATTCCTGTATGTGGACACCGGCGCACTGTACCGCGCCATCGGCTACCGGATGCAGCAGGCGGGCATCGACCCCGCCGATGCCGCCGCCGTGACCGCCGCTCTGCCCGATACCGCCGTGTCTCTGCAATATGTGGCAGGGGAGCAGCGGGTGTTTCTGGGGGATACGGACGTGAGCGATTCCATCCGCACTCCGGAGGTCTCCATGGCCGCCTCCGCCGTGTCTGCCATCCCCGCCGTGCGGCAGTTTCTGCTGCAGGTGCAGCGGGATATGGCCGCCCGGCATTCGGTCATTATGGACGGGCGGGACATCGGCACCACCATTCTGCCCCAGGCGGATGTGAAGATTTTCCTCACCGCCTCGCCGGAATCCCGCGCCCGGCGCCGGTACAAGGAGCTGCTGGAGAAAGGCGTGGATACCACCTATGAGGCGGTGCTGGCGGACATGGAAAAGCGGGATTATGACGACGCCCACCGGGCGGCATCGCCCCTGCGCCGGGCAGCGGACGCCGTGCTGGTGGACACCAGCCACGACGATCTGGCCGGTTCCATCCGCCGGGTGAAGGAGGTCATTCTCGGCCGCCTGCCGGAGATGCGCGGATAAAACCCGGGGCCTTTGCCGCGCGGAGCCTGTGCGGCAGGCGTCCCTTGTAACTAAGGAGAAGTCTATGCCGGTTTTATTAGCCAAGAGCGCCGGGTTCTGCTTCGGCGTCGATCACGCGGTGGACGCGGTGAACGCCCTGCTGGATTCCGGCGAATCGGTCTGCACTCTGGGGCCCATCATCCACAATCCGCAGGTGGTGGAGGATTTTCGCCGCCGGGGCGTGCAAACGGTGGAGCAGGTGGGGCAGGTGCCCGCCGGAGCGGTGCTGGTCATCCGCTCCCACGGCGTGCCCCGGCGCGTGTATGACGAGATCGCGGCGGCGGGCATCCGCTGCTGCGATGCCACCTGCCCCTTTGTGGCCAAAATCCATCGCATCGTCGCCACCCGCAGCGGCGAAAAAACCGCCGTGCTCATTGCCGGCGACCCGGATCATCCGGAGGTTCTGGGCATCCGGGGACACTGCTCCGGCGACTCCTTTGTGTTCCGTAACGGGGCCGAATTGACACAACAGCTAAAAATTGTGCAATCCGGAAATTACGATTCGTGCATAATGGTGTCCCAAACCACCTTCCATACAATTGAATGGGAAAAGTGTACGGAAATCGCAAAAAAAAGCTGTACAAATCTCCAAATCTTTGATACAATATGTAATGCAACTGCAAATCGGCAGCAGGAAGCAATTCACTTGGCACGACAGTGCCGCAAAATGGTGATTGTCGGCGGTCGCGAAAGTTCCAACACGGCCAAGCTGCGGGATGTCTGCGCACCCTATGGACCCGCCTATCTGGTGGAGGATGCGTCGGAGATCCGGCGGGACTGGTTTCGTGTCGGTGAGACGGTCGGTCTTACCGCCGGAGCTTCCACCCCAGCCGATATAATAAAGGAGGTACACCACACTATGTCCGAAATCGTCAACAACAGCGAAGTCCTGGAAACCACCGCAGCCCCCGAAACTAATGAGGAGATGAGCTCTGAGGAGTTTGCCGCCATGATCGACGCAACTCTGCAGAACGCCACTGATGATAAAGTCCGTGGGTTGGTCGTGGCTATCGCGCCCAACGAGGTTCAGGTCGAAGTGGTTGGCCGCAAGCAGACGGGCTACATCCCCGCCTCGGAGCTGTCCAACGATCCCAACGCCAACCCCGCCGATCTGGTGAAGGTGGGGGATGAGCTGGAGCTGCTCATCATGCGCACCAACGACCAGGAGGGCACCATCATGCTGTCCAAGAAGCGGGTGGATGCGCTCAAGGGCTGGGACACCATCGTTAAGGCCGAAGAGGAAGGCACCGTGCTGGAGGGCACCGTCACCGATATCATCAAGGGCGGTATGCTGGTGAACACCGAGGGCGTGCGGGTCTTCGTCCCCGCCTCTCAGGCATCCCTCAACCGCATGGAGGATCTGTCCCCCCTGAAGGGCCAGACCGTCCAGCTGAAGATCATCGAGACCAACCCCCATCGCCGCCATGCGGTCGGCTCCGTGCGTCAGGTGGCGCAGGCGGCCCGCAAAGAGCAGGAGGAGGCTTTCTGGGCGCAGGCTGAGGTCGGCCAGGTCTACACCGGCACCGTCAAGAGCCTGACCTCCTACGGCGCATTCGTGGATCTGGGCGGCGTGGACGGCATGGTTCACATCTCCGAGATGTCCTGGAACCGCATCAAGAACCCCTCCGAGGTCATGAATGTGGGGGATACCGTGACGGTATTCATCAAGGGCCTGGATGCCGAGAAGAAGAAAATTTCTCTGGGCTATCGCAAGGCGGAGGACAACCCCTGGGAGATCTTCAAGACCCAGTTCCCCGTGGACAGCATCGTGACCGCCAAGGTCGTGGGCATGACCGCTTTCGGCGCCTTTGCCCAGATCCTGCCCGGCGTGGACGGCCTGATCCACATTTCCCAGATCGCCAACCATCGGGTGGAAAAGCCCCAGGATGAGCTGAAGATCGGTCAGGAGGTCACGGCGAAGATCACCGCCATCGACTATGACCGCAAGCGCATCAGCCTGTCCATCCGGGCTCTGCTGGATCCCGAGGAGGCTTCCGCTCCCGCTGCCGATGCGGCTGAGGAAGCGCCTGCCGAGGAGACTCCCGCCGAGGAGCCCGCTGAAGCGGCCACCGAGGAATAATCAACCGATACCAAAACCCGCCCATGACGGATCACCGTCAGGGGCGGGTTTTTCGTTGCTGTCAACCGGGCACAGACGCACAAAATTCAACGGATGGCATGGGAGACGTCCCCTCTGCACCGGGCAGAGCCGTCTTTTTTCAAACACCGTCCCCATAATGGGCAGCGTTCGACGCATTGAAAACCCGCAGAGAGCGCCCCGGTTTATCGGAGATCGTGCCGTACCCGTCAAAATATAGGCCGTGCCCATGCGTATTGGTTTACATGGCCTTTCCCGAGAACAGCGGACAAGAAGAGGGAAAGCATTGCGCCTGCCGGGGCAACGCTTTCCCTTTTTTGCTCATGGGGCGCCGGGGGATCGTCGGCCGCGGCGGCGGGGAGATGGTAGGGACGGCGATGCATCGGGGCAGCGAGCGATTGGCGGCCCGGTGCATTCGGCCCGGTGCGTCACCGGCGGCGCGTCGGTTGCCGCACCATCGCTGTGCACCATTGCCGCCCCGCTGACCCGCTGACCCGCCGATTTCCGTTTTCCATCTCCTAACAGCTACCAACTAACGACTAACGACTACTTTCCTACGCAAAAGCGGGCGAACACCTCATCCACCACCGCCTCGGTGGCTCGTTCGCCGGTCAGCTCCAGAATGGCGGCGATCGCCCCGTGCAGACTCACCGATACCGCATCCGGAGTCAAGCCGCTGCCGAGAGCGGCATCCGCCTCCTCGAGACAAATCCGGCAGCGCACCGCGCAATCCCGCTGGCGCTCGGTGGACAGGACCGGCTCGGCGGCGGTCAGCCGTTCCACCCCGGTGATGTCCGCCACCGCCGCCGCCAGCTCCGGCAGGCCGCTGCCCTCCCGGGCAGACAAGGCCACGACCCGGGAGAATCGGCCCTCCAGAAAGGCCCGGTCGATCCGCTGCGGCTGATCGGCCTTGTTGATCACGGCGATGGCTGCGGTGCGGCAGCTCTCCTCCGCCAGCGCCCGATCCGCATCGGTCAGCGGCCGGCTGCCGTCAAACACCGCCAGCACCAGCGCCGCCTGCCGCAGACGGGTGCGCGCTTTTTCCACCCCCGCCGATTCGACCCGGTCGCCGGTATCCCGGATACCGGCGGTATCCGCCAGCCGTAGGGTGACTTCTCCCAGCCGCACGGTGTTTTCGATCACATCCCGGGTGGTTCCGGCCACCTCGGTCACGATGCTCCGCTCGCAGCCGGACAGAGCGTTCATCAGCGTGGATTTGCCCACGTTGGGACACCCCACGATGGCGGTGTCCACCCCCTCCCGCAGCACCTGCCCGGCGTCAAAGGTGTCCACCAGCCCCTGCACCGTCTGCCGCGCCCGGTGGATGACCTGAGCCAGAGCCTCCGGGTGCAGCTCCGGGATATCCTCGTCCGGATAATCCACATAGGCGCTGAACTGGGCTTCCACCGCCAGCAGCGCCTCCTTGACCTCCTGCAGCCGCCGATAGGTGACTCCCTCATGGGCGGCCAGCGCCGTGCGGGCGGCCAGCCGTCCGTCGGCGGCGATCAGCGCCGTCACGCTCTCCGCCTGGGTCAGATCCATTTTCCCCGCCAGAAATGCCCGCCGGGTGAATTCGCCCGGCTGCGCCATCCGCGCCCCGGCCGCCAGACACGCCCGCAGCACCCGCCGCAGCAGGTACAGTCCTCCGTGGCAGGACAGCTCCGCCACGTGTTCGCCCGTATAGCTGCGGGGGGCGCGAAACACCAGCAGCACGCAATCGTCGATATCCCCCTCGGCATCGTATACATGACCGTATGCAGCGGTATACCCCGCCAGCCGCTCGGCGGAACGGGCCGGGTCTGCCGGGCGGAATACCCGGGCGGCCACCGCCAGCGCTTCCTCCCCGGACAAGCGCACCACCCCCAGACCGGCGGGCGCCGCAGGGGTGGCGATGGCAGCAATGGTATCGGACATAACACACAAACTCCTTTACGGATCAGAATTTTTCGGTATTCCGCGGCGGCTGCGGATTTCCGCCCGGTGAAATCGGTCGCCGCACCGACACGGCGGCAAAGCCCCCGATACGCCGCCCGACAAAGCGCGGAGCCGAATCCCCGCTCCGAGCCCACCGATATACATCCGGGGGCGATCGACTGGCGGACGGCCGACCCTTTCCGGCGTCAGGCGCGCCACCTGGTGCTTTCGCCCGACGTCTCCGGTGTCGATTCCGGGAACAGCATCCGAAACAGCTCCTGCGCAAACAGCTCGTGCAGCTCCGCGCGGGGATGGCTGATGCCGTTCGCCAGCAGCCGGGTGGCATCCTCCGTCCGGCTGCGCTGTTTCCGCAAGGCATAGCCGTCGCACACAGGGATCCCATGCTCCCGGGCGGTGCGGCAGGCCGCCTGCATATGGGTATCCATGGTGCCGTCATTCTGCATGGCGGCGGTTTTGGCCGCATAGTCCCGCAGCTCGGCGGGGGTATCCTCGGTCACGTAGGTGTTCAGCATATTGGGGGTCATGAAAATCGCCGCGACCCCGCGCTGACGGCAGGCATCAAAGATGGCGGCCAGTGCATCGGTATATTCCCCCAAGGGGCCGTTGACGTCGTTGAGCCCGAAGCACACGATCACCAGATCGGGGTGATGGCTGAACACATCCCGCTCCATCCGCGCCAGCGACGCGGCGGCCGTTACCCCGCCGCTGCCGGCATGGATGGCGTTCACCGGCACATCATTCCGCAGCGCCGATATTTTGCGCCGCAGGCGGTTCCAGTATACCGTCTCGTAGCTGATCTCGTCCGGTCCCACCGCTCCATAGATCACACTGTCCCCGAACGCCACGATGAGGGTGAGGCCGTGCTCCCTCAGTCGGTCAAAGTTCATGCCCGGCTTTTCCTGTATCGTTATGACGGCTTCTCTCCCTGTACAAATTCCGCCTGCGCGGCGCAATCAGACATTCCAGAAAGATCGGACGATCCGCTGCAACTCCGTGTCGTCCATGTCCTGTACATCCTCGATGAGCCGGATGTTCATTTCCCTGGCTCGCTGCCGCAGCACCGCCGCAAAGAGACTGTCCTGCTCCAGCGCGGTGGCCACCAGCACCTTTTTCGCATACTGCCCGCCGAACCGGTCGGCGACGGTATCCAGCTTATACAGCTCGTCCATGTCCACAAATCCGTTCTTGCAGGACACAAACACCGGCACCGCACCGTGCATCAGCAGCACGTCGATCTCATTCACCGTGTCGGCCCGGCCGCTCTCGGTCTGCACCGCGCCGTCCCAATCAATGTACACCCCGGTTTTCACATCGTTATAGGTATAGGCGCCGTCCTTTTCCTGAGCGCGCAGGGCGGCCAGGTACATTTTCAGCTCCAGCACCTGCCCGGCCTTGGTCAGGCAGCGCTTTACCTGCTCATCCTTATACACCACCGACAGGATGGATTCTCCCTCAAAAATGTCGATCAGCCCGCCCTGATACAGCGCCCCCAGGATCGCGGTGTCGAATATATAGGCGGCGCCGATCTGCTGCAGCCGCTCCTTGAGATATTCCAGCGGCACCTGCAAGGTCAGGCTATCGTCCTCCGGCACACGGAATTGCTCGGCCACCATCAGCACGCCCATCTGGGTGTTCCAGCGGCGCACATCCGGTCGGCACACCTCCCACATATAGTCCACATCCTCCACGAATGCGTCGGTGAGCTCCCAATGCAGCGTTGTGCCCGGCCTTTCATCCGCATAGACCACCTCGCCGCCATAGATGCGGATATTCTCCTCCACCGACAGCTGGGGCATACTCCCCTCATAGACGGTCCGCCCGTCCATGTCGCAGTCGATGACGGTATTGTTGCGCAGATTGAACCGGTGCATTTGCAGATGCTTATCCTGATACCGCTCCAGAAGGATGCCGCAGGCAAACAGCAGGATATCCTCCCCGCCCGTCAGGTCAAATACGCAGTCGTCGTAGGTCTCCACCAGCTCCGACAGCACCCGCAGCACCTCCTGCAGATCGTTTTTATTCACACAGCGGCAGAGAAACTCCACCTCGCTGCCCCGATCCAGCAGCACCCGCCGATAGAACGCCCCGCAGGTCTCCAGCTGCTTTTTCTTATCGCCGATCAGGATCACCCGCTGCGGCGGGTGGGTCAGGCTGGTGCAGATGTTTTCGATCCCGGTTTTGTCAAACAGTTCGATATACGTCATGCCCTCGGTTCCTTTCTTTTCGTTTCCATGTGTCCATTATAGTACGCCCGGCGACCGGATGTCAAGCCGGATCCCCGCCGCACGGGACGGCAAAACCCCTACGACCGCCCCGCAGCGAACCGAAAATCAAGGGGCCGCACCGCAGGCCGCCGATTGGCGCTCCCCGCCGCACAAACGCGCCTTGCGGTGCGTTCGTCTCGCCATCGGTCGATGCCGTGTGGAGGCGTTCCTCCCACCTTTTGGGGGCACATCCGGGCACATCTCAGAAGTTCATAAAAAGATTTTTCTCAAACCCCTTGACGAAAGGGAAGAACCTTGCTATACTATTGGATGTCCCTAATTTGCTACTGTGGCTCAGCTGGTAGAGCAGCTCACTCGTAATGAGCAGGTCGTCCGTTCGAATCGGATCAGTAGCTCCAAAAATCGGCAAGCATCAAAAGATGCTTGCCGATTTTTCGTTTTCATACCTTTCCCCAACGCAAAGGAGCGGCAAAGCGCGGCGCATCCGCTGCCCATCAAACAAGGAGCCGCTCCCCGCAGGGAACGGCTCCTTGTGTTCTTATCCGGTGCGCAGCGGCCGGCAGTACGCCGAGGGAGAGAAGCCCAAAAGCCGCGTCCAAAGACCGGGCTTTATGCGTTGGGATTCACATACAAAACCTTACAGGCGCTAATTCGATGCTGATGTACATCGTCGATGAGCCCGGGCAGACCGTCCAGATCGGTGGTATGGGAGATCAGGTCGGCGCAGCGGAAGATCCCTCGATCCAGCATATCCACGGTATACCGCCACTCGTTGATCGGCAGATCCCCGAAATGGGAATTCCAGATGCCGTTGATCGTCAGCTCTTTCCGGAGGATCCGGCTGTGCTGCGCCTTGCCGATGACGGTATCCCCGGCGGGGTTGCCCACCAGCACCACCGTGGCAAAGGGGCGCACACAGTCGATGGCGTTATTCAGCGCGGAGCCGAAGCCCGTGCCCTCGAAAGCCACATCCGCCAGCTTACCGTCAAAGGCGGCGCGCACCTGCGGCTCCAGCTCTCCGCTCCGGGAATTCACCGCTGCGAAACCGTGAGCCTGTGCAAAAGCCACCTTTTCATCCAGTACATCCACCAGCAGAATATGCCCCGCCCCGGCGATCTGCGCCCAACGGGCGGCCATGATGCCGATGGGGCCTGCGCCGAATATCAGCACATTAGCCCCGGCATAGAGATTGCTCCGGCGGAGCATGGCGTGCTGGGCCACGCAGGCCGGCTCGGTCATGGCCAGCTCCTCAAAGCCGGTCCCCGGGTCATGGGAAACCACCAGATGCCAGGCGTCGGGCAGCAGGCAATACTCCGCGAATCCTCCGTCCCGGCGGGAGCCGAGATAGTCGTAATCCTCGCACAGGGCGTAGTGCCCGCTGAGACAGGGGGCGCATTTCCGGCAGGGGATCAGCGGAAACACCGCGCCCCGCTTGCCGATGAGGGAGGGGTCCGCCCGTTCGCCCACGGCCACCACCGTGCCGGAAAATTCATGCCCCAGGGTCAGGGGGTATTTCTGCTTACTGGTGCCGGTGGTGTAGATGCGGGGCAGGTCGGAGCCGCAGACGCCGCAGGCGCCGACCCGCAGCAACAATTCCTCGCCGTGAGGTGTCGGCACGGGCATCTCCTCCACGGAGAATTCGCCGATCCGATGCATTCTGGCCGCTTTCATTGTCTGTTCCATGCTCGTATCCCTCCCGGCTTATCGGACAGCCGCCCGCAGTTTTTCGATGTTTTCGGTCAGAGACGCGCCCGGTGCAAAAACGCTGGAGGTGCCGCCCACAAACAGGTCCGCACCGGCGCGGCGCATGGCGGCGGCATGATCAAAGCTCACGTTGCCGTCCACCTCCACGCACACATCCTGCCGCCCTCGAGCATCCAGATAGGCGCGGGTATTCCGAATCTTTTCCGGCATACAGGGGACCATTTTCTGCCCGGCGAAGCCGGGGTTCACGGTCATCAGCAGCACACCGTCGATATCGTCCAGCACATAGTCCAGCACCTGGAGAGGGGTGGCGGGATTCAGCGCCAGCATGGGGCGGGCTCCCGCATCCCGGATGGCGGCCAGCGTGCGCTGGATATGGGGGGTGCTCTCCCAGTGGACGCTGACAAACTCGCCCTCCCGGATGTCGAACCAGCCGAGTTTATTATCCGGCCGGTTGATCATCAGGTGCAGATCCAGCGGAATGGAGGTGTGGCCGTGGAGATAGCGGCAGAAATCGGTGCCCAGTGTAAAATTGGACACAAACTCGCCGTCCATAATGTCCACATGTAGATACTCGACCCCCGCCGCCTCAAAGCAGCGCAGAGTATCGGTCATTTGGGCAAAATCCACGCACATCATGGAGGGAGCCAGCCGACTGGTTTTCATTGTATCCACCTTCCCGAAACGGTTTGCCTATGTTATAACACCCGCCTTGCCGGGCGTCAAGGCAATCCGGAAGGTTGAAAATCAAACTGGAAAACGGAAAAGTGAAACAGCCGAAAAGCGTCACAAACGAGCACAAACGAGCACGCGTCAATAGAGCAGCCGGTCGCCCAGCAGCTGCTCATACAGCCGGTTTTCCGGCCGCCGGTCGGTGATCACATAGTCCAGTTCCTCCAGAGAAAACAGGTCGAAGAAGAAGCGCTGATCGAATTTCGTGCTGTCGCAGAGAAGAATGTGCTGCCGGGATTTCCGGAAAAAGGCGCGCTTGACGGCTACATTGTCGTCATTCAGCTCCATGGAGCCTTGCTCGGCGGAAAAGCCTGCGCAGGAGAAAAAGAACACGTCGGCATTCATCCCCTCGATGGCGCGCAGCGCCATATGGCCGGTCAGCTCATCCCAGGGGGAGCGGAGGTACCCGCCGCAGGAAATGATAGAGACCTTGTCGGTGCTGCTCATATCCGACAGGATCGCCACGCCGTTGGTGGCGATCTTCACATCCGGATAGTCCGCCAGCCGCCGCGCCAGAATGGCCGAGGTGGAGCTGGAATCGAAGAAATAGGAGCTGGACGGCTTCAGAAATCGGCCGGCCAGCTCGGCGATTCGCTGCTTTTCTGCCAGCTGCTGGGTGCGCCGGAGCCGGGCGGGGGTGTCGAAGGTGCTGCCGGCGGTGAGCACGGCTCCGCCGTGGATACGCTTCAAAAAGCCCTGTGTCTCCAATTCGCTCAGATCCCGCCGGATGGTGCTGGGGCTGGCATAGAGCTTTTCGGACAGCTCCTGCACCGAGACGGTGTTCCGTTCCTCCAGACAGGATAAGATCATCCTCTGCCGCTCGCTGTTAAACATTCCGATCCCTCCATTTGCGCATTTGTGCGTGTTTCCCGGATCACTGTAACATACTTTCCCGTCCGTGTCAATGGGCGCAGAGCGCCCCCGGACGAGACCGTCGGGGTGGTTTGACGAGACCGCTGGGGTGGTTTGGCGGGGGCATCAAGGGGTGACGGTCGGGAGCATCGGTCCGGCGAGACCGTCGGGGTGGTTCAGCGAGAGCACCGGGGAGGTTCGGCGGAGGCAATAGAAGCGTCGATGCAGGCTTCCGCCGTTCAGAGACACCGCCCAATCATCGGCGCACCGGTTCGGAACGACACCCGGATGCGTCGATGCGCAGGACACACCGTTCGGGACGCGCCGCTCCTTCGTCGGAATCCCGCCCTTTCGTCCGCCGCCCCCCGGATACCGAAACACCCCCGGATGCCGTTTGGACTATACCCCGAAAAACGGACAGTGAAAAAAAGCACCTCCTGTTGTAGAATA
>ERZ808240.2298-NODE-2298-length-21305-cov-26.073553_pt1 | contig 21305 bp, 20 predicted proteins | sample MGYA00521084_ERZ808240 | MGnify/ENA primary metagenome ERZ808240 (study PRJEB31516, sample SAMN03275571) | gut metagenome | biome: mammalia-associated habitat; material: feces | host: Papio cynocephalus | place: Kenya | collected 2012-08-06 ...
TAATTTAAACGGGCGAACACAGTTCGCCCCTACAGAAACAATCTTTAAGATTCAGCTTGTCAGGTCTTCTATCAGCCTGTTGAGTTCAGCCTCATTTTCAGCATATATGCCGCTAATCACCTGTTCACGGTCATATTCTGTAAGCATTGATATCTCATAGCTGAGCTTTTTATATGGTCTGCTGCTGCCTGAACGGTAAAGTGCAAGTTTCCCCTCATATTCTCCAAGAATATATCCGGCTGATATTTCAGATGATATATCAGCTGATGATTCCTTTGCAGCCTCTGCTGATATATCGGCTCTTTTAAATGACATTCCCGCAGACATTATAAAAATAATCGTTGTAACTGACATAGCCGCAATATACATATAAAGTATATGTTTTTTAGTCATGGCTTCCGCTGCCTTAGACAGCGGATTTCACCTCCCTGAAAAATTTTTATACTATTGATATTGTGGTCAGATAAAAAATTTATATTCAATTCTAAAAAAAGACTTAACAAATTAATTAACATATGTTATAATAATAGGGTATAAGTCAAATTTGCTTATGCCGGATACAGATTTAACCCTATGTACCCGAATAATTTTAAAGGAAAGGAGCTTTTTCTTTCACTGAAAAGTGATGAAAAAAATATGATTATGGCTGACAACACCAATCAGGAAAACAGAAATAATCTGAATGAAACGGATTTTGCATTTGAAGAATCCGCTCCGAAAAAAAAGAAAAAGAAAAAAAACAGACTGGCAAGATTCTGTAAAAAGTTTCTTACATTCATAGGTTCAACAATTCTTTCTCTGTTCCTTATAGTAATAATCACAGGAACTATTGTTGCAACTGCTCTTACTGTATATGTAATGGAATTTATGGAAAATACCGATGATGTAAGAATTACTGATATGGAAATGAGCTATGCTTCATATATCTATGGAGTTGATAAGGATACCGGTGAAAATATCCTCCTTTATGAAGTACAGTCAACTGATATCCAGTGTATCCCTGTAAAAATCGAAGATGTTCCGCAGACTGTAAGAAATGCTTTTGTATATGCAGAAGATGAACGTTTCTATGCACATGAAGGTATTGACTATAAGCGTACATTTGCCGCATTTGCAAACTATTTCCTTGATTTCTACGGCACAGCACAGGGTGGTTCTACTATTACCCAGCAGCTTATCAAGAATATTACCGGAGATAATGATACAAGTCCTGAACGTAAGATAAGAGAAATTTTCCGTGCAATGGAAATGGAAAAACGTTATCCTAAAGACAAGATACTTGAAGGATATCTCAACTATATCGGATTCGGAGGCTCAGCAAGAGGCGTTCAGATGGCTGCTATAAAATATTTCGGAAAAAGCATTGATGAACTTTCAATTGCTGAAGCCGCCTGTCTTGCAGCTATCCCTCAGAACCCTGAAAAAATCAATCCGTTTGCTAATCCGGAGGCAAATAAAAAACGTCAGGAATATGTTCTTAAAAAAATGTATGAAAACGGCGTTATTTCTACTGATGAATATCATGCAGCTCTCAACGAAAAGCTTATATTCACAAATTCAGAGGAATACAAGGCTCTTAATCCTGAACCTACTACTATTTACAACTTCACTCAGGACGAAAATACTGACGAAAACACTGACAGCAGTACAGATGAAAATACTGATGAAGAAACAGGAGAAAAGGTTACTCCTTACTATGTAGATGCTGCAATATATGAAATTGCTGACTATCTTATGGCAGAATATGACCTTACCCAGCAGGAAGCTATCGATAAATTCAAAAAAGGCGGCTATACCGCTTATCTTACAATCGATTTCGATATGCAGGAATATGTTGAAGAAAAATATCTTAATTACAATAACTTCCAATATGCCGGATACAATAAATTTGATGAACAGCCGCAGTCATCATTTATAGCTATGGACTATTCAGGAAATGTTCTCGCAGTAGTCGGCGGTATCGGCGAAAAAACAACATCTCTCGGCTTCAACCGTGCAGTTCAGGCAAAACGTCAGCCTGGTTCATGCATGAAACCTGTTGCTTCATACGGATATGCTCTTGAAAACAATAAAATTACATGGTCAACAATATTTGTTGATAAACCTATCACATACAACGGTGAACAGTGGCCTTCAAACTACAGCTCGGACAGTGTAAACAAAAACTGGTCATACAGCTCAATATATGTTTTCAATGCTCTGAAGCTTTCAAAGAACACTATTCCGGCTCAGATATGTGAAATGTGCGGACTCAGGGAGATTTTTGACTATTCAACACAGACTCTCGGTCTTGACCTTGTTGAAGAAAGATATGACGAAAATCAGGGTAAAATACTCACTGATATAGACTATTCACCTCTTGCCGTAGGCGGTGTTACAGATGGTCTTACAATCGAAAATCTTGTAAACGCATATATGCCTTACGGAAACGGCGGCGTATACAAAAAAGCTCATCTTATCAGCCAGCTTGTAAACTCAGCTGACGGAAGCATTATCCTTGACAATACTGGTGACGGTGAACAGGTTATCGACCCTGAAACAGCATATGTAATGAATAAACTTCTCCAGCAGGTTATTCTTTCAGGTACTGGTACTGCTGCACAGCTCTCAAATAAAACTGTTGCCGGCAAAACAGGTACTACTTCAAACTGGAACGATATCTGTTTTGTAGGTCTTACAGAGGATTTTGTAAGCGGTATATGGATGGGTTATGATACTCCTTCAACTCTGCCTGCCTATGTAAACTCAGCCGGTGTATGGAAAAATGTAATAGGCGGATATGCAAACAGCCTTGATACTGATGCTTCATATCCTGACAATGAAAATGTTGTTGAAGCTTATTTCTGTACATCAACCGGAAAACTTGCAACCTCAAGATGTCCTCATTCCGGTTCTGTCGGATATTATAAATCATCAAACGCTGAATACTGTACATCACATTAACATAACAAAAGAGCCTGTCTTATAACACAGGCTCTTTTTACAGAGAGGAATTTTTAAATTATGATAAAATTTTCATGCCCATGCCATTTCGGACTTGAAAGCACACTTAAATTTGAAATCAAAAAAATAGGCGGCGAAAATATTCAGGCTTATAACGGCAGAGTTACATTTGAAGGCGGTTTTGATATCCTCGCAAGAGCAAATATATGCCTTGCAACCGCCGAAAGAGTTCTGATAGAACTTGCTGAATTTCATGCTGAAAACTTTGAGGAGCTTTTCTGCGGAGTCAGAAAAATCCCGTTTGAAAATTTTATAGGCAGAACAGATGCTTTTCCGGTCAAGGGATATTCTCTTGATTCAAAGCTCCGCAGCGTTCCGGACTGTCAGTCAATTATAAAAAAAGCCTGTGTTGAACGCCTTAAAGAAAAATATCATCTTAACTGGTTTGAGGAAAAAGGAAGCATTCATCAGATTCAGTTCAGCATTATGAATGACAATGTTATAATATATCTTGATACAAGCGGAACAGGACTCCATAAAAGAGGCTACAGGAAATTTTCAAATGCTGCACCTATCAAGGAAACCCTTGCCGCCGGAATTGCTGACCTTGCATTTGTAAAATCAGGAAGCACTGTATATGACCCGTTCTGCGGAAGCGGTACAATACTTATTGAAGCCGCTTTCAAGGCTATGAATATTGCTCCCGGACTCAACAGACATTTTTCTGCTGAAAGATGGAGATGTATTGACGAAAATATATGGAAAAATGAACGCAGCCGTGCTATAGACCTGATAAATAAAAACGCTGACTTTGAAGCATATGGAACTGATATTGATGAAAATGCTGTGGAACTTACCGCTGAAAATGCCAGAAAAGCCGGCGTAAAAAGTCATATATATGTAAAACAGGCTGATATCAGAGATTATGAATGCCCTGAAAAAGCAATTACTATATGCAACCCTCCATATGGAGAAAGAATGCTTGAACTGAAACAGGCTGAGGAAATTTACAGCATAATGGGAAAAGTGTTTAAAAATTCACGTGAGAACCCATGCTATATAATATCTCCTGATGAGGATTTTGAAAAATTCTATAATAAAAAGGCTGATAAAAAAAGAAAACTTTATAATGGTATGATAAAATGTCAGCTGTTTATGTATTACAGATAAAACAAGGGGCGACCAATGGTCGCCCGTTATATTTCAGGCGGCAGTTTGCCGGTTCAGGGAGGAATTTATGGAATACTATAATAAAAATCTGCCTTATCTGCGTGAAAAAACTCATAAACTCACTTCATCTCCCGGAGTTTATCTTATGAAGGACAGCTCCGGAAATATAATCTATATTGGAAAAGCCAAAAATCTTAAAAACCGTGTTTCAAGCTATTTCAGAGAAAATAACAGTCATAATGAAAAAACTAAAAAAATGGTTTCACTTGTCAGGGATTATGATTTTATAGTCACTGATTCTGAATATGAAGCTCTTGTTCTTGAATGCAGTCTTATAAAACAGCATATGCCTAAATATAACATTCTACTTAAAGATGACAAAGGTTATCATTATATAAAAATATCCTCCGGAAAATATCCTGAGATATCCTCCGCAAAGAAAATTTCAGATGACAAGGCTGTCTATATAGGTCCTTATGTAAGCTCATTCACCGTAAAACAGGCTGTTGATGAAGTAAATAAGGTTTTCATGCTTCCAAGCTGCGGAAAATCCTTTCCTTCACAATTCGGAAAATCCCGTCCATGCCTTAATTTTTATATAAAACGCTGCATGGGAGTCTGTCAGGGAAATATTTCAGAAAAGGATTATAATGACACTGTAAGACAGGCTGTTGAATATCTGAATAACGGAAGTACTGCATCTGTTGAAAAGCTTACTGCTGAAATGAAAGCTGCTTCTGAAAATCTTGAATTTGAAAAAGCTATAATTTTAAGAAATCGTATAAATGCAGTTAAAAAAGCTGCCGAATCTCAGAAAATTATAGACAGCAGCCTTGTAAGCACTGATATTATTGCAATGTCAAAAAACAATAACCTTGTATGCACCGCTGTACTTGTCTACAGAAACGGCAGATTATGCGATAAATCAGTATATTTTCTCGGTGAAGATGATGATGATATAATAAACAGCTTTATTCTCCAGTATTATTCTGATAATCCGGATATTCCTTCTGAAGTTGTCACTGAGTATCCTTTTGATGATATGGAGATAACACAGCAATTTTTAAGCAATACCGCAAATCATTCTGTTAAAATAATTCATCGTCAGAAAGGCAGTTATCTTAAACTTATAATGCTTGCTAAAAATAATGCAAGTGAATATCTTGCTCTTAAAACCGACAGAACCGCAAAGGAAGTTGTTGCTCTTGAGGAGCTTTCCTCACTTCTCGGACTTGAAAAGCCTCCGCTTTATATTGAAGCATATGATATATCAAATCTTTCATCATCAGATATGGTTGCAGGTATGGCTGTATTTGAAAACGGCAGACCTTTAAAATCTGCCTATAAAAAATTTTCAATAAAAACTATTGCAATACAGAATGACTATGAATGTATGAGAGAAGTTCTTAAAAGACGTTTCAGCCATTATAATGCAGATGATACAGATAAATCAGGTTTTAACCGTCTGCCTGACCTTATATTCGTTGACGGCGGAAAAGGTCAGGTAAATGCCGTAAAACCTGTTCTCGCCCAGATGGGAATAAATGTTCCGGTTTTTGGAATCGTAAAGGACGGAAAACATCACACAAGAGCCATTGCTTCATCTGGTGAAGAAATATCTGTTTCAAGTCTTAAATCAGCCTTTAATCTTATAACAAGGATTCAGGACGAAATGCATAGATTTGCAATAAGCTATCAGAGGAAAAAACATAATAAAAATACATTTGAACTTGAACTGACAAAGATTAATGGAATCGGTACAAAAAAAGCTCAGAAACTTATTATGTACTATAAAACAAAATCTGCACTGAAAAATGCTGATAAAGAAGAACTTAAAAAAATTGCCGGAGTCAGTCAGAAAACTGCTGAGGAATTATATGATTTCATTCAGAATCTCTGATACAGTTTCTGTAGTACTATTGATTTTTCTTTGTAGGGGCGAGCGGCAAACTGCCGCCTGTAATCTGTAAAATATACGCCCATTGGTTTTACCGGAATTTAATCTGTTGACCAATGATTTTCCGTACAGAAAACAAATATCGAATTTATGGTTTAACCATAATTCAGGCGGGCGACCAATGGTCGCCCCTACAAAAGAATCAGCGTTATTCTTAAAATTTTTGAAAATTATAACGGGCGAACAGTTGAATGTTCGCCCCTTTTGTTTATCAGATTTTAACTGTTTTAAATGATACAGCATCTTTCATTGATTTCACATAATCCTTTACATATGGAATACTGTCCTGTTTATGCTGTGCTACAATGTTTACAATTGCACTTCCGACAATAACACCATCAGCAATATGTGCTATATTTTCAGCCTGTTCAGGAGTTGAAATTCCGAATCCTACCGCACATGGTATATCCTTTACTTTTTTTATTGATGAAACCATATCTTTTACAAGATTTTCAGCTATATCCTTTCTCATTCCTGTAACTCCCATTGAGGATACACAATATATAAAACCTTCAGCTTCTGAAGCAATCATTGCTGTTCTTTCATGAGATGTAGGAGCAACAAGTGATATCATATTTACATTATATTTATCAAATATATCACTCATTTCATGCTTTTCCTCAAAAGGTATCTCAGGAATAATTACTGCACATATATCACATTCAACACATTTCTGTGCAAATTTTTCTATTCCGTAATTGAATACCGGATTTGCATATGTCATAAATGCAAGCGGAACTTTCAATCCGTCTGCTCTTGCTTTTTTCACCATTTCAATAATTTTGTCAGGAGTTGTTCCAAGCTTCAAAGCTCTTTCGCTTGCTTCCTGAATTACAGGGCCTTCTGCTGTAGGGTCTGAAAACGGTATACCTATTTCAATAAGGTCAGCTCCGCCCTCCTCGCAGGCAAAAAGAAGTTTTTCTGTAAATTCAAGACCGCAGTCCCCTGCTGTTACAAATGGAATAAATGCTTTTCCATGCCCGAAAACATTATTCATATTACTCATAAAGATTTTCCCCCTTATATCTTGCTATAGCTGCAACGTCCTTATCGCCTCTGCCTGAAAGATTTATAACTATTATTTTATCCTTATCCATATCAGGAGCAATTTTCATTGCATGAGCCACAGCGTGTGATGATTCGATAGCCGGAATGATACCCTCAGTTCTGGAAAGGTATTCAAATGCATTTACTGCTTCATCATCAGTAACTGAAACATATTCAGCTCTGCCTGTATCATGCAGATATGCGTGTTCAGGGCCTACTCCCGGATAATCAAGACCTGCTGATATAGAATATACAGGTGCTATCTGACCATTTTCGTCCTGACAGAAATATGATTTCATGCCATGGAAAATTCCGAGTCTGCCTGTAGAAATTGTAGCTGCATTTTTATCAGTATCAATTCCCTTTCCGCCTGCTTCACAGCCTATAAGTCTTACGCTTTTATCATCAAGGAAATTATAGAATGCTCCCATGGCATTTGAACCGCCGCCCACGCAAGCCATAACAACATCAGGAAGTCTTCCCTCTTTTTCAAGCATCTGCTGTTTTATCTCCTTGCTTATAACGCTCTGAAAATCTCTTACAATAGTCGGGAACGGATAAGGCCCCATAACTGAACCGAGAACATAATGTGTATCATCAAGGCGGCTGCTCCATTCACGCATTGCAGCATTTACCGCATCTTTAAGAGTTTTTGTTCCTGTAGTGACTGCATTTACCTTAGCTCCGAGGAGTTTCATTCTGTAAACATTAAGAGCCTGTCGGATAGTATCCTCCTCACCCATGAATATTTCACATTCCATACCCATAAGTGCGGCAACTGTAGCTGTAGCCACTCCATGCTGACCTGCACCTGTTTCAGCGATAACTCTTGTTTTTCCCATACGTTTTGCAAGCAGCATCTGACCTATAACATTATTGAGCTTATGAGAACCTGTATGGTTAAGGTCTTCTCTTTTAAGATATATTTTTGCTCCGCCGAGGTCTTTTGTCATATTTTCAGCATAATAAAGCAATGAAGGTCTGCCTGCATAATTATCAAGTAAATCCTTGAGTTCGGCATTAAATTCCTCATCATCTTTATATCTGTTATAAGCTTCTTCAAGCTCTGTAACTGCATTCATAAGAATTTCAGGTATGTACTGACCTCCATGAATACCAAATCTGCCTTTTGACATATAAAAATCTTCCTTTCATAATATAAATAAAAATTTTATCTTCATATTGCTGCATCTGCATTTCTTACAGCCTTAATAAATTCAGCTGATTTCAGTTCTGATTTTATTCCGTTTTCCTCAACACTGCTGCTTACATCAACCGCATACGGACTGCATTGTTTTATTGCTGCTGAAACATTCAAGCTGTCAAGTCCTCCTGCAAGAAAAAACGGCTTTTCTGTTTTCGGAATAACTGACCAGTCAAATGTTTTTCCGCTTCCTCCTGCAATGTTTTCAATATATGTATCAAGCAGCAGAAAATCACATGGAAGTTCATCTGCCTTATATATTTCATCAGCAGATTTTACTCTTACTGCTTTTATTACCGGTTTGTCAGTAAGCTGTTTAAGATTCATAATATACTCATCATTTTCATTTCCATGAAGCTGTATCATGTCAATAATATTTCTTCTGCAAAGATTTTCTATAAAACTGATATCCTCATTTACGAAAACTCCGACTGAATGAATATTATCATCAAGCATTGATTTAAGCTTTTCAGCTTGATTAAAAGATATATTTCTTATACTTTTCTTAAAGAATACAAATCCTATAAAATCAGGTTTTAATCTGTTGCAAAATTCAATATCATCTGTCCTTGAAAGACCGCATATTTTTATTTTAGTCATAAAACTCCTTTCAGATAGTCAAGGCATTCCTTTTTATTTTCAGAACGCATAAGAGTTTCACCGATAAGAACTGCATTTGTGCCTGCTTCACGGAGTCTTGCAATATCATCGGGAGTTTTTATGCCGCTTTCTGCCACAAACAGAATATTTTCCGGAATATTTTTTCTGAGATTTACTGAATTTTCAATATCAACCTCAAATGTTTTAAGATTTCTGTTATTTACGCCTATAACTCTCGCTCCTGCTTTCAGAGCTGATTTTATTTCATCTTTGTCATGAGCTTCAACAAGTGCTGTAATTCCAAGCTTATCGCATACGGATATATATTTTTTCAGCGTATCAGTATCAAGCAGTGAACATATAAGAAGTACCGCCTTTGCTCCGGCTGTATGTGCTTCATATATCATATATTCATCAATAGTAAAATCTTTTCTTATAACCGGAACTGATACGATATCTGTAATTTCATCAAGATATTTTATATCGCCCTTGAAATATTCCGGTTCAGTAAGTACTGATATGCAGTCAGCACCTGCTTTTTCATATTCAGACGCAATTTCCTTATACGGAAAATATTCTGCAATTATATTTTTTGACGGTGATGCTTTTTTAACCTCGCATATAAATGCCATTGTATCCTTTTTATCAAGAGCCTTTTCAAATTCAAAATTTCCCTTTGGAACTGAAAAAGCTTTTTCCATCATCTCATCAGGAGATATTATTTCCTTTGATTTTCTTACTCTTTCAAGAGTCGAATCTGCAAGAATTTTAAGTATATCAGCCATATTTATTCCTCATTTGAAAGCTTTACAAACATTTCAAGCTGTTTCATAGCCTTGCCGCTGTCAATCTGTTTTTGTGCAATATCAATGCATTCAGCAATTGTACCTTTTCCTGCTATAAAAAGGCATACTGCTGAATTGAGAATTACAACATCACGTTTTGCACCTTTTTCTTTGCCGCTGAGTATATCAAGAGCTATCTGTTTATTAATCTGAGGATTTCCTCCGACAAGCTCATCTGATTTACAGAGTCTGAATCCGTAATCTTCAGGATTTATAACCATTTCAGTAATTTTTCCGTTATCAACAAGGCAGGCTTTTGTAACTGTTGTCATTGTTATCTCATCAAGACCATCACCGCCGTGAACTGTCATGGCTCTTTTTACTCCAAGTTTTGAAAGAACTTCTGCCATAGGTCTTAAAAGCTTTTCATCATATACTCCCATAAGCTGATATTCAGCGTCAGCCGGATTTGCAAGAGGGCCTAAAATATTGAATACTGTTCTGAGTCCAAGTGCTTTTCTTACAGGAGCAACATATTTCATTGATGAATGATATTTCTGTGCAAACATAAAGCACATACCTATATCACGGAGTATTTTCTCACTTTTTTCAACTGGTATATCAAGCTTTACACCAAGACTTTCAAGACAGTCAGCAGCTCCGCATTTGCTTGATACGCTTCTGTTGCCATGCTTTGCAACAGGCACTCCTGCTGCTGATACAACAAAACCTGAAACTGTTGAGATATTGAATGTAAACGCTTCATCTCCGCCTGTTCCGACTATTTCAAGCACTTCCATACCATCATGTTTAAGATGTATTCCGGCTTTTCTCATACCCTCCGCACAGGCAGTAATTTCATCAGTTGTTTCACCTTTCATTCTCAAAGCTGTAAGATATGATGATATTTCAATATCTGAAGCCTTTCCGCTCATTATCTCATTCATAACAGCTTCAGCCGTTTCATATGAAAGATTTTTTCCTTCAGCAATTTCCTTTATAGCTTCTTTAATCATAAAAAATCAATCCTTTCATTACAGTTTTATATCAAGAAAATTTTTAATCATAGTATATCCATGCTTTGTAAGAATGGATTCAGGGTGAAACTGAAGTCCGTAAACCTCACAGCCTTTTACCTTTACAGCCATTACTTCTCCCTGCATATCCTCTGAAATAACCTCAAGATTATCCGGAAGAGTTTCCTTTTTTGCGATAAGCGAATGATATCTTGCAACTTCTTCAATTTCCTCAAGACCTTTGAATATTGCTGATGATGTATCAATCTTTACAGGAGTTTTCTTTCCGTGGATAAGCTTTACCGCATGGCATATTTCAGCACCATTTACTTCACATATAGCCTGATGTCCAAGGCATATTCCAAGTATCGGAAATTCATTTCTGAGTTCATCTGCTGCCTTTTCGCTTATTCCTGCATTTTTCGGATATCCCGGCCCCGGTGAAATTATAATATGCGAAGGGTTGATTTTTCTTATCTCATCAATTGTAACTGCATCATTACGTACAACTTTTATATCGGAATCAATGCTTCCTGCAAGCTGATAAAGATTATATGTAAAGCTGTCATAATTATCAATCATAAGAATCATCAGTCATTCACCTCCATAGCATCAAGAATTGCATTTATACAGGCTTTTGCTTTATTTTCGCTTTCAAGATATTCATTTTCAGGAATACTGTCAGCAACTATTCCGCCGCCTGCCTGAATATACACCTTATTGTTTTTCTTTACAGCCATTCTTATAGCTATACAGGTATCAAGATTTCCGGTAAAATCTATATAGCCCAATGCTCCGCCGTAAATACCTCTCGGCTGGGTTTCTGTTTCCTCGATTATCTCACAGGCTCTGATTTTAGGAGCTCCTGAAAGAGTTCCCGCCGGAAGAATTGATTCAACACAGTCATATGCGTCATAATTCTCCCTGAGCTTACCTGTTACTTCTGAACATATATGCATGATTTTTGAATATTTAAGAACCTTCATATATTCAGTTACCTTTACAGTGCCTATTTCAGATATTTTTCCAATATCATTTCTTCCAAGGTCAACAAGCATATTATGTTCAGCAAGTTCCTTTTCATCTTTTAAAAGACCTTCTTCAAGCTTTCTGTCCTCTTCAGGAGTAATGCCTCTTGGTCTTGAACCTGCTATCGGGAATGTTGTCACAACTCCGTCCTTCATTTTGACAAGAGTTTCAGGAGATGTTGACATAAGTTCGATATCATCAGTTTTCATAAAAACCATATACGGTGAAGGGTTTGTAGTTCTGAGAACTCTGTATGCATTTATAAGGCTGTCATTATAATCACATTCAAAGCGTCTTGAAATGACTGCCTGAAAAATATCGCCGTCTGTTATATATTTCTTTGTTTTCTCAACCATTTCGCAGTATTGTTTCTTTGAAACGCTGCATCTGAATTCAGGCTTTTTAGTAACAGGGAAATTTCCTGCCGGCATATCTGATATAATTTTCTCCATTTCATGTATATCATTCAGAGCTTTTGAATAGTTCATATCTGGATTATCAGTTTTCATATTAACAACTATACAGATTTTCTGTTTCAGATGGTCATATGCAATCACTCTGTCAAAAAGCATGAAATCGTAATCATTGAAATCGCTTTCCTGAAGTTTAAGAACCGGTTCTGCATATCCTATCATTGCATATGAAAAATATCCAACAAGACCGCCTGTAAATGTAGGCATATCCTCCAGCTTCGGAGCTTTATATTCAGACATTATATTTCTGAGAGTTTCATATGGAGATAAGCTGCTTAAAACCTTTTCCCCGTCCTTTTCGACTGTGACTATATTATTTTTACAGGTTATCCTTACTATAGGGTCAAATCCCAGAAAACTGTATCTGCCCCATCTGTCACCCTGTTCAACGCTTTCAAGCAGAAAATAGCGTTCATTGTTATTTGCGATTTTTCTTAAAAGCGTGATAGGCGTGATTACATCTGCATAAATCTCACGGCATACAGGAATTATTTTATATTCCTTTGAAAGTCTGTCAATAACGCTGAAATCAGGTTTTATCATAAAAACTCACTCCATTTCAAAACAAATCAAAAAAGCCCTTGCCCCTTATAGAAAAGGGACAAAGGCTTATAAATAAACTTCTGCGGTACCACCCATATTGCCATATATTTCTTATATATGACCACTTGTTCTGCGTACATAAGAATACACACTTCCATGATAACGGGTGAAGTTCCCGTCAGTTACTACTGATATGCATAAACTGCATACGTTCGGACTGCCCTCACAAATCCATTCAGTAAAACACTGCTGTCAGTTCGCACCACACACTGACTCTCTGAAAATACAGTTATTAAACTTACTATTTTTGTTCAACGGTTTAAATATTGATTTAATTATATAATTATAAAAGCAATTTGTCAATTGTAACATTTCATAAATAATCATATCTTAAATGCATTTTTTATGTGATATAATACAAAACAGATGAATTACTATGTATGGGCGACAAATAGTCGCCCGATTAAATTATAAAGGATATAACAATGGCTGAATCTGTTTTTTATCAAGTGCATAAAGAATTGTTTCCGGAATTTTTTCAAAATCGGCTACAGCTGAAGTAGGTTTTTTGATATAATCATCCTGTGAAAACGGTACAAAATAATAATTTTTGTTGTTCATAAGCATACCTATATTCTTGGCTGAACCGGATAATGCATCGTTGGTTGCTATACAGAGAACTACTGAACCAGAATTTCTCAGGTGAGATTTGACAGCCATCACGGCTGGAGTATCCACTATATTACAGGCGAGCTTAGACAGAGTATTTCCAGTACATGGAGCAACAATAAGTATATCAGCAAGATGTTTCGGGCCTATAGGTTCAGCTCCGGCGATATCAGCAATGACTTTTTTTCCGCATATCTTTTCAGCAATCTGAATATTTTCAGCAGCAGTTCCGAATCGTGTATCGATTGAAGCCGCATTAAATGACATAAGAGGCTGAACTTCAGCCCCCGCTTCAACAAGTTTTTTCATCTGTTTAAATGATTTTTTAAATGTACAGAAAGAACCTGTCATAACATATGCAATTTTTATGCCTTTTAAATCAGTCAAAACCAGTCCTCCTTTCATCAATCATATTAATCAGTGTATCAGCCGCTGTATATCCGGCAGTTACAGGAAACAGCTTGCCAGGCAGACCTGAAGCAAGTACTGCTCTGATACCGAGTTCTGCGGCATAGCCGAAATCTGTTCCACCCGGTTTTGAAGCAAGGTCAATTATCATAGTTTTTTTACTTATATTGTCAAGAACATTTTTATCAAATATCAAAACAGGAACAGTATTGAATATCATGTCATATGAACCTGCAATATCTGCAAGTCTGCGTATATCAGCCGCTTTGCAGCCATAAATCTCAGCCCATGCAATATCTGATTTTTTTCTTGCTGAAACTGTAACATCAGCTCCCATAACCAGAAGTATTCTTGCAAGAGCCTTTGCAATTCTTCCGAAACCAGTAATTAAAATTCTGCTTTTGAAAATTGTTTCATCAGATTTTTCAAGAGCTGTCTGCAAAGCACCTTCAGCAGTAGCTTCTGCATTTATAACGCTGAATTCCTCACGTTTTGAATAGTCATATACAGGAACGCTGAAAATATCCGAGATTTCAGGACTGAACATACCGCCGTATACAGCTGAATTTTTCTTTAATTTAGGGATAAAATCCGATATCAGCAGTGTTTTATCCGAAAAAGGAGCATTAAGATTTTTTCCGTCCAGTGAAACCGGCAGAGGAAAAATTATTCCGTCAGCAATATTATCATCTGTTTCTGAAAGCAATACATCTGAAGCATCACTGCATTTATCAAATCCTGTAATTATAACCTTATAGAAATCGCTTAGTCTGCGAGCAAGATAAAGCTGTCTTAAATCGCCGCCTGCAACGATAAATGTTTTTTCAGATTCCATATAAAAACCTCTCTTATCTGCAAATACAGGGAAAATAAAACATTGAAATCATGTTTATACCATTATATTATGCTGACGGCTTTAATTTTGATACGAAAAAAACCGCAGGAAACTGTAAAAGTTCCTGCGGTTTCACACTCTGTCTGACTATAGGAAAAAATGATTATGCCTTGTTTACTGAACCGAAAAGTTCCATTTTTTCCTTAACTGTAGCCTTGATAGCTTCTGCACCAGGAGCAAGGAGTTTTCTTGGGTCAAAGCCCTTACCCTGCTGGTCTTTGCCTGCTTCAATGTATTCTCTTGTAGCAGCCTGGAAAGCGAGCTGGCATTCAGTATTAACATTGATTTTTGCAACGCCGAGAGAAATAGCCTTCTTTATCATATCAGCCGGAATACCTGTACCGCCATGGAGAACGAGAGGCATATCGCCTACTTTTTCCTTTACAGCAGCAAGAGTTTCAAAGCTCAGACCCTTCCAGTTTGCAGGATATTTGCCGTGGATATTTCCGATACCTGCAGCAAGCATTGTAACACCGAGGTCAGCAATAGCCTTGCATTCATCAGGGTCAGCACACTCACCAGCACCGATAACGCCGTCTTCTTCACCGCCGATTGAACCAACTTCAGCTTCAAGAGAGATTCCGAGGATATCGCAGGCATTTACAAGAGCGGTAGTCTTTTCAATATTTTCTTCAATCGGATAATGTGAACCGTCAAACATGATTGAAGAGAATCCTGCATTGATACAAGCCTTTGCACCTTCAAATGAACCGTGGTCGAGATGGAGAGCAACAGGAACTGTGATATTAAGTTCTTCGAGCATACCATTAACCATACCTACAACAGTCTTGTAGCCGCACATATATTTTCCTGCACCTTCTGATACACCAAGGATAACAGGTGAATTGAGTTCCTGTGCTGTAAGGAGAATAGATTTAGTCCATTCAAGGTTATTGATATTGAACTGACCTACTGCATATTTGCCTTCTCTTGCCTTGTTAAGCATTTCTTTTGCTGAAACCAACATTATTTTAGTCCTCCCAAAATATAAATTTTACAATAATATTATAACCTATATTGAGTAAAATTGCAATAATTTTGCCTAAAAAAACATAATAAGATTAAAAAAATAAATATCCGCACTACATTTTAGCAGCAATAACGCCGAGAATTATAAGAACTGCAACACCTAACAACACAAACCAGTTTTCAGTGATAAACTCTTCAAATGTACTGAATTCAAATATAAAAAGCTTCATTTTTCAGCCTCCATTGCTGAAATTACTTTATATAATACATTTTAAGAAATGAATTATATGAAATAATTTTTTGTAATTAAAAAGGAGTCTGAACGGATACTGAGTCTTAATTTCACCTCTGTTTCCGTTCAGATTTTGTTATGATGAAAAAAATTGATAAAATCTTACGGAGTTCCGGACGGATACAGAGTCTTTATTTCACCTCTGACCGTCCGGATTTTGTTATGATGAAAAAAATCGATAAAATCTTACGGAGTTCCGGACGGATACAGAGTCTTTATTTCACCCCTGACCGTCCGGATTTTGTTATGATGAAAAAAATTGATAAAATCTTACGGAGTTCCGGACGGATACAGAGTCTTTATTTCATCCCTGCCGTTCGGATTTTGTTATGATGAAAAATGATAAAATCCTTCTAAGTTCCGGACAGATACAGAGTCATTGCTGTGACTCTGTTCTGCTTTGCAGGAATGTATGATATTTTTTCTGATTTCTGACAGAATAGTAGGAAAAAGCCTTCTGACAGAAAAAAACAAGCAGAATTATTTATATGTATTTCTTTAAAATTCAAGTCAGATACGCTCCTTTCTTAATTTGTGGTATTTCATTTGGAAAAGTAATGATATTATTATTATTTCACAATAATAATAATATCATAATTATCCTCTTTTTTCAACTTAAAATTGAAATAAAATTAAATCTTTACTATTTGCCATTAAATCATTTACATATATTACATATTAAGTCAAAAATATGAATAAAAAGTCCGGTCAGTTAATAATTTATATCCTGACCGGATTTAATTTAACGCCAATTTGATGGATTGTTTATGTAGGGACGACCATTGGTCGCCCGCCTGAAATTCCGGTGAATCTAACGGGCGAACTTAAGGAAGCCCCTACAAAATATAATGAAAATCCCATATTTTCAATTATAAAATTTTGTTGTCGAATTAGCGTTAATTAAAATTTCTTTCTCCATACAGTAGGTGAAAACAGTATCAGCAGAGGAAAACATTCAAGTCTGCCAAGAAGCATATCTATTGAAAGCACTGCCTTTGAAAATCCTGAAAAGAAGCTGAAATTTTCAGTTGGACCTGTCCTGTTTAGTCCCGGGCCTATATTGTTTATACATGTGACTACTGATGAAAATGTCGTTGCAAAATCTGCATTGTCAAGCGATACAAGAAGCAGCGATATCATTATAAATCCAAGATATATTATAAGATATGCATGAACGCCGTGAACTGTTGCAGTATCAAGGGATTTATCCTCGCCCTTCAATATATATACAGACTTCGGACGCAGAGTCTGTCTTATTGATTTTATCGCACTGCGGAACATTATAACCACTCTCTGAACCTTGAATCCGCCGCCTGTTGAGCCTGCACAGCCGCCTATGAACATAAGCAGTATAAGCAGAGTCTGTGAAAATTCAGGCCACTGACAGTAATCAGCTGTTGCATAGCCTGTTGATGAAATTATGGTTGCAACCTGAAATGATGTATATCTGAAATCTGAAAGCAGTGAGTCATAAAGATGTCTTGTATTTATCATTATAAGAATTATTGAAACGGCAATTATTGAAAGATAAACTTTAAGCTCTGTATTTTTAAGCACATTTTTAAAACGTCTGACGGCTATGAAATAATACATATTGAAATTCACACCGAAAAGTATCATTCCGACTGTTATTACTCCGTCTATATAAGCAGAATCATAATATGCCACATTAGAATTTTTTATACCGAATCCGCCTGTTCCGGCAGTACCCATTGCATGACATATGCTGTCAAAGAGAGGCATTCCTCCGAAAAGCAAAAATATCACCATAAGAACAGTAAGGACAGTATATATTATATAGAGATACATTGCGGAATTTTTACCCTTTGGAACGATTTTTCCGACCTGAGGCCCTGCACATTCCGCACGCATAAGGTGCATTGAATCGTTGTCAGACGGCAGTATTGCAACTGCAAACACAAGAACTCCCATGCCTCCTATCCAGTGTGAAAAGCTTCTCCAGAAAAGCATTCCCTTTGAAAGATTTTCAACATCTGAAACTATTGTTGAACCGGTTGTTGTAAATCCGGATACACTTTCAAAAACTGCATCTATAAAGACCGGTATTTCACCGCTTATATAGAACGGCAAAGCTCCGGCTATCGGATATATTATCCAGAGGAGTGCGGCTATTACCTGACCTTCTCTTGCATACATCTTTTTGTTTTCAGGCTTTATTATGCACATAGGAGCTGATACAGCGGCAATTATTGCTGCAACAAGAGCAAATGCCACAGCTGAATCATGTTCTCCATAGTATATGCTTACCATGCATGGCAGGAGAAAAAGAACTGAACCTATAAACATTATCTTTGAAAGATAATGAAAAACAACTGATTTATTCATAAAATTTTTTCTCCTTTATTCAAGGATATCCTTGATATCAGAAAAATGATAATCCTTTGAAATGACTACTACTGAATCACCCAGAGCCATATAATCATTTCCGTTAGGGATTATTACTTCTCTTTTTCTGATTATGCCGCATATAAGTATATTTTTCTTTAGTTTAAGGTCTTTGAGAGGTATATTTATAAGATTTTCGATATTGCTTTTTATTTTGAATTCAATAGCTTCTGCCTTGTTTCCGACAATATGATAAAGAGCTTCTATATTGCTGTCAGCTGTGTTTTTAAGAGAACGCACATAGCTTACTATAGCACTTGAGGCAAGACTTTTCGGTGAAACTATGCAGTCAACTCCCATTTCCGATGCCATATCGCAGTAGCTTTCACGATTTATCTTTGTTATTATTTTTGCACCGGAATTATTTTTTGCAAACAGGGATATTATAATATTCTCCTCGTCTATGCCCGTCATAGGAATGAATGCATCTACCTCGTCAAGACCTTCTTCCATAAGGACTTCCTGTTCTGTGCCGTCAGAGCATATTATTGTTGCCTTTGGAAAAGTTTCAGCAAGCTCGCAGCATTTTTCATAATTATTTTCAATAATCTTTACACGTATTTTCATTTCAAGAAGCTGTTTTACAAGATAATTGCATATTTTTCCGCCGCCTACTATCATAACAGTTCTGATTTTTTTATTTGCCGCAGAACCGATTGTTCTGAAAAAATCTTTTATATTATTATGTGAAGCGGCAATATTTATCTTATCTCCTGACTGAAGAACAAAATTTCCGTCCGGAATGAATATCTGTGAATCTCTTTCAACAGCACATATCAGAAATTTTATTTTATTATGCTTATAGATTTCAGCAAGACTCATTCCTGAAATGACTGAATTTGCAGATATTTTATGTTCAACAAGTTCAATTCTTCCCTTTGAAAATACTTCAAGCTTGGCTGCCGGAGGAAATACAAGAAGTCTTATTATTTCATCAGAAACAATTCTTTCAGGATTCATAACCATTGAAAGACCCAAATCCTCTTTTATGAGGTCAATCTGTTTGAAATAAACGGGATTTCTGACTCGTGAAATAGTTCTTTGTGCACCAAGACGCTTTGCTATAAGACAGCATAGAATATTAAGCTCATCATGCGGAGTTGTTGCAATAAAAAGCCCTGCCCTGCCGACTTCAGCTTCATGCTGTATGTCAACATCAGCACCATCTCCCTCAATACACATTATATCCTGTCTGTCCCTTATTTTTGCAAGAGCAGCATCTTTGCAGTCAATAACTGTAACATCATGCCCTTCGCCGGAAAGGCTTGAAGAAATATTACTTCCGACCTTGCCGCTTCCGATAATAACTACTTTCATATCAAACTTCCATTCTGTTTTTATAGCATATGACTGTATACATAATATAAATACAGTCTGTTTATACTCTTATTATATCCATATATTCCGGTTTGTCAAGCATATGTGTTGCATTTGCAACTGTATTTTCAGCCATTATAATATATAATTATCCCATAAAGAAAATTTATATAAATTATCTGCATTAAAACGGTTATAATATTTCAAAAAGAAAGGATTTTTTTATTATGAAAATTACTGAACTGAAAAAAGGTATTTATGAAGTAGGTGCTGTTGACTGGAATGTGAGAAACTTCCACGGCTATTCAACAAACAGAGGTTCAAGCTATAACGCATATCTTATAATTGATGAAAAAATCACTCTTATAGATACAGTAAAAGCTCCCTTTGCCGATGAACTTATAAAGAGAATATCTGCAATAATCGACCCTGCAAAAATAGATTATCTTGTATCAAATCATGTTGAAATGGACCATTCAGGCGGTATTCCGGAAGTTATGAAATATGCTGTCAATGCTGAAATAATTACATCTGACCCGAGCGGACTCAAAGGTCTTTGTGCTCATTACGGAACTTCATACAGATACAGAACTGTAAAAGCCGGAGATGTTCTCAATATCGGAAAAAGAAATCTTGCATTTGTTGCAACTCCTATGCTCCACTGGCCTGACAGCATGGTGACATACTGTCCGGAAGAAAAAATACTCTTTTCAAATGATGCATTCGGTCAGCATCTTGCCTCAGGAAAGAAATTTGATGATGAAAATGACTGGGATATAATCCTTCATGAAGCAAGAAAATACTATGCAAATATACTGATGCTCTATTCAGCTCAGGCTAAAAAGGCAATAGCTGCTCTTGCAGGACTTGATATAGATATAATTGCTCCCGGTCATGGAATAATATTCAGAAAGAATATAAAGGAAATAATTGATGAATACAAATATTTTTCTGATAATAATTCCGTGGAAAATACTGCTGTTGTCGTATACGATTCAATGTGGCATTCAACAGAAAAAATTGCTCATGCAGTTGCTGAAGGATTTGCTGAAAAAGATATTAAAGCTGAAATATTCGACCTCAAGGCAAATCATATTTCAGATGTAATAACAAGCGTTCTTAAAGCCAAATATATTGCTGTAGGTTCTCCTACTCTCAACAACGGAATGATGCCTTCAGTAAGTGCATTTCTGACATATATGAAAGGTCTTGCTCCTAAAAACAAGAAAGCTTTTGCATTCGGTTCATACGGCTGGGCTGGTCAGGGTTGTGCACAGATAAATGAAATACTCAAAGGCTGCGGATTTGAAATTCTTACAGAACCTTTTAAAACAGCATATATTCCGACTGATGAATTTCTCAGTCAGGTAACTGAAAAAACTGCTGAAATAGCTGAATAAATCATAAACAATTCATTGAATCTGCGTTATTTTAACATCAATTCAATAATTGGTTATTTGTAGGGGCGACCATTGGTCGCCCGTTTTGGTTCATCAATGGTTTTATCTGTTAATCAATATTTTTTATACCGAAATTATGGTTTAATCATAATTCAGGCGGGCGACCAATGGTCGCCCCTACA
>ERZ808240.2299-NODE-2299-length-21304-cov-3.383642_pt1 | contig 21304 bp, 19 predicted proteins | sample MGYA00521084_ERZ808240 | MGnify/ENA primary metagenome ERZ808240 (study PRJEB31516, sample SAMN03275571) | gut metagenome | biome: mammalia-associated habitat; material: feces | host: Papio cynocephalus | place: Kenya | collected 2012-08-06 ...
CGGACGGATCAGTTCCATTCCCTCAAAATTGGTGCTGTGAAGTTTTGGCATCATTGTCTGAATCTGTGCTCCGTAAAGCATACCCATGAGGATCGTCTCGATCACGTCATCGTAATGATGTCCGAGTGCGATTTTATTGCAGCCCAGCTCCTGTGCAAAATGATATAAATGTCCACGTCTCATTCGTGCACACAGGTAACATGGTGATTTTTCAATATTGTATACAGATTCAAAAATATCCGATTCAAAAATTGTGATCGGAATATTGAGTTTTCTGGCGTTTTCCTCAATCACTTTTCGGTTTGCCGGACTATATCCCGGGTCCATAACCAAAAACTTCACTTCAAAATCAAATTTATTGTGAATTTTTAATTCCTGAAAAAGCTTTGCCATAAGCATGGAATCTTTTCCACCGGATATACAGACCGCAATGCGGTCGCCCGGTTTGACAAGTTCATACTGATTTATTGCTTTTGTGAATTTGCACCAGATGCTTTTACGGAACTTTTTACGGATAGAAAGTTCCACATCCTTGCAGATATCTACCTCTTCCTCCTGCTTCATCGCATCCAAAAGCCATGCAATATATCCGCCTTCCAGACTTACTGCATCAATTCCTTTTTCTTCCAGCCCTTCGGCAACTTCCACGCTGAAACGTCCACGGCTACAACAGATCACTAATTTTTTTGAAAAATCAATGTTCTCATTCCCTTCGATAGAGTCTGCCGGTGTTGCTACCGCTCCCGGAATCGCTCCGTGGGCAACCTCATTCTCGTCCCGGATATCAACGATCTGATAAGTGTTTTTATCAAGTGTTTTTAATTCTTCTATTGTAATGCTCATGTCATGACCTTTCTCTCTGATTTTCTTGGAATCCTTTTCCTACAATTATCAAGTTTTCTTTCGGTAAAATATTACCTTCTTTGCAGGGTTCCGTCAATGTTTTACGAATAAAAAAACTGCTGTACCGCCCGATTTTTCATCGTTCCGGTACAGCAGTCTGTGTTATGAAACTTATTCTGTTACTCCACCTTCTACAACAAGGCTGTCCTCGTAGTCACTGCCGTATGTGTCTACTAAAGTAGCTTCATAATCAGCATGGAAGAACTGTTCATCACCTAAAGTCTTGATTTCATCGTTGATCCAGTCAAGTAAGGTTGTATTTCCTTTCGTAACTGCCGGAGCAATTGTATCATTGCTTCCGAGAGAAGGAATACCTACTGTATATCCAGGATTCTGAAGTGCGTATGCAATAACCTCTGTGTTATCGTTTACCCATGCAACACCGCTTCCATTTTCCAGTGCATTCTTTGCCGTTGCATAGGAATCATATTTCTGTAAAGGAATATCCGGATAGTTGTCGATCATAAAAGTCTCTGCTGTTGTTCCTGAGATAACGATCATCTGGTCATCAGAATTCCAGTCATCCAGACTCTCGATCACATTGCTGTCAGGAGATACCACGCCAAGAGCCACATTCATATAAGGAAGCGCAAAATCAACTTCCTCTGCACGCTCATCAGTTACCGTAAAGTTTGCAAGAATGATATCAACTTTTCCTGTCTGTAAATATTCAATTCTGTTTGCCGCCTCTGTGGATACAAAATTCACATCCACACCAAGATCTTCACCTAGTCTGTTTGCGAAATAAATATCGTATCCCTGATAATCACCATTTTCATCTACATATCCAAATGGATTTTTGTCGGAGAAAACACCGATATTGATCGTGCCGCTCTCTTTGATCTCATCCAAAGTACGGTAAACTTCGCCGCTTCCATTCGATGAACTTCCCGCATCTGCCGCACTTGCATTATCTGCTGTTGCATCACTTGCGCTGCCTCCGCATGCAGTCAGACCTGCTGTAAGGGAAAGTGTTAATACTGCTGCCAAAATCTTGTTCCATTTCTTCATAATAATCCTCCTTGTTTTTCGAAGAAAAATGCGACTGCCCTTGCAGGAGCAGAGGATTTGTTCTCCTTTTCTCATTATTTCACATGAGTCTTTGCCTCATGAAATTCAAACGTGTTCAAAAACTGTTTTGCGCGGTCGGTCTTTGGATGCTCGAAGAACTCTTCCGGAGTCCCCTCCTCCACGATCTTTCCGCCATTTAAAAATATCACACGGTCTGCCACTGCTTTTGCAAACTGCATCTCATGTGTGACGATCATCATTGTACGTCCCTGGGAAGCAAGGTCTAACATCACATCCAAAACCTCTCTTACCATCTCCGGGTCCAGCGCCGCGGTCACTTCATCGAAAAGTAAAATTTCCGGATGCATACAAAGTGCTCTCACGATTGCGACACGCTGTTTCTGTCCACCGGAAAGCTGTCTCGGATAGCTTTTCGCTTTCTCAGCAAGGCCAACCCGTTCCAAAAGTGCCATTGCTTCCTTTTCGACTTCCTCTTTTTTACGCTTCTGCACTTTCATTGGTGCCAGTAAAATATTGTCAAGCACCGTCAAATGTGGAAATAATTCATAGCTCTGGAATACCATTCCAATCTTCTGGCGAAGCTCTGCGATATTTTTATTTTTCGGATCAATTTTTTCTCCGTCTAATTTGATCTCACCGCCCTGAATTGGTTCCAGAGCGTTGATACATCGAAGCATCGTACTTTTTCCACAGCCGCTCGGACCGACAAGGACGATGACCTCTCCCTGATGTACTTCCAGATTGATATCATCCAGAATCAGGTTATCATCATAACTTTTTTTCAAATGTTCAATGGATAACAATGTCTGTTCCAAGAAAGATCACCTCCATTTCCTTTCCAGATATTTTGCAAGCATACTGATTGGCCAGCATGCGATAAAATACAATAAAAATACGGTCAGATAAATTCCAAACGCTGCATTCGGGCTGGACATCCGGTTTGCCTCGATAATCTGCTGTGCCACCTTCAATACCTCGACAACACCGATCATTAAGATCAGACTGGTCGTCTTGATCATTCGCGTGATCAGGTTGATGGACAGCGGGATCAGTCTCCTGATCGCCTGCGGAATAATAATGTAGAGATAAGTCTGCATTTTTGTAAGTCCCAGCGCCGCACTGCTCTCATACTGATGTTTTGGGATGGAGATCAGTGCCCCTCGCACAAGGTCGCTCATCTCTGCGGTTCCCCACAGGACAAACACGATGATGGACGCTGTCTCTCCCGATAAATTCCAGCCAAAAGTTCTCGTCGTACTAAAGTAAAACAGGAAAAGTAATACCAATTGCGGCATGATGCGGATAAATTCCAGATACACTCTGAAAATTGCCTTGAGCACTACATTTTTTCTTGTCATCAGCACGCCAAACAGTAAACCTAACGGAATACTTATGACAACTGCAATCAGACTGATACGGAGTGCTACCCAGAGTCCCTGGAGCAGCCGCAGCATATTGCTTCCTTTTAATAAAACCTCAAGCCCCAAATCCGGCATAACGCAGCCTCCTTTCCAGCAGACTGCCCAAAATGGAAATCGGCAATAATATGATCAGATAGAAAATCACAAGCAGGAATAAACTCTCTGTTGTCTTGTAATATAGACCGATCAGGTCTTTTGCAGTAAACATCAGATCCATCAGACTGATTGCACTGAACACACTCGTTTCCTTCAAAAGGAAAATCACATTTGCCACAAATGCCGGAACACTGATGGACATTGCCTGTGGTAAAATGATGTACCGCATGGTCTGGTAACGGTTCATGCCAAGACTGTAGGCACTCTCCGTCTGAATTGGTTCGATTGCCTCCAATCCGCTTCGAAAAGCCTCTGCCATGTAACTTCCACCTAAAAATGCAAGTCCGGCAACACCACACGCCTCCGCATTTGTCTGGATTCCGATCTTCGGAAGTCCATAGTAAATAAAGAATAACTGTACCAACAATGGGGTATTTCTGCTGAGTTCTATGTACACCGCCACGATCTGACGAAGTACCGGCACTTTATAATACTGGATCGTCGAACAGACAAATCCAACGATAATTGCAAAAACAATTCCGAGGAGTCCAATGCGAAGCGTCAACCAGGCTGCCTTCTCGTACATTGGTAAATATTTTAGAATAAACTCCCAGTTCAAGATGTTCCCCTCCTCTTTCAAAATTTATAGTGCTTATCATAATTCTTTTATCCTACTATGTCAATAGGAATTAGGGTATTAATTGTATTAAATAAAAAACAATTCCGGGATTACATTGTAGATTTGGGAATATGTGGATTTGGTCTTCTATGATATTATATGAAAAAAAAGAATTTGATTGCCTGAAAAAGAAAAGATGGGCAGCAATATCGGATGGGGTATTGCTGCCCGGTGCTTATTTCATCTCACGAATCACACACCCATGCTCTTTTGATTTTTCATCATAGTTAATTCCAACCAGCAAGACAGTTCCCTGATAACCTTTGAGCACACTTGTATACTTTTTATCCAATATCTGGTCGAGTGCTTTCTGTTCGGACTGGTTCCATTTTAGTTCAACAATGAGTGCTGGTTTCTGACTTCCTGCCATTTTTTATTGCGCGGATAAACTCTTCCCTGATTTCCACATTCGGTATGGAAACACATCGTGTATCCTCATCATAAGCAAGGTATCCGAGATGTATCAGTAAGGTAAGCACATCGTCCCTGCTTTTCATAGAAGTCATATCATTCTGAAAAGATCCCGTATCCACTTCACATTTTTCGCCGCCAAGCATATCAATCACAGTATCTTTCAATCCATCAAAATTCATATCAATATAATCACGAAGTGCTTCATATGTTTCCGTCTTAGTCCAATAACTGCTATATTTATCTCTCAAAATTGATTCCATCACCGATTTTGGATTATAAACGTGAACACCTCCAACGGTATAACCATCATACCATTCCTGCATAATGGTATAATCCTTGTCAAATTTTTGACATAAACTTTTTACTTCCTCCGTCGTAAAACCGATATATTCCTGCAATGGTCTAGGCTCAACCATGGAATACTCATAAAAATCACTGACCGCAGATTCATGTCCATATTTTTTTATTGGAAGAATACCCGTCATGTAAACGCCTGCAAAAAGCTGGTCTGTCAGGCTGCTCTTAAAAAGGGAACGAAGCAATAAGATGTAATTATCCAGAATGTCATCTGCCCCTTTACACTCGCGGAACATGGCATCCCACTCATCAATAATCAATATTAATTTGCGTCCTGTCATCTGGTTCATTTTACACAGGGCATCTACCAGTCTGTGCTCCGTTGCTATTTCCGGATAAGAATGTGCAAGATCATCTATAATCTCCTGCTCTATCTGAGCCACCAACATATCGCTCTGCTTTAAAGTTGACAAAAACAGCGTGATATCGAGATAAATCACATCATATTGATTCAGATTCTGTTCAAATGACACTGCTTCTGCAATCTTCAAATCTGCAAAAAGGTCTCTGGAATCACATCCCCGGCTATAATAAGCACACAGCATTTTGGTAGCAAAAGACTTTCCAAACCGCCTCGGTCTGCTGACACAGATTAATTTTTGCGGTGTATTCAGACAACGATTCATAAAATCAATCAAACCAGATTTATCAACGTATTCACTATTTCTGATAGAACGAAAACCAGCATTTCCAATATTTAAATATTTTCCAATAAATTTTTGGTTCTTCTGAACAGAAGTCATGTTCTCCATATCACTTTCCTTTCTAAAATCTAGTCCACCGTGGACTACTTTTTCATCTTCAACTCTGGAAACGGAATGATATCCGGCTGATTTTCCCTATGCTCCCCGATAAATTTTTCCATCCAGACCATGTCATACCAGCGATGGAACTTATAACCGCACTGATGGAAAGTTCCAACCATCGTATAACCCAGTTTTTCATGAAACAGCACGCTGTCCTTCGTCAGATATTCATCTTCCACCTGTGGATAAGCAATGCAGGCATTGACATTTAAAATGCCCTGCTGCTTCAAAATATTTTCCAGCTCTTCATAAAGCTTTCTACCGATTCCACCACGTTTCTGCTCCATATCCACATAAATGGATGTCTCCACTGCCCAGTCATATGCTGCCCTCTCTTTAAACGGACTGACATAGGCATAGCCTGCAATTTTTCCATCCTTTTCCGCTACCAGATATGGAAAACGCTCCAATGTATGTCTGATTCTGCCGCGGAATTCCTCTATGGACGGCACATCATATTCAAACGTAATCGCTGTCTGTTCAATATATTTTGCATAGATTGCAAGAATCTCCTCTGCATCTGCCTCTGTTGCAATTCGAATTGTTGTCATAGTTTCCCTGCCTCTTTTCCATTCAGTATTCCATCCGCAAAACTACATCTTTGACGCTTTTCTTTTGCTCACGTAATTACATTTCAAACGCCTGTTTAATGCTGTCGTAATGTAGGAAAATTCCCTGCTCTGCGAACTCTTTGATCTGGTCTAACGTTGCAAACATGTAGCCATCTGTTTCCTCTGTCTGAAGATGCAGGTCTTTGTCGTCAATATCCATGACAAAACGGTAAACATCCACAAAGTAATTGTCACCCTCACCCGGATTCTCTCTCTTATACGTAAATAAATAGCCGCCCTCGGCATTTCCTGCGTCCAGTCCGGTCTCCTCTTTCACTTCCCGAAGAACTGCCTCGTAAGACTCTTCACCAGCCTGTGCTGCGCCGCCGGATACTTCCCACCAGCCCGGTGCCCATGCCTTTGTCATGACGCGCTTTGTAATAAGAAACGTTCCGTCCGGTCTTGCCACCACACCAAGCACCGTCAAATGATATTCACCATCTTTTAAGCACCAGTCATTGCGCTTCATAATGCGTCCTGTCGGCTTTTTATCTGCATCATAAATATCCCATAATTCCATCGTTTTTTCTCCTGTTTATATACGCTATTTATCCCATCTTATCATTTCACTATAGGCAATGCAAATCTCATTTTTATCATTTTGATTGATATTATTTAATCTTCTGCGTCAATTTTTGCTTACTTTTTATCATTTACTAATTTGTTTATAATTGCTATAATACACGTTAGCCGTGATTTTAGCCAAAATCAGCGGTTAAAATTTATTACTTTTTACCATAAAAATTCGAGGTTTTACAGATGAGTGAAACAAAAAAAATGACCAACGAGCGTCCTGTATACGCTTTTAACCGAAAAATTTTCTGTGAGGGAATGCGCGACGGTATCCCGATTGCTTTAGGCTATCTGGCGGTATCGTTTTCGCTTGGAATTGCCGCAAGAAATGCCGGCTTAACCGCCTTTCAGGGATTTCTTGCAAGTTTACTGAACAATGCTTCCGCAGGTGAATACGCCGCATTTACACTGATCGCTGCAAATGCGACCTATCTGGAAGTGGCGATCATCACACTGATCTCCAATGCGCGCTATCTGCTGATGAGCTGTGCGCTCACCCAACGTTTTGCACCCGGAACACCTTTTTTTCACCGGCTGATCATCGCCTATGATGTGACGGATGAGTTGTTTGGGATCACCATTGCGCGCCCCGGCTATCTGAATCCTTTCTATACTTATGGAGCGATCGTGCTGGCTGCGCCCGCCTGGTCGGTCGGCACCGCACTCGGAATTATGGCTGGTAATGTATTGCCGCTTCGGGTGGTAAGCGCCTTGAGTGTCGCACTTTACGGAATGTTCCTTGCAATCATTATACCGCCTGCAAGAAAAGATAAAGTGGTCGCCGCTCTTGTCGCTATCAGTTTTGCGTTGAGCTTTGCCGGTTCTTATCTCCCGGTGGTTTCTTCCATGTCAAGCGGCACAAGAACGATCATTTTAACAGTTGTGATTTCTTCCGCTGCTGCAATTTTATTTCCAAGAAAAACGGAAGCATAATAAATATGCTTCCGTAAGTGAGGTTTTCTATGACACATAATAATTTTATTTATATCGCTGTGATGGCTCTTGTATCTTATGCTATCCGCGTTTTACCTTTGACACTGATCCGCAAACCGATCAAAAATCAGTTTATCCAGTCCTTTTTATATTACGTTCCATATGTGACGCTGGCTGTCATGACATTTCCTGCGATTGTCGAGGCAACACAGAGTCCTGTAGCCGGTGCAGTTGCACTCGTCGTTGGTATCCTTGCAGCATGGTTTGGTGCAAGTCTGTTTCAGGTGTCCGTGGCATGCTGTGCGGTTGTGTTTGTGATTGAGTTGTTTTTATAAAGTTTTTTTGCATGGATGATCGTATAGAGTCCATTTGCGATCATAAGCCCTGTGAAGCACATCATCCCAGAAGTACACAGTATGCCTGCTCCCGGCACTTCATTTTGTGCAAAGATCAGTGCCGCACTCAACTGACCAGCTAACACGATAATTCCACATGCAATTGTAACAAATCCACGCTGATAGATTTCTTTTCCTATCTTTTCTTTTTCATATTTTGAAATTTCGGAAATACTCTGCACGATCTCTTCTTTCGAACGGTCTTCTATTCCAAGTAATTCCACTAATGAAAGATCAAGCGTTTTCGCAATTTCATCGAATAATGAAATATCTTTTTCTGGCTTGGGCAATTCTATAGCCAACTTCTTCTGCTTTCATAGGCGTTTCCTCCTTGTCCTTATTTAAACATGACAAGGGAAAAATGTCACTCTACTTAAGGTAGAATCTGCTCCGTCTCTTCCGGTACTTCAATTTCTTCGGTACCATCAACAGTTTCTTCGGCTGATTCCATACCCATGTCTCCAGCTTCCTCTACTGTAATTGTTTCTGTGGAAACAACATTTTCATCTGTATCATAAACATTGACGGTAAGATCCGTAAATTTCTCTGATTCATTATACAGTGTTAATGTATCTGCAAATAACGTAACTTTTACGGTTGTTCCATCCTGTGTATACCCATACGGTATAATAATCGGCACCGTCTTCTCCCTCAAAAGAGAAGTCTCCAGTTGCTTCATCAAAAGTAAATCCTGCTGTATTTGATACTGCTGTTGTCTCTGCTCCTGTCGTTTCATTTTCTGTACCGGTTCCACCTAATGTTGGCATAGCAAAAGATAAGACTATAAGAACACCCGATAACACTGCCATCGCATACTGGGAAGCCTGACATCTTCCAATCCTCCTCTTATTTTTTATGGGGAAGCGGTCGTTTTAAATCCTGGGAGTGTGACAATCGAATATGCATATTCCATTGTCTTAAAAAACGAAAATCCATGCTTCCCGTTGAACATAGGGTAGCATGGATTTTTTGTGTTTCTCATTTTGCGGCACGATTGGTATTTTTTGTGGCACGATTGGAAAAGCCAAAATATAATTTTCCTATAAAATCTATATTTTTTGAAATTTTGTTATCTCTTTCCAATTAGCTGGAAAACCCATATATGCCAAAAGAACCTTTAATTCTAAATTTGTGTCTTTATTTTCATAACAATGAAACAAATGAAGTATTTGTCTTTTGAATTTCAGAAAATCTGTCGATGGAAGTAAATAGCGAAATGCAATAACTACGCTGAATAAATCATTTTTTCCATAGATATATTTCGAACCATTTTTAGATATCCCTAATTTCTCATGCAATAGCGTATCTGGAATATCAATATATGTACGATAAGAAAATAATCTTTCATTGTGTGCACAAACATTTCGATAAAGCGTTAATATTTTCAAATACTTTATCATCTCATTTTTCTTAACATTTCCAAAATCCTGACAGATTGCACCTTGCATATTTTGCGGCAAAAATTCAAACATTTTTGATATCTGACCAAAAGTAAGTGCATTCACAATTACCCAAAGCGGGACATTATGATATTTATTACGTTGATAAACAAGATATTCATGATCTCTGTTTTGTTTCGCCATCACATCAAGCATTCTAAGCAATTTACCAATTTCTTTTTTATTTTTAGAGAGATTATTGTAATTGTTGACGTTAAGATATTCCTCCTGACTTTCTCCGTGTTTTTTACAAAAATGATAGGAAATGGAAGATCGCATTCTTCTTTCTACACAACATAAATATTTAAAAAAGATTCCACGAAGTTCTTCGTCAAATTCGTAAAGATCAACAATATCCTCAAAACAGGCTGCATTCATATATTTGCGGGTATGAATGTCAATAAACGGCTGTTTATATCCACCAATCAATGCATAATAACTGATATTCTGCAAAGATTTCACTGCAAAATCATTATCGGTAATAATCAGATTTTTTTCATTTTTCAGTTTTTCAACTTGCATGGTATACGTAATAAATGGTTTACTCATAGGTACCTCACAGCCCGGCTTTTTCAGATAAAAAAAGAGAGGGGCCTCGGCACCCTCCCCCGATCACAGGCTTCACAAGTTTCTGTAATCTGATCACTAAAGATAATATAACTAATATGACAATGAAAGTCAATCAGAAATTATCCTTACCCTATAGTATATTCAAAATTTTTTTCATTATTCCTTTATTCAAAATTAGAACACCATATTCTGCACAATAACAGAATCATACACTTCTTCAAAGATATCTGCCATATCATCATAGGTGACATACAGGCTGCTTCCATTGTACTCGATTGCCCGGAACATGATAAAGTATCCGTCCAGAACCGTCATTCTTGTATACACAGTGTAAGCAGTGCCATCATTTGCGGTTCCGGTGTAGGTTAAGACGCGATACTCTGCCTGTCCATGTGTTTCATTATCTTTTCGTTCAATATCTGAATTCTGCAGTGCGATAGACACGGTCATGGTATCTAAGTATTTTGCTTCGTTCATATCATCTGCTGCAAGCTCTGCGGAGACATCTGCCACATAAATATCAAATAACATTTCACTGACTGTTGCAGAAGAATAATCGACATCCGGGCGGTAGGCTGTGAATCTGGAATAGTATAAAATATCACTTTCCGAATCCTCCGATTTCATATCCTTTTCGTTGTACAATCCTTCTGGAATTTTTACCGCTACTTTTTTCTTATCGGTGTCCACGATCATATGCATTCCCGTTCCGGTTTTTGCGGTTTCGTCTCCGTCTGATGCAAAAGAAGAGCTGTCTGTCTGGTTATCTGAATCTGCTCCGGCAGTTTCCGTTCCACTCTGTACGGCTGACTGAGTGTCAGTGTTCTTACCACAGCCGGTGAATGTTGTCAGTGTCAGGCATAACGCTGTGGTTATCATCAAAAATTTTTTTCTCATGTTTTAATTCCTCTTTTTCAAAAAAATAGTGTATGACCAATTTTACAATCATACACTATCATAATATTTTACGCCATATTTTATTTTTTCATAATCGGTCGCTATTTCGTCACAATCTGCAAGATCAGCAGTCCCAAAAATGCTTCCGCAACTCTGCAATTCTGCACCGGATATTTTTCTTTGCAACATCACTTTTCAATGCATTGTCATAACCATGAATCGTGCCTTTTGTCTCATGGATCTTCACATTTGCACCCGCCGCACGCAGTCTTTTTCCATAGGCAACGCCCTCATCATGCAGACAGTCGATCTCTGCAACTTCTATGTACGTGTCCGGTATCTGGATTGGAAGTTCCGCCTGCATTGGGGACGCCTGGCTTTTTTCCACATCGGATACGTTTTTCAGATACATTTTCCACATGCTGTTGTTGTTTTTCGCATTCCAGAGTGGAGTATCCACATATTTTTCCATGGATGCTGTCTGCATCCTGGCATCTGTCACCGGATAAATCAGCATCTGAAAACACGGGGTTGGCAGTTCCTTTTCCTCAATTTGTCTGCAAAGTCCTGCTGCCAATGCTCCTCCCGCACTGTCTCCGGCAACCGCAATGCGCGTGGTGTCGATTCCAAGAATCCCTGCATGTTTACACACCCATTCATACACCGCAAGCACATCCTCAGCCGCAGCCGGATACGGATATTCCGGGAGCAGATGATAATCCGGGAATACTACTTTGCAGTCCGCCAGTTTTGAATAGATACATGCCAGCTTCTTATGGTACGGTGCTGCTTTATACCCGAAGCCGCCTCCGTGGATATAGAAAAGACATGGCTTTACTTTCGTGTCCTCTGCGGATTCATACACTTCTACCGGGAGTTCCAGATTGTTATAGCCTTGTATTTTATATCTGGATACGAATAATTCTCTCGGAACCGGAGTTGCTTTTAACATTAACTTCTGCGGTTTTTCTGCCATACGGAGGATTTTTTCCGTAAAAGGTATTTTTCTTGCGATATGCCGAAGTTGTGGATCAATTTTATCTCTGTACTTTCTCATATGTTATTTCTCCTGTGTACAACTTTCTTTTCTCCTCAGAACCACAAAATAAATACTGCACAAAATAATTCCAAACACGGTCGCTGTCGGTGCCGCCAGACCGATCTTCGTGAGGGAGGCATCCGGCTGGATACTCATAAAATACGACATCGGGATTCGAACCAGAAACGTCTGCGCCAGTCCCTGTGCCATGACAAAGAGCGTTTTTCCTTTTCCATTGAAATATCCCATATAACTGAACAGGAAGCTGGTAAGAACCGCCTCCGGTGCAAAACCTCTTAAATATTCTGCTGCCCTTGCTATGACCGGTTCATCACTCGTAAAGATTGCTGCCGGAAGACTTCCCCTGAAAAATACAAACAGAGCAACTGCCGTTCCCACTGCTGCGCCCACGCACATGCCACATACCATCGCCTGTCTGGCACGTTTTTCCTTGCCCGCTCCAATGTTCTGACCAACAACTGATGACATGGACTGCATCAGGGAAGATGGTACCAGCATCACAAAGGATACGATTTTCTGTGCCACTCCGTACCCCGAAGATGCTTCCAGTCCAAGCCGGTTGATCAGCGCACATAAAATCAGAAACGAAATATTGGTCAGCATCTCCTGCAGCGCGATAGGTGCACCGAGTGTCAGAAATTTTTTTACCTCGGAAGAAAAACGAATGTCCTCTCTTTTTACCTGAAAGATACCACCCTGTTTTCGGATGATAACGAGCGACAACACGACACTGACCGCCTGTGCCAGAATGGTTGCGATCGCGGCACCTGCCACATTCATTTTAAAACCTGCCACCAGCACCAGATAACGCCTCCGATCACTTTTCCGATGCGTTCCTGCTTTTTCTCCCCTATGTAACGGCTGATCAGCACCGTGATTCCCATCGACAGTCCGGTCACGGTGAACACCACCAGATTGATCAGATTACTTCCCGTCGATACGGCGGAAATTCCAGCGGTAGTTCCAAACCAGCCCACGATCATCAGATCGACTGCTCCATACATTGCCTGCAAAACCAGCGCGCCAAATATCGGTACCATAAAAAGGACCAGTTTCTTTAAAATATTTCCCTGTGTAAAATCGTGTTTTGTTTCCATTGTATATTTTTTTCCTCTTTTCAAAATAATTTCGATAATTTATTCTTATCATAATGATAAAGAATCCACCTATATATTCTAAAAACTGCCGGCAAATCAGTATCATTATATAATTTATGACAAAATATATCCACTTTTTTACATCAAAAAATCCCCGTCGAACTGTTTCTGATATGCTCATAATCCAGTCCGTCAGGGATTGATTCATCTCTCTAACGAAATTTGTGCTTATTTACTTTACATCCATTATAATAAAATTTTTATTTCCTGATCTGATTCAGCCTGTCATTTATCGCAAGCAGCTGTTCTTTGCTCACTTTGCTTGTTTTCTCTTCTTCTCCGGCCTGGCTTGTCATCTGACTGGTGAGTCCCATCATATTGATCATTCGGAGTACCGTGAATCCACTCAGCATCTTCATCATGCCACTGTTCATTCCACTGCCTTGTCCCTTTGCCTGTCCAAGGCTCTGAAACAATTCCTGCATGACTTTATTTCCATCTTCATTCGACATAATATCGCCTACGGTATCATTTAACGAAAAGAAACCATCCGGTGCCGTGATATCAAACCAATTTAAAACAGCACCTTTTTCTTTCAGGCGGTATGCTTCATTAAACTTCTCGACTTTTTTGATAAAGCTTTCATCCCGGCATTCCCCTGCCACTGCTAAAAGCTTTGTCTCTCCCTGATTCGGAATATCAAAATAGAAGAAATGGTCAGAAGATTCTTTTTTGCCAAGACTCTCTCCATTTGCGAAAAGTTCCACTGTCTTCTGGTTCGAATATACGGTAACTTTTGTCACATCCTCTACACGGTCAACGTAGCGTTTTCCACAAATATGAACAAATGGTTCGTCAGACAGCCATGCTTTATATGCATAAAATGCATCTTTCTTATATTTGCGGTCAAATGTCACCAAGCCCTTATGGTTCATGCCATTTTCGCCGCCTTCGTTTCGGGCATCTGCTGCAAAATCAAACATATTCCATACATGTGTTGCCCAAATATATGGTCTTGTATACAACTGTTTGATCAATTCTTCATGATAATGTGCCTGGTATTCCTCCGTATAATCTCCCTGCTTCGGATCTGAGGTGTGCCAATTCAGTGCTTCGCATCCGTATTCACTCATACCGATTGGAATCTTTGGAAACTCTTTGTGAAAATCATCCATCCACGGTCCATTCATCGAGGTGTCTCCGCCATACCATCCAAAATAATGATTATACGAAACTACATCCGGGATCTGAATATACGGATTATGCATGTCACACATCGAAACTACTGCCATAGTTGTCAGTCTTGTAGGATCCATCTCATGTGCAAGATCATTTAATATGTGATGGTTTTCCATAAGATCTTCGTCTGCTTCACCTGACATCGTAATCTCATTGGACAATCCCCATACGACAATACTTGGATGATTGTAATTCTGAACGATCAGCTCCTTCATCTGGCTGATTGTATTTTCACGTCCATTTTTCATGTGCTGGGAAATGTATGGGATTTCTGCCCATAATACAAGTCCCTTTTCATCACACAAATCATAGAAATATTGTGCATGCTGGTAATGCGCCAGACGGATCGTTGTAGCCCCCATTTCGCAGATTAAATCAATATCTTCTCTGTGATGTTCCGGAAGAAGCGCATTTCCAATTCCAGCCCGGTCCTGATGTCTGGACACACCACGCAGTGGATAGCTTTTCCCATTTAGGAAAAATCCCTTATCAGGATCGATTGTAAATGTGCGGCAGCCAAATCGCGTACTGACACTGTCTATGCATGCGCCATTTTCCATTAAGTATACCGTTGCTGTATACAAATATGGATCTTTACGTCCATTCCAGAGATGTACATCTGTTATTTCCAGATTGACTTTTGTGTCCGAAACCTCTGTTTTGGTTTCTGCCACAGGGACACCTTCTGCATCCGTAATCTGATATACCAGCTGCTCACCTGCTTTTTCCCCGCTTAAAAATACTTCCACAGCAATTTTTGCATTTTTGTCTGCTACCTCTGGCGTCACTTTCAATCCGTTTCCGCCATAATAGTCCAGATCAAAATGAGATTTATTTACAGCAATGATATTTACATCCCTGTACATTCCACCGTAAAAAGTAAAATCCGCTTTCTGGGGATATACCTTGTCATTTACACTATTGTCAACAGCAGCCACGATCAGATTCTTTCCATCTGTAAGTGCATCTGTCATATTCACCCGCCAGGTTGAGTATCCGCCATCGTGATGTGCAAGATGCTTTCCGTTCACATAAACATCAGCAGATGCATTCACTCCCAGAAATTCCAGATAATACTGATCTCCCTCCGGGAGCTCCTCTTTCTGCACTTCTTTCGCATAAAAACAGGTTCCACGGTAGTAATCATTTCCACCGTCCTGTCCGTCAATCGCATTCCACGTATGAGGCAGATTCACCCAATACCAATTTTGTGGCATAGTAACCGGAGGCTTTATGGCTTCTTTGCTAAATGCCCATTTTTCGTTTAAATTAAAAATTTCTCTCATTCTTTCCTCTTTCTCAGACTCATTCATTCTTTTCTTCGTAGTTCATTTTCTTTAGAAATGTCATTGGAGACATATGATAATACTTTTTAAAAGCACGGTAAAAGTTACTGTACTGTCCAAAACCGCATAATGAAAAAATATCTGTTGGTTTTTCCCCACTGATCAATAACTGTCTTGCCATGATCATCCGCTTTTCCAGAACATACTGATAAATACTTTTTCCTGTTGCATTTTCAAAACTTCTGGACAAATAAAACTTACTGATATAAAAACGGTTACACAAAAAGTCCAGTGTCAGATTCTCTGTATAATGTAAATTGATATACCGGATCACCTGCTGGATATTGTCATTTCCCTCCATTGTATTCAGCTTTAAATGTCTCTCCAACAAAATAAGCAGATGTTCTACCAGGGAGTCACACATAATATCGTGCCCAAATTCTTTCTCATGCATTTCATAGCGCAATTCCAAAAGCATATTTATAATCTTTTTTCGCATTGCCGGATCTTCCCGGAGCAGATATCCTTTCTTCTCAGCCAAAACAAAACATTGGTTCAGATTGGTTTTCCTGCTTGAAATGCGGTTCAGATACCATGGATTCAGCCAAAGGATCACTCTGTCTGCCTCCCCCTCCGAAATCATTTCCTGATGTTCTGTCATTGGTGGAAGCAGTACAATATCTTCTTTCTCTAATTCAATTTTTTTGCCATTTATTGTAAATGTTATGTTTCCGTCTAATGCACAGTAAATTTCAAAAAAATCATGCAGTTCCACTCCGGCATTTTGTATCGCTGTGGTACAAAAACGATGCACTTCCATACTGGAACTGGTCATGGATAGATACCCTAAGTATTCATCATATAGTTCATTATTCTTCATCTCTGTATATTATTATAACGCCTTCTTTTCTGCTTAACGTAATCTCAATGACACCTTTTTCGCGTTCTATAAATTCTGCCTTTTTACCATTTATTTCAACATCATAGTGATACAGCGAATTCATGACGATCAGAAGCACTCCTGTATGTGTTCCTGTGTTACTGTATACAATTTCTGCATGATCCGCATCCTCAGAAATTTCTTTCTTTTCAATCCAGGTATCATATCCGGTTGTTAAAGTTCCTCTCTTGTAGTACGCATTATACCATATAGAAATTGGAGTAGAAAGTCCGCTAAACTGGTGAAACCAGCCGCCACGTTCCGTTTCAATCTGAATCATTTCGAATGTATTATAACTGAATTCAATCTCCTGCTTCCAGGAATTCAGTCCTCTGTGTGCAATATCAAATGCGAATTGTCCCTCTCCTATGTCAAGCATTGCTTTCCATAAGAAATACTGATACGGGCACCAGACACTTCCGTTCCAATAGCCGTTGTCGTAATAATAGCTGGCAGACATATCAACCGTTGAAATTCCAACCGGGGGCCACAGTTCCTCTGGAGATTTCAGATGTTTTAACAACTGTTTCTCCTGTTCTTTTGAACAAATGTCTGCAATCAATGGCGTAACACCATCTACTCCCTTATTATAATTTTCTCCTGCTTCTGTCCGCAAAATATGGATTCCATCCTGCTCCTGCACGGCATAGCCAAAATATCCGCTTTCTTCGTCCCATGCATATGCCAGCAATGCATTCTTTACACGTTCCATATCCTGCTCAAATTCTGGCAGATTCTCCTCATATCCAAATGCTTTTGAAATCTGTCTCATAAATTTTGCAATACGGATAAAATGTACATTACTGCAGACCGGCGAAACTACCTGTTCCATATTCTTTCGATGCAACTCCACCTGCGGTGGATAATCGTCCATTCCACTTGCATTATAAAAATAGTCATATACTGTCAGCAGACCATTTCCAAGTCTTGACATTGTGGACCCTTCCGTCCTGCCAGCCATATAACGATAATAACGTAAGAACATAGGATAGTATTTCTTCAAATTTTCCCGCTCTTTTGTGTCCGCGCGATTTAATATCTCATAATACAAATAAAACTGTGTTGGGACAAGTGAACCATGTGCCACAAATGCAAAATCTGTATTATCCGGTTCTGATAAATAAGTGTCCATTACATATTCTGCAAGTTTTGGGGAATAATCTAACATTCCAAGTCCAATAAATCCGGAATCCCACGTATATAGGCTGTCCCATCTCTTTCCCGGTGTATAATGCGCAATGTATTCACCATGTCGCCTGATCGGATATACAATATTACTATATAATGCAGATTTCATCATCCGACCGGTAAATTCAAACGGATTCCCCTCTTCATTCACACAATTCTCTTTTTTTATACTGCTTCTGTATTGTTTCCAGAAAATTTCCAATTCAGCTTTTGAATAATTACGTTCTTTTGCACTGATGTATGCATATTCCGTTCTGACACTTTTTCCCGGAACAAATATCGCTTCGGCAACATTAATATGATAAAAGCCTTCATCCGAATGTTTATCCTGGAATGCACCTGAAAAACTTCTCGTCAGATTATCATAAGTGGCATCTGAATTTGCAAGACGTGATACTAATGCATCCTCAATACAGCCCGAATATAATTTTCTGCTTCTGACACGCTTGCTTAAAATGCCAAGATATATCGGATTTTCCCTATAGTTGTACTGATATTTTATATGATCGTTCTCATATTCCACTTTTGGGATTACATTACGAGCCTCTTCTGTTATTCCGACTTCCTTTTTGTCTGATTTTTCACAAATACATAAAAAATCAAGCATAATACCATTATTCTGCGCGTTGAAAGCTTCCATTTCGAAGAAGAACTCCTGCTCTGAAATCTTTCCTATTGGGACATAGCAGATCCCGCTCTCTTTTGCTGCCGCAAAATGGATTGTTCCAACATTACTTTGAAAAAATACATCTTCCTCATCCTGCAATGTTCGGTATCTTATTGCCAGCACTGCATCCTGATACGATTCCTTCAATTTCATCCGGTAAGAAACTTTATCACCTTTATTGCCACCAAACGCTTTCAATCCCAGATAACGCATAAACAATGCATAATATGACATTCCCAGTCCATTGTCATCCGTAAATCCATCGACCGGAATCTCTCCCTTTTTCATGGCATCCAGATTCAGATGTTCCCACGGAACTGCTTTTCCAAACTCCAGTTTTTCATAATCAACAGCATTCCACGCTTCACTTTTTTCCGGTACTTTTTTCGTGTATACCCTGCTTTTCGGATATTCCTCTGCGGCAAAATAATTGATAAGACAATTCTGGTTTTTATCCGTATTATTATGGAAGGAAACCCGGATTCCCCAGGTTTCCTCCTCAATCTCAAAGAAATCTACATCTGCATATAACTGATCTTTCCAAAGAAGCTCATAACGATATCTATAATATTTTCCATTACTATCACAATCCCACGGATGATACTCAGATGGGATTGTGACGTTTGGAACCGGAACATTGCTGTTCGCATAAGTCGGATGGATCACAAGATCAAATCTTGCTCCCGGAACAGCACTCTCCTTCATAATTCTTGAAATTCCCATATACTTTTTTGAATATGGTCCCCATAATGGGATTATATTTTTATTTTCTTCTCTCACAATTATGCTCTTGCAGCATTTTTCTGCTGTGTTTCAGCAATGCTGTCTTCAATCTCCTTCATTTTTTCACCAGTCAGTGGATAGAACTTCATTGCAATAATAGAAGCAATCCATCCCAAAATCGGCATACCACAGAATAATAAAATTGTGATCGTAAGGATTTCAGGTGTACATGCATCCCCTACCTGCGGCACTGAATTCTTATATCCAATGACAGCTACAAATGCTCCAACAACTGTAGTAGCAAATGATGAAATAAGTTTATCAATAAAGGAGTATACGGTTGCAATTAATCCAGGTACATAATGTCCGCTTCTATATACCTCATAATCTGTGCAGTCTGCCATCATTGGAATCATCATATTACTTCCAATGTTGCGAATACCATTCAATGCGATAATGAGGACAACAAATGCAATATTCATAAATCCGAACGACTTCAGATCAATCTTGGTTGGATCACCAAAAATCAGAAGCAGTGTAATTGCAAGCTGAATGGCAATACATCCATATACAGTCGCTACATATGTCTTTTTCTGTCCGGAATGTCTTGCTCCCATAATACCAATTACAAGTAAAATAATGTTTGGAATCATTGTGATAGCAGACAATCTTCCCATTACCGCATAATCACCAATAATAATACCATAAAGCATAACACCTACGATAGAATTTCCTGCAATACTTGTTGCGAGTTTATCTGTAGACTCGGAAATAACTAACATCTGAAGTGCTCTGTTGTGTTTTAATACTTCCCAATAAGTTTTAAAGCTGACTTTTTCTTCCTTATTCTTCACCATGCTGTTATAGTATTCCGGTTTATCTTTTGGTGCAATGGCAATCAGTGAGCAAACCATTAATACAAAAGCAATTGCAATTACCCAGACAATGATCTCACTGAAGAACTCCAGTGTCATTCCGCCGTATTTTGGAACAAGGTAATTGGAAACCAGCATTGTGATTCCGGTCTGTAAGAACAACATGAAAAAGCCGGTAAAGAAACCGTAAATTGGTCTCTGTTTTGGATCGTTTGTAAGTAAGGTCTGTGCAGAAGTTGTGACTGTTCCCTGAACGGTATAACCAATAATGTAAAGTGCATACACAACAATAAAATATGGAATCCGGAGTGCTTCTGGAACTAAATGTGTAGTCTTATATAATAAGATCATGCTTAATGCAAGAAGCGCATTACCAACAACAAGGAACGGGCGGAATTTTCCAAAACGTCCATTGGAATGATCGATCAGCCATCCAATAATCGGATCTGTAAATCCATCAAAAATTCTCATGGAAGTTGCCAGTGTAGATACAAATACTACAGACATTCCTAAAATTCCATTTGCATAGTAAGATACATACATCATTAAAAACAGATACATATTTGTTGACATCATATTTAATGCAAACAATGCGATCTGCCATGTTTTTGCACGGTTATATTTCGTTGCTTCGTTCATTGTAATTCCTCCTAAAAACATTGTTTAACATTTCCAAATCATGATTTTAAGTGGATTTTAGCATTGAACTTTTTCAGTGTACATTGCATATATTTTCTATAACATTGCAATTATTGCCTTGACTTTCCAACAATTTATTTCGGCTGTTTTCCAATGTAAGCGAGAATACCGCCATCAACGTATAACACATGTCCGTTTACGAAATTCGATGCATCAGATGCAAGGAATATAGCCGGTCCCATAAGATCTTCCGGTGTTCCCCAACGGGCTGCCGGTGTTTTTGCAATGATAAACTGATCAAATGGATGACGGCTTCCGTCCGGCTGAATTTCGCGCAATGGAGCTGTCTGCGGTGTTGCAATATAACCCGGTCCGATACCATTACACTGAATATTGTATTCTCCGTACTCTGATGCAATGTTCTTTGTCAGCATCTTTAAACCGCCCTTTGCTGCCGCATACGC
>ERZ808240.2300-NODE-2300-length-21303-cov-10.057747_pt1 | contig 21303 bp, 16 predicted proteins | sample MGYA00521084_ERZ808240 | MGnify/ENA primary metagenome ERZ808240 (study PRJEB31516, sample SAMN03275571) | gut metagenome | biome: mammalia-associated habitat; material: feces | host: Papio cynocephalus | place: Kenya | collected 2012-08-06 ...
TTTTTTTTGTGCTAAAATAGATGCGTTATTTATGGAGATATTATGAAAATTACAACAGAACTTGTAAATCACCTTGCAGAACTTTCAAGGTTGGAATTTAATGAAGAAGAAACAAAAAATTTTAAAACAGAATTTGCACAAACTTTGGCACAGATGGAAACTCTTGGCAAAGTTGACACATCAAAAGTTGTTTTAAAGCAAAAATCACTCAATGCCGAAACAGAACTTAAAGATGATGTTGCTCAAAAAGGGCTTGACAGAAAAGATGCAATTTTAGATGCGCCAGAAACAATGGGAAGCAGTATTGCTGTTCCAAAAATGGTTGATTAGTTGGAGAAAATATGGATTATACAAAATTAAGTTTAATTGAAGTTAGCAATTTAATTCATTCAAAAAAAGTTACAAGTGAAGAAGTAACAAAACAAATCATTGCTCGCATTGAAGAAACAAAAAATTTGAATGCTTTAAATTCTTACAATTTTGAAAATGCACTTGAATGTGCAAGAGAAGTTGACAAAAAAATTACCAGTGGTCAAGAATTGCCAATTTTGGCTGGCGTGCCAATTGTTGTTAAGGACAACATAAACATAAAAGGTCTTAAAACAACTTGCTCATCAAAAATGCTTGAAAATTATGTTTCAGTTTACGATGCAACAGTAATTGAAAAACTAAAAGCACAAGATGCAATTTTAATTGCAAAGGCAAATATGGACGAATTTGCAATGGGTTCATCAAATGAAAACAGTGCGTTTGGACCAGTTCTTAACCCTGTTGACAACACTCGTGTTCCGGGTGGAAGCAGTGGTGGCAGTGCGGCAAGTGTAAGGGCAAATCAGTGCTTTGGTGCACTTGGCACAGACACAGGTGGCTCAATTAGAGAGCCCGCAAGTTTTTGTGGCGTTGTTGGAATGAAACCAACCTATGGCAGAGTTAGTCGTTATGGTGTTGTTGCGTTTGCAAGCTCTTTGGACCAAGTTGGACCACTTACAAAAACAGTTAAAGACAATGCAGTTTTGCTTTCTGCAATTGCAGGTTATGATGACAAAGAAACAACTTCTGCAAAAAGAGAAGTTCCAAACTACTTAAAAGAAATCAAGCCAAGCATAAAGGGACTTAAAATTGGTGTTGCAAAACAATTTTTTGCTCTTGGTATGGACAAAGAAGTTGAAACAGCAGTTAAAAATGCAATTGAGTTTTATCGTTCAAATGGTGCAGAAATTGTTGATGTTGACCTTGATGACATTGACCTTGCACTTCCAACATACTATGTTCTTTCAAGTGCCGAAGCAGCAAGCAATCTTGGTAGATTTGATGGCGTAAGATATGGTTTTAGAGCAAAAGATTATGATGGTCTTGTTGACCTTTATGTAAAAACTCGTTCTGAAGGTTTTGGCAAAGAAGTTAAGCGCAGAATTATGCTTGGCAACTTTGTGCTTTCAAGTGGCTACTATGATGCCTACTACAAGAAGGCAAAAAAAGTTCAACAACTTATGGAAGATAGTTTTGCAAAAGCATTTGAAAAATGTGACGCACTCATTTCTGCTGTTTGCCCATCTGTTGCCTTTAAACTTGGCGAAAAGACAAACGACCACATCAAAATGTATTTGAGTGATATTTACACAGTGCCAGTTAACATTGTTGGCAGTCCTGCAATCAGTTTCCCTTGTGGAAAAGATGAAAATGGTCTTCCAATTGGCTTGCAACTTATTGGCAAAAAGTTTGATGAAGGCACGCTTTACACACTTGCAAATTATTTTGAAGAACACAACAAGGAGGCAAACTAATGAACACTAAATATGAAATTGTTGTTGGACTTGAAATTCACTGCGAACTCAAAACCGAAACAAAGGCATTTTGCCGTTGCAAAAATCAGTTTGGTGCAAGCATAAACACAAATGTTTGCCCTGTTTGTATGGGGCTTCCGGGTGCTTTGCCAACAATAAACAAAACTTGTGTTGAATACACAATCAAAAGCGGTCTTGCTTTTGGTTCAACAATCAACAGTCAAGCAATTTTTGAAAGAAAAAACTATTTCTATCCAGATTTGAGCAAGAGCTATCAAATTTCTCAACTTGAAAAGCCAATTTGCGTTGGTGGAAAAGTTAGATACAAATTGAATGGAGAGGAAAAGTTTACAAGATTAAACAACATTCACATGGAAGAAGATGCTGGAAAGAGCATTCACGATCTTAAAAACAACAAGTCTTATGTTGATTTTAATCGTTGTGGCGTTCCTTTGATTGAAATTGTAACCGAACCAGACATTCGTTCAAGCGAAGAAGCAGTTGCAACATTAAGTGCAATAAAAGAAACATTGACTGCAATTGGCGTTTCTGACTGCAAAATGCAAGAAGGCAGTTTGCGTTGTGATGTCAATTTGAGCATAAGAGAAAAGGGTTCACAAAAATTTGGCACAAGAACTGAAATGAAAAACTTAAACAGTTTTAAGGCAGTTGCTCGTGCAATTGAATACGAAGCAAATCGCCAAATCAAAATGATTGAAAATGGCGAAACAATTCATCAAATCACATTGAAGTGGGACGATGCAACCGGCACAAACGAAGCACTTCGTAGCAAAGAAGCAAGCAACGACTATCGTTACTTTCCAGACCCAGACCTTGTTCCAATTGAAATTGAAGATTCCTACATTGCAAAAATCAAATCTACAATGCCAGAATTGCCATTTGACAGAAAGAATAGGTATGAAAAAGAACTTGGACTTTCTGAACACGATGTTGGAATTTTAACAGGCAGTCAAACAGTAATCAACTTTTTTGAAGATTGCTTAAAAATTAAAAACGAACCAAAAATTGTTGCAAATTGGGTTATGACTGACCTTATGAAAAAACTAAAAGAAAATTTGGAAGAAGATGCTCCAATAACTATAAGTCCACAAAATTTTGTTGACCTAATCAATATGTTCCAAAACAAAGAAATCACAATCAACAATGCAAGAGAACTTTTGGACAGAGTTTGGGAAACCAATGAAAGCGTGGTTGCACTTGCAGAAAAACTTGGACTTAAACAAGTTAATGATGAAGACTTTGTTAAAACAGCAGTATTAGATGTAATTGCAAAAAATCCACAAGCAGTTTCTGACTTTAAGTCTGGCAACGAAAGAGCACTTACATTCTTTATGGGTCAAGTTATGAAGCAAACAAAGGGAAAAGCAAACCCTCAAATTGTAAATAAATTTTTGCTTGAAGAACTTAAAAAGTAAAAAATTATTGAACAAATTTAATTTTTGTGATATAATAAAAAAAGTAGGAGATAGATTATTATGATGATTGAACCACCAATTGAAAAAATGAGTGAAAAAGTTGGCAACAAATACAAACTTTGTGTTTTGGCAAGCAAACGTGCAGTTGAACTCCAAATTAGAAACATTCATTCAGGCGTTGAACCAGAACAAACTGAACTTACAGAAGCAGCAAATGAAATTTGGGAAGGCAAAATTGTTGCTGATGATTCAATGGAAAACAAAGGCAAATAAATTTGCCTTTTTTGTTAAGTGAGAAAATATGATTGCACAAGTTATTGTTGATGTTTTAAACAGTGAAGTTGACAGAATTTTTGACTATGAAATAAGCACTCCGGTTGAAGTTGGAACTAGGGTGCTTGTTCCATTTGGTGGCAGAACTGTTGAGGGCTACATTTTGTCATTTAGTGACAGCACAGATGTTGAAACCAGCAAACTTAAAAAAGTTATTTCTTGCGATGAAAAACCAATCATTTTGCCAGAGATGATTGAAATGATAAACTTTATGGTCACAAATTTCAACTTGCGAAAAATGGACGCAATCAGACTTTTTTTGCCAAGTGGATTGAGAAAAAACAAAATAAAAGAAAAAATTGTTTTGCTTGCAGAGTTAAATGACAAAAATGTTGACACAAGTCTTATTAAAAAAAATGCAAAAAATCAAATTGAATGTTTAAACTACTTAAAAGAAAAAAATCAAGAATTAGTCTCAGTTTTAAATGAAAAGTTTTCTTCAAGCGCAGTTAAGAAACTTGTTGAATTAAATTTTATAAAACTTGTGCCAATCAAGCAAAACAGAACAAAAACAAATGTTGATGTTGCCGAAAAAAAAGACATTGTGCTAACCGAAAGGCAACAACAAGTTATCAAGACAATTTCTCAACAAAAATATCAACCATATTTATTGTTCGGCGTGACGGGAAGTGGCAAAACAGAAGTGTATATGAATGCAATAAAAAATGCACTTTCTCGTGGGCAAACGGCAATTATGCTTGTGCCTGAAATTTCACTAACGCCACAAATTTTAAGGCAATTTAAACAACGCTTTGGTGATGATGTGGCTTTGCTCCACAGTGGGCTTAGTCAAAGCGAAAGATTTGATGAATGGTTTAAGTTGTATGAAGGCAAAGCAAGGGTTGTTGTTGGTGCAAGAAGTGCAATATTTGCGCCACTAAAAAACTTGGGAATTATTATCATTGATGAAGAGCACGACAGTAGTTATTATAGCGAAAGTAACCCAAGATTTAGCACAATTGATGTTGCAAAATTTAGGGCAAAATATAACAATTGCGCACTTGTGCTTGGCAGTGCAACGCCAGATGTTGAAAGTTTTTACAAAGCACAAAAGGGCGAATATCAACTTTTGGAAATGCCAGAAAGAGTGAACAAAGCGCCAATGCCAACATTTAAAATTGTTGATATGTTAAGTGAAATCAGAAATGGCAACAACTCAATTTTCAGTCGAACACTTATTGCTGAACTTTCTGAATGTTTAAGTTCTGGCAAACAAGCAATGTTATATTTAAATCGCAGGGGCTACCAAAGCAGTGTTGTTTGCAGAGATTGTGGCAATGTTGTTAAGTGTGAGCATTGCGATGTTCCACTTGTGTATCACAAAGAAGACGGGGTTTTGAAGTGTCACTATTGCGATGCAAGGTATCATTTGCTTTCTGCTTGCCCAAATTGTGGAAGCACCAATTTGAGATATGGCGCAATTGGCACACAAAAGGTTGTTGAAGAACTTAAAAAACTATTTCCACGAACAAAAGTTTTTAGAATGGACAATGACAACACTCGCACAAAAAATGCACACTATGAAATATTAAAGGAGTTTGCAAGCACAAAATCTAGCATTTTGGTTGGCACTCAAATGATTGCAAAAGGTCACGACTTTCCACTTGTCACTTTGGTTGGAATTATTGATGCCGATATGGGACTTCATTTTGCGGATTTCAGGGCAAGTGAAAGGACATTCAGTTTGATTACGCAAGTTGCTGGCAGAGCAGGTCGTGGCGAGTATGAAGGCAGAGTTGTGCTTCAAACCTATATGCCAAATCACTACACCTATCGCTGTGCTGTGAACTATGACTACAAAAACTTTTTTAAGCATGAACTAAACATTAGAGAAGTTACAAAATTTCCACCTTTTGTCACAATTTTGCGTGTGCTTATTTCGGGCGATGATGAGCAAAAGGTTGTTGAAACCACAAGGCAATATATGGACAAAATTTTGGACATTAAAAAGCAGTATCCAAATGACTTGATTTATTTAAATGCAATGAAATGTCCAATCAAAAAAATACAAAACAAAATTCGATATCAAATTTTGATGCGAATTGGTCAAAATAACTATACAAACATTAGAGACTTAATCTATAATATAGACAGAAGTTTAAAGAAAAAAGACATAACAAGTTTTGTAGAAGTCAATCCACAAAACTTGTCTTAAAGGAGAACAAATGGCATTAAGAAATATTGTATATTCAGACAACCCACTCATACGAAAAGTGTCAAGACCGGTTTCAGATTTTGATGAAAATTTGTGGGAGCTTTTAGATGATATGCACGAAACAATGAAAAAGAATGACGGCGTAGGAATTGCCGCTCCACAAGTTGGCGTTTTAAGGCGAATTGTTGTGATTGAAACGGATGGTTTCAGTTTGGAACTCATCAATCCAGAAATCACAGCATCAAGTGGCAGTCAAGAGTCAATTGAAGGCTGTTTGAGTGTTAAGGACTACAACGGGCTTGTAATTCGTCCACAAAAAGTGTCTGTAAAGGCTTACAATAGGTTTGGCTCGCCATTTTCAATGACTGTTGAAGATTTTATGGCAACAGTTTTCAGCCACGAAATTGACCACTTAAACGGCGTATTGTTTATTGACAAAGCACGAGAACTATATCGAAAAGACCAAGACATTCCAAGAAAGAGCAAAGGAAAGAAAAAATGAAAATAATTTTTATGGGCACTCCGCACTATGCGGAAATCATACTTCAAAAATTGATTGACAGCAGACATCAAGTGGTTGCTGTTGTTTGCCAACCAGACAAACCAGTTGGCAGAAAGCAAGTTTTAACACCGCCAGAAACAAAGGTTTTGGCGCAAAAAAATGGCATTCCTGTTTATCAATTTAAAAAGATAAGAATTGATGGCGTTGAACCACTTAAAAAGATTGATGCTGACATTATGATAACGGCAGCGTATGGGCAAATTTTGAGCCAAGAAGTTTTGGACATAACAAAGTTTGGAGTTTATAATGTTCACGCATCTGTGCTCCCAAAATATAGGGGTAGCAGTCCAATTCAGTGGAGTTTGATAAATGGCGAAAAGACAATTGGTGTTACAATTTTAAAAACTTTGGCAGGGCTTGACAACGGACCACTTTTGCTCACAAAAGAAATTGACATTTTGCCGGAAGATAGCGTCGAAAGTTTGATGGACAAACTTGCAAATATTGGTGCAGACTTGTTGCTTAAAGGTCTTGACGAACTTGAAAGTGGAAACTATAAACTTGTGCCACAAGACGAAAACGAAATGACATATTTCCCAATGCTGAAAAAAGAGATGAGCCCAATAGATTTTAACAAAAGCGCAGAAACTGTTTCAAACTTTGTGCGTGGCATGGCAGAGTGGCCTGTTGCAACTGTAAATATTTATGGAAGCATCACAAAGGTTTTTAAGGCAGTTGAAACAAATTATTTGCCAGAAAAAAACTACGCAAATGGCGAAGTTGTGTGTGCAAACAACAAGCAAGGCTTGATTGTTAAGTGTGGCAATGGCTTTGTTAGACTTTTTGAAATTCAACCACAAAACTCAAAAAAGATGAAAGACACTGACTTTTTAAATGGCAAAAAAGTTGAAGTTGGTTTAAATATAATGCAAAACAGGTGATGTATGGAATGTTTACTTGACTATTCAAAAGAAGAAATGGCAAAGGCACTGGAACCTTTTGACATAAAAGGCTTTAGGGTTAATCAAATTTACACGGCACTTTATCAAGGCAAAGCGTTTACAGAAATGACAACAATAAGTGCTTTAACAAAGCAAAAACTTCAAATGTTCACAAGTCAACCTGTTACAATTTTGGACAAAAAAATGGCGCATGATGGCACAATCAAATTTTTGTTTAAACTTGTTGACAACAACATTGTTGAAGGCGTTTTGATGAAATATAAATACGGCAACACCATTTGCGTTTCAACTCAAGTTGGTTGCCGAATGGGTTGCAAATTTTGTGCAAGCACATTGCATGGTCTTGTTAGGAATTTAAGTGCTGGCGAAATTTTGGGTCAAGTTATAACTGTAAATAAATTTTTGGGTGGAAAACTTGGCGAAGGCAGAAAAATTACAAACATTGTTTTGATGGGCAGTGGTGAGCCACTTGACAACTATGACAATGTCACAAAATTTATCAAACTCGTTTGCCAACCAGATGGGCTTAACATAAGCGAGCGAAACATCAGCTTAAGCACTTGTGGAATTGTTGAAAAGATTAAGCAACTTGCCGATGATAATTTCAAAATAACGCTTACAATAAGTTTGCATGCACCAAACGACAAAAAGCGAAAGGAACTTATGCCAATTGCAAACAAATATAGCATTTCGCAAATCATAAAAGCGTGCAAATATTACTTCAAAAAAACAAAGCGAAGAGTGGTGTTTGAATATGTGCTTGTAAAAGATAAAAATGACAGTTTTGAAGACGCAAAAGAACTTGTTGCACTTATGAAGGGCTTTTCAAGTCACATAAATGTCATACCACTAAATAGTGTTGAAGAGCGTAATTTGATTGGAACAAATAGAGAAAACGCAAAAAAGTTCGTTGACACTTTAAATCGACTTGGGCAAAGTGCAACCCTAAGGCGAACACTTGGCGAAGATATTGATGGTGCTTGTGGTCAGTTAAGACAAAAATATATTGATAACAATGGCAACATAAATTAAAGGAGATATTATGAGAGTTTCAGTTTCTTCTATGCCGGCAGGCGAAAACATTGTGGAATATGTTAAGCAAATTGACAACTTTGCAGATTTTTTGCACTGTGATGTTTGTGATGGACACTACAACTCAACAATGTGCTTTTCACCAGATTTGGCAAAGGCAGTAAACGACATTTCAACCATTCCACTAGATGTTCACTTAATGACAAAAAATGCCCAGCGATATGCCGAGCAATACATCAAGTCTGGCGCAAACATTGTAACTGCGCAAGTTGAAAGTTTCAGGGGCGAAGATGAAATTTGGGATTACATTAAATTTGTAAAACAAAAGGCACTTGTGGGCTTGTCACTTGAACCAGAAACCAGCATAGAAAAGATATTGCCATTTATTAAGCACCTTGATGTTGTGCTTGTAATGAGCGTTAAAACAGGCAAGAGTGGACAAAAATTTGATGAAAGTGTTTTTGACAAAATAAAACTGCTTTCAGATCTAAGAAACAAATTGCATTTTAAATATAAAATTGAAGTAGATGGCGGAGTGAATGACATCAGAGCTTCTGCCTTAAAACCACTTGGTGTTGATATTGTTGTCAGTGGAAATTATGTTTTTAATGCAAAAGACAGAAAACACGCCATTGAAAATTTGAGATAATTTACGCATTAACAAAAAAAGCAAATGTGTCATAAAATCTAATAAGGAGATTTGTTATGATAATTTGCATAAAAGCACCAGCGTTTTTAAAACCACTTTTAAAATTGATTTTCAAAAAGCAACTTTCAAATTGAGCCAATACATAGGCATACATTTTTTGTGCAAGCATTTTGCTTGCTTTTTTGTTGTCAAAATTATTTAAAAATTTTTTGAGGGAAAGTTATTATATTTATAATTCGTTTTTGTCGGAGCAGAGCGATCATTTTTGCAACAAAAAAAGTCCTTTCGGACCTTTCTTACGCTTTCTTTGCTGTTTTCAAGCATTTTGTGCAAACATATTCTTTTTTGTCAACACCGTTGATGTTAACTTTAACTTTTTGAACATTTGCATTCCATTGTTTATTTGTTTTTATATTTGAGTGACTAACTTGGTGTCCACCCATTTTGCCTTTGCCACAAATACTGCATACTCTTGACATATCTATTCCTCCTGACAAATTTAGTTCATATCTAACTTTTCCATTCTAGCAAATATTTTGTAAAAAATCAAGTATATTTAATTTTTTTTTAAATTTATATCTTTTTTTTGTTTCAAATTGCCATATATTACATATAAATTATTGCTAAACTCTTGCAAATATCAAATTTTTGTTGTAAAATGAATATTGAAAATTATCATGGGAGAATTTATGGCTGTTAAAACCGTTAATAGTTATGGCAAGATAAGTATTAGTGATGAAGCAATTGAAATGGTTGCTGGCAGTACCGCACTTGAATGTTATGGTGTGGTTGATTTGGTTGCCAAAAGGCTTTCTGATAGTTTTGCTCAAATGTTTAAAAAACAACAATTGAAAAAAGGTGTAAAAGTTTTGACCGTTGATAATAAAATCTACATCGATTTGTATGTGATTTTAAAGTATAGCGTAAGCATAAGTGCTGTTGCCGATAGTCTTAAAAAAGCCGTTAAGTATAGCGTGGAAAATTTTACTGGTATGATTGTGGACAGCGTTAATGTTAATGTTTGCGGAATTAGGGTCTAAACTTTTTTTATTGATAGGTAAAGGATGGATTTTGCAAGATGCAAAAGAGTATAAATGGAAATATGTTAAGAAAGATGTTGCTTGCGGGCGCATCATTATTGGAAGAAAATAAAAAATATGTGGATTCACTAAATGTGTTCCCTGTGCCAGATGGCGACACTGGAACAAATATGAGTTTAACAATGAAGAGCGTTGCTCAAGAAGTTAATGATTGTCCAAACAACAACATTGACTCTCTTAGCGAAGCGTTTGCAAAGGGTGCTCTTAAAGGTGCAAGAGGAAACAGTGGTGTTATCCTTTCACAAATTTTAAGGGGTATGAGTTCTTCTTTTAGAGAAGAATCTCTCACGGAGATAAATGCAAAACAGTTTGCAAAGGCACTTACACTTGGTGCAGAAACTGCCTACAAGGCAGTTACAAAGCCAAAGGAAGGAACAATTTTAACTGTTGTTAGAATGATGAGCGAGTGTGCAACAAAACTTGCAAAGAAAAAAGACATCAGCATGGAAGACTTCCTTAAAGAAGTTGTAAATCAAGGTGAAGAAACCCTTAAACAAACACCAGAACTTTTGCCAGTTTTGAAAAAGGCAGGTGTTGTTGATAGTGGTGGCAGAGGTTTGGTTATCATCTTCACAGGCTTTTATAAGTGCTTGATTAACGATGAAACATTAAAAATAAACTATGAAGAGTTTGACAAGCAGGCAAGCAACATTGCATCTGCTGATTTTGGTGGCGACAACGAGGCAATTGTAAATTTGGAAGACCTTGGCGATATTCAATTTGCTTATTGCACCGAATTTATGATTATTGAAATGAAAAAGAAAACAACAGAAGCCGACATTGACAAGTTGAGAGAAAAACTTATGCAAATTGGCGACTGCGTTATTTGTGTCGGCGACCTTAGTCTTGTTAAGGTTCACGTCCACACAAACACACCAAATGTTGCTCTTGGCTATGCACTTGAACTTGGTGAACTTACAAAACTTAAAATTGAAAATATGCTTGAACAAAACAGAGCATTAAAGAGAAAGAGAGCAGCAATGCAAGAACTTAAACCATACGGTATGGTTTCTATTGTTGCTGGCGATGGACTTAGTGCCTTGTTTAAAGATTTGGGCGTTGACTACTGCATTGAAGGTGGTCAAACAATGAACCCAAGTGCCGATGACATTGCAAAAGCAATTGCAAAAGTTCCTGCAAAAGATATATTTGTGTTCCCAAACAACAAAAACATTTTGCTTGCAGCAGAACAAAGCAAGAGCCTTGTTAGTGGCAAAAATATTCATGTAATTCCTACATCAAGCGTTCCAGAAGGCATTTCTGCCGCACTTGCTTTCAATGCCGAAGCAGACACCGAAAGCAATGTTTCAGCAATGATTGAAGCTCTTAAAGGTGTTAAGTCAAGTTCTGTTACCTACGCAGTTAGAAACACAGAAGTTGATGGCTTCACTCTTAAAGAAGGCGATATCATTGGCCTTACTGAAAAAGAAATTATGGCAAAGGGCGAAAATATCCCAGAAACCGTTGAAAAACTTATTGACAAACAAATTGATGATGAAATTGTAAACATCACACTTTTCTATGGAAAAGATGTTAAGGAAGAAGACGCAAATCAACTTGCATCAGACCTTCAAAACAAATACACAAATTGTGAAGTTAGTGCCGTTAATGGTGGACAACCTGTTTATTACTATTTAATTTCTATGGAATAATTTGCACAATTTAAAATCCTTTTACATATCAAAAAATGCCATTTAACTGGCATTTTTTTGTATTTTTGTATAACTTTTATAATCAAAACTTTTATTAAAAGAAACTGAGAACATATTTTACTTTTTTCAAATTGCTTACAAAAAATTTTGTGATAAATTTACAACGCTTGCGTTTAGTTGAGTTGCTTAATCCTCCTAATTTTTATTTTAAATTAACACTTGCTTTTATTTTTTTAACTTTGTTTGGACTGTGATATTTGGCTAAACAGTTTTTTGCAGTTTAAATTTTCTTGACGTAACCACATTTTTTTGATAGTATAAATGTATTCCCCGATTGCTCTTGAACAAGAGAGTTGCGCAAAGCGTGGCAACCAGATAGAAAACCGCATAGGGGTGTATTGAGGTAGTTTCTATCATAAGCACCGGCAATTCCGGTGTTTTTTTGTGCTTTATTGGAAAAAATGATATTTAATTTTTTTAAGCCAGCAGATGAAATAAGTTTATATCATCTATTTATAAGTAAATTATGCTTTGCCTATACTTTTTCTTTATACAATAATTTTGTTAAAGTGTTAGTTGCCGTATGGTTAAGAGTGCAACAATGGTTTTTCAAAAGTAGTAAAATGGCTTTTTTATTTTTGCGAGTGGATTTATCACATAAGTCCTTGACATATTTATCTTCATTTTGTTATTATGTCATTAGTCCTCAAAGTTCTTGAACAAGAGAGTTGCAGTATTTGTAGCAACCATATAGGAAATCACTGAGGTGTATTTGCGATAGTTCCTATAAAACCACCGGTATTACCGGTGGTTTTTTGTAAATAAAAGCCTTGACACAGCAAGGTTAAGCATTTATAATAAAAGTAACCTAGATGGTCTTAATTGACAGGGACGCAATGCGTAGCCCCCGAGATAGAAAAGTATATAGGTTAGAAATTTTGAGCTAGTTTCTATCATAAGCACCGGCATTTTCGGTGCTTTTTTGTTTGTTGAAAAATTTTGACATCTTACCAGTGAGGAAATATGTGGCGTTAATTTTATTCCATTTTTCATTGCCGTTATAAAATTATCTTTGACTCGTTCAGTTCTAATCACGCTATAAGTTAAATATTTATGCCTAATTTGTTGACTTTTTTATTTTTATTGCATATAATATTTACAACGAAAGTAAAAATATTTTTCTTTTCCCCTGCCGTTACATTATTAGACAGAAGGGATTCTTTTTTTGTAGGCAAATAAACATTTATTTAATGCTTTGATATGTAACTTTTTATTATTCACCACAATTTGTAACTAAATTATTTCCAATGCTGTTGACATTTTATTTGTTGCTGCATATAATGAACATGTCAAGCACCTAGTAGTAATGCATAGGTTGCAATCCGCCCGAAAGGTCAATGACCCTAAAGGGCTATTTTTTGATGCTGTTTTAAAAAGTTGTTGGTGATTGTTGACTTTTTTATTTTTATTGCATATAATAATAACAATTAAAGTAAAAATATTTTTTCTTTTTCCTCGTCATCTTAAAGTTGGGCGAAGGAATTCTTTTTTTATGTCTAAAATATCACAATTTATTGTGGAAGTTGCGAAAGCAACAAATATTGACTTGTTCAAATTTTGCATCACATAGTTTTTATTATATACGAAATTAGTTGATACCAAAAATGATACCAAATTTGATACCAAAAATTTGGGAATTGACTAAAAATAACAAAAAGCAAAAAGTTGCCAAATCGCTAGTAAAATGTAGCAGTTTAGCAACTTTATACAAAAACAAAAAAGGGGCAGAAACCCCTAAAAAATGGTGCCGAAAGCCGGACTTGAACCGGCATGAGATTGCTCTCGAGGGATTTTAAGTCCCTTGCGTCTGCCGATTCCGCCATTTCGGCAATTTGGAGGCACCACCCAGATTCGGACTGGGGATGAAGGTTTTGCAGACCTCTGCCTTACCACTTGGCTATGGTGCCACGCAACATATTTAAGATACCAAATATTGAGCAATTTGTCAACAATTTTGTGAACATTCAACTTTAAATGTTTTTAAATTGCTTTTTGGAGTTTTGTTTGTGTGTTTGTGCGTTAGTAAATTTGGTGTTTATTAAAACTGGAAGTGTAGCGTTTAAATTTTATAAATATGATAGTGCAAATTTTCAAGTAATTTAAAATTTGTTTGCAAAGATAAATTATTAAAATAATGTGGAATAGTTTTGTTGTTCCAAAACAAAATGCAAATGATATGAAAAGAGTATTTGCTAGCGATTGATTTTTATTCAAACCAATATGTCTTGATTTATAAGTGGCATAAATTTTGCTTGCTTAATTTTTTGCATCACATAGTTAATTTATGAATTTTGTAGCAAAATGTTTACAATGCTTTGGCAAAAAAATATTGTAGTGTAATTAAATGCAACAAAAAATGGCTTTAACACTTGGTTAAGCCACAAATGGAGCGGAAGACGAGATTCGAACTCGCGACATTTTCCTTGGCAAGGAAACGCTCTACCACTGAGCCACTCCCGCATAATAAAGTTAGCAATAATGAATGGTGGGAGCTATAGGGCTCGAACCTATGACCTCCTGCTTGTAAGGCAGATGCTCTCCCAACTGAGCTAAGCTCCCATATCTTTATTGCTAACTCTTATATAATACCAAATCAAAAACAAAAAATCAAGAACTTTAACAAACTTTTTTATTATTTTTTTATTTTTTTAAAAGAGTAGTGTTTTTGGTGTTGTTGCCATATCAATTTGGGAACTATCAAAATTATTTTGCTTTGTTTTGCACAATTGAAAGTGTTTGGAAGATATGGTGTTGTTGCGAAAAATTTTTCATAATATTTTGGCAATGAAAAAGCACACGTTTGCTTTGCAAAATGAATATATGTTTTCTTCCCAACAATTGTCACTTTTAGAATAATTTACCAAATAAATATTGTATGTTTTTTTTATAGTAGCCAAAACTAATAGTGTAAGGAATTAAGCCTTGCAATATATAGGAGGTGAAAACTATTATGAAGAATTCAAAGTGCAATAGAACTTCTGCTGCCGAAAAAAGAGCAAACAGAACATCTGCTGCTTCAAAGCGTGCAAGAACAAGTTCTACCCAAATGGAAACATCAAGCCGTATGGGAAAAACAACTCGTAGCCACACTTCTGCATCTAAAACAACAAGAGCAAAAAATTGTGGCAAATAGTTTTCAAAAAAAGTTAGTCTATCAGGACTAACTTTTTTGTTGGCATATCACAAAAAATTTAAGTGTTATTTTTACTAACCAAATTTTGAAAGTGTGAAATCAATTTCCAAAATATTTTTGAATATTTTAATATACATTTGCTAGACAAAATTTGAGCAAGAATATTATTCAAAATAGCTATTTGTGGCATATCTTTTATGCTTTTAAATATGTATTTTATCATAAGTAAAGTTTATAACAAGTATAAATTTCTTGTTATTGTTTTTATGGATTTGTTGAGTTATAATGATGGCGAAAGGAAGGAAAAAGAATATGAAATTTTTAACTCAAACAAAAAACAAACATTTTTATTTTGATGGAGAAGGTTGCCTATTTAACACAAATTTGGAAAGTTGTGTTAGGTATGTTGAGCAAAATCCAAACCCACTAATAAGTGGCGAAAACAGTGCAAAGTTTTATTCATCTGGTGCTTTGCTAACATACAAAAAAGGCAATACGATTGACATTTGTTTTATGAAAAACAATGGCGAACGACTTTTTAGCATAAGAGAAAATGAATTAAACGAAATGGAAAACACAATTTATGACATAAATGCTTTGGTTTGTGGAACTGGCGTTTTGGTGGCTTGGCAAAAATTTGATGGAAAGTGTGATTTTGAATATTTTACTTATACAGGTGCAACTTTCAAAAATAGCTGCTTTGATGCATTGAAGAAAAAAGTTGACAAGTTTGAAGATATGCTTGGAATTTATTATGACGAACCAGAAAAGTGCAAGCAAATGCCTAACATAGATTTTTTGATGAGCAATTTGAATGAAGAAAACGGGCTTTGCAAATGATGAAAAAACCAATCAAACAATGTGATTGGCTTTTTTATGTTAAGATTTTTCTATAATTTCAACAAGTTTTTCAAGTGCTGGGTTTAGCGAGCTTTTGTTGGTTAAGCAAACAATTTGTCTTGCGCAAATTGAAAATTTTGGATATATAATTTCAACTTCGCCAGAGTTTATTGCATTTTTGTAATATTCTTTGTTTACAAACGCCATTCCAAAACCTTGTTTAACAAACTCATAAAGCAAAATGTAGTTGTCAAGTTCATATTTTGGCAAAAGTTTGATGCCACGCTTTGCAAAAAAACTGTCTATCGTGATGCGTGAATTGTTGTTTTTGCTTGGTAGCATAAGTTCTTCAATAGGAAAATTGTTTATGTCCAAGTTTTCAGATGAAAATTTTTGTTTGTATTTTTTGTTGCCAATCAATTGATAGGTTACATCAAATTTTTTTATTTGGTTAAACTTGCAAACGTAGTCGCCGTTGTCAACAAAAATGATGTCCAAAGCGTTGTTGTATAGCTGGGCAATGAGTTGTTCTTTTGTGCCACGCTCCATTGAAATTTGAATGCTAGGGTATAGCCTTGCAAATTGTGACAAAAAATTTAGCAAAACTTGGTTCATATTTGAAGAGCTTGCACCAATTCTAACAATGCCTTGTTCAATTTTGCCAAACCTTTGTGACAATGTTTCAATTTCATCAAACTTGTCAATTGCACCTTTCACATTGTCATACAAAATTTTGCCAAACAAAGTCAGTTCAACGCCTTTGCTTTTTCGCACAAACAATTTTTGTCCAACTTCTTTTTCAAGTTCTTTTATGGAAAATGAAACGGCAGGTTGTGACACAAAAAGTTTTTCACTTGCTTTTGAAATGTTTTTTTCTTCTGCAACACAGCAGAAAAATTTGTATAAGTTTAAATTTGTCATAATAAAATTTTATTTCACCTTTAATGTTTTATTTTGTGCAATTATATCATTTGCGACTAATTTTTGCAAGCTTATTGCTTTGATTTGTGTTGGAAACAGTGCCATTTGAAATTTATAAAAGGCGAGTTGGAATACCAATATAATATAAAGTATAATATAAAGGCTATATATTAAACTTATTTAATTTTGAGTATTGACTTTTGAACTTTGGTGTGTTAGACTCTTATTGAGGTGAAATTATGGTTTATGATAAGGATTTAATTGAAGAGCTTATGAACATCGATGAGAACAGAGGCAAATTGGCTAACTGGGATTTAGATGATGATTTGAAAATAAAGAAATCAAGACGCAAAAAAGCTTTGACAAAAAACTTAAAAAAGACACAAAACAAAGAAGAAGAAAAATCTTTATAATTGTTTAAAAGTTTAATTCAAAAGATAGAGGTTTGAAATGGAATTTATTAAGGAAAATTGGGTATATTTCTTGATTGGTATAATTGCTCTTGTTGCTTTGATTGTTTTAATTATTGCACTTTGTGGCAAAAACAAGCAAGAGCCAGAAAAGAAAATAGATGCAAAAATTGTTGTTGAAGAAAACACAGAGAAGCCAAAGCAAGAAGAAAAGAAACAAAAAAAGGTTTCAAAAAAGGCTGTTATTAAACACACTCTTGAAGAACCGGTAAAGAAAGATGCAGAGAAGTCTGAATCAGACAAAAAAGAGCAAGGCGTGGCAAATAAGCCAGAAGTTAAAACAGAACCTAAAAATGAAGCTGTAAAATCTGAACCTTTTGTTGAAGATATGACAAATAAGAAAGATGAAAAAGTTGAAGAAGCTGGTTCAAAAACAGCTGAAAGCAACAAGTCAGAAAAAGAAGAAGTAAAGCCGGTTGAAAGCAAGGTTGAAAAAGAGCAAGAAAAGGCAGAAGTAACAGAAAAAGTTGAGTCTGCAAAGGAAGAAAAGAAGGAAACCAAAATGACAAAAGAAACTACAAAATCTGATGAAACATACAGAGTTGTTTACGACAAAGAAGAAAAGAATTGGATTGTAAGAATTGACGGCGGAAAGCGTGCAAGCAGACGTTGTGCAACAAAAGCCGAAGCTTTGGAAGTTGCAAAGGACCTTGCAAAGAAAAAAGATGCTGATTTAAGTGTTCATAAAAAGAACGGAAAGTTCCAAAAACAAAAGTAAAACGAAATGACATCATATTGGTTGATGTCATTTTTAATTTTGAGTGTAAAAAATGTATTTAGTGCTAAATATTTTGTTTTTGCTTTATTGAAATATTAAATGATGTTTAATTTTGTAGTTGGTGTAATCTAACAATATCTTGCAAAAATCGTAAAGTATTTTATTTGAGAAAACAGAGTGTAAACAATAAAATTTTTGTAACAAAATGTTTAAAAAGTCTTTTCAAAAATGTTACTTTATGCTATTATGCTTTGCGAATAGGAGAAATGATGAAAAAGAAAAAAATAATTGCTATTGTTTGTGCTGTTTTGTTTGTGCTAACTGGCTTTTCAACACTTGCAATTAAGCTTGTGACAAATAGAGATACAGATGAAAAAATTAGCGTAGATGCTGGCTTCAATGGCAAAATTGGTCAATGGAGCAAAGATGTAGGGTTTTGTGATAGGAAAATTCCAACTGAAACATCAAATGAAGGGCTTAATGCTAGATACCCAACCTACGGCACAAGTTTAAGCTCAATTACAGATGAAGAAAAGGACAACATCTTGGCTGAAAATTCACAAATTTTGGCATCTAGCACAACATACAACTCAATGGATAGTGATGGCAATTTGTATCTAGATGGTGTTGCCACTGGCAAAAAATTATACAAACACACTTCAAGTGTTGGTATGTATTATGGCAACGTGAAAGATGGCGAAAAAGCAGTTATAAGAAACATTACAATTTCTCCACGTGAAGTTAGAAATTATGTAACTGGTTTGTATGCCCCTGCTGGGGAAGTAGTTAAAATTGAAATGTCAAAGGCTGACCTAGAAAAAACTGGTGGTTTAACGGTTTATATTGGACAGGTTAGCCATCGCAACAATGTTAACAACATTTGGAAGGCGCGCAATGATTTTTGTCGTATGCCGGTCATAAGTCACTCCTTAACAATTAAAACAGAAACTGCTTATGTTGGCAGTCCACTTGGTGGACCAATTTACATTTACCCTGCAAATTTCAACAATAAATTCTCAGTCAAAATTTCTGGAGCTGTGCCTTATGCGCACTATATACATGGTCAAACAACAAGAGAAGAAGTGGAAGAGATGAAAAATTATTCTGCACCATATTATGACTATGAAATTTGGGATTTGGGTGTGAGATTTTCTGGACCAACAAAATATGCAAATTTTGACTATGACAACTTGGTTAAAGTTGGAGATTTGTGGGAAAAGATAATTAGAACAAGTAGGCAAGTGCCATGTTCAGCAAATGCAACAATCGGTGTTGGCTATGTTTTTGACTGCTTTGTTGCTGCTGGTTCTGCGTGTGCATTTCAAGGTGGACATTCGTGGATTAACGCTCCATGCAACTGGATGCCGGCATCACTTAACTATAACTCAATGGTAACAGATGGTTTTTGGGGCAACATTCACGAATACAACCACTTGTATCAAAGCTATGGTATGGAAAGTTCTAAAACAAACGAAGTGACAAACAATGCAACATCATTACTTAGTTATGTGTCATACACAAAAATATCTGACAAAAGGTCGTTAAACGACTCAACACTTGGTGGTTGGGAAAGATTTACTGACCCATCAAGAAGTTTAAGAGAAACGCTAGCAAACGCATCAAACAACCAAACTCAAAGTTCTTTAAATGCCTATGCGGATTTAATTCACTCATTTGGTGTTGACACTTTTGCAAAAGCAACAAGGCTTCAAAACGGCTTTGGTGTTGACAATTGGTATGAAGCACTTTCAAAAGCAACTGGCTACAATTTTACATACTATTTTGAAAAACTTTTAGGTCAAAAAATTTCTGATGACAAAAAGGCACTTTATGACACAAAGGGCAGAATTGTTTTTGTTCCAGTTGCAACAGTTTTTCAAACGGGCAGAGATTATTACTCAAATGGCAAACAAGTTTTTGTTAACACGGTAAGACCATATAGAATTGAAAGAGGGAAAACGCAGGAAATAGACTTTAATGAAAGACTTATTTTGCCAAGTGACTTCACCTTTACAGTCAAAAATATCACACAGCCAAAAAGTGGCAAAATTGTAAAGATTGGTCAAAACAAATATAACTATGTCCCCGGCAGTGCAGATGATTCTGGAACTATTAAAGTTACAATCTCATTGAAGAGTGACAAATATACAACCAAAGATGTAACACTAACGCTTGCATTTAGGCAATATGACAAAAATCAGGTTGAAGTTATAAAATATACTTATGCTGGTGATGTTAAGTATTCAAATGTAGAAGAAGCTTTAAACAATAACTTTGATGGCTATTCTAGTGTTCAAAAATACAACAGCACATCAACATTTTTAAACGGACTTGCAAACAAACAAGTTGGAATTGTTGAAGGCAAGATTTACATTGCAAAAACTGGCAATTATGCAATTTGTTTAAGAAGTGGAAGAGGCAACAACACACTTTATCTTGCAGTTAATGATAAGAGCAAACTTGCACAAGTTATGTCATTTAACAGTGACCATGGTGGCTTTGTCCTTGATGGCGAAAATGTGACAAAATTGACACTTAACGCTGGCGATTATGTTTATTTTAGGGAGATAACTTTGTCTAGGCACTATGCCAATGATGCCTTCACTGAATTGGGTCTTGCGTGTCTAGATGATGAAAATCCAAAAATGGCAACTGTTCCAACCAACATTTTGTGCACGAATGATATGCTTATGCCAAGCAATGACTTCACTTCAAATGAGTTGTATAAGCACGTTTATAACGAGTCATATTTAATTTCTAGCACATCAAGTGGCAGTCATTCGCTTGTTAGTGCAAATATGAACCCTTGGGACAATACAACAAAAATTGAAAACATATTTGATGGCAATCCATCAACATTTTTCCATAATAACAGGAACAACTTTTTAAGCGAGAGCAATCCATTTATTCTTGTTGCAGATATGAAAAAATCTTCAAGATACAACAGCATAAAAATCACTTCAAGAACACAAGGGCAATACAACTTGCCAGTCACATTTAAGTTGTTTGGCAGTTTGGACAACAAAAAGTGGAATTTGCTTGGGGATTATACCAATTTGGGTTGTTCTGGCAACACTGTTTCTGCAAGTTTTGATGAAGCAGAGTTTAGATATTATAAACTTTACATAACTGATACAAAGTCTCAATCTTCTGGCAACAAGTATGTTACAATTTCAAGCATAGATTTTACAGACACATTTGCTGGCACAGAAATTTCGCCTTATGACCTTGGCTATTTTAGGAAGAAATCATCAAACCAAACATTTACAAAGCAAAGTGCAGAAGCATCATATAGCTTTGTTATGAAGGGTAATGGCATTGTTAAGTTTAATTTTACCGGCACTGGTTTTATGTTGCGTGCTTTGCAAGACAATACTTGCAAAATTAGGGTGACAGTTGATGGCAAATCAACAGAACTTTATTTGGACAAGAACAATGACATACAATTTGCCTATGTTATGAGTGGGCTTAAAAATTCAAATCACAAGGTGGCAATAAAAGTTTTAAGTGGAAAACTTTGTGTGGATTCTGTGCTTGTTAAAAACTGAAACCAATT
>ERZ808240.2301-NODE-2301-length-21289-cov-11.873740_pt1 | contig 21289 bp, 17 predicted proteins | sample MGYA00521084_ERZ808240 | MGnify/ENA primary metagenome ERZ808240 (study PRJEB31516, sample SAMN03275571) | gut metagenome | biome: mammalia-associated habitat; material: feces | host: Papio cynocephalus | place: Kenya | collected 2012-08-06 ...
TTCTTTTTGGTACTTTTCTTTCTGGCCGCACAGAAAGAAAAAGTACATTGCATATATGTAAACGAAAAATTTCATAACTTTCTTACTAGTGGTATTATGCTAAAAACAATGCTATTTTCACTACCAAAGAATCAAAAAACGGACCGGTGCAGTAAGCCATGCTGCCTTACTGCACCAATCCGCTGTACGATTTCTATGTGATTAAAAATACACGACAGTCACGCCGGCACCGCCGCCTTCTACATCGTCAAGCTGGTAGGATTTGACAAAAGGCTGCCGTGCCAAAAATTCATGTACCTGCCGCCGCAGCGCGCCGCTGCCTTTGCCATGAATAATTTTGACCGGGCTGAATCCGGCTGCCAGTGCCTGATCCAAAAAGCGTTCTACATCCGGCAGGGCTTCGTTAAAGGTTTTGCCGATAATATTCAGTTCCGTCGCCACGCTGTTCGTCCGGATAGGCCGATACGACGATTTGGCGTTGGCTTTCTTTTCTTCCTGCTTTTCTTTTTTGATTTCGTCCAGATACGGCGCGCTGACATCTTGCAGTTTGACCCGGACGGTCATGCCGCGTACCGATACGGTCAGTTTTTTGCCGTTGATTTCCGTTACGGTTCCCAAGCCGTCCAATGAATTGACAAAAACGCTCTGGCCGATTTTCAGCTGGCCGGCATCGACAGGATCGCGATGCGGCTTTTCTTTATCCGGCAGGGAAATTTGCTGAATAGCCCGTCTTGCCTTGTCAATGGCTTTCGCTTTTTCTCTGTCTGAGCTGTCTTTGGACTGCTGCTTGAGTTCTCGGATAATGCGTTCCGCTTCAATGCGGAGGTTGCGTTTTAAATCCACAGCCTCCCGCCTGCTTGAATCAATAATATCCTGCCGCTTGGAAGATACTTTTTCTTTTTCTTTGCGCAGTTCGTCTTCTGTATGACGGATGGATGTCAGGCGTTTTTCCAGTTCTGCTTCTTCTTCGTCCATCCGTTTGGACTGCATGTTGAGTTTGGTCAAAATCGCTTCCATATCGACATCCTGCGCTTTGCTGCGCAGTTCTTTGGCTTTTGCCAAAATATCCAGCGGCATGCCGAGCCGTTCGCTGATACTGAAAGCATGACTGCTTCCGGCCGCGCCAATGCGCAGTTTATACGTTGGCTGCAGCGTGTTGACATCAAATTCCACATGGCCGTTTTCAATGCCCGGCGTGTTGTAGGCATAGTTTTTCAAATCGTTGTAATGGGTCGTAACCATCACATAGACGCCTTTTTGGTAAAGTGCATCCAAAATGGCAATCGCAATAGCACTACCTTCTGCCGGATCCGTGCCGGAGCCCAATTCATCGGCCAAAATCAAATCGTCTGCCGTACAGTGCTTCAAAATATAAATGAGCTGTTTCATATGGCTGGAAAACGTACTCAGGTTTTGCGAAATGTCCTGTTCGTCGCCAATATCGGCAAAAACATCGCGGAAAACAGGCAGTTCCGATTCTTCTCCGACAGGCAAAAACAAACCGGCCTGATGCATCAATACCAAAAGCCCCAGTGTCTTCATGGAAACGGTCTTGCCGCCTGTATTGGAACCTGTAATCAACAGAATCCGATAATCGCCGCCAATGATAATGGTATTGGGCACGACGTGTTTGGCATCAATCAGCGGATGCCGTGCCTGTACCAGTTTTACCAGTCTTTTTTTTGACACGAGAGGGCGGCAGGCCTTCATCTGCAGTGCCAGCTGGGCTTTGGCAAAAATAAATTCCAGGTTGCCGACGCAGGCCGTGCTTTCTGTCAGTTCTTCATACTGTCCTTGGACAATACTCGTCAAACGGCGGAAAATCCGTTCGATTTCTTTGGTTTCGCCAATACGGGCAGCCTGCAAATCGTTGTTGGCATTGACAATGGCCAACGGTTCTACATACAGCGTCGAGCCGCTGGCTGACGTGTCGTGAACAATGCCGGGAAAGGCATGGCGGTACTCTTGCTTAATGGGCACGACATAGCGGTTGTTGCGCACCGTTACCAACACGTCCTGAAAGTACTTTTGATATTCTTTATTCTGCAGGACGCTGTTAATATATCGTTTGGTCTGCCGTTCCAGTTCGACAATACGGCTGCGCAGCCGCATCAATTCCGGCGACGCATTGTCCCGAATCTGATGGTTGTTGTCAAATACCGTTGCCATTTTATGGGCCAGCTGGGAAAAATCACCAATCGCCTGTGATTTTTCTTCCAGTTGGGGATACAACTCTTTTTTATCGGCAAAATACGCGCGAATGTCGCCATACCGCTGTACGTTGTTCCAAATATCAATGCATTCCTGCCCATCCAGCGTCACTTCCCGGCTGGCTTTTTCTAGGGCCGGCCGAATATCGACAATGCCGCCAAAGGGCGTAGATGCTTCACACTGCAGACAATGTACGGCTTCTTCCGTATCATTGAGCCATGAAGTTACCAGCTGGCTGTCACTGCTGGGCCGGAGCCGCCGGGCAATTTCTTTGGAAAGGCGGGACGGTGCCAGCCGTACCAGCATTTGCTGTACTTGATAAAATCCTAATATGCGCAAACTTCGTTTATTCATTCATGTGTACTCCTGCTTTATAAAATTCCCCGCAAAAAATGCCCCCGCGTCACGGTCTGGTCTTCTTTGCCAAAGAGCATCGTTTCCGAGCCATCACACAGCCGGCGGTACCGGCTTGTCATCGTTTCAATCCATGCGGCAGAACGGCCTCGTCCTTCAATGCGCAGCCATTGGACCCCGCTCCGTTTCAGGTCATGAAAATACGGCACCATGTCCAAGTCTTTGCTGTTGAGAATGTGATTGCGGCAATACTGGTCCGTCACGATAGAAAATTGCTCATCCCGGCGGTCCTGCAGGGCAAAATCATGATGCAGGCACGGTGCCGGACAGTGTTCTTTGCAGCCCTTGCCGGCAAACGCGGCAATCGAGCAGTATTCTGTAATCATCATTTCCAGTTTGCCCTGCACAACGGCTTCCAGCGGCACCGTACTGCCAGCAGCCATTTTCTGAATCTGCCGCAGCGTCGCTTCGGTGGATACAGTAATGCCCTGACAGCCCAGCCGCACATATTCCTGCGCCGCCGTGCTGTTGAAGATATTCAGCGACCAGTCCGCACAGATAGGTACATGCAGGTCCAATTCGCGATACAGCGTAAACACGCTCATGGCACCGGCATAGATACCGGCGGCACCGCATTGGACAGCCGTCTGCATGTCTTTTTGGACAGCCTGTACATTCCGCTCTGTGACAATGCGCGGCGTAGCGGCCCATAGTTCCGTACCAGCCTGTGCCGCAGCAGCCGCTGCCTGACGCCACTGGGCTGCTGTAAATGGACGGTGTGTGTAGGACTCGCCGCCAAAAATAATGCGGCTGGCTCCCTGGCGTGCTGCGGCTGTCACGCCGTCCAACGTATCACAGCGGACAGCAACTCCTAGGCCGTGTTCAGCCGGGCGTGCCGGGACGGCAGGTACTTTATACGTATCCTTTCCTGCCCGAGGGCGGACATATTCCGTTTCTATGGCATCCATCAGTACATCGACAGCCTGACGCCGCAGTGTATTGAGCACGCTGGCCGGAATCATATACCCATCTGCCCACAGTGTCACGTCTGCCAGCGTAAATATCGTATCTCCCAAACGGTTCAGCTGGTCATAAACCCATGCCTGGTCAGCCGGACGCCGTTTGGCTAATTGCGCTGTATAGTCAGACAGCACCTCAGCCGTATGGCCGCTTTCATCCCACGCAGTCAGCCGCAGCAGCCCCTCTTCATTGACATCGACATGCCCGTAGATCGGAATGCGGCGCGTCAGGCCGCTATGACTGGGCTGGCGGTCTTCTTTGCGTGCCAAGCGGTACAGTGTGCCCGTACCCACATCATGGCGGCGCAGTTCCAGCGTAAATTGCTTCTTATTGGTAAACGAGCCAATAGCAGATTGTACTTCATCCATATATTCCGTTCCGTCAGCACCGACAATTTTTATCATGTCTCCTTCTGCCAACGGTTCATCCAGCAAGGCATCGGCCATGTGGTCATGTACGGCTGTCACGCGGCCGACGCGGTGGCCTTGATTGCCGCTGCTTTTTTCTGTAATAGTTTGTCTGCCAATCGTGCGGGCCAAAAAATCATGCTGATACGTCCGATTAAAGCTTTCTGCCGTTTCTTCCTTTGCCTGGTGCAGAGCCTTCTGCTGTTCCTGCGGCGAACGGCTGCAGCTGTCTATCATCCGGCGGTACGCAGCCGTAACCGTACGGACATAGCCCGTCCCTTTCATGCGTCCTTCAATCTTAAAGGAAGACACACCGGCAGCCAGCAAAGCTTGTATATATTCCAAGCTGTTCAAATCTTTTAAGCTCAGCAGGTATGCTTCTCCTTTCGTCAGGGCATGGCCGTCTTCCAGCAGCCGATACGGCAAACGGCATGGCTGCGCACAGGCGCCGCGGTTGCCGCTGCGTCCGCCAATAAAACTGCTCATCAGGCATTGTCCAGAATACGACATGCAGGACGCGCCATGAATAAAGACTTCAATTGCCATCGACGTATGCGCGCAGATAGTGCGGATTTCATCGAGCGGCACTTCCCGTGCCAGTACAGCCTGCGTAAACCCCAGTGATTCCAAAAACTGCACGCCTGCTAAATCTGCCACTGCCATCTGCGTACTGCCGTGAAGCGGCAAATTCGGCGCGACCTGCCGCGCCAGCACAGCCACTGCCATATCCTGCACGATAATCCCATCGACCTGCATGGCGTCGAGCCGCCGCAAATATGCTGCCAGCTCCTTCAATTCTCTATCTGCCATGATAATATTGACAGTCACATATATTTTCACGCCAAAGGCATGCGCTGTGCGCACAGCCTTCGCTAATTCTTCATCAGAAAGATTATGGGCAAACTTGCGCGCATTAAACGCTTTGCCACCCAAATACACTGCATCCGCGCCGGCATCTATCGCCGCCCACACATGGGCCAGCGACCCGGCCGGAGCCAATAACTCTGCCATATGTCCTCCTCTGTTTTGTTACATACTACTTCCATTATATCTTTGTTATTATACCATAGATTGCTGCAGGGAAAAATAGGAGAGCAGCCGGTCTGACTGCTGCATCTATGACGTTTCATCTTATAAGACAGCAAAAGGAGCTGCAGCAAAATGGACTAAAAACGCTCATTTTACTGCAGCCCCTGCAAAGCATATGCCAGCCAGCATATATTCTTTTGGTACGGCGTCTGGGGGAATAAAGCAAGATGCCTTATATATATTCCAACAGGTGTTCTTCCAAATAGTTTGTATCTATTTTTCCCTGCTGAAAAGCAAAGCTGGACAATATATTCCACTGCAAATTAATATTGGTTTTGATGCCTTTGATTTGGAAATCTTCCAACGCGCACAGCATCTTTTTGACGGCGTCGTCTCTTGTCTTGCCGTGAACGATAACTTTGGCAATCATCGAATCATAAAACGGGCTGATCACCGAGCCTGCCGCTACGCAGGAATCTATCCGAATCCCGTCTCCCTTGGGCGGATCGTACTCTGTGATTTTTCCTGGGCACGGCATAAACTTATTACCCGGATCTTCCGCATTAATCCGGCATTCAATGGCCCAGCCCTGTACATGAATATCGCTTTGTTTCCATGGCAGGGGATCTCCCTGGGCTACCAAAATCTGCGTTTTGACCAAATCGGTGCCGGTCACCATTTCCGTTACGCCGTGTTCTACTTGGATACGGGTATTCATTTCCATAAAATAAAAATTCTTATCTTCATCTACAATAAACTCAATGGTCCCGGCCCCGCAGTACTGCACTGCCTGTGCCGCTGATTTGGCAGCTTCACACATGGCATGTCTTGTTTTTTCATCCAAAATCGGGGATGGCGATTCTTCAATCACTTTTTGATGGCGGCGCTGGGTCGAGCAGTCCCGTTCTCCCAAGGTAACGACATGACCATAGGCATCTGCCATAATTTGGATTTCTACGTGATGGGCATGATGCAGATATTTTTCTACGTATACCCCGCCGTTGCCAAAATTTTGTTCTGCTTCCCGAATCGCTTCCTGCAATGATTTTTTCAGCTCTTGTTTATTTTCTACGACCCGCATGCCGCGGCCGCCGCCGCCGGCTGTCGCTTTAATTAAAATAGGATAGCCGATTTTATTGGCAACTGCTTCGCATTCATTGACATAGCGAATCAAATCTTTCGTCCCCGGTACTACCGGCACATGGGCTGCCATCATGGTCGCCCGTGCCTGGGCTTTATCTCCCATCGCGCGGATAGCTGCACTCGACGGGCCAATATACGTAATGCCGGCAGCCGTGCAGGCATCGGCAAAATCAGCGTTTTCTGACAAAAATCCGTACCCCGGATGAATCGCGTCAGCTCCTGTTTTTTTTGCAACCGTCAGCAGCGCTAAGCTGTTTAAATAGCTTTTTCCGGAAGGAGCCGGGCCGATGCAGTACGCTTCATCCGCTTCCAGCACATGCGCCGCTTGGGCATCGGCAGTCGAATAGACCGCAACCGTACGAATATGCAGTTCCCGGCATGCCCGAATGATACGCACGGCAATTTCTCCCCGGTTGGCAATTAATATCTTTTTGAAATGTCCCATTGTCACACCTCTATTTGCATTGTACTTTGAACAATGGCTGGCCGTATTCTACAAATTCGCCGTCTTTGACAAGTATTTCTGTAATTTTACCGCACATATCCGCCGGCACTTCCGTAAAGACTTTCATCGCTTCCAAGACACAAACGGTCGTATCTTCCGCCACTTCGGAACCAACATGCACAAACGGTTCTTCTCCCGGATGGGCTGCCATATAAAACGTACCTACCATCGGGGCGGCAATCACTTCTTCCTTAGATGACGGCAGTACAGATGCAGCAGCTGGCTTTGCTGCGGGATTTTCTACAGCTGCCGCTGCGGGTGTTTCCCTTTTGCTCATTTCTATCGTTTCATCGGCATGCTGTACTTTCAAAGCCGTCAACGTTGAGTTTTCAAATACCTGAATTAATGCTTCGATTTCTTTTATATTCACAATATATCCTCTCCATCTTTCTGCCCATCTGCGGCAGCATAATAATGCCTGTTACATAGAAAACTGGCATTGAATATACACGGCGATATGCTGCATATATTCTTCCCGCTGCATCCACAGCGCTTCGGCTTCTTCTGTCGTAATCATGGTAAAGCGCAGCGATTCTCCCGGCCTGCACTGCGCCAGCCGGCCCATATCAGCCATGACGACCTGCCCTATCTTAGGGTATCCTGCCACGGTTTGATGGTCCGCCATCAATATAATGGCTTCGCCGCCTGCCGGCACTTGAATCGATCCTTCCACAGCCGGTTCGGAAATCAGTTCCCGTGCTTCCTGCAAATGGAGCGCGCCTCCCTGCAGCCGATATCCCATGCGGTCAGCCTGCACGGTAATCGCAAACGTATCTTGGACCAAACTTTCCTGACTTTCTTTGGCAAACCAGTCATACTGCAGCCCTTTGGTAATACGAATGGCATGCTGTGATGCGGCATAAAAACGAGCCGGTTCCATGACATACCAGTTTGTCGTTTTATACGGCCCTTTCTGCTGCAAAAAAGATTCCATATGCCGCCCAGCGTCTGTCATGCCGCAAAGGCGTATTTCATCATTTTTCTGCAGTGCCCGGCCTTGATAACCGCCCAAGGCAGCCCGCAAATACGTACTCTTACTGCCCATAACCAATGGTACGTCAAATCCACCGGATACGCATATATACGCACGGCACCCGGTCACGGGCTTGCCAAACCGCAGCAATGCGCCGGCTGCAACTGCCACCGGTCTGCCCATCGGCAAAGGCCTGCCGTCAAGCTGCGGCTGCAAATCACCGCCCGTCACGGCAATCAGCGCATCTTCCGTAAACCGCAGCACCGGGCCGATCATGGTCACTTCCAACGCAGCTTCATTCGGCTGGTTGCCGACGAGCATATTGCCAATGCGCAGGGCATCTTTATCCATGGCACCGCTGACTACGATTCCGTATTGTTGGCAGCCATACCGTCCCAAATCCTGAATCGTAGACTGCATGCCGCCTCGTACGACAACTATACTCACGGTCTGTCACCTCGTATCTGTTTGTATTCTTCTTCGGTAATCGCCTTGAAATGCACGACATCGCCGGCCTGCAGCAGGCTTGGCGTATCCGCATCGGGCGTAAACAAATCGACGGCTGTACGGCCCAGCAAATGCCAGCCGCCAGGTGTTTCCATCGGATAGATGCCGGCCTGCTGGCCTGCAATGGCTACGGAACGGGCTGGTATAGCCAAGCGGGGTGTCTGACGCCGCGGAATCCACAACTGTTTATCCAGACCTCCCATATAGGGATAGCCAGGGCAAAAGCCAATCATATATACCAAATACGTACCGCTGGTATGTATGCGGACGACTTCTTCCGGCGTCATGTCCAGCGTCTGTGCCACTTCCTCTAAATCCGGTCCATAGGCACCGCCATAGCATACAGGAATAACTACGTCACGAGCCTGAGGCAGACTGTCCATATCTGCATGCTGTACAGCCTGTTGGGCGTAAGCTTTGACAAACTGCTGGGCGTTGTCTGTCTTTTCTTGGATCCGCACGATAAATGGATCGTATACAATCGTCACAGCCGTATACGATACGACGCACTCTTTATACCCTGCAAATGGATGGCTTTCTATATACACACCGACAGCCCGTACCTGCCGGTGAATGCGCGGCGAAATGGTCTGTCCCCATGAAATATGAACGGCCATTTCATTAAATGATTGTATTTGTATATCTTGTTCCATGCGGCACCTCACACAAACGCACGGACAGCTACATCATGGGCTTCCAATGCGGTTCTGATTTTATGCGCAAAAGCAAGGGCTTTGGCACCGTCGCCGTGAATGCAAATCGTGTCAGCCTGGACCGGAATATCGGCGCCGTTTTGTGCCGTAACGACTCCTTCCTGAATCATGCGCAGCACGCGGGATATGGCCAGGTCTTCATCGGTTACCATCGCATCCGGCTGGCTTCGCGGCGTCAGCGTGCCGTCTGGCTGATATGTCCTATCGGCAAATACTTCACTGGCCGTCTGCAGGCCTATTTTTTTCCCTTCGCTAATCAAATAACTTCCGGCTAATCCATACAAGATAAGCTGTGGATTGACATCATGAACGGCTTGGGCAATCGCAGCTGCCAGTGCTTTATCTTTTGCTGCCATATTGTATAAGGCACCATGCGGCTTGACATGCTGCAGCGGTACATGAGCTGCCGTTGTAAACGCCTGCAAAGCTCCTACCTGGTACAACACCATTGCATACGCTTCCTGCGGCGTAATATCCATTTTGCGTCGGCCAAATCCCATCAAATCAGGTACGCCGGGGTGTGCGCCAACAGCAACGCCGGCAGCTGCGGCCATTGCGACTGTTCTCTGCATAACATGCGGGTCTCCGGCGTGAAAGCCGCAGGCTATGTTGGCTGATGATACATACTGCAGAACCTCTTCATCGTTGCCAATCGTATATAAGCCAAAACTTTCTCCCAAATCACTATTTAAATCGACGTGATACATGCCTTATTCCTCCTATAATACACTGAGTGATGCATTCAGCAAATCCGTAATAAACATATGTCCCGGCGCATGCGTAATCATAAATGCCGGCTTGACTGCCATGGCAACAGCCTGCGGTGTTACGCCGCACGCCCAGAATACAGGCACTTCATCTGCTTGAATCGTTGACGGATCGCCAAAATCAGGTTTGGTAATGTCGTGAATGCCAATGGCTGCCGGATCGCCGATATGAACCGGCGCGCCGTGAACAGACGGCATCCGGCTCGTTACCTGAACCGCGCGAATGGCGTCTTTCATTTTCATCGGCCGCATGGACACTACCATCGGACCATGAAATACGCCTGCTTCATGGCAAGGAATATTCGTAATATACATCGGTACATTATGCTGCTCCGTAATGTGCCGTATTTCAAGGCCTGCATCCAGCATCGGCCCTTCAAAAGAAAAGCTGCAGCCTAATAAAAACGCTACTAAATCCGGCCGCCAGTACGCTGCTATATCACTGACTTCATCCGTCAGTTCGCCGTACCGGTATATCCGGTATTTGGGTATATCATAGCGAATATCAGCTCCCGGAGCAGCGACTTTCGGTTCCGGGCATCCGGCTTCCGTGACATCCAATATAGGGCATGGTTTGGGATTGCGCTGAGCAAACAACAAGAAATCAAAGGCTAATTCCTTTGGCAGAATTACTAGGTTTGCCTGCGCATAGCCGTTGCACATACCGCTCGTAAACTGATTGATTTTCCCTTCACGAATTAACTGCCGTACATCTTTCGGTTTCATCATACTATAATCCATTGTATGTATCCTCCCGTTATGTTTTATCTACAGCCTGCCAGCTAGGCAATGCCCATTAATTTAGGAATCTGATACAACAGCGTCATGCCGCACATATACGTAGTCAATACGACAACAATCGCGCCAAAAATCGTCATCCACAACGGATGCTTGTAGTCGCCGACAATACGTTTCTTGTGGGCAGCAATCAATGTAACTGTCAGCGTAATCGGCAAAATCAAGCCGTTCAGCGTGCCGACAATAACCAAGATAAATACAGGTTTGCCTACGATAACAAAGACAAGTGTTGAAAAAACAATAAAAGCGATAATCAGCCAGCGATAATTGGCTTCCAGTTTTGCGCTGAACGTACGAATAAACGATACAGACGTATACGCGCAGCCAATAACCGAAGAGATAGCCGCAGACCACAAGACAACGCCAAAAATCTTATATCCTACCATACCAGCAGCCTGCAAAAATACAGAAGCCGGCGGATTGGCCTTATCTAACACAAAACCTCCGGCAATAATCCCTAAGGTAGCCAAAAACAGCAGTGTGCGCATAACGCCGGTAATGCATATCCCCGTGACGGACGAGCGTGTAATCTGAGGCAGCGCGTCTTTGCCCACGATACCGGCATCAATCAGCCGATGGCCTCCGGAAAACATAATATAGCCGCCAACTGTGCCGCCAAGCAGCGTGACAATAGCTGAGTAGTCAATCGTATCCGGTGCAAAAGTCTTGACGATAGCTTCGCCTACAGGCGGCTGTGACGAAACAGCTACATACAATGTCAAGGCAATCATAACAAATCCGGCAATCTGCGTAAAGCGGTCCATCACTTTTCCCGCTTCTTTTACCAAAAATATAGAAATACCAATGACGGCACTAATTGCCGCACCCACTTTCGGATCGATGCCAAACAAGACCTGCAGCCCCAAGCCGCAGCCGCCAATATTGCCAATATTAAACGCCAAGCCGCCTAAGACGATAAGAAACGATACAAAGTATCCCAGTCCCGGCAGTACCATATTGGAAATATCCTGTCCCCTCTTGCCGCTGACGCCAATAATCCGCCAAACATTGAGCTGTGCCCCCACATCCAAAATGACAGATAACAAAATAACAAAGCCAAAGCTTGCCATCAGCGATTGGGTAAACACCGTCGTCTGCGTAACAAATCCCGGTCCAATCGAAGACGTAGCCATCAGGAACGCTGCCCCCATCAACAGGCTCCAATCTACCTTCTTGCCCATATCAATTCCCCCTCATACGCAAAAGAAGCTGCCAAACATTATGTTCAGCAGCTTCTTCGCTTCGTATTTTATTGATGATGTTATTATACTCTTTACAAAAAATAAGTCAATTATTTTCTCATATGTTGTTTCCTATAGGATATAGGTATTACTATATGCGCTCCGGATGCTGTTTTAAATCGATGACCGGATTGCGCAGCGGTTCCATCTGAAAGTGATTGGGCCCCATGATGCGGCATTCCGCTGTATCTCCTTCGGCAATAGGAAAGGCTCTGGGCGTCCCGGTTGAAAGGATATCGCCGGCTTTCCAGCCCTGCATATGCGATATGAGCGCAATCAGCCTGCTTGGCTTATGGGTCATATGATTTACTGTGTTTTCCGCATGCACCACGCCGTTATGAACGGACTGTACTTTTAACTGCAAGACGTCATCAATTTCATCGGGCGTAACAAACTGCGGCCCAAAAGAAAAGAATGTGTCAAATCCCTTGACCAAGGTCAAAAAGCGGGGATTTTGCCGCAAAATAGATTCTTCTGTCATATCCAAAATGGTCGTATATCCCGCTACATAATCTTGCCAATCCGCTTCATCGATATATTTGCAGTCTTTTCCCAAAATAATGCCCAATTCCGCTTCTGCCGTCGTCTTTTTTGCTTCTGCCAGTCTGGGAATATGGATTTCATCGCCAGCACCGATAATAGTGCTCGCCGGTTTATAGAAACTGCCGGGAAATCCGACCGGTGCCTGTTCTCCCAAATCGCCGGCATGATCGACATAATTGAGGCCAATGCCAAAAATGCGCTGCGGATTGCGGTATAACGGGGCATACTGTACCTTTTCATAAGGAACCACGCCGGGCAGCGTTTCCAGTTTTTCTTTGCCGCCGTGCGTATACCAATACGTAAGGCCCGGAATTTCACCCGCCTGAATCAGGGACATCATATCTGTCTTCCACGACGTGCCCATATACGCATTTAATGTTTCTATACAGTATATGCCCTGTGAAAGGACTATACCGGTTGTTTCTTTTCCTTCTTTATGAATCGTTGCCAACCGCATCTGTTATTCCCCCTTTTGCTGCTGCAATGCCAAAACCGCATCTTTCAGCCGGCTGCATCCTTCGACGATATTTTCATAGCTATTGGCAAAAGACATGCGCAAATACCCTTCGCCGCCAGGGCCAAATACATTCCCCGGCACCAAAGCAAGATGTGCCGAATCCAGCAGATACGCAGCCAGTTCTTCTGATGATTTTCCCAAGGATTTGCAGTTGATAAACAAATAAAACGCGCCTTTAGGGCAAGTACAATGAATACCCGGAACAGCGTTAATTGCCTGCACGGCATAATTGCGCCGGCGTTCATATTCAGCAACCATACACTGTACTTCATCCGTTTCATCACGCAGTGCTGCCACGGCCGCATCCTGCACAAAGGACGGCGCGCACGTCGTATTGTGCTGATGAAATTTGTTAATAGCCTGAATATAGGCTTCCGGCGCAGCGACATATCCAATCCGCCACCCTGTCATCGAATAGGCTTTAGACATGCCGTTCAGTGTAAATGTCCGTTCTTTCATCCCCGGCAGGGACGCGATGCTTCTATGGATTTCGTTGTCATAAATAAGCCGTTCATAAATTTCATCAGAAAGAACCAGTAAATTCTTTTCTTGGGCAATGGCCGCAATACCCTGCAGCACTTCCTCATTCAACACGCCGCCAGTCGGATTGTTGGGCGTAACGAGAACGATTGCCTTCGTCTTTTGGGTAATCTTCTCCCGAATTTCTTGTAAATTCATCTGAAAGCCTGTTTCTTCGTGCAGACTGTACGATACAGGCACGGCACCCAAAAAACGCGGCACATTGATATAGTTAAGCCAAACCGGATCGGGAACAAGGATTTCATCGCCTTCATCCAAGATAGATGCCAATACGGCAAATACGGCTTCTGAAAGTCCTACCGTGACCAGTATTTCTGTCGGCGCATATGTAATGTGATTTTCCCGTTCTAGTTTTTTGGCTATTTCCTGCCGCAGTTCCATCGTACCAAAATTAGATGTATAGAACACATGGCCTGCATCGATGCTTTCCTTCGCTGCTTTTTTGATATATGCCGGCGTATCAAAATCAGGCCGGCCAATTTCAAAGTGCAGCACCGACAGGCCATCTCGTTCCATTGCCAATGCTTTTTCGTTAATTTTACGAATGCCGGAAGGAATCATTTGATTCATCCGTTTTGAAATCATGCTGCTCATGCCACTTCGCCCCTCACTGTATGAAAATATACTGCTGTATTTCATGTATTAGTATAGCGGACAGGCAGCCAATCCGTAAAATACGAAAGAATATATAGGCTATACGTATATCTATATACGCCGCCTGTTGCCTGCGTTTGCTGTATCCGTTGGCGAATCCATCGCTTCCTGCAAAAATTGAATCAATTCACTCTGAATAGGTGAAATGCCTTTTTGCGGATAGTGAATATACGTCTGCCGGAATGCCAGGGAATCATCCAGGCGATAAAAGACGACTGCGTCGGTCGGCGTTACATACGAAGGAATCGTCGAACGCAAAAACGCAATGCCTTGTCCTTCACAGGCTAAATAATAGGCCGTCATCATTTGTGTCAAATACATGGAAACATGCGGCGTAAATCCGGCGTGTTCACACAGCTTTAAGCTTCTGGCATAACTGTCGTTGCCTTCTGTAAGCAGTAAAAACTGTTCCTTTTGAAACTGCTGCAGCGGTACCGGGTCTTTGTGTACCGTATCGCGATGCAAAAACTCTGCAAAAGAATACCGATAAGCTGACAGCGTCTGGTTCACTGCGTAAGAAGCCGGCACAGCCAGCACAATTTCTTCTTTTAGCCACGGTATATGCACGATTTGCTGATTGATAAGCTGCTCTGCTTCAAGAATAACATCCAGTTTGCCATTGAGCATGCGCTGCAGCAGCTGCTGGCTGTTTCCCTCTTCAAAGCGAATCACGACATGGGGATAGGCTGCGCGAAAATCCTGCAGCAGGCTGGGCAGGACATACGTGCAGAAAAACATGGAACTGCCAATATGTAGTACCCGGTGCTGTGCATTCCGCATCTCTTGAAAATGCTGCATCATGTCTTGTTCAATGCGTCGTATTTCTTCGATGCACTGTATATAATAGGCTCCCGCTTCTGTCAAAGAAATCGGCGTCGTACTGCGGTCAAAAAGCCGTACATCCAGCTCCTGCTCCACCTTTTTGACAGCCGCACTCAGCCATGGCTGCGATACGTATAATTTTTTAGCTGCTTTAGAAAAACTTTTTTCTTCATATACAGCATATATATACTCTTTATAGTCTGTCATGCCTGTCTTCCCCCTCTTTTTACGTACTTTGCTGTCCCGGCAAACTACTGCAAAAAAGGAGCTGTGCATATAGGAAACATCCTCCATGTACAACTCCCTTACTGTTATCGATTTGCGTATAACGTTTCTACTTGTTCTTCTACGTGCCGTGCTTTTTCTTCAATATCCAAAATCGACTGCATCATCGTATGGACAAATGCCGGGTCTTTGATGGATTTAAGGTTGATGCGGACACTGTAAAAGGCAGACCGCATGGCTGCGCGGGCATTCATGGCGGCTATAGCGCCGTCGGTAATGACCCAGGCGTTGCCGTACTGCACCGTCTGTGCTGCCAGCTGCAGCAGCGTAAAAATATCCTTGCCCAGTGTAAACGGTATGATGGCCGCATCCTTAAAGGCCTGCTGCACTACCGCTGCCCTGTTAGGCGTATCCTTGGGCAGGCGTACTGCGCGGATAACGCCGTCAAATGCCTTGGCGTCGTCTTCAATACCCTTGAGATAGTGGGCACGCAGTGTCCTTGCCTGCTGCTGAATCGTCTTCATTTGCGGTTCTACCTGTTCATAGCCTTTTTTGCCAATCGTCAGATTCGCTACCATCTCTACGAGCGCTGCTGCCGACGCAGCGGTCATAGCGGCAATACCACCGCCGCCGGGAACCGGTTCTTTGGAAGCTGCCTCTTCCAAAAGCTCATCCAGCGGCATGGACTTGAAATAGCTAAAATCGGTTTTAGAACAATCCTGTAATGACGCCATTTTCATCTATATCCATTCGATTGGCAGCCGGTACTTTCGGCAATCCCGGCATTGTCATAATATTACTGGTCTGGCAGACGATAAATCCTGCACCTGTGCAAACACGTACATCCTGTACCGTGACAGTAAAGCCATGAGGCGCACCCAACAGGGACGGGTCGTCGGACAAGGAATACTGTGTCTTGGCTACGCAAATCGGCATCTTGTCGAGGCCGAATTTTTCCAATTCTTTAATCTGCTTCTGGGCATTTTTTTCAAAAACTACGCCGTCGCCGCCATAGATTTTCTTGACGATAGTTTCCATTTTTTGCGGAATCGTGTCGTTGACATCATAGAGCGGTTTGTACGGTGTCTGCGGCTGCTGCAGGAGCTGCAGAACTTTTTCACCCATTTCCAAGCCGCCTTTGCCGCCTTCGGCCCAGCAGTTGTTGAGAGCTGCATCTACACCGTATTCTTCGCAGAGCATGCGCAGTGTCGCGATTTCTTCATCCGTATCGGTGATGAATTTATTAATACCTACGAGAACCGGCACGTCAAACTGACGCATATTTTCAATATGTTTTGCCAAGTTGGCAAAGCCCTTTTTCAGAGCAGCAACGTTTTCTTCCTGCAAGTTTTTCTTGTCTACGCCGCCGTGCATCTTGAGGGCGCGTACTGTCGCTACGATGACGACTGCATTCGGTTTGATGCCGGCAAAACGGCATTTGATGTCCATGAATTTTTCTGCGCCGAGATCTGCGCCGAATCCAGCTTCCGTTACGGCAATATCTCCCATTTTCATGGCCAGTTTGGTAGCAACGACAGAGTTGCAGCCGTGGGCAATGTTGGCAAAGGGGCCGCCATGTACCAGAGCCGGTGTATGTTCGATAGTCTGTACCAGGTTCGGCTTGATGGCATCTTTCATGAGAATGGCCATAGCCCCTTCGATGCCGAGCTGGCGGGCCGTCACGAGATTGCCGTCCAAATCATAGGCTACGGTAATATCGCCCATGCGTTTTTTCAAATCCATCAAATCATGAGCCAGGCAAAGGGCTGCCATGATTTCCGAAGCGACGGTAATCATGAAATGATCTTCCCGCGGGAAACCGCAGACTTTGCCGCCCATGCCGACGACGATGTTGCGCAGCGCACGGTCGTTCATATCCATGACGCGTTTCCAAATGATGCGCCGCACGTCAATACGCAGGGCATTGCCCTGATGAACGTGGTTGTCAATGGCTGCAGCCAGCAAGTTGTTGGCTGCCGTAATGGCATGCATATCACCGGTAAAATGAAGGTTTATATCTTCCATCGGCAGGACTTGTGAATAGCCGCCGCCGGCTGCGCCGCCTTTAATGCCGAATACCGGGCCCAGTGATGGTTCACGAAGTGCGACGACCGTTTTATGTCCCATTTGGTTCAATGCCTGTGCCAGACCAATCGTCGTCAGCGTCTTGCCTTCGCCGGCCGGTGTCGGCGTAATAGCCGTTACCAAAACGAGCTTGCCGTCTTTTTGTTTGGAAAGACGTTTAATCGCATCAAATGAAATTTTTGCTTTATATTTACCATATAATTCCAAGTCATCTTCTGAAAGACCTGCTTGTTCCGCAATCTTTACAATCGGTTCCAGTGCTGTTTGCTGTGCAATTTCAATATCGCTTAATACCTTTGCCATGAATTGCTTCACTCCTTATTTTATCCATAAAAAAACACCGACATTCTGGAAATTGCCCAGACGGTCGGCTTGGTATCTATCATGCTCCCCGTGGTATGCTCCACTTCCGTCAGTCACATGATTATGGCTTTATTATACAAGAACACCTAAGGTCCTGTCAATGCAAAACCGCCGTCTTGTCGAAAGAGAACAATTTTTATATAATGTATATTATGTGTTTATATTTTGATGAGAGGTGACTAACCCATGAATTTTGATGAAGAAGCCATGAAGGTCCGCCGCGGCAAACAAGGTATTCTGGAAACGATGCCCCGTGCCGTCCTCAAGACCCACGATGATTTGAGTACCTTGTATACGCCCGGTGTCGCACAGCCATGCCGGGAAATCGCCAAAGACAGCGACTTGTCATTTGATTTGACCTGCCGCGGCAACATGATTGCCGTCATATCTGACGGTACGCGCGTATTGGGATTGGGAGACATTGGCCCAGAAGCCGCTATGCCGGTCATGGAAGGGAAATCCATTCTCTTCAAGATTTTTGGCGGCGTCAATGCCGTGCCCATTTGCCTGGACACCAAAGACCCGCAGCAATTTATTGAAACGGTCAAACGGCTGCAGCCGTCTTTTGCCGGCATCAACTTGGAAGACATTGCATCCCCTAAATGCTATGAAATCGAAACGACGCTGAAAAAAGAAATGGACATTCCTGTCTTTCATGATGACCAGCACGGCACAGCTATTGCCGCCCTTGCCGGGGTCATCGGCGCCTTCCGCCATGTCCATAAAGAGTTAAAAACGGCAAAAATCGTCATCAACGGTGCCGGTGCCGCCGGCGCATCAATCGGCCGTCTCCTCGTCCGTGCCGGGGCTGCCAACGTCACGATGGTCGATAAAGCCGGCATGCTCTATGAAGGCATGGAAGGTCTCAACCCCGTACAGGCAGAACTGGCTGCCCTGACCAACAAAACCAAACAGCACGGTACGCTGGCAGACGCCGTACAAGGAGCCGACCTGCTTCTCGGCGTATCCGGTCCTCATTTGTTTACCAAGGAAATCATCGCTTCCATGAACAAGGACGCTGTCGTCTTTGCCATGGCCAACCCGATTCCGGAAACAGATTATCAGTCGGCCAAAGCAGCCGGTGCCAGAGTCGTCGGTACAGGCCGTTCTGATTCACCAAACCAAATCAACAACGTCATGGTATTCCCCGGCATTTTCCGCGGTGCCCTGGCCGTTCGCGCCCGCAGCATCAACGAAGATATGAAGCTCGCTGCTTCACATGCCATTGCCTCTCTCATCAAAGACGACGAACTGACCGATGAATACGTCATTCCCGACTCCTTTGACAAACGCGTGGCACCAGCTGTTGCCGCTGCCGTCGCCAAAGCTGCCATGGACAGCGGCACAGCCCGCATCACCGTCGACCCGGAAATGGTACGGCAACAAGCTGCCAAACAAATCGACAGCCTGCATCATCTATTAGACCAACTGCATGGTTAATACGCAGTACACGCAGCGATATCATCAAACATATTAGATGTACCCCAAATTGCCCTATGAGTCTTTTTGACATCATAGGGCAATTTTTTATGACAATGTAATTTGTTGTTCTTCACCAAACACAACGGGCCCGCCGATAACAATACGGCAAAGCTGTCCGTCTTCGACATGAGCCATAATATCAATCGTACCGCCGGGCTGATGTATCGTGCAGGATACATCTTTTTTGCCCATGCAGGCCAGTGCCGCCGCGACAGCCGCTGAGCCGGAGCCGCAGCTGTTTTCCCAATACAACGTATCCGTAGCTGTCACATACACAGCCGGAATCATTTGCAGCTGTCTCGGTGAGAAGAGAATCAAGCCATAGGCTTCCAACGCTTCTTCAGCCGCATAATCCTGCACAGCCTGCCAAAATACCTCTCTGTCGGCCAATGCCGTATCATCGATAAAATGAACAAAATGGACTATTCCGGGCAGGGAAACGCGAAAGAAGCGGCTCGGCATGCCGCCTACGTCCATCAGGATAGCCTCTACAGCCAGAGGCAGGGGCATTTCTATATACGCATCATACTTGTTTTTTTCTCGCTGTACGGCATGAGCCTGCAGCACATGGTCGCAGCCGGAGCAGGAAACGGCATAGTCGCCTTCCGTTTTGCCGGAACACAGCAAGGCATACGCTGCGGCTGACCGTGACGCATTACCGCAAAATTCGCCGCCCATCATGTCCACACGAATCGGTTTGTCCTGCGCCATAGTCAAATACCCTACCTGTTCGGCACCAATACAGTCCGGCCGCAGCAGCTTGGCTGCCAAGGCACTGCGCTGTGCCGACACTGTCTGGCTGAGTACAAAAATAGTCGTATTCCCACTTGGGTCTGCTTTGATATATCGTATGTCCATGAAAGGGCCTCCCTTACTTTATCACAATAAAGTGTTCTTCGTATCATCATAGCATCTTATCCTGCAGCCAGTCAACACAAGACAAGAAAAAGGGGCATATCGCTTGCTGCGACTGCCCCTGTATTGCTTTTTCTAAAATTAGAATAAGAAGTTGAGTTCAACGTCCGTAAATTCTTTCGGGTCTTTTGCATTGCCTTTGGCATTGGTGCCGAAGGACTGTGCTGCCGTCAAGATGACGTTTTTAGCCAACGTGTAATCAACGCCTACGCCCCAAGAACGAACGCCGTCGAGTACGCTGTTGTCACGCCAAGAGTTAGTTGCGCCGCCGAGGAATGCACCTTTATCTGTATCGAGGTATTCAACCCATGCGTCCCAAGAACCTTTAACGTTTTCATCGGCACCGCCATAGGTCAGTTTGCCAATCCAAACGTCTTTTTTGTCGCTGTCGTTACGCAGGCTGACGCGTTCATAGTTTGCCAAGGCATTCCATTTGGAACCCATGTTAACAGAAGCATATGCACCCCAAAGGTCATCTGCATTTGTTGTCGTGGTGCTGTCTGCTTTATTAAAGGAGTTGTAATATACGCCTACAGCAGAGCCGTTACCAAAGAAACCTTCTAATTCGCCATAACCCGTTTTAGCTGCCAAAAGGTCATCGCCTTCTTTAAATTTACCATAGCCGGCAGTAGCTGCGAATTTATCTGTTGCATATTTCATTTCAGCACGGTCAAATACATCACCGTACTGGAAGCCATAGGCATTGTCACCACCGAGTACGTATGTATCCGTACGGCCTACACTGAAGTTCCAGCTGCCAACATTGTAATCAACTTTGGCATCATCTGTGAATACTTTGCTGCCGTCAGAAGCTTTTTCGTTATCACCAAAATTCATGTCGTTGGTGCTGATGCCGTATGTTACGGTTGTGCGGTCATTGACCTGGGCATTGCCGCGGAGACGAACACGATAATCCCAAGCGTTATCATTTTTGTAATCATCATTGTCGCTCTGATGCTGATAACGGATACGTGCATCGCCAGTTAATTTTACATTGCCGACTTTGTTTTCCAAGGCAGCGACGCGAACGCCGAGGTTGTTGAGTTCTGCAGCGTATTCATCAGCCAATTTGTTGATGAGGGCGCGCTGTTCAACAGAAGCTTTGTCCATGTGAGCCATAGCCTTGGCTACCATTTCAGCTGCTTCATAACGAGTGATGTTGCGTTCGCCCTGGAAATAAGAGCCGTCAACGCCCTGGATAATGCCAGCGTCAGCGAGTTCTACAACGGATTTGTATGCCCAACTGTCAGACGGTACATCAACAAACGGATTGGCTGCAAAAGCGCATGCAGCACCTACAGCCATAGTAGCTGCGAGAGCTGTTAATACTTTGGTTTTCATTATGAGATTTCCCCTTCCAAAATAAGAATAAATTTTTCCTATTTGATTATCATATGGGCATCATTCTCACCAAGTTCATTGACGAGTGTTCCTAGTTTCCTCTCTTTTACTAAAGGATTGATTCATGTCCCATC
>ERZ808240.2302-NODE-2302-length-21289-cov-10.690308_pt1 | contig 21289 bp, 16 predicted proteins | sample MGYA00521084_ERZ808240 | MGnify/ENA primary metagenome ERZ808240 (study PRJEB31516, sample SAMN03275571) | gut metagenome | biome: mammalia-associated habitat; material: feces | host: Papio cynocephalus | place: Kenya | collected 2012-08-06 ...
ACGGAGAGACGGTTGGAGTTGGTGCTGACATACTGGTCGATCTCATTGCCTTCTCTGTCATAGACAATGGTAGCTTCTCCTACCGCCACGACATCGGACAGACGGATCGTAGGTGTGGAAGAGAGGATACCACGGAAAGCACCGATACCGGCAGCAACACCGCAGATACCGACACCTACGACAGCTATCAGCATGATCTTTATGCAGGTCAATGCCAATTTTCTTCCCCATTTTTGTGATTTAGAGTTGAGTGCCTTTTGCTTCGCTCGGACACCTTTTTTACCATAATTCATAAAACAAGTCCTTTCTGTCTGAAATACAGACGAAGATATTATACCAAATAATGCTATGTAAATAAAGGCTTTCTTTCCAGTCTTTAGAATTGTTTCACATTTTGCGGAAGTTATGCTACACTGGAAAAGAATCCGAAGGAAAACAAAAATAAGTGAGGTTAAACATGGGCGATACGGCAGCAACAGACAGCTACAAAGTGTTATTATCCGGCGGCGAGGGGGAGATCGTAGAGAAAAAATCCCGCTTCATCGCAACGATCCGTAAGTGCGAGACCGAGGAAGAAGCGGTATCTTTTATAGAAGAAATGAAGAAAAAATACTGGGATGCCAGACATAACTGTTCTGCATTTGTAATAGGAAGCAGAGGCGAGCTGACCCGGTGCAGTGACGACGGGGAACCCTCCGGAACAGCAGGACATCCCATGCTGGAAGTACTGACCGGCTCCGGAATCCGTAACATTGCAGTGGTGGTGACGAGATACTTCGGCGGTACCCTGCTTGGCACCGGCGGTCTGGTGCGGGCTTATACTCAGGCGGTAAAAGAAGGTCTTGCCCACTGCGAGACAGGAATCATGCGTAAGGGCTGCGAACTGGAAGTGACGACGGATTATAATGATGTGGGAAAACTGCAATACTATTTCGGACAGCAGGGCATCGTTCCCGCGGACAGCATCTATGCCGAAAACGTAAAATTTATTTTACTCATTCCGGTGGAAAAAGAGGAAAATCTCAGGAAAAACCTGACAGAAACCACTTCCGGAAAGGCAAAAATTGAGAAATTGAAAGAGACTTATTTCGTTGACAAAGAATAGTCAATGAAATAAAATAAAAATAGCGGTTTTATGATTCCTACAGAAAGGTGGTGGTTTTTATGAAGTGTACACAGAAGAGTTCTGATAACCCACTTCCGGGGCGAAGTTGCCATGTAAGTTACACCCATAGAAAACATCATAAGGAGGATCATCATGGAACAGATCAAAGAACTGGAAGAGGTCTTAGAACTTCTTAAGACCAAGCAGTACACCAAGCTGCGCCAGTACCTGGCTGAACTCAACGATGCCGATATTGCGGGACTTTTGGAAGAACTGGAAGAAGAGGAAATGCTAAAAGTATTCCGTATCCTTCCCAAGGACCTGGCGGCAGACGTTTTTTCCTATTTAGATATGGACAATCAGCAGAAGATCATCACTTCCCTGTCGGATAAGGAAGCAACGAACATCATCAACAATTTGATGGCGGACGATGCAGCCGACCTGTTGGAGGAGATGCCTGCCAACATTGTCAAGAAGCTGTTGACCAATGCAAGTCCCGAGGTGCGCAGAGATATTAATCACTTACTGCGTTACCCGGAAGATTCCGCCGGAAGTATCATGACGGTCGAGTATGTAGACCTGAAGGAGAACCTGACGGTGAATCAGGCGATCGAGCGGATCCGTAAGGTGGGTCTGGACAGTGAGACCATCAATATCTGTTATGTCTTGGATGCCCAGCGGAGACTGGTGGGAACCGTGGCACTGCGTTATCTGCTGCTCATGGACGGGGATGAGGTCATCGGCGACATCATGCATGAGAATGTCATCTCCATCAACACCCTGATGGATCAGGAGGAAGTTGCCAGGCAGTTCAAAAAATACGACTTTACAGCCATGCCGGTAGTGGACAATGAGAACCGGCTGGTAGGTATTATCACCGTGGACGATATCGTGGATATCATCGAAGAAGAGACCACGGAGGATATGGAAAAGATGGCGGCTATCGTGCCCAGCGATAAGCCGTATATGAAGACCGGTGTATTTGAGACTTTCAAAAAACGTATTCCCTGGCTGCTGCTTCTGATGGTGTCTGCTACATTTACCGGAGCTATCATTTCTTCTTTTGAAGATGCGTTAAGCGTATGCGCGGTACTGGTGGCATACATTCCCATGCTGATGGATACCGGCGGTAATGCCGGAAGCCAGGCCAGCGTTACGGTCATCCGTGGATTGTCCCTGAACGAGATCGAATACCGGGATGTGCCGAAGGTCGTATTCAAGGAGATCCGTGTGGCGTTGATCTGCGGTATCACACTTTCCGCAGCGAACTTTTTAAAATTACTGTTATTGGATCGGGTGGGAGTGCTGGTGGCAGCATCCGTGTGCCTGACTCTGATAGCAGCGGTAGTGATTGCTATGATCATCGGATGTTTGCTGCCGATCCTTGCAAAGCGTCTGGGCTTTGACCCGGCGGTAATGGCAAGTCCGTTCATCACCACTATTGTGGATGCTATGTCACTGTTGGTATATTTCCGCGTTACATCTGCAATTTTGGGGCTTTAAATGCAATGGATTTTAGAAAGCGCCTGTTTTATACAGGCGTTTTTTGATATTTTTTTGACAGGATGTTTTTTTTTTAGTACTTTCCTGCAAGCTCTTTGCAAGGGCGGAAATTTTTGCTAGAATCAAGATAAATAGCAAATGTAACCGCTTTCGTAAATCTTTTTCTTAAGAGAATATTCGGGAACAGCAAAAGCAACGGAGGAATGAATCATGAGATATTTTTTTGAATCTAAAGTAGAAAAAAAGGATGCCGGATATACCATTCAGATTCCTTTTAATGTATGGGAAGTATGTAAGCAGAGAGAAGTCATCAAGGGAGACGTTGTTCTGGACAACAATATCATTGAGTGCGAACTTCATCCCAAGGAGAAGGGTAACTATGAAATTGTGATCACCGATGAGGATGCAGTAAAGGTAGAGCTTGGTGTAACTCACAAGATCCTGTTACATGTTAACGGTTCCCTGATCCGTATGGACCAGAACAGTCCTTACAGCTTTGAGAAGCCTATCCGTAAGATTGACAGCATGAATGTGATCATCCAGCCTGAGGACGGTCTGTGCGGTCAGGCATGTGTAGCAATGCTTGCAGGTGTTACCATTGCAGAGGTTATCAGCGTTATGGACTGCAGAGAGTGGCAGGCTACCATGGGTCGTGTGATCTCCGCACTGAACTACTACGGTATCGATCATACCGATATCATCGTATATACCGAGGGAAGACCCGCTGTACTGCCTAAGTGCTGCATCATGATGGAGAAGATGGGACGTTTCTGCCATTATCTGGTACATTACGATGGAAAGTTCTATGATTCCAACCTGGGCGTACTGGAAGAGTATGATATGAGCAAGCTGTTAGGCTACCTTGAGATTAAGTGCTAAGAAGCAGCAGACAGAACATATATAAAACATTTTAAAACATATTTAAATAAGAAGTAATTCAGAACTGCAGGGGATCTTAGGATCCAGCCTGCAGTTTTTTGATTTAATTACTCAAAAATGATCAAAAAAGGCTCATAGGGTTGCAAGGCAGTACGGTAAAGTGTAGAATAAGAAAAGTATAGTTTCACAATACAAAGGATGGGGAGAAAAGAGTATGAATAAGAAAAAGAAAATTCAGAGTTATCAGGAAGTGGCGGCAGCTACGGGACTGCGTTATGATGAGATGAACAACCTGTTCCACGGCGAACGGGACGGATTTGACTTCATTGTCTATCCCACAGACGATAACCAGCCGTTTGCCCTGACATTACATACAGCGGCGAAAAGCGCAGACGGTTCCGTGTTTGATAAGAAGACTGTCAGGGAATTCGTGAAGAGTAACAAGAACATCGGCTATCTGTCTCAGAAAAATATGGATATCTGGGTCAGCGTAAAATTACAGTCCAATGCGGAAAAATTAAAAAATGCCACAAATGAGTGCATTACAGCAATGACCACATTTTTACGTGCCCATAGTTACAGTCCCTGCTGTGATATCTGCGGACAGAGCGTGGAGACCGGCGCACTGAAGATGAGCGGAGAATATCGTCATATGTGTCCCGATTGTGAGATGAAAATACGCAGTGATGCTGCCATGAAGGCGCAGCAGATCTCACAGAAGAAGGAAAATATCATCGGCGGTATCGTCGGTGCGCTGTTAGGCTCTCTGCTGGGAGCATTGAGCATTCTGGTACTCAGCCAGTTAGGTTATGTGGCTGCTCTGTCCGGTGCCATCATGGCAGTATGTGTTCTGAAGGGTTATGAGATGCTGGGCGGCAAGCTTACGAAGAAAGCAATCGTGATCAGTGTGATCATCATGATTGTCATGACTTATTTCGGAGACCGTATGGACTGGGCGATTATTCTGTTCCGGGATGCCGGTGGCGGAGAGGCCGGTTTCAATATTTTTGAATGCTACCGTCTGGTATCCTATGCACTGGCAGAAGAGATTATTGATGTGGGCAGCTATGTGGCGAATCTGTTCCTGCTGTATCTGTTCGTGGTACTGGGAGCAGTGCCTGCGATCCGCGGTAAACTGAAAGAGAAAAAAGAAGAAGGAATTATCACAAGATTAAATTAATCTCTTTGTTTTAGAAATAGAATGTGGTACAATAGTACTAGAAAAAACTGCTACAGAGACGGCAACAGTTGTTGGAAAATGGGGAGAACAGAATATGAGGAAGTGGAGAGCTTTATTGCTGTCGCTGCTCATTCTCGTAGGCGCGGGGGTCATGGGAACGACCTCCATACAGGCAGAGGCACAGGGAACGAATTCTAAGAACAAGAGAGTACTTTTTATCAGTGCTTATTCCTATGGCTGGGATACGGTACAGACGCAGATCGAAGGAATCCAGGCAGGAGTGGAGGAGAATACCACTGTTGATTATGAGTTCATGGATACGAAGCGATTTACATCCGAAGAGGCACTGAATATGTTCCATGATATGTTGAAGTATCATCTGGAGAATACAGATCCATATGATGTGGTCATTGTGGGAGACGATGCGGCACTTCGGTTTGCCATAGATTACAGGGAGGAACTGTTTGAGAATATTCCAATTGTGTTCGAAGGTGTCAACGATGAGGAATATGCCATGGAAGCGGCGAAGAATCCGCTGGTGACCGGAATCCTTGAAAAATTGTCCGTCGAGAAGAACATTGATATGGCATTGAAGGTGAATCCTAATGCCACAAAGGTGGTTGCCATATTAGACAATACGGTGACCGGGGAAGCAGAGCGGAAGAATTTCTACAGCGCGGCGGAGAATTATCCGAATCTGGAATTCAGTGAGATCAATGCATCGCAACTGACAACAGCGAGATTGCAGGGAGCAATCAGCAAAGTAGATAATAAGACGATACTGATCTATATCTCTATGTCAGAGGATGCCAGCGGCAAGCAATATACCAGCTCACAGGCTGTACGGATGATCGTCAATTACGCCAAGGTTCCCGTCTATCGTATGGTGGAAGCGGGGATCGGCGATGGATTGCTGGGCGGCAACGTAGTCTCCATGTATAAGTCGGGAGAGATTGCGGCGCAGATTGCCATGGATATCGCCAACGGCACGGACAGCGGAGAGATTAATGTGGTGCAGGACAGCCCGAATGTCTACTGCGTGGATGAGGATGTTATGCGCCGGTTTGGACTGGAAGCCTGGCAGTTTCCGGAAGATACGGAATTTGTCAATCATGAAGAGGGATTTTTTGCAAGGAACCGGGAAGCCATCGTGCCGGGATTAGTGTTGATCGTGGCACTGATCATTATTGTGTGCTGGGTATGTTTTGATAACTTACGCAGAAGAAAACTGCTGCAGGAACTGGAGACGGCCAGAGAGATCATGGAGGCAGCGTCTCAGCATGATTTCCTGACCGGATTACCGAACCGCAGTAAGTTCATGAAGGATCTGGAGCAGTTGATCGATGCGAAGATCCCCTGTACGGTTATGATGCTGGATATTGATAATTTCAAGAAGATCAACGATACCTACGGACATACAGCGGGAGATGAAGCACTGCAGCAGGTAGCCAACCGGTTGAAAGACATGCAGTCACAGATACTTACTTCCTACCGTTTCGCAGGAGACGAATTTATACTGATCCTTCGCAGCAGCCAGAGCATGCTGGTAGAGAAGACCGCATACCAGTGCAGACAGGTATTCACCAAGGACGTGACACTTTGCGGTACAAAACATAAGATCGGCGGCAGTATCGGTGTTGCAAGTTATCCCAAGGATACGGACAATCTGGAACAGCTGATCGTATGTGCGGATGATGCCATGTATAAGGTCAAAAAAAATGGAAAGAATGACTTCGCATATTATGAGAAGCCGGCGGAAGAATAACAAATAACGGACAGGCAGAATTTTTTGTTCCATGAACGGAAGATTCTGCCTGTTCTTTGAACATTAGGTTGAAAAAATGCAGGATTATGTATATAATTAATACTATTGACTAAAAGGAGAAAGATATCATGCGAATACTTTCAGAAGCGTTAGGATATGTTATGTACTTCTGCTATTATGTGGTACATAATTACGGTCTGGCTATTATTTTGTTCACACTGATCAGTAAGATCGTTCTTTTGCCGGTGTCTGTCTGGGTACAGAAGAACTCCATTAAAATGGTTAAAATGCAGCCGGAAATCAACCGGATTAAGGCAAAACACTTCGGAGATGCGGACCGCATCGCAGACGAACAGTCGAAGATATTTAAGAGAGAAAAGTATAATCCCCTGGCATCTCTGATTCCCCTGGCGGTTCAGATTATTCTGCTGATGGGACTGGTAGAGGTTATCTATCATCCGCTGGATTATCTGTTACATATGCCGCAGAATGTGATTGCAGCATTTAACAGTCTGGCAGTGAGTCTTGCAGGGGCGAATCCCGAGAGTTCTTCCATTCAGCTGACGGTTGTGGAGATGATTAAGAGCGGCAAATATGCAGAGCAGTTTGCTGCATTTCAAAGCAGCCTTGCCGGTGTGGATATTCCGTCCATGCTGCAGCAGGTAGAGGGGATATCTCTGGACTTCTGTGGGATTAATTTAAGCTGGGTGCCTTCCGAAGTGGGTGGCATTGATATTATTGTGCCCATTGCCGCGGGAGTATCCGCATGGTTGTTATGTGTGGCGCAGAATGCGGCCAATGTGATTCAGGCAGAGCAGTCCAAACTGAACAAATACGGCATGATGGCAATTTCCGTAGGTCTGTCCTTATATCTGGGCTGGTTTGTTCCGGCAGGTGTGGCACTGTACTGGATTGCCAGCAACCTGTTTGCCATTTTGCAGCTGTATCTGCTGAACTGGGCAATCAATCCCAGGGATTATGTGGATTACGAAGCACTGGAAGCCAGCAAACAGGAACTGGAAGAATTGCAGTCCATCGGCGGCAAGAAGAAACTATTTGAGAAAAATCCATACGCCAAGAGAGAGAAGAAGGATTTCAAGCGCTTCTTCTCTGTGGTGAATAAACATCTGGTATTTTATTCCGAGAGCAGTGGCTTCTATAAATATTATCAGGGAATCATCGAATGGCTGTTAGCCCATACGAATCTGACTATTCATTATATTACCAGCGATCCGGAAGACCAGATCTTCGCACTGGCGGAAAAAGAGAACAAGATCCGTGCTTACTATATCGGAGAGAAGCGCCTGATCACACTGATGATGAAGATGGATGCGGATGTGGTGGTAATGACCATGCCGGATATTGAGAACTTTCATATTAAGCGCAGCTATGTGAGAAAAGATATCGAATATATCTATATTCCACATGGAATGGACAGTCTGAATATGACCATGCGTACCGGATCTATGGATCATTATGATACTGTATACTGCGTAGGAAAACATCAGACAGAAGAGATTCGGAAAATTGAAGAGGCATATGTTTTGCCTCCTAAAAAGCTGATCGACTGGGGATACTGTCTGTTAGATCGCATGATCGAAGATTACAAGAAGGCAGATAAAACACCTCATGAGAAAAAACATATTCTGATCGCTCCTTCCTGGCAGAAGGACAATATTGTGGACAGCTGTCTGGAAGGCATGCTGGATGACCTGGCAGGAAAGGGCTATGAAGTGGTAGTACGTCCTCATCCCCAGCAGGTACGCTTGCAGCAGGATAAGATGGATCGCCTGAAAGAGCGCTATGCGAATAATCCGGATATCGAGATTCAGACCGACTTCTCTTCCAACAGCACTGTATTTGAGGCAGATCTGTTGGTGACCGACTGGTCCGGTATCGCTTATGAATATGCGTTTACGACGAACAAGCCGGTATTATTCGTGGATACGCCCATGAAGGTCATGAATCCGGAGTATCAGAAGATCGACACCGTACCCATCAATATCTGGATGCGTGATGTTATCGGAGATCGTCTGGATCCTGCGAAGACAGAAGAGACCGAAAGCAAGGTCAGAAATCTGCTGGAACAGAAAGATGCTTACCATGACAGAATTGAAAAATTCGTGGAAGAGTATGTATATAACCTGGGCAACAGTGCCGAAGTAGGTGCGAAATATATTGTACAGGCAGTCCAGGAACAGATCAAAAAAGCAAAAGAACAATAAGCTACAAAACAAAAATTACAATAGATAAAAAATAGAAGAAAGAGGTAAAATCATGAAGAAATTAAGCAAAATCGCACAGGTAACATTTTTCGCAGCAGCATTCGCAGTACTGTTCTCCGGTACCGCAGATGCATACATTGATCCTTCTGTTATGAACTATGCCATTCAGGCAGTTGCCGGAGTAATCATTGCAGTAGGTGCCGCAGCCGGTATTTACTGGAGAAAAGCAAAAAAGAAGATCGACAAGAGCCTGGGAATCGACGAGAACAGAAATAAAGAAGTAGAGTCCGATGACATCATGCTGGATCAGGCAGCAGATAAGCAGGACAAATAAGCAGGAGAATTATTTAGAAATGAAAAAGCGGGATAAGAAACAATTACTGCCGGGCATTGTTTTGTCAGTTGCTGTTGGTTTTCTGGTGTTTTTGTATGCACCGATAGATTTATATTGCAGCAATGCAGATGAATTTTGGTTTGATTTTGGAATATTGTTTACTGCGTCACTGGGGTTATTTGCAATCTGTGCGGTTGCCATGAGTCTGGCATATGCTGTGCTATGGATGATTCATCCTGTCGCATACCGGATAGGTCTGGCAGGGGGATTTATTGCATTGATTAGTACTTATGTCCAGGGCAACTTTATGGTAAAAAATCTTCCACCTCTGGACGGCAGTACAATTGACTGGGATAATTATACTATTTTGAGAACACAAGGCATCATTCTTTGGATGATCGTAGCAATTATTACGATTGTCATGTGCATATTTCTGAAGAAGGAATTGTTTGCTAAGACGGTAATGTATCTTAGCGGAGGTCTGACTCTGATGCTGCTTGTGACAGCTGTGAGTGTTACACTTACCAGTGGTGTATTGCAGGAAAAAGCGCATTATCAGATCGGAGCAGACAAAGAGTTTGTAATGTCGGATGATCAGAATTTTGTGATTTTATTATTGGATTCTGTAGATGCCAGAACATTTTCCAAATTACTGGAAGACCATCCGGAATACGGAAAAGAGTTTCAAGACTTTACTTATTTTGAAAATACTGTTGGAGCTTATTCCTGTACAAAGCGCTCTATTCCTTTTATTTTATCCGGCGACTGGTATGAAAATGATGAACCGTTCGATGATTACATGCAAAATATGTATTATGTATCACCGCTATTTCAGATGTTACAGGAGAAGGACTATAACATGGAACTCTGCGACACTGAGTTGTACATGAATGACGATATTGCCAAAATGTTCAGTAATGTGTACAGAGTTGACTTTAAATTAAGCTCTTATGCGAAATTTGCCAAACCTTTATTAAAACTGATAGGTTTCAGATATGCACCGTTTGAATTGAAGAAAAAGTGTATTTTCAAATCTGCAGCTTTTGATGAATTGGTCAGGGTGGAAAATACGGGGGAAAGTTATAGCTTTACTACATCAGATTATCAGTTCAAGGGGCATCTGGATGATGAAGGAATTACAACCGAGAATTCAAACCCTAAATTTAAATTTTTCCATCTGGATGGAGCACATGTTCCTTTTATCTACGATAAGGATATGAATATCATTGATGAGCACGAGGGAACGTATGAACTGAGCGTGGAAGCTGTAATGCTGGAGGCGGCAGATTATGTGGAAAAGCTGCGCGAAAGTGGAGCTTATGATAATACAGTACTTATTATCATGGCAGATCATGGATACAACGGCAGTTTGGAAGAATCCGGAGAGGAAGCCTGGATGAGACAGTGTCCGTTGTTAATGATAAAAGGTCGCAATGAAAGCCACGACACAATGCAGATATCTCAGGCGCCGGTCAGCTTTGAAGATCTTCAGGAGGCGTATTCGCGTCTGCTGGACGGACAGCAGAGCAATGCAGCATTTGACTGGAAAGAAGGAGATGTGAGAGAACGTCGTTTCCTTAAGTATTCTTTCCTGGATGAAGACCACATAACGGAATATATGCAGACAGGTCATGCGTTTGACAGAGACACGATGGTTCTTACAGGAAGAGAATATAATCGATAAGTATCCAGGATTATAAACAATACAGGGGGAGACAGACTGTGTATAAAACCATTACAGAGAAAAAACTGTCAAAAGAAAAAATATTGCCGGGGATTATTTTATCCCTGGCGATTAGTTTTATTTTGTTTTTATATGCACCTATAGAATTATATTGTACGAATCTGGATGAATTCTGGTTTGATTTTGGGAAATTATTGCTTCTTATATTGGGGATGTTTATTTCCGGTCTGCTTCTTATGGTGAGCATCTATGCTGTTTTGTTGTTGATACATCCTGTGCTGTATAGAATCGGATTGGCAGGAGGCTTACTTTTGCTGGTCTGCACCTATGTCCAGGGAAATTTCCTGATAGCAAATCTGCCACCGCTTGATGGCACAAATATTAATTGGAATGATTATCTGTCACTTCGTCGGGAGTCCCTGATTTTATGGGGAGTGACCGGTGCGATAATTGTATTCCTGTTTATTGTCTTAAAAACAGGATGCTGGAGAAAATTGTTATTTTAGTAAGTGCTTTTCTTACACTTATGTTGTTAGTAACGGGAATCAGTGTAGTAATTTCGGACCCTCCAATCAAGAAATCAACGCAGCTGTATGTAACAGAAAAAGATGAATTTGTGATGTCACAGAATGAGAATTTTGTAATACTGTTGTTAGACAGTGTTGATTCCAGAGAATTTTCAGATTTGCTTACTGAGCATCCGGAATACAGAGAGAGCTTTTCAGATTTTACTTATTTTGAGAATATGACAGGTGCTTATTCTTGCACGAAAAGATCCATTCCCTTTATCCTGGGAGGAGACTGGTATGAGAATGAAGAACCTTTTACTGAATATGTAAATAAAGTGTATACAGAGTCTTCTTTGTTTGAAAATCTTAAGCAACGGGGGTATCTGATTGATCTGTATGAAGATGAACTTCATACGCAGGACGAAAGTGTTCTTTCTGATTTCGATAATATCATCATAGCAAAATACAAAGTGAATTCCTGGATACGCCTGGCTAAACAGGAACTGAAACTGATTGGTTTCCGGTATGCGCCTTTTGACCTGAAGCGTTTTTGTGTAACGAAAAAGGCGGGATTTGATGAAGAAATCGTCGTTGAGTGCGGGTATAGCGGATTTACGGAAAAGAATCTTCAATTCAAGCGGAATCTGGAAGAATCCGGGATAACAGTAGATGCAGTAGATAAACGCTTTAAATTTATTCATCTGGATGGAGCGCATACGCCGTTTATGTTCGATAAAGAATGCAATGTGATTGATGAAAAGGACGGAACCTATCGCCAAAATACGGAAGCTGCGCTTACCCTGGCAGTCATGTATATCGATGAATTGAAAAAAAGCGGAACATTTGATAATACAGCTTTGATTATTATGGCTGATCATGGTTATAATGGTGATTATACTCATGAGGATCAATTCATGAGACAGGCGGCGCTTTTTATGGCAAAGGGAAAAGGTGAGAACCATGACACGATGCAGGTATCACAGGCACCGGTCAGCTACGTGGATCTTCCGCAGGCCTATGAAAAATTGATGGATGGAGAGCAGTCAGATGCTATTTTTGACTGGAAAGAAGGAGATAGCAGAGACAGACGTTTTTTGTATTATTCGTTTGGCAATGAGGATTACATGGTTGAATATTTGCAGAAAGGACATGCGCAGGACATGTCAACGATGATACCTACGGGAAAAGTTTTTGATAAATAGAACACGTAAATGAGAAGAAGGGATGAGTGAGTATGCAGGCGATTATTTTAGCAGCGGGAATGGGAAAAAGATTAAAGGAATTAACAAGCAATGCTACCAAATGTATGGTCGAAGTAAACGGTGTCACCATGATAGAAAAGACATTGGGACATCTTGAAAAGCTTGGACTTAAGCGCATTGTTTTTGTAATCGGCTATGAAGGGCAGAAACTGAAAAGCTATGTCGAAAGCTTAAATATCAAAACCCCGTTAGAGTTTATTGATAATGATGTGTATTATAAGACAAACAATATCTATTCCTTATATCTTGCAAAGGAAAAACTTGTAGAGGATGATACTCTGTTGTTGGAATCTGATCTTGTTTATGAAGAAGCTGTGATTCGTAAACTGGTAGATCATCCGTATCCGTCGTTGACATTAGTGGATAAGTTTGAAAGCTGGATGGATGGAACCTGCGTTACACTGGATGAAGATGACAATATTACAGCTTTTTTAAGTAAGAGAGAATTTGATTTTAGCAAAACAGACGAATATTATAAAACTGTGAATTTATATAAGTTCAGTAAAGAGTTCTCTCAGAAACATTATGTTCCGTTTTTGGAAGCATATTGTAAGGCACTTGGAACAAATGAATATTACGAACAGGTGTTGAAAGTTATTACATTCCTGGATGATCCTCAGATCAAGGCTGTTAAGCTGAATGGAGAAAAATGGTATGAAATTGATGATGTTCAGGATCTGGATATCGCAGAGACATTGTTTGCCACTAAGGAAGAACGACTGAAGAGAATGCAGAGCCGATATGGCGGATATTGGAGATATCCAAAATTATTGGACTTCTGTTATCTTGTGAATCCTTATTTCCCTTGCCGCAAGCTGGTGGATGAAATGAAGAGCAACTTTGAAATCCTTTTGACAGAGTACCCTTCCGGAATGGGTGTAAACAGTCTGATTGCTGCAAAGGATTTTGGATTACATAAGGATCAGATTGTTGTCGGAAACGGGGCAAGTGAGCTGATCAAGTCTCTTATGGAGCAGTTGCCGGGTAAAATAGGTGTGGTAAAGCCTACATTTGAAGAATATCCGAATCGCAAAAAAGCAGAGGATGTAATTGCTTTTCTGCCATCGAATGAAAACTATTCTTATTCAGCAGAGGATCTGATGAATTACTATGCAGATAAAGATATTAAAACATTGCTGCTGATTAATCCTGACAATCCTTCCGGCAATTACATACCGAAAAAAGATGTCCTGTCGTTGGCTGCATGGGCAGAAGAAAGAGAAACCTGTCTCGTTGTGGATGAATCTTTTGTGGATTTTGCAGATGAAATTGACAGTTCTCTTCTGGAACAGGCGATTCTGACACAATACCCGCATCTGTTTGTAATGAAGAGTATCTCTAAGAGCTATGGAGTACCGGGCATCCGGCTGGGAATTTTAGCAGGTGATAATAAGGGACTGATTGCAAAATTGAAAAAGGATGTCTCCATATGGAATATTAATTCCTTTGGAGAGTTCTACCTTCAGATCTATGAAAAATATGCCAAAGATTATAAAGCGGCTATGGATAAGTTCAGGCAGGAAAGAAGAGCTTTCGTAAACGCATTGGCAGAAGTGAAGGGCTTGCGTGTGATTCCTTCTCAGGCTAATTATCTGCTCTGTGAACTTACAAATGGAGAATCTGCAACAAAGCTGGCAGAAGATCTCCTGGATGAAGATAATATTTTAATTAAAGATTTGTCCACCAAAAGGGGATTTGAAGGCAGAAATTATATCAGAATCGCAATCAGAGACGAAAAGGATAATGAAAAACTGGTAGCGGCTCTTAAAAAGAAATTAAATTAATTACTTTTCCGGTGATGGAATCCGCAGGAATGAGTCCTACCTTATCAGAACGACTGTCTATACTCTCCGGACGATTGTCTCCTAATACGAAATATTCATTGTCACCGAGGACAATAGGAGCAGATGCTTTTCCGGGATCGGATATATTTTGGGAAACTAAAAAAGAGGGCTCTGAAAGTGGTGCGCCGTCGATATAGACAGTTCCGTCAAGAATCTGAACAGTCTCCCCGGGGAGACCGATTACGCGCTTTAAAATTATTCGGTTTCCAAGATTTTTAGAGCGTATCGTAACGACATCAAAACGTGAAACTCGTTCGGGCATTCCAAATTTCTGGACCAGAAGAAAAGAGCCGGAGGAATAGGTGGGTTCCATAGAACGCCCGGAGACCTGATAGAGCTGTATACCATAGCGGCTGATCAGAAAAATGATACAGCCGATGCAAAGTATGGAAAGCAGGTAGTGAGAGATTCTATTAGGCATAGCTGCTCCTTTCATGTGAATCCATAATTTACGGATATAGTAGCACGCGGATACAAATGATGCAAGAAGAGAACGAATGATATATGCAGAAGAAAAAGAGAAGAGGTATATAAAATGAAAGTATTACTGGTGAACGGAAGCGGACATGAAAAAGGATGCACCTATACCGCACTGGAAGAGGTGGCAGGAGCATTGGAGAAGAACGGTATCGAGACAGAAATCATCCAGGTGGGCGTACAGCCCATCGCCGGCTGTATCGGCTGCGGTGCCTGTATAAAGACCGGAAAATGTTTCCGGGAGGACGGCGTCAATGAATTCGTGGAAAAAGCGAAGACGGCAGACGGATTCGTATTCGGATCTCCCGTGCATTATGCATCGGCATCCGGTATGATCACTTCTTTCTTGGATCGTGCATTCTATGGGAAGAGTGCAATCTTCCAGGGCAAGCCCGGTGCCTGCATCGTCAGCTGCAGACGTGGCGGAGCCTCCGCAGCCTTTGACCAGCTGAACAAATATTTTACCATCAACTGTATGCCGGTGGTATCCAGCCAGTACTGGAACCAGGTGCACGGCAATACCCCGGAAGAGGTAAGACAGGATCTGGAGGGCATGCAGACCATGCGTACCCTGGGCAATAACATGGCATGGCTGTTAAAATGTATTGAAGCAGGCAAGGCTGCCGGTGTGAACTTCCCGGAGAGAGAACCGGCACAGAAGACCAACTTTATCCGATAAATGTGACAGACCGGATAGGAAAAGGAGACAGACAAAACTATGGCACAGTGGCAGGGATTGGGAAGATACCCGGAAAATGCGGAAAGCAAGGACTGCCCGGCACCGGGAGAGCTTTTGGCTTACGTGGACGGAAGCTATCAGGATGCATTGAAAAAATACGGGTTTGGCTGCATTTTTATCCTACCCGACGGGCGGATCTATACGGAATACGGCAACGGCGACAACCCGGACTCCCTGAAACAGCGAAATGTCTCCGGAGAGATGCTGGGAGCCATGTATGCGGTGCGGTTTGCACTAAACAGCGGCTTTCGCGCAATTGAGATCCGGTATGATTATGAGGGAATCGAAAAATGGGTCACCGGTGCGTGGAAGAGCAAAAATGAACTGACACAGAAATACGCACAGACCATGCGCCTATGGGGAGAGAAGATACAGATCCGTTTCACGAAAGTGCCGGCGCATTCCAAGGTAAAATACAACGAACTGGCGGACGAGACAGCCAAACTCGGCGTGGCGAACGGAAACGGAATCCCCAAGGTGAAGAGCCTCAGCGATTTCGAGGCGGCGGATGCCGCAGAGAGGATGCAGGATGCGGCTGAATAAATATCTGGCACAGTGCGGTGTATGCTCCAGGAGAGATGCGGACAAACTGATCGAACAGGGAAGAGTCCTGGTCAACGGTCAGGTCGCCGGAATGGGACAGCAGGTGGAAGAGACGGATACCGTACAGGTCGGGAAGAAGATTTTACAGGGGAAACAGACCTGCAAAGTCCTGGCTTTCTATAAGCCGGTGGGTGTCGTTTGCACGGAGCGGGACCCTCATGTGCAGAAGAAGATCACCGACATGATCCGGTGCCCGGAGAGGGTGACGTATGCCGGACGCCTGGACAAAGATTCGGAAGGACTGATCCTTCTGACCAACGACGGTGACCTCATCAATGCCATGATGCGGGGAGCCAACCGCCATGAGAAAGAATACATTGTAAAGATCGATAGAGAAATAACACCCGATTTTTTGGAGAAAATGGCAAAAGGTATTTATCTGAAAGATCTGGATATCACTACAAGAGAGTGTGAGATAGAAAAAACGGGAAAATATACATTCCGGATTATACTGACTCAGGGAGTCAACAGACAGATCCGCAGGATGTGCGAAGCCTGCGGAGCGAAAGTGAGATCCTTAAAAAGGATCCGTGTCATGAACATCCGCCTGGGGGATCTGAAGCCCGGAGAGTGGCGGGAGGTCACCGGAGAAGAACTGGAAACACTTCTGACAGACACCGGAATGTTAAATCGTAAATAAATCTATTAAAGGCAGGAACACAATATGCAGTCTACCAAAATAGACCGGATCAAATATCTGGTAGAACAACTGAATGCGGCTTCGGAGAGCTATTATGCCAAAGACCGGGAGATCATGAGCAACTATGAATATGATAAGCTCTATGATGAACTGGTGGAACTGGAAAAAGAGACAGGTGTTACCCTGGCGAACAGCCCCACGGTAAATGTGGGCTATGAAGCCGTGGATGAGCTGCCTAAGGAGCGTCACGAGAGTCCCATGCTGTCTCTGGGGAAGACGAAAAGCCGTGAAGAACTGCGTGACTGGCTGCAGGGAAATCCTGCAATTTTAAGCTGGAAACTGGATGGACTCACCATCGTATTGACGTATCGTGATGGAAAACTTGCAAAAGCGGTAACCAGAGGAAACGGCGAGATCGGCGAAGTTATCACGAATAACGCCCGTACGTTTAAGAACCTGCCGTTAAATATCTCCTATACGGGAGAACTGATCCTGCGAGGCGAGGCAGTTATTACCTACAGTGATTTCGAGAAGATCAACGGCGAGATCACCGATGCGGAAGCAAAATATAAGAATCCCAGAAACCTGTGCAGCGGTTCGGTACGACAGTTAAATAATGAGATCACGGCAAAACGTAACGTGAGATTTTATGCGTTTACCCTGGTAAAAGCGGACAATGTGGATTTCCATGATTCTAAGGAGGCACAGTTTGCTTTTTTACAGGAGCAGGGCTTTGCGGTAGTAGAACATGTGGCGGTGACGGAAGAAAACATTCTGTCTGCCATAGAAGACTTTGAACACAAGATCGAACATTATGATATTCCGTCCGACGGACTGGTTCTTACCTATGAAAGCATCAGTTACGGACAATCTCTGGGCAGAACCGCAAAATTCCCCAGAGATTCCATTGCCTTTAAATGGGCGGATGAACTTCGTGAGACCACATTAAAAGAGATCGAGTGGAGCGCCAGCCGCACCGGACTGATCAATCCCGTGGCAATCTTCGAGCCGGTGGAACTGGAGGGCACCACAGTCAGCCGTGCTTCCGTGCATAATATCAGCATTTTGCGTAGTTTACGGTTGGGGATCGGTGACCACATTACCGTCTATAAGGCGAACATGATCATTCCGCAGATTGCGGAGAATCTGACCGGCAGTGACAACGTGGAGATCCCGAAGGTCTGCCCCGTCTGCGGACAGCCTACCGAGATCCGTCAGATGAATGAAGTACAGACCCTGTATTGCACCAATGAGAAATGCCCTGCGAAGGAGATCAAGGCGTATACCCTGTTCGTAAGCCGTGATGCCCTGAATATCGACGGACTCTCCGAAGCAACTTTGGAGAAAATGATCGATCAGGGATTTATCCATGAATATGCGGATCTGTTCCGCCTGGACCGCTATAAGGAAGTTATCACACAGATGGAGGGCTTCGGCGAGAAGTCCTATCAGAATATGATAGACAGTATTGAAACAGCGCGTCATACGACGCTGCCCCGACTGATCTACGGACTGGGAATCGCAGGCATCGGTGTCGCCAATGCCAAAGTGCTCTGCAGATATTTTGATTATGATCTGGAGAAAATGCAGCAGGCGGATGTGGAGACCTTAAGCGCCGTACCCGGTGTGGGGGAAGTGCTGGCATCGGCATTTGCGGAATACATGTCTGATGCGGAGAATCTGGAGCAGATCGAACACCTGAAACAGTTCCTGATCCTTGAGAGCCCTAAGGTGGACGAAAATGCGCAGACGTTATCCGGCATGAGCTTCGTCGTGACCGGAAGCCTGAACCATTACGCCAGCCGTAATGATCTGAAAGAAGTCATCGAGGAGAGAGGCGGCAAAGTCACCGGCAGCGTGACAGGCAAGACCACCTGCCTGATCAACAATGACATTACCTCGACTTCTTCTAAGAATAAAAAAGCAAAAGAACTTCAGGTGCCCATCCTGACGGAGGAGGATTTCCTGAAAACTTATAACATTCCTTACGAGGAATAAAACAAAGACCCGGAGGAAAATAAAATGCCTATTAAGACACAAAATGATCTGCCTGCGAAAGAGATACTGGAGAACGAAAATATATTCGTCATGGACGAATTCCGTGCGGTACATCAGGACATGCGTCCCCTGCAGGTATTGATCTTGAATAACATGCCGGTAAAACAGGACACGGAGCTGCAATTGTTGCGTGCACTGTCCAATACCCCACTGCAGGTGGATGTGACTTTTATGAATACCAAGACCCATGTGTCACTGAATACCCCCGCCAGCCATCTGAATAAATTCTACACTACTTTTGATGAGATCAGGGACCGGACTTTTGACGGACTGATCGTCACCGGAGCACCGGTGGAGGATATCACTTTTGAAGAAGTGGACTACTGGGATGAGACTTGTCAGATCTTAGACTGGGCGGAGACCCATGTGACCTCCACGTTACATATCTGTTGGGCGGCACAGGCGGGATTTTATCATTATTATGGCATCAATAAGAGACAACTGCCACAGAAACTGTTTGGCGTTTATTCTCATAAAGTATCCAACCGGAAAGTGCCGTTAGTGCGGGGCTTTGATGATATTTTTATGGCACCTCACAGCCGCCATACTGAGACTCCTGCGGAGGCTATTCATGCCTGTAAGGATCTGACGATCCTGGCGGAATCCGAGAAAGCCGGCGTATTTTTGGCTATCGCAGAGGAAGGCAAGAAGATCTTCGTGGCAGGGCATCCGGAATACGACCGCTATACCTTGAACAATGAGTACCACAGAGACCTGGATAAGGGACTGCCCATCCAGATCCCCTATAATTATTATCCGGATGACGATCCCGGGCAGAGACCTCTGTTACAGTGGAGATCCCATTGCAACAACCTCTACAGCAACTGGCTGAATTATTATGTATACCAGGCAACTCCTTACGATCTGACCCAGATCCGGTAGGAAACCGGTGCAGGGTATCGTGCTTTTTTTGCAACAATACAATATTATAAAAGTAACAAAAACCACTGTTCGCAAAGTTGCTTGTGTGATATGATACATACCATACAAGCAACTTTTCATATACTACAAAAGAAAGACGAGGGAGTACGTATGGGAGAACTTAACATCGGCATTATCGCAATCGTTGTACTGGTCATTGCCATTCTGGCAATCCTGGCATCCGGTTATGTAAAAGCATCACCGAACAAAGCCTACATCATTTCGGGTATTAAGAGAGAACCCAAGGTCCTGATCGGACGCGCAGGTATCAAGATTCCTTTTTTAGAGAAAAAGGATGAACTGATCTTAAAACAGATCAGTATCGACATCAAGACCAACGGCTATATCCCCACCAAGGATTTCATTGGTGTAGATATTGATGCCGTGGCAAAGGTAAGAGTCCTGACCCAGAGAGATGTCACTGTGAATGCCAAAGGGGAAGTTGTGGCAGGCGCCGATCCGAACAAGAGAATTACCACAGAGATGGCTAACGCAGCCATGAAGAACTTCCTGAACATGAATGAAGATCAGATCCGCGACGCTCTGACTGATTCCTTACAGGGTAACATGCGTGAAATCATCGGTACCCAGTGCCTGAAGGAGCTGTGTAATGATCGTAAGACCTTCGGTGATGAGGTACAGGCCAAGGCACAGAAGGATATGAATGCTTTAGGTATCTGGATCGAGTCCTGCAACATTCAGAAGATCGAGGATGAGAACAACCTGATCACTGCTCTGGGACAGGATAACATGTCTCAGATTCAGAAGGATGCTTCCGTAGCAAAGGCACAGGCAGACAGAGATGTTGCAATTGCCAGAGCACAGGCACAGAAGGATGCCAACGATGCACAGGTCATTGCCGAGACCGAGATTGCGCAGAAGCAGACCGAACTGGCTATCAAGAAAGCAGAACTGAAGAAAGAGTCCGATATCAAGAAGGCAGAAGCCGACGCAGCATATAAGATCCAGGAAGAGGAACAGCGTAAGACTGTGGAGATCACCACGGCAAACGCAAACCTGGCCCGTCAGGAGAAGGAACTGGAATTAAAGGACAGAGAAGTATCCATCAAGGAGAAAGCTCTGGAAGCTGAGGTCAAGAAGACCGCAGAAGCAAACAAATATGCAGCACAGCAGAAGGCAGATGCCGAGCAGTATGAGAGACAGAAGAGAGCGGAAGCGGAACTCTTCGAGATCCAGAGACAGGCAGAAGCTGAGAAAGCAAAATCCGAGGCAGAAAGATTCGCCAAGGAGCAGGCGGCAGAGGCAGTCAAGGCAGCCGGTCTGGCAGAGGCAGCTGCGGTAGCAGCCAAAGGTAAAGCGGAAGCAGAAGCCATCCAGGCGAAAGCAGAGGCAGAGGCAGCCGGTATTCTGAAGAAAGCGGAAGCTATGAAACAGTATGGCGATGCTGCAAGACAGCAGATGGAACTGGATACCTTAAAGGTATACTTCGAGCAGCTGCCTAAGATCGCAGAGGCTGTGGCAAAGGGCTACATGAACGTAGATTCTATCAAGATGTTCGGCGGCGATTCCAGCAGGCTGGCAGGCGACATCATGACCACCG
>ERZ808240.2303-NODE-2303-length-21279-cov-5.268658_pt1 | contig 21279 bp, 28 predicted proteins | sample MGYA00521084_ERZ808240 | MGnify/ENA primary metagenome ERZ808240 (study PRJEB31516, sample SAMN03275571) | gut metagenome | biome: mammalia-associated habitat; material: feces | host: Papio cynocephalus | place: Kenya | collected 2012-08-06 ...
TATGTTTTTGAGAGTCAACACGATAAACAAGCCGATGCTGGATATTGATTCTTCGAGAATAGTATCCGTTCAAATCACCGACAAGCTTTTCATAAGAAGGGGGTATCTGAAATGGGTTTTCAGAAAGCAATACCAGCAAGGTCATAGCTTTCTTCTCTAAACCGGCTGTTTTCAATTTCGGCTTATCTCTTTCAGCATTTTTGGTAAAAAAGACAGCCCACATTCACCATTCCTCATTCGGATTGAATTCGGACATTTCGGATGTTTTTTCCTTCTCGCCTTCCTTGATCTTGGAAACCAATCCCGGCTGTGACATGAGATAAACCGTTTCCAAAAGGGCGTTATAATCTTCTTCGCTTAAAAGAATGGCGTTTCCATTCTTCGTAACAACCTGCACGGTCTCGTTGAATTTAATGACGGAATCTATTGTATTGAATAAGTTTTTTCTCAATTCAGTAACGTTTGTTGTTGTCATGCTTTCGCCTCGTTGCCATTATAAAAAGAAAAACGTACATAAACAAGTACGTTAAATGCTAAGCAAAGAAAAACACAGATTTCTCCGTGCTGAATTTCAGATGGTGACGCAGTGCGGGGTTTTTCCGAATTTTTCCCCTCTATTTATAAACGTCTCGCCGATGTCCGATTTTGATTACCAAAATAATGAGCCGATCATCCTTGATAAGGCACAATAGTCGGAAATCTCCAATACGGTAACGCCATTGTCCGGATTTATTTCCTATAAGAGACTTTCCGATGGATCTTGGATTTTCGTTTGACTCAAGATGCTTCTTGATCCAGGCATAAATCAGCTTTTGAGTGTATTTGTCAAGTTTTCCGAATTCTTTGAATGCTTCATCCGAAAACTCAATTTTATAAGCCATACGTTTTTCTTAGCTCGTCCAAAGAATGCGTCTTAGGATTCTTATCAAACTTTTCCACTTCTTCGGCCATTTCAGCTGCATCGAATTCATCTTCGATTTTCTCCAACAGCGCACGTTTATATGCTTCCGACATCGAGATGCCATGAAGGGAAGCGTAACTTTTAAAAAGCTTGGTCTCTTCTTCGTTTGTCCTAACTGACACTACAGCCATTTCAGGGTTTCTCCTTTGGCAAAATCATAGTTATAAACTACATTGTAGTCAAGAAAAATAAAACAAAACACGGATTCCTCCGTGTTGATTTTCGATGGCGGAGGAATAGGGATTCGAACCCTAGCGCAGTGTTACCCGCCTACGAGCTTTCCAAGCCCGCCCCTTCGACCACTTGGGTATTCCTCCATCTATATGCCTTTGACAGGCAAAAAAGATTATAAATGTGGATGTATTTTATCGCAACAAAAAAGTTCGATTTTTGGGCATCTTCTTGAGAATGGTGATTACGAAACGAAGAAAATTCGTTATAATTTTTTCGTATGAAGGAAATAACGATCACCAAAGCGAATGACGGTCAAAGAATTGAGAAATTCGTTCGTCATTATCTTTCGGAAGCCCCTTTGGGCTATATTTATAAAGCGTTTCGCAAAAAAGACATCAAAATCAACGGACATTGGGTGAAAAAAGACGCTGTTGTCCATGAAGGGGATGTGGTTCGTATCTATGTTACGGACGCTCAACTAGAAGACTTCGCTAAGCCAAAAGAGATCGAAGCAAAGCCTTTTAACCATCCAGTCGTCTACGAAGATGACAATATCCTTATTGTCAATAAGCCCGCTGGTTTATTGGTGATGGGCGATGAAAAGGAAAAACGCGTCACTTTGGCAAATGACGTCCTTTCCTATTTATACGGAAAAGGGGAATATGATCCACATGATTCTTCTTTTACGCCTTCTCCTGCCCACCGTTTGGATAGAAACACATCCGGGATTATCGTTTTCGGGAAAACGGATGAGGCTTTAAAAGAACTTACTCTCCTTTTTAAGGAAAGAAACAACATCGACAAAAGGTATCTTGCTCTTGTTTGTGGGATCCCTTCAGAAGAAGAGGGGACCATTAGCGCCCCTTTGATAAAAGACGAGACGAAGGGAATTGTTCGCGTTTCAAAAGAAGGGAAGGAAGCCATTACCAAATATCGCGTGCTGGAGAAATACAATGACTGCTCCCTTTTAGAATGCGAGCTTCTCACTGGAAGAACCCATCAAATTCGCGTTCATCTCGCTTCGATTGGCCATCCTATTCTAGGAGATGGCAAATACGGCGATTTCGAAATGAATCGTCTTTTCAAGGCAAAATACCGTCTAAACAACCAATTCTTAGTCGCCTATTCTTTGACTTTTGGAAAAGTAGGGGGACTATTATCCTATTTGAGTGGCAAGACGTTTAAAATTTCTTTGGAAAAAGAACAAAAAAATCTATTGGAAATGTTAAAGGTTAGTAAAATATAACCAGAAAGGAGATGAAAATGGACAACATTGTCGAAAAAAACTTTGAACGTTGGATGAAATCCGACAAATTAAGCGAAGAAGAAAAAGAAACTCTTCGCGCGATGAATGAGGAAGAAAGAAGTGACGCTTTCTTTCAAGATGCGGAATTTGGCACAGGAGGAATGCGCGCTAAAATCGGTTTAGGCACGAACCGCATTAACAAATACGTTATTCGCAGAGTCACCATCGCTTTCGGGATGTATTTGAAGAAGGTATGCAAAGACATCGAAAATAAAGGGGTGGTCATTTCCCACGATAATCGTTTCTTCTCACGTGATTTTGCTATCGAAGCGGCCAACATCCTTAATGAAGAAGGCATCAAAGCTTATCTATTCGACTCTTTGCGCCCAACCCCAGAATTATCTTACGGTGTCCGCTATATGCATGCGGGTGGAGGAATCATGATCACCGCTTCCCATAACCCAAAGGAATATAACGGTTACAAAATCTATGATGAAACCGGCTGCCAGCTCATCCCTTCTCAGGTGGATGGGCTTTTGGATATTTTGAATGGCCTTCCTAATGAATTGGAGATTGAAGTCCCTCTCGCTTCCAAAAAGGGAGAAACCATCATTCTCCCGAAAGAAGTGGACGACACTTATTGCAAATTAGTGGAAGGCTGCCAGCTTAATCCCGATATGAAAAAGGATGATTTCAAGATCATCTATTCCCCTCAACATGGAACTTCTTATGAAAATGCCATGCGCGTGTTCCATGATTGCGGATATCAAATCATCCCTGTGGCCAAACAATGCATTCACGATCCCGCTTTCGGAGGGACTCTTTCTCCAAACCCGGAAACGGCGGAAAGCTTCATCGAATCGATTAAACTCGCTAAAGAAGAACATGCCAATCTTTGCGTTATGACCGATCCGGATGGCGACCGTTGCGGTCTTGCTTATCTATCTAGCAAAGGCGAATATGAAAGATTCACCGGCAATCAATCCGCAGCCCTTTTATTGGACTATTTGCTTTCAGAAAGGAAGAAAAAAGGGACTCTTTCCTCGAATGGCGTCATTTATGACACGATTGTTTCTAGCGATTTGGCAAGAAAGATCGCCAAATCCTATGGCGTTGGAGTGGAAAGCTTCCTTACGGGCTTTAAATATATCGGGAACCGTATTGGTTATTATGAAAAGATTGGGCACGGCCCCCATTTTGAATTCGGCTATGAGGAAAGCTATGGTTGCCTAATTGAACCGTTCGTCCGCGACAAAGACGGCATTCAAGCTATCCTTCTTTATTGTGAAATGGCTCTTCACTATTATCGCCAAGGCATTCCGCTTGATGTCGCTTACGATAATCTCGAAAAGAAATACGGCTACCATTCTTCGCAAACCCTTTCCGTTTATTTTGAAGGAGAAAAAGGCCATGCCGATATGATTGCCTTATTGGAGCACGTTCATTCTTGCCCATTAAAAGAAGTTTATGGGAAAAGGATCGTTTGGATTGAAGATTACGAGACATCTATTTCTAAAAATGTCATCACGGGCGAAGAAAAACCTATCGCTTTGGAGAAATCCAACGTGATTCGTTATCTTTTTGAAGATTCCTCTTGGATAGCAATCCGTCCATCGGGAACGGAGCCAAAATGCAAATTCTACCTGGAAGTCTTCCAAAAAGAGAAAAAAGGAATCGAAGAAGCGGCCAAAGGAATGATGGATTCTTTAAAAGAGCAGCTTCACTTAAAATAAACGAAATATCTTATTCCATTCATGGGCAAGGCCATCTCGGCGTTGCCTTTTTTGTTGGAGGGGATTTCTGATTCGAAGAAGGGATTTGCTGTTCTTCATTCAGCTTTCTTTGAAAAAGTAATGGATTCTTCAAAATGAGCTTGATGGGAAAGGGAATTGACATCTTTCCAATTTCTCATCTCATCATCCCTTCCTTCATAAACGGCCATTCCCCACCAAGGCTCTACGCAAAGGAAAGAGGATTCTTTGCTAGGGGACCATATTGCTACATAAGGGGAATTGAAATGATAGGTTAAAAGATAACCAAGACCTGTATCTAAAACAAGTTCATTCCTAGGCCTTTCGATAAGGATGGTCTCAAACTCGGCAAAATCTTTCTTATTCAATAAATAATCCTTATTTCTCAAAAAAGAAATCGGCTGAGCGGAAAAGAGAAGGTTTTTTCTGGGGTAGAAAAAGATGTTCCCCTCGCCAAAATGAAGGATTGCCTCCCCGAATCTCACCTGATAGGCGGCGTGATCTCCGAGTTGGAAAGGGAGCTCCTCCTCGTTTTGATTGATGATTTCATATTCTCGTTTCAATGTCCTCTCTTCAAGAGAATAGGTTGCCCTTAAGACAAAATGAAAAGGATAGGATTGAAATGTCCTCTCGTTATCGCGAAACTCCATGACAATTCTGTTTTCTTTTTCTTCTACAATCTCAAAACGGGAAGTTCTGATAAAACCGTGCTGAGTTGGGCAAGAATATTTCTTTCCATCGATTTGATAAGAAGAATCGGGGCCGATAAAAGGAAAAAGAATGACATCGTGGTGTGGCCAGATTTCGTTGGCTTGATAAAGAAGCTCTTGCTTATTTTCTTTATCGATGACATGGAGCAACTCTCCACCAAGAAGACTCGTTTCCACTTTTAAATAGTCGTTTTCAATGATAGGCATGCAATCATTTTACCTTTTTTCCATAGAAAAAGCCTTAGGAATTTCTCCTAAGGCCATGAAAATAAGCTCCCCTTATTTTAAGCCTACCGCATATTTCACGATATAAATCGCGATGAAAGCGATAGAGCAAATGGCAACAGGGAGGTCGCTCTTTTTGAATTTAGCGGAAGCAAGCGTCATTACCGAATACGCAATGAAACCCATGGCAATGCCATCGGAGATGGAATAAGAGACGCACATGAACAAAGCGGTGATAAAACCAGAACCTACGGCAACCCAATCATTCCAATCCAATTGCTCTAAGTTCTTAAACATGCAAATGCCCACATAAACAAGCGCCAAGCCTGTCGCCGAAGAGCAAGAGAACATCGCAAGCCCAGGGTAAATCAAAAGAGATAAGGCGAATAAGAGACCGGTGATAACGCTAGCAAGCCCCGTTCTGGCACCAGCGGCGACTCCCGTGGTCGATTCCACGAAAGAAGTCACGGTAGTGGTTCCACAAACGGCGCCCGCAACCGTCCCAACGGCATCGACAACCATGGCTGGCTTATCATCGACAAGCATATTTCCGCTTTTGTCAATCATCCCAGCACCCGCTTCAACGCCGACCAATGTGCCAGTCGTGTCGAAGAAATCAACAAAAAGAAGGGCAAAAACCAAAGCATAGGAAAGAGGTTTCGTGAAGACGTCAAACCCCATAAAGCAAGAACCAAAGATTTTGCTGATATTCCCAATGTTGCTGATGTGATAAGAAGCGTCATAGAAAGTAGAAAAAGATTTGCCATCAGCAATGCCAACCCCAGCCGTTCCCAAAGAGGCGCAAACAATCCCCATCACGACGATTGCGATAATGACGGAGAATTTATTGATCCAGAAAAGAGCTTTGTTCTTTTGCGGCAAAGAAGAAAGAATCAAAACCAACACGATTCCGAGAAGGCCAACCAAAACGACAGGGTCTTTGAAATTGCCAAGGGTAACAAGCGTTGCCCCATCGCTAATCGCGCCGATATTTTGCAAGCCGATAAAAGCGATGAAGAAGCCAATGCCTGCCGATATGGCGAATTTCAGCGATTTTGGAATGGAACGAACAATCCAAGCACGAAGAGGAGTAACGGAAATGATGAGGAAAAGAACGCCATCAACAAAAACAATCGCCATAGCTTGAGCGAAATTAAAGCCCATATTCAGCATGACGTTAAAGGCGATCAAAGAATTGATCCCTAGGCCGGAAGCCAATCCCACCGGCAGTTTGCCATAAAGACCCATGAAAATGGTGGTGACGGCTGCGGAAATGGCGGTGGCGGCAAAGACGGCGGCCCTTACTTGATCGACGCTTGCCCAATTATCCCCATAAATGAGAATTTGGCGAACGCCCTCGAATATACGGAAATTCGCTGTGCTTTCATTAAGCTTGCCAGTCCAATCCGAGGAAAGCATGTTCCCGTTTAAAGGAAGGATGTAGAACATGGCCAAGAATGTGACTAAGCCACCTAGAAGCTCTTTTAAAATCGACGAGCCTCTTTCTGAGATGTGGAAATAACGGTCAAGAAAACGCCCAAAACGGGTTTTTGCTGACCAGGAATCCTTTTTCACGGGATTCTGCGCGACTTCTTCCATTGAAATTCCTCCTGTTAGAAGCGTTTTTTCTTTGAATGGAAACAATAGAAAAGACTATTTTTCGTTCGTCATTCAAATAAACAACTCTCGTACTATACCATTTTTTAAAGGGTTTCTTGCTGGAAAATTATAGGTAAGCGTTTTCTAGTTTTTTACCCTTTCTTAATATTGTCATTAAAGGTTAAAATAAAAGGCTAAAAATGATGTTTTCTTTCAAACAAGCCCTTTTATTTTTGCCGTATTAGTTTGATATAATCATAAAGTCAAAAGATGAGGGAAAAAATATGCGGGCATTTGAAATAGCAAAAGGTTATGAAGAAGAAAACGTGATTCTTCCAACAAGGGCAACCGAGAAATCGGCTGGATATGATCTTCGGGCGTTAGAAGGCTACACTTTGAAGCCAGGAGAGACCCATTTTTTCAAAACGGGTTTAAAAGCCAAGATGGAAAAAGACGACGTTCTCTTGCTTTTCCCACGTTCTTCCCTTGCCATAAAAAAAGGACTTCGCTTGACGAATTCTGTAGCGGTCATCGATGCGGATTACTATGGAAATAAGGACAATGATGGCCATATTATGATTTCTCTCTTCAATTTCTCCGACCATGAAGTTACGATAGAAAGCCAAGAAAGAATCGCCCAGGGCATATTCATGAAATATCTCACGGTAGAGGGCGATGATGCCTCTGGCGAAAGAAAGGGCGGCTTTGGCTCAACCAAAACGAAATAAGGTATGATTACAATTTATTATTCCCCCAGTTGCTCATCCTGCAGAAAAGTCCGTAAGTGGTTCGATGAGCAAAAAATCCCTTATGTGGCGAAAGATATTTTCACTTCCCTGACGGATGATGATATCAAGCAAATGATTACCAAATCCATTGACGGAACGGATGAAATCATTTCCTCACGCTCAAAAATCGTTCAAGAGCAGCATGTCGATTTCGACAATATGAAAATATCGGAGCTGGTCGCGTTTATCAAAGCGAACCCCTCTGTTTTAAAACGTCCTATCATCGTTGATGACAAACGCCTTCAGGTTGGATATAACGAAGAAGAAATTGAGATTTTCATTCCTCAAGCAAGACGAATGGCTTATCTTCTTTGCAAGGAGTGCCCGAAACATTCAACATGCGTGGGAGCGCCAATGGTCAAAGAAAAAGATCAGAACTGATCTATTTCTTTTGCCAAAAGAATCTTTTTTTCTCTTTTCTCTCAGACTGAAAGCTTTCTAATTCAGGAGAGGCTTCTGCATAAGTTTGTTTCAAAATGGATAAATCATCCTCTTGGGAGAGGTTTTTCCCGCTCTCTTTTTCAATCTCCTCTTTCTTTGTCAGATAAAGAAGGCAGGCTGTTGCGGCAACCGCCGCATCCGTTTTTGTCTTGGAATCGGCTTTCTTGAAAAAAGATTTCAGGAAAGAGACGAGAAGAGATGTTTTCTTATTTTCCTCAGAGTCCTCTAGGAAAGACAATTTCTCTGCTTTTTTGATTAATGCTTTTCGTTCTTTTTTGTTTTCCAATACAGGGGTCGCCTCTTTTTTGAGTTTGGAGAATAATTCAAGTGTCTCTTTGCTAACGGGAATGGCCCTGATTTTCTTTTTGTTTTGTTTTTCTTCTTCCAGACGGTCGGCGTTTTCGAGCATATAAATGATGCGTTTTTCCTCATCTGTATATGTTTTTTCGTCTTCTTTTAATTCGTTCACGTAATCCTTGTGATTGAAATTGAGAGCAAACTGTATGAGCTTGCTTGAACGGATGTCTTCTTCTAAGGCCAATTGAAGGAGATCGACATAGCGATTCACAAGCAAAACGATGGAATCAACGAATATTTGGATAAGCAAAAGAGTTCCTGAGCCAATGGTGGCTAGGATGGACAAATCCGATGAACCGTGAGTGGAGATTTCGTAAACCGCGATCAAAATGGCGGCAAGCTTGCAGATGTATTTCATGCTCTTTAGGAAGAGCAAAGCGATCCGTTTCTGTTTCTTTTTGCTGCGAATTACGCTTTTTTCGTCGTTGGTATCGATTTTGTAGACGGGTTCAATGAGAATGCTCGCCAAAGAAACGGAAAGAATAAGCGAATAGATGATGACATAGCTCAAAGAATTCAAATTCGAGAAAATCAAATAGAGAAAATAAACGAGAAAAAGCACCTGCACGACGATGTTTAAAATCTTTTTTATTTTGGCGAGTTCTCTTTTGATGATGCGAACGGCTGATAAAGTGTGACTAAGAGGGTTTGCCATATGGAGATTATAGTTAAAAGAAGGGCAAAGAAAAAGGTTACCAAAGGGGTAACCTCAAGAAAGAGAACTTTTATTTTTTGCCAGCGCGATACGCTTCCATCGCACGGACGACCTTGCTCTTTTTGTTTAAAACGTAAGGAATGTCATTTTCTTCGAACAATTGCTTAAGATATTTTTCGGCATCGCCTTCGTTGTTGTGCTCTAATTCAATTTCGTAATCATCTAAGCCCGAGTAAGTGTTCTTATCGATTGAGAGCTTGCCATTCTGATAGGGAACATCAATGCGCTCAGTGGTCAAGGAAGTTATGATTTTCAAAGATTTGGTATCGATATCAAGCATATTGAGCATTTTCTTGATATCTCCATCAGGGAAGATGCCGCAATCGCGGAAACGAATGAACGTTTCTTTATTCCAAGTGCAATTCTTTTCCAATAGGCCTTGAGAGAGAGGGACTTTTAAAGTCATCTCGAAATGATTGTCTTTCTCACGGATTCTCAGAGCCAATTTTTCTTTTGAAAGAATGCCATCGGCTGAATCGATGTAGTGGTTCACTTGGATGTAAGCTCCATATTTTTTGTATTTTAAAGCTAGTTTTTCGTAGTCCGCCTTAGAGACTAAAGCTTTTGCTTCGATTTCAATTGCGTTGCTCATTTTATTACCTCGGTGTTATTATAACGCAAGTATGGTATATCTAGTTGATGAATTCTTATTAAAGAATCTTTGGTGGGTGATACTTCTCACCGTAATTTGCCTTGCGGGCATCGTTATTCTTCTTTCTTATATTGTCTACAAAAAGAAAAAAGAGCCGACCCGTGTAGTGAATATCAGCGACAATCTTCAAGCTATCGGCGGAAAGGATAACGTTTTGTCCCATTCCTTATCGGGTTCCCGCATCGTTGTTCGTTTGAAGGATTATTCGAAGCTCGAACGCGAGAAACTAAAGAAAGCAGGCGCGGTCGGCTTTATCTTGAAAAGCGATAAATTAACCATCGTTTTTAAAGATGATGCAAAGGCGGTGTACCAAGATTTATTTAGGGAGTAGAGTATGGAAGCAGAACAAAAACGGTCTTTCAAATCGATCTTTTTCGACTTTCTCAAAGGAATATCCTTAGGCGTATCCGCCGCGGTCGCAGGATTATCGGCAGGGACGATCGCCGTCGTTGAAGGATGCTATGATTCTTTGGTTGGAGCCGTCTCTAATCTTCGTAAAAATTTTAAGAGCAATTTCTTTTTTCTTTTGCCTTACCTCTTAGGCCTTTTAATGGGCGCGCTTCTTGCGCTTATTGGCATCCAACGCGGGTATAAAGCTGCCCCGTTTTCCTTAACAAGCCTCTTCGCTGGTTTGATTTTCGGATCTTTGCCCGTTGCCATAAAGGAATTGAAAAAAGGGACGAACGCTAAAGATAAAGTCTTTCATTCCCTTTCTTTCTCTTTTTGCTTTCTTTTGGCTGCCGGGCTTGGCGTCATGACCGCTTTGCTGAAATGGCAATTAAACTTCTTCCAAGAAGATGGAACTCTTTTTTGGTGGGTTTATATTTTAGCGATTGCAGGGGGATTCCTCGGAGCTTTTGCATGCGTAGTTCCGGGCATTTCCGGATCGATGTCGCTTATGGTTATTGGCGTTTATTATCCTTTGTTGAACACTTTTACGGGTTCGGAAGCCGTATGGCATTCCGGGAATTCCTTAAAAATCATTTTGGCAATCGTGATGCTTTTTTTGTTTGCCATTGGCGCTTTAGCCGGCGTCTTTTTGGGCTCTAAGAGCATGAAAACTCTTCTTAGGGAACACCGCACGACGACTTTCTTTGGCATTTTCGGACTGATTTTGGGTTCCCTTGTCTCCATGTATGTGAATTCCTCCATTTTCCCTTATTACATAGGGGCGGAAATAGATGGGGAAGTTTATCGAATTCAGAATTGGGATTATATCCTTGGTTCTATTCTTTTTGCGGTTGGAGCCGTTTCCATGTTTGCCCTGTTCCATCACTTGAATAAGAAAAAAGCTTCCGAAGAAGCTAATTCCTAAACACATGCTTGGCGATGTCTTCGGTTGGAAGGCCCACGATATTGTCATAGCTCCCTTCAATATGGGAAACTAAAGGGAAAGGGTCCTGTATGCCATAGGATCCCGCTTTATCAAGAGGAAGAAAACGATCGACATATGTCCTGATTTCTTTTTCTGTCAAAGGATTGAAATAAACATAAGAACGGACGGTTCTTGTGATTTCTTTCCCTTTTCCCAAGTAAGTGTAAGAGGTAAGAACCGCTTGCCTTTTGCCGCTTTCTTCTAATAACATCCTGACGGCATCTTCCTTATCTTTTGGCTTTCCTAACACCTTATTCTTTAAAACAACAATGGTATCAGCCGAAAGAATCTCATCGTTTGGATGGGCTTTGAAGACGGCATAGGCCTTTAAAAGGCTTTCTTCTTTGGATAGCGTTGACGGACCATATAAAGCGTCTAGAGCCCTTTCGTCGACCTTTGGGGAGATGACGATAAAATCAGAAATCAATTTCTTCAGAAGAAGCTTTCTCCTAGGCGAAGAAGAAGCAAGGATGAACATTTTATCTTCCAGAGCCAGACATGATGATCGGCACAATCATCGGGCTTCTTTCCGTTCGGCGATAGATGTAGTGGGAAAGGGCATCTTTAATGGCCGATTTAATTTCGGAAAAAGAAGCTCTATGAGTCAATATTTCGTTTACCACTTCTTGGGCGTGCATCTGAGCGTGGCGAATGACGTGCGTATCTTCTGAAGCGTTAAACCCACGAGAGTAGACAATTGGGGGAACGATCAGTTTGTTCTTCTTTGTATCCAAGGTCATAAGAACGCAAACGATGCCGTTATTCTTTAATTGCTCACGGTCATTGATTACCGCGCTAGAAAGGCCGTCTAAATCCGTGCCATCGATATAGATGTCATCGGCCGGGACATGCATTCCTAAAGAAGAGACGACGTGTTTGCGCAATTGAAGCATATCGCCATTCGCGCAGATAAAGACGTTTTCCTTAGGGATGCCGACTTCCTGGGCGATTTCCCCATGAAGTTTCAACATGCGGTATTCGCCATGCGCAGGCATGAAATATTTTGGCTGGGTTAAACGGAGCATCAAACGCAATTCTTGTCTAGACGGGTGTCCAGAGGAGTGGAGCGAGAAGGCCAAGCCGTTTTGCTTGACGTCGGCCCCTTCTTTGACTAATAAATTCACCAGCGTATCAATTAAAGCGCCGTTTCCTGGGATTGGGTTAGAGGAAAAGATGATGGTGTCCCCTGGAACGATACGGACGTTTTTGTGCTCGCCCTTCGCAATGCGGGAAAGGGCAGCCATTTTCTCCCCCTGGGAGCCTGTGCAAAGAATGCAGATTTCGCTAGGACGAAAATTACGGATCTGGTCGTCTTTAATCAAAGACGAATCAGGGATTTTGATATAGCCATATTGACGGGCGATGCCGACAACGGTTTCCATCGAACGTCCCAAAATGCAGATTTTGCGGTTATGTTCAACGGCAACCTCAACGACTTGCTGGATACGGTTGATGTTGCTCGAGAAGGTCGAAACGATGATTCTGGCGGGGGCTTTGTCGAAAATTTCTTCAACGCCTTTACGAACATGGGTTTCCGATGGGGTATATCCCTCAATTTCCGCGTTGGTTGAATCCGCTAATAAGAGATCAACGCCCTCTGTGCCTAATTTAGCGACTTTCGAGATTTCAAAAGTAGGTCCAACAGGTGTCAAATCAATCTTAAAATCGCCTGTATCGACGATTCTTCCCTCTTTCGTATCCACGCAAATCCCATAAGAGTCGGGAATGGAATGGGTGACACGGAAGAAAGAAACGACAAAATCATCGCCGACTTTCACGATTGTGTCGGAATTGTATTCCACGATTTTGATTTGATCCTTGATGCGGTTCTCTTCTAATTTGTGACGGATTAAAGCGGCCGCCAGTTTAGGCGCGTAAATCACGGGAATATGAACAGAACGGATCAAGAAAGGGATGCCACCGATATGGTCTTCATGACCATGGGTGATGAAAAGAGCTTTGATTTTGCTGCGGTTGTTTTTCAAATAAGTGTAATCGGGAATGACGTAATCAACGCCGGGAAGGGACGCTTCTGGGAAACGAACGCCAGCGTCAAGAAGAATGATGCTCTTCTCTGATTCGATGCAGTATGTGTTTTTTCCGACTTCGCCTAGACCGCCGAGGGCAAAGACGTTAATACCATTTTGAAAACCTATCATAAAGGCCTCCTTTAATAATGAGTCACGAAATTTTATGTACTTCCGCTAAGGAAAATATACCACAAGAGACACGGGTTTCCCTATGAAAATTTATGAAAGCGTTTTCCAAAAGAGCTATCTCTCTTTCAACGCCAGGATGAAGAAATAAAGAGCATATCCAAAGGAAGGGATACTAATGAGGTAAAGGAAAAGAGTCAAAGAGCCCATGAAATCCAAAGGAAGGAGGATTTGGAAATTCTCGATAACGAAATAAGGGTTGTAAGCCAGCAAAGAATAAATGGCTATCGTAAGAATGCTGACGAATGCGAAATGAGATGAGGCAACAATAATTTTCTCCTTCTTGTTCAATTGGAAAGGAATTTCCCCATGATTTCTCACGATGAATTCATAGAAAAGCAAAACCAACGCATTCCAAACAATCAGGACATAAACAGGGAAATACGCTAAAGAAGAGGAATAAAAACAATCGTTTATCAAACAATTGATTAAGCCTCCAAAGAAATAAAGAGCCACCAGAACATAGAAAGGACGGAAAATGGATCCAAGAATTTTACGAATTCTTTTGCCTGAATAAGGAAAACATTCACGCATATCCTTCTTTTTCCATAAATAAAGAAGGCTTCCGCCAAATAGAATGGACAAGAGGGCGAGTAAATAAAGCTCGATCGGGAAAAGGGCGGAGAAATTTTCATCCCCGAAGAAATAGATTCCTTTGGCCCAATAGACGCTGGTGATAATCGTGATGAAAACCCCTATGCAAAGGGCAATGATTCCATTGACTAACGTGGTAAGGCGATAACGTTTTTCGCTTTCGGGATAAATAATCAAATGCAAAACGAATAAGAGATAAACTGGGGTGAAATAAGCCAGCTCAATCGGAAAAATCCTCCCTTGGTTATAAAACTTATCTAAATCGGAGGCGAAGAAAGCGAATCCACGAAAGAACATGACGGAAGCGAAAAGGAAAAGCAGGGCTTCAAGAATTTTGAGACATACGTTCCCGTTTCGTTTCATAAAGCGGACTCCCAAATCGAACTTCTTCTTACTTCTTTTGTGGAATAATCGACATAAGTGTGTTGAATACTCCAACTTTGGTCTTTTCTTAATTCGTAGACGGCATACCCTGTAAGAGTGAAGCCCTTTTCATCTTTATGGTAATAAAGCTCTGTGTTGCTTTTTACGCCATACCCCATAAGCATCCCTTCGTATTCCGTCACGGAATCATTCGCGTGATCATGTCCGAAAAACATTCCTTTCATGTTGATTTCTTTTGCCGTTTCGAAAAAAGAGGAAGAGATCAAAGTAGGGCATGCTTTCTCATGATTTTCGCCTAAAAGGGATTTGCTAGGATCTTTCTTAAGGATTTCTTCCGCGGATCCATATTCTTTTGGAGGAATATGCAAAAAGCCTAAGGAAGGAAGATAGGAAGAGCCTTTCTTGCTCCTATCCGCCACGCCTTTCATCCATCGGACTTGGTCTTCATGGACGCAATCGTATTGATATCTTAGAAAATTCTTTGGCGCCAAAGAATTGGAATCGATCATATAGATTTGCCAAAGGAGATTCGTGCCATCCTGAATATCAATGTAATAATTCGTGTCCCCGTAGATGTTATCGTCTATTGTCTTAGCGATGAAATTTTTGCTTGTCGAGACCATTTTGTTCAGCCAATCAAGGCTCCATTCGCCTTCTTTATCATGATTTCCGTAAGTGATTGCGATAGGGGTGTCCCAGGAAGAAAGAAGAGAAAAAAGCTCCTTGGCGATGGATTTGTTGGCTTCTAAGAAGAAATCTCCGGTTACGGCAACTAAATCAATATGGCCTTTCTCTTTTTTCGCATCCAAGAAAAGCGTTTCCAAATAATCTTTGGCTTCTTTGATTTTCGTCACATACGTCCAATGGATATCGGTGAGCTGGAGTATGTTAAAAGTTTCTTCTTTAAAAGAAAGGACGTTTCGGTATTCTTCATAGGGCTTTTCCAAAGCGCCCTCGGTTTGGCAAGAGGATAGAAAGAGAACGGCAAGAAGGAAGGCTAACTGCTTATGTTTCATATCCCATTTATTCTAGGAGATGGAAAATTAGATGGCAATTGCACCAATCACTTTTTTGAAAGGGTCTTTTTTATCGATCCTGTCATAGAAAAAAATGCCAGAAAGATGGTCGATTTCATGTTGCAAAACGATGGCGTCAAAGCCCCTTGCGGTGATGATTATGTCTTTATTCTGGATGGCATCGAAAGCCTTCACGGTAACTTTAAAATCGCGGTAGGCGTATCCAGGATGCTCCCCATCAACGGAAAGGCAGCCTTCGCCCGATTCCAAAAAACATTTTTTCACGGAGTTGGCCACGATTTTTGGATTCACCAGCTTATATTGCACGCATTCTTCATTTTCGCCAGCTGGGTAATAGATGACGAGCATATTTTTATAGACCCCAATCTGAGGGGCGGCTAAACCAACGCCCTCTCGAACGCCAGGATGCTTTTCTCTAAAAGAAGGATCTTGAGTCTCTTTCAAGTAATCGAACATCTTATCGATAGTTTCCCGATCCTCTTGAGAAAGCGGCATGCTTACCGGTTTAGAAGGCTGGTGGATTCTAGGATTTGTGTCTTTGACGATTTTGAGATTCATATATGAGGAATTGTAGCATAGAAAATAGAAAATCGTTAAAATGTTGCTGTTATGAATGAAGAGATAATCAAATCCGTTGAATCTTTAGCGAAAGCCCTTAAGGAAGATTCTAGAATTCTTCGCCTCAATCAATTGGAAGAAGAGCTTTCGTCTAATCCTGAGGTAATTGAGCTCAGCAAAAAGAAAGATGCATTAGAACGTGAATATGAAACCATTCTTTCCTATGCGAAGAAGGATTCTTTAGAAGCAAAATCCTGCGAAAAAGCCCTTTATGAGGCTAAATTGGCTCTTGATAGCCATCCTCTTGTTCAAGAATATAATTCTCTTTATGTTCCAGTCCGAGATCTGTACATGGAGATGGATGATATTTTGTTCGGTCCATTTCGTTCTAAAACCCTTTCTCATGAGGCAAAGTAAATGTTAAAAGTGGCAGGCGGAAAGTATCGTTCCAGGCTCTTAGAGGTCCCTCCTCTTGTTACCGTGCCAACCAAAAACATGGTGAGAGAGGCTTTGGCCAATGCCTTAGGGGATAAAATCAGAGGCGCCGTTGTTCTGGATATGTTCGCAGGCTCTGGTGCTTTAGGCATCGAAATGCTTTCCCGCGGAGCAAAATACGCTCATTTTGTTGATTCCTCTTCGGATGCGTGCGAAATCATCCGAAAAAATCTTTTTTCTTTGAAAGAAAATGACGCTCATGTGTGGAATATGCCCTACGAGAAAGCCATCTTGAGTCTTCCCTCCCAGGTGGATATCGCTCTTATGGATCCCCCTTATAAGGATATAGATTTCTATCAGAAGGGGGTCGCTCTTCTCCTCGATAAAAAAGTTTTAAAGGAAGATGGCGTTATTGTCTTGGAATATGAAAAGGAAATAAATATAGATGAAACGCCTTTTCGTGAAGTGAGAAATTATCGCTATGGACGAAATAAAATAAAAATCCTTTGGAGGTAAGAAATGAAAATTGCTGTATATCCTGGCTCTTTTGATCCCATTACAAACGGCCATATTGGAGTTTTGAAAAGATCTTTGCAAGTATTTGACGAAGTCGTTCTTCTTTTAGCGGTTAATCCCGCAAAGAAATCTTCTTTCTCTGTCGAGGAAAGACTCGAAATGATGAAAGAAGCCACAAAAAACATCCCTGGCGTTTTAGTCGATTATGACCCGGGACTTGTCGTGAATTATTGCGAAAAGATTGGTGCGAAGCATATCATTCGCGGCCTTCGCGCCGTGACGGATTTCGAATATGAGTTTCAATTGGCCGCATCCAACGAATTCGCCAATCCCAATATCGATATGGTTTTTTTCATGGCGAGAAAAGAAGAGACTTTCATTTCTTCCTCTTCGGTGAATGAACTGGAAAAGAATGGGGTGGACATCTCTACGTTAGTTCCCACCGTGGTTTTGGAGCATTACAAGAAAAGAAAATAAAGACATTGCCAAGAAGCAAAAAGAAAACCGTTAACAGCTTGACGTTAACGGTTTTTAGTTTTCAGACAATGATTAGTCTTGTTTGGTGAAAAGGTTTGTGGTGCTGAACTCATCCGTGTGATTCCACATATTCAAAAGGAGTTTGGCACGGTCCAATTCGGAATCTCCGGAAACGCTGAAGAGAATTTCGCTTAAACCACCGCGTCCAGCAGAGAGCGCCTTGTCTGTGAAATCGACTAAACAGACGCATGGAAGAGGGAATTCGCTTAAGACATTGGCAGTGGAACTGCTTGTGTTATTCAAACCGAATTGGTCGTAAGAAGTCTCTGCAACCGACGCTCTGGTGCGATAAGAAGTCTCAGAAAGAGCCGGACCAGCGATATTGAACAAATTGGCGTTGGTATAAAGGAAACGATTGAATGCGCTTTGCCCACCGATGGTAATCGTATAGTCAGAATCATTATCGGAAGTGAAGGTTGCATCAATGGCCTTTAAGTTAAAATCAATCTTTTTATCGTCGTTAGCGGAAAGATTGTAATTGGCGGTATTCCAGTTGTCCTTCAAATAACGCAAACCAGATTCAATATTATCGGAGGAAGAGTTGTCCTTCTTGTAGAAAACAAGGAAGAATTTCTCGCCATACTTTTTGGTAAATTCTTTATAATCGGAAGCTTTGGTGGCGTGTTTCTCATCGCTATACGCTTTCAAACTGTTTTCATATAGGTCTTGGGCAAGATTATCGCCATCGGTAACACGCTTACCGGAAGTAAATTCCTCATTGTTGATGGAGACATCGTATTGCTTGAAGAATTGGCCACTCCCTTCGCCAGAGAAGGATTGTGCCCATTTGGTAATATAAGGAATCGAGAAGATGATCGCAAAGATGGCGCCGACAATAAGCAATGGTTGGACCCACGCCGTTTCTTTAATCCAACGCCAAATCTTAACGAAGAATGCACCAATCGCTTTAAGTAATATCATGGAAAACCTCCGACAAAAAGCAGCCTGTTTTTGTAAACAGCGATGTAATCTTACCATTTCAGTTAACGGTAGGCAATAAAACATGTTTCTTTTTTCTTTAGAAAAACGGAAAGACGGTGTGAGAAGCACTTTTTTACTTGTTTAAGATAGCCCAACCTATATAATCATTTCGACATATGAAAAAGATGCATAATAAATTTACGGCTTTGAAAGAAAGGCTGAAAAACTGGCTATACGATCACCTTCGTTTGAAGCACACTCTTGACTTCACCTGGGCTTTGCTGATCTCCACTTTATCCGCTTTTACTTTTGCTTTCGGCTTTAACTGCTTTGTCTCCCTCCAAACTCTTTCGGAAGGCGTTTGGGTAATTGACAAATACGTTGCCGGAGGGGTATCTGGCATCTCTCAGACTTTGATTATTTTCTTAAACTTATGCGGAGTGCATTTCAATGTTTCCGTAGAACATCTAATGTTTTCCGTGCTTTATTTCGTCATTAACATCCCTGTCATCGTTTTGTCTTTTTTTGGCATTGGGAAACGTTATACTTTACTCACTCTTATCAACGTTTTGGAAACATCCATTTTTACCGAACTTTTAAATCCGGAAAAAGTGGAGGTCATCTATCAAATCGGCCAATATGTCAGTGCGCATGGCGGCCTTCTTGCCCGTGTTATTTTTGGTGGGGCTACAACGGGGCTAAGCACGGCAATCGCCTTCAAAGGGGATTTGTCTACGGGCGGAATCGATGTCATCGCATATTGGATCGCTTTAAAGAAAAGAACGGCAGTCGGCAAATATTCTGTGATTATGAATGGAATAACGCTCACTCTATTCACGATTTTCTCTTGCGCTTTAGACGGCTGGGGCCACACGGAAATCGTTGGTGAGCATCTAGCTCGTGCCGTCTTTTCCGTTGTCTATCTTTTCGTAACCGCTCTCGTCGTGGATAGAATTCACACGAGAAACAAGAAAGTAAAAGTTCAAATCGTAACCAACGAGGAGGATCTGGGTCAGTTCATCATTTCTCATCTTCCTCATGCTGCGACCATGATTAAAGGGAAAGGCGTATATTCCAATGCCGATCGCTATATCTTCGATATTGTTATTTCTTCTTACGAATTGAACTCTGCTGTCAAACTCATCAAGCAAGAGGACCCAAATGCTTTCATCGAAGTGCTTCCGCTTGAGCAAGTTGTAGGGCGTTTTTACATGCGTCCAATTAAATAAGAACTCCTCAAGCAAAATCAATACAATAAAAAAGCCCTAGGCGATTGTCTAGGGCTTGCTTTTTAACGAACGTAAACGATACGGTGTTCTTTTCTCGGGAGCTTTTCTTTTTGAGGAAGGGCGGCATATCCAAGGATGACGTTTCCGACACCTTGCCATTCATTCGGATCGAAACCATTTTCGGATAAGAGTTTTCTTCCGAATTCTCTCTCGACCTCTTCTTTCGCACGATGAATCCAGCAAGCGCCAACCCCCAATGAAGAAGCGGCATTAAGCATGTTTCCAATCATCAAAGAGCCATCATAAACGCCCGTAGGTCCCTTGGCGATAACAAGAACGACAATCGGAGCGTTATAGAAAGGATGGATACCCTCTCTTCCTAAGATGCGAGCATTTTCTTCTTCTAACTCATCACGAATCTTTTTGTTTGTGATGACAATGGCCGCAGCATTTTGCTGCCCAAGCCCACTAGGTGCAAATAAGCCTGCTTCAAGTATTTCCTGAAGAACATCCTCAGGAATCATCTTGTCGGTATAAGCCTTGCAAGAGCATCTCGTCTCCATTGTTTTAATTGACTCATTCATTTTGAGAACCTCCTTAGTCATTTTATACAAAAATGATTCTCATCGAAACTAATCATACACCCTGTGGAGAAATGTTTTAGATGGAAAAAGAGATTTTCGATTCCGATTTCTTTAACAAATTCAAAAAAGCGAAGGACTTCCCAATCTATGCACTCATTTTCCATAAGCCCTTAGGAAGATGAGCACTCATAAAACATATTGCGAGAGCATTCACTCTCTAGTCGCCAACAGAAGTAGAAGTTCTTTTTCAGCAGAAAATGAATTTGGCTTTTTATATTTGCAAAATCTATAGAATTCTATATTTTTTGCATATTGTTAGTTCTCAATTTACGTGAAACATTTAAGAAGCCTTGGGCGTTTCTTCCTTGTTCCATTAGCAAAAACATTATAAGGCCAGACGCCTTTTCCTTCGCCCTGACGCGAACCCCCTAGAGGGTTTGGGAAGGGGAGCTATGGGCTACCGTTTTTGTTTCACGTCATTTGAAATAGAACAACGACATAGTCGGTCACCCGAAAAACTAAAGTACAAGTAATGAACATGTTTAGGGTTCTTTGCGAAAGCGTTTCGTTTCTGATTTTAACTCCGATTGATTCGCTTTCGGCGAGAGCTCAGAACAAAGACTTGAGTTCGACCCCCTGGCCTTTCTTTTATATCATCGATTTTCTTAATGCCCTTCTTTTTCTCACTAGCGAGTTGACGTTGTCGAAGGGCGCCCTTCGACATCCTTTGGCTGAAGCGGTTGAACGAGATTTCCCTTTTGGAAAAAGATATCTCGCTATGCTGCGTTCCTTTCGCCTTCGGCCTTGTCGTCGTGGTGCTTGTAGGCTTCCTTGAAATGGGTGTCCTTGATCGCCTCTTCCCCGCCTTCGCGGTATTCTCCATCCAATCCCCGATGAGCTATTGGGCAAGGACAAGTGCAGGGCATCCCTGAGATCCGCAAAGAAGGGATACATACCCTCATTCAGGGAATCTTTTGATGGCTTCATCACGTCCTTCACCAAGGAATACAACGACTACAAAAAGAGGAAGAAGCCCAACGCCGTGTTCAGAGACGACAAAGATATCGAGCTTTACGAGGAGCTAAGAAAGATGCCTATATCGACTTACGGGAGATTAGACGACACGATCGATCAGTTCAATAAAGAAAACAAGCCCAAATCAAAGAAGTAGCCGTGGGCAATGGTGCTGGGTATCCCAGCATCAAACGGAAGGTTTGAAATCGAGGGGTGAGGCAGTTTTGCCTCACCTCTCCTTTACCTGTTTGACTTTTTCG
>ERZ808240.2304-NODE-2304-length-21278-cov-5.230128_pt1 | contig 21278 bp, 27 predicted proteins | sample MGYA00521084_ERZ808240 | MGnify/ENA primary metagenome ERZ808240 (study PRJEB31516, sample SAMN03275571) | gut metagenome | biome: mammalia-associated habitat; material: feces | host: Papio cynocephalus | place: Kenya | collected 2012-08-06 ...
CGCATGGCGCAGACCTTGAAGAGCTTGCGCGTCTGCGGCTCGATGCCCTTGGCCGCGTCGATGACCATGACGGCGCTGTCCGCCGCCATGAGCGTGCGGTAGGTGTCCTCGGAGAAGTCCTGATGGCCGGGGGTGTCGAGAATGTTGATGCAGTAGCCGTTATATTCAAACTGGAGCACGGACGACGTGATGGAAATGCCGCGCTGCTTTTCCAGCTCCATCCAGTCAGAGACCGCATGGCGCGCCGCCGCCTTGCCCTTTACCGAACCGGCGAGCTGGATCGCCCCTCCGTAGAGAAGGAGCTTTTCCGTCAATGTCGTTTTGCCCGCGTCCGGGTGAGAGATGATCGCAAACGTCCGCCGCCGCGAGATCTCCCGCTGTAAGTCACTCATGTTGTTTCATCCTTCCGGTAAATTTTTAAAATGAAAAATCTACCGTCTTTTTAATCCTTCATACCCAATTCTTCCTTCAAAAAAGTATTAACATTTATTTTTACCATATTTATGATGAAAAAGCAATGCGCGCATTCCGTCTTTGCGGAGAAATTGGAAAAAGCCCTTGACTCTCCCATTATGGGAGGCATTATGATAGCTTTGAGCTCAAGAGAAAAAGCCGGAGGTACCTTCCATGCTGAAGATCGGAGACTTTTCAAAACTGTCCAGAGTCAGCGTCCGCATGCTGCGCCACTATGACGAGATCGGGCTCTTAAAGCCCGCCGAGATCGACCGCTTCACCGATTACCGGTATTACCGGGAAGATCAGCTCCCGGCCATGTGCCGGATCACGGCGTTCAAGGACATGGGGTTTTCCCTTGCCGATATCGTGAAGATCCTTGAGATCTACGACGACCGCGAGGCGCTGGAGGGCTATTTTTCGGTCCGGCAGCGCGAGCTGGAGGAGCTCTCGCGCGATACGGCGCGCAAGCTGGCGCTTCTGGACGCAGCCAGAGAACGGCTGAGAAAGGAACAGACCATGAGCTATGATATCACGCTGAAAACGATCCCCGAACGCTACGCCGCCACCGTGCAGATGACGATCCCCCGCTACGAGGACGAGGGGATGGTGTGGAGCACGCTGGTGGGCGAGACCTGCCGGATGCATCTCACGGAGGCCGACCCGTGTCTCTGCGCCGTGACGTTCCTCGACGGCGAATACAAGGAGACGGACGTCGAGGTCCTCGCCTGGAAGACGGTAAAGGGGAGCTATCCCGACACGGAGCACGTCAAATTCCGCACGCTGCCGGAGGTCACCGTGGCGAGCTGCACCTACCGCGGCAGCTACGCGCTGATCACCGACGTGTACGCCGCCATGATCCCGTGGATCAAGGCGAACGGCTTCGAGACCGCCGGGCCGATGTTCAACATCTACCATGTGAGTCCCCACGATACAAAAAACCCCGACGAGTTCGTCACCGAAGTCTGCTACCCCATCAAGAAAAAGTAAACCGCACGCAAAAAGATCCCCCGCGCAGCCGCTTGTCGGCTGTGCGGGGGATCGCCCGTTTTATTCTCTTATTGCAGTTCGCTGTACGGCGTATAATCGAGCGCCGCATAGTGCTCCGTGTGGGAATCGATGATGGCTTGACATGTCGCCTCATCGGACGGCGTGTCGTTGGAAACGTCGTAGTCCGTGTCGTAGGTCATGTACCACGCGCCGGATTCGCTCGTCACGCCCTGCATGAGAGCAAGCTCTCCGTTCTGGAGCGCATAGTAAAACCACACGCTGCTCGCCGCGCCGCTCGATCCCTCGTTCGCAATGAGCCAGGCGTTTTCGTCCGCGAGATATTCCACATAATACTTATCTCTCGCGTGGCTCTGCGCGAGCATCGCCGGTGCGCCGTCCTTGACCGTCCAGATCTCCAGCACCACGGGGTCAGTATCCGCGCCCGAGATCGCGCCGATCACCATCTCCGGCGAGCCGTCGCCGTCAAGGTCGGGGAAAAATACGCCGACGTTCGCGCGGGCGTCGCCCTCATAGTAATATGAGGCAAGCTCACTCATGCCGTTTTCAAAATACCGTCCCTCCGGCCACTGCTCGGAGAGCGCCGCGGCGTAGCGGTCCAGCTGCGCAGCATAGAGCGTTTTCCCCTCCTCAGCCAGGTTCACGATGCCGGGCGAATTATCCGTCGGCTCCGCCGCTGCAGTCGTCTCGGGCGTTGCGGTCGGTTCTGCGGTGGTCGTCGGCTCCGGCGTCGCGGTGGGCGCCGGGTCAGGGACGGACGCGCCGCAGGCTGTCAGCAGCAGAGAGACTGCCAGCACGAAAATACTGATCCATTTCATCTTCTTGTTCATTGTATAACCTCCTGCGTCCCGGTTTTCGGAGCCGCAGGATAGGAGACGCGCCCGGTCAGAAAAAGGTTCAGCGGTTATTTCAAAATTTCCTGATACGACGCCCATGCCCATGCGCGCTCATCCACGGCAGTCTTTCCCTCGCGCAGCGCCGTGGTCTCCCGCAGGCAGAGTGGCACGGCGGCGGTCAGAAATTCCTCCGCGATGGCTTTGGTGAAGTACACGCACTCGCCCGACGGGGGCGGCGTCGTGAAGTCCGCGTGCAGCTCGGCGAGAAATTCCGGCAGTTTGAAGTCAGAAACGGCGCAGAGCGGTTCGGCGGAAAAGTTTTCCGGCGCTGTGAGATCGTTGCGCAGTGCGTATTTCTCAATGGCCCACGTATTCAAAATGCGGTAATCGGCATAGAGCCGCTCGATCTTTTCCAGCGAGTCCGTTTTCCAGCCGTGATCAAGGTAAAATACCTTGCGGAACACGATGTCCTGCACAAGATGGAGATAGTACCCGAAATAGAGCGGATCGTCCATTTTGTCCGCGAAGCGCGCGCGGAAGTCGCTGAGCGCCATCATCGTCTTCGTTCCGCCGTCGATCTCCGTGCGGAAATGCGCGCTCACGCGCGCTCCGGCGTCCGGCAAGATCGCGCCGAGACGAAAACGCTTTTCGTCCGCCACGGGATGCTCGTCCAGAATGAGCTTCGCCGCGGCGAGATGAAGGATACGGGATGCCATGGTCTTTCCTCCTGTATGCGAAAAAGACGGGACGCCGCCCGAAAGCGCATCCCGTCTTTTTCCCAAAAATTACTTGAGGCCGTACTTCTTGTTGAACTTGTCCACGCGGCCGCTGGTATCGACCAGCTTCTGCTTGCCGGTGTAGAAGGGGTGGCACTTCGAGCAGATCTCGACGGTGATGTCCTTCTTGGTGGAAGCGGTCTCGATGACCTCGCCGCAGGCGCAGCGGATGGTCGTGCGCTGGTAATTGGGATGGATTCCTTCTTTCATGTCGTTCACCTCATGTTGGGCTGCCCTGAGGCCGAATGCTCGGAGATACAAGGCGCAACGCAAATTATAGCAAATGGTGCCGTGCAATGCAAGCATTTTTTGCATTCCGGAAAAAAGCCGTTTCTCCCCGCGAAAATCATAGAAAAAGACTAAGATTTTCCGGCGATGGATATTGAAAAAAAATGTTCCATCCGGCGGATATTATGGTATAATCGCAATATGTGACAATATGGCGGAGAATTCCCCGTCTCCGCCGGCAGTAAGGAAAAGCAAACCAAAGGAAGAAAGGAAAGAAGCTATGTTTCCTATCGTAAGCAAGCGGCCCCTGAATGAGGCCGGCACGGTCCTTGAGTATGTCATCAAGGCCCCGCTGGTCGCCAAGAAGTGTCTGCCTGGTCAGTTCATCGTCCTGCGTCTGGACGAGCATGGCGAGCGCGTTCCTCTGACGATCGCGGATTACGACCGCGAAGCGGGCACCGTCACCATCATGGTGCAGCCCGTCGGTCAGACGACCCGTATGCTCGAGCTCATGGAGCCGGGCGACTGCCTCGCCGACTTTGTCGGTCCCATGGGCAAGCCCACCCAGATCGGCGGACAGAAGCGCGTCTGCGTCGTCGGCGGCGGCGTCGGCTGCGCCATCGGCTACCCCGTGTGCAAGGGCTTCTATGAAGCCGGCATCGAGGTCGATATGGTCGCCGGTTTCCGTTCCAAGGACATCGTGATCCTGGAAGACGAGATGCGCGCCCACTCCACCAACCTCTACATCTGCACCGACGACGGCAGCTACGGCGAGAAGTGCTTCGGCAACGCCAAGCTGGAAGAGCTCATCAAGTCCGGCCGCGAGTATGACGAAGTGTTCATCATCGGGCCGCTGAAAATGATGAAGTTCACCGCTCTCACCACCAAGCCCTACGGCATCAAGACCATCTGCTCTCTCTGCCCGATCATGATCGACGCCTCCGGCATGTGCGGCGGCTGCCGTCTGACCGTCGGCGGCGAGACCAAGTTTGCCTGCGTGGACGGCCCCGAGTTTGACGGCCACCAGGTCGATTGGGACGAGCTGATCGCCCGCAACTCCTTCTACGCCGACGAAGAGGCTGCCGCGAAGGAACATATCTGCCGCATCACCGGAGGTGTAAGACATGGCTAATATGAGTATGACGAAGAACCCCATCCCGGAGCAGGAGCCTCTGGTACGCAACAAGAACTTTGACGAGGTCGCTCTCGGCTACACCGAGGAGATCGCCATCGACGAGGCCAAGCGCTGCCTCAACTGCCGTCAGCATCCCTGCGTCAACGGCTGCCCGGTGAACGTCCGCATTCCGGAGTTCATCGCCAAGGTCGCCGAGGGCGAGTTTGAAGAAGCCTACAAGATCATCACCTCCACCAACAGCCTGCCCGCCGTCTGCGGCCGTGTCTGCCCGCAGGAGCATCAGTGCGAGGGCAAGTGCGTCCGCGGCATCAAGGGCGAGAGCGTCGGCATCGGCCGTCTCGAGCGCTTCGTCGCCGACTGGCACGCCGCCCACGCCGATCCCAACGCGAAGGTCGAAAAGCCCGTTTCCAACGGCCACCGTGTCGCCGTCGTCGGTTCCGGCCCTGCCGGTCTGACCTGCGCTGGCGACCTCGCCCGCATGGGCTATGAAGTCACCGTGTACGAGCTGTTCCACAAGGCCGGCGGCGTTCTGGTGTACGGCATCCCCGAGTTCCGTCTGCCCAAGGCGATCGTGGCGCGCGAAGTCGCCGCGCTCGAAGAGATGGGCGTTAAGATCGTGACCGACGCCGTCATCGGCCGCGCGATCTCCATCGACGAGCTGCTCACCGAGGAAGGCTTTGAGGCCGTGTTCCTCGGCTCCGGCGCGGGTCTGCCCCGCTTCCTCGGCATTCCGGGCGAGAACCTGCTCGGCGTTTACTCCGCCAACGAGTTCCTGACCCGTATCAACCTTATGAAGGCTTACCGCGAAGATTACGACACGCCGATCAAGCACCACAAGTGCGTCGCCGTCGTCGGTGCCGGCAACGTCGCCATGGACGCCGCCCGCTGCGCGAAGCGTCTCGGCGCGGAGCATGTCTACGTCGTCTACCGCCGCGGCATGGAAGAGGTCCCCGCCCGTAAGGAAGAGGTCCACCACGCCCAGGAGGAAGAGGTCGAGTTCAAGCTGCTCACCAACCCGGTGCGCGTCATCGGTGACGAGAAGGGCTATGTGACCGGCATCGAGTGCATCAAGATGGAGCTTGGCGAGCCCGATGAGAAGGGCCGCCGCCGTCCGATGCCTGTTGAGGGTTCCAACTTCGTGCTCGAAGTGGATGCCATGATCGACGCTCTCGGCACCAGCCCCAACCCGCTGCTCCGCATGACCACCCCCGGTCTGGAAGCGGACAAGCACGGCTGCCTGATCGCCGACGAGAAGGGCAAGACCACCCACGAGGGCGTGTTCGCCGGCGGCGACGCCGTCACGGGCGCTGCCACCGTTATCCTCGCCATGGGCGCCGGCAAGACCGCCGCCAACGCCATTGACGAGTACATCAAGAACAAGAACGCCTGAGTTCTTACATACGAAAATCCGGTTTGGGAAATCCCAAACCGGATTTTCTTATGGACTTTTTGCCAACAATCTGCTATTGTTAATGTGTAAATTGTCCAAAAGGAGTGAGGCGTCATGCGTCAGAATAAAGGTTGGAGAACAGAAAACTTATCTATGATCTAAAAGGAGAATCAATCGATTTATGCTGAACAAAGAGGGATTCAATGCATGGGCGGACGGGTACGACCGCAGCACCGCCCGCTCCGACGCGAACGGGAGCTATCCGTTCGCCGGGTATAATGAAATTTTGACGGAGATCCGCCGCCGCGTGCTCTCTTGCGGCGCAGAAGACGTGCTCGATATCGGCTTCGGCACAGGTGTGCTGACCGCGATGCTCTATGAGCACGGCTGCCGGATATATGGGCAGGACTTTTCCGAGAAGATGATCGCGCTCGCGCAGGAAAAGATGCCGGAGGCCACGCTCGTCTGCGGCGACTTTACGCAGGGCCTCGCCAGTGCGCTGACGCAGCACCGGTACGACGCCATCATTGCCACCTATTCTCTGCACCACCTGACCGATGCGGGAAAGGTCACGTTTATCCAAAGCCTTCTCCCGCTGCTGCGCGAGGGCGGCGCGATCTACATCGGCGACGTTGCCTTCGAAACACGCGCAGAGCTGGAGGCGTGCCGGGCGCAGGCCGGAGACCGCTGGGACAACGACGAGATCTATTTCGTCTATAACGAGCTCAAAGAGGCTTTTCCCGCCATGACGTTTGACCGGCTCTCCCCCTGCGCCGGGATACTGTCGCTGCGGAAGTGACGGCATAATGAAAAATCCGGTTCGGTGTTTCCGAGCCGGATTTTTGTATACTTTGCAGTCAAAATCTGCTATTATCTTTTTATACACTGAAAAGTTGTGAGGAGGGTCACGATGAAGGGATTCAAGGAAGCTGACTATAAAGTTTTCGAGATGTTTGAAAAGCAATGGGCGCTCGTCACGGCGGGATCGGCCGAGAGCTTCAACAGCTGCACGGTCGGCTGGGGCAGTCTCGGCACGATATGGCGGCGGAGCACAGTGACGGTATACGTCCATCCCGCGCGGTATACCAGCGAGTTTCTCACGAAGAGCGATACCTTTACCGTGAGCTTCTTCCCCGAAGAATATCGGAGCGCGCTTGCCTACATGGGTTCGCACTCCGGGCGCGACGGCGATAAGGCCGCCGCATCCGGTCTTACCCCGATATCCATGGGCGGCAGCGTTTCCTATGCCGAGGCGGAACTGACGTTTCTCTGCAAAAAGCTCTATCAGCATTCCTTTGCCGCGGAGAATCTCTCGCCGGAGATCCGCGAATACTACGCCGCCGGCGCGCGTTCTTTCCCGGACTTTCAAGGCGGCTGGCAGCCGCACCTTGTATTCGTCGGAGAGATCATCGGCGTGGAAGACAAGCGCAGAAGAAAAAAGTTCTCGTGATCGGCTGCCCCGGGTCGGGAAAGAGCATGTTTGCCCGGCGGCTGCGGGATACGACGGGGCTGCCGCTCTATCCTCTCGATCTTCTCTGGCACAGGCCGGACAGAACGACCGTTTCCGAAGAGGAATTTGACGCGGCGCTTGCCGAAATACTCCGAAAAGACCACTGGATCATCGACGGGAACTTCAGCCGGACGCTGGAGCGGCGGCTGGCGGAATGTGACACGGTGTACCTCTTCGATCTGCCGGTCAAAGACTGCATCGCGGGCGTGGAAGCGCGCATCGGCACGAAGCGCGAGGATATGCCGTGGGTCGAGACGGAGTTCGACCCGGAATTCCGCGAGTTTATCACGCATTTTTCCGAGACCCGGCTTCCCAACATCTATGCGCTGCTGGAAAAGCACAGGGATAAAGCGCTCACCGTATTTCATTCCCGCGCCGAGTGCGAAGCCTATGGAATTCCGGCGGCGGAAGCCTGACGAGCATACCTATGGAGGACCGATATGAACGAAACAAACCGAACCGACCGGTTCGCCCCGCTGTTCGCAGAGCTTGACCGGCGGCTCGCCGGAGAAGCCCCCGTTCGTCTCGCTATCGAGGGCGGGAGTTCGAGCGGCAAAACGACGCTCGGCAACATTCTCGCCGAACGGTACGACTGCACCGTATTCCACATGGACGACTTCTTTCTCCGTCCCGAGCAGCGCACCGCCGCGCGTTTTGCCGAGCCCGGCGGGAATGTGGACCGGGAGCGCTTCCTTGCCGAGACGCTGCTCCCGCTCCGGCGCGGCGAAAAGGTTTTCTACCGGCGGTTCGACTGCGCTTCCATGCAGCTGCAAAACGCCGTAGAGACCATGCCGAAAAAGCTCGTTGTTACCGAGGGGGCATACTCCATGCACCCGGAGCTTGCGCCGTATTACGATCTTTCCGTTTTTCTGGACATCTCCCCGGAGTTGCAGCGCGAGCGCATTTCCCGCCGCAACACGCCGGAGAAGGCAAAACGTTTTTTTGCCGAATGGATCCCGATGGAGCAGGCGTACTTCGCCGCGTTCGATATCCCGGCGCGGTGCACGCTGCGCATTACCATAGCTTAAGAAAGGAACAGAAACTGCTATGACCGGGAGGAACGGTATGGAACGTCTTTTTGAGCACACGCGCAACACCCGCCCGATTCTGGAAAACAGTCTCCGCTTTATCCGGAGCGATGTCCCCGCGCAGGCATCGGTGGCGGAAAGGGAGCGGCTCATCGCCTATGATATCACCACGATCGTCGATCTCCGCACCGCGGCGGAGCGTGCGGAAACGCCTTGTCCGCTCGCGGACGACGCGCGGTTCACCTATCTCTGCTGCCCCGTCACCGTGGGAAACGCCGTGCCCGAAGCGGCGGACGACGTGTCCCGGCTCTATATCGCCATGGTGGACGGCGCGCTGCGCCGCACGATCGATACGATCTGGAACGCGAAAACCAACGTGCTCTATTTCTGCGCCGCCGGAAAGGACCGGACGGGCGTCGTGTCGGCGATCCTCCTTTACAAATCGGGCATGAGCCGCGAATATATCGTCGCGGATTTTATGAAGACCGCTTCGACTCTGGAAGCGTATCTCGCGCAGTTTGCCAGCGAGCACCCCGGCATCCGGCTCGACGTCATCACGCCGCACGAGCGGTATATGGAGGAATTTCTCGCGTGGCTGTCAACACAGGAAATATAACGCACAGGCAACAGCACGTTGCTTGCTTGTATCGGAGTCTTCGGGTATACTTCCCTCCAGAGGTGATCGGAATACGGAAACAAAAGATGTGATATTGCAGCTTCGGAACCGGGAAAATCTGTCGCAGGAGGAGCTTGCGGAAAAGCTCTTCGTGACGCGGCAGGCGGTGTCACGCTGGGAGAACGGCGAAACGCTCCCCAACACGGAAACGCTCAAGCGCCTGTCAGCGCTCTTTGACGTCTCCATCAACACGCTTCTCGGCTCGCCGCGCCGGAACATCTGCCAGTGCTGCGGCATGCCGCTTGAAGACGAAATAACCAGCCATGAGCCGGACGGCTCGTTTAATGAGGAATACTGCAAATGGTGTTACTCCGGCGGCAAGTTCAAGTATGAGAGCGCCGAGCAGCTCATTGATTTCTGCGTGGAGCATATGGCGACGGAAGCGTGGCCCGCGGAGCAGGTCCGCGCGCACATGGAAGCCGTTGTGCCGCAGCTCAAGCGCTGGAAGCACGAATAAAAGAATTATAACAAAAAAGCGTATGGCAGCGGCCATACGCTTTTTTGTTATTCGTTATTCCTTCTCCGCCGGGGACTCCGCTGCTTTCTTTTTCATTTTTCCGAATGCAACGAAGCAGAAAACCAATTCTAAGAGAACAAACGGTGCGTAGATAAACATAAATACAATGGAAACAGCATACAGAATTCCCGCTACCAATGCACCCCAATGCGCTTTGAGTGCCCATCCGAGCCAATTGAAAACCACCGCTATGCCAACGCATACTGCGTGCGGTGTCACTAGCGCCGCTGCAATTCCGGCGCCCACAGCCTCCGCCCATTCAGAAGAGGCAATACCACCTGTAAAGTGAACGATCAAATATATCATGTACAGCGTTCCGAGAATTGCCGACGACAACAGCAGCTTGCTTTTTTTCATTTTTCTCTCCTTCTCACGGCTTCAGCGTCACGACTTCATTGAAAGCATCATTTGCGTTCCAGTCGTTGGCATCGCAAGCGCGGAGATTCATTTCGATGTCCTCCACGGTTTCAATGCCGTTTTCCTCAAATACGCTGTTGCTCCACGACATGGAAGTAAAGCACACTTTTTCGCCGCCAAGCGAACAGGCCCAGAACGGATCTGCCATAAAGCCGTTTACAGACACATCATCCGCGGCAAACATCAATTCCTTATCGGTCTTATTCACAAGGTATACATTTACCGTATAACCCCAGATACTATCTTCGGAGAATCCGGTCACGATCACGCTGACAGAGTCATTATCCGCAAGGACGATGTCCTGCGGCTGCGCAGTACGAACATAGTGCTTTACATTTTGTTCACCATCCCGCTGCTATTGTTGTGGCAAAAAATGGATCCGCTTCAATTCCGTTTACAGCAGCCGTCTGCACCGCAAACATATAATTCTTATCTGCCGAACGGTTTTCAAAATACACTTTAACCGTATAGCCCCAGCTGTTATCCGGGTCGATGTCGGTGATCTTAATCACGCACTCTTCGTTATCAACCACCGTGATTTCGTCAAATTTCATCGGTGCTTCCGTCGGTTTTAAAGTCGGCTCCGATTTTCTTTCCGCTTCTTTTTTGTTATCTGTCATTGTCTCTGCCGTTTCCTCATCAACAACGGAACTCTCTGCCGCACTTCCACCGCACGCCGCAAGAAAATCGCTCGCTACAAGTACAACCGCAAGCAGCTGTATCCTCTTTTTTCTCATTTTTCCTCATCCGCCTTTTTTGAATTAACTACATGCACATAATAAAGCCTACGTAGTTTATTATAAAATATCACGATAGTCCACATATAATTTAAGCTGTATTTAATTATATAGGCGGGTTATTTATGGATTACTACGCGATCGGTCAAAGAATACGCAAATTTCGGAAGGCGCACCGGCTTTCTCAGGATGAGCTTGCCGAGCGGATCGGCATTTCCGTGACACACATGAGTCACATTGAAACCGGCAACACCAAGCTGAGTTTGCCTGTGTTGGTCGATATTGCCGGGGTACTCAGTGTTCATACAGATGATCTGCTGTTTGAGACAGCGTCTGCCGAACGGAGCGTCGCTATGGACGCTATTGTCCAAACGCTCAACGGCTGCTCGGCGCAGCAGCTCCGAATTCTGGAGGATATTTTGGAAGCAGCAAGGCTGTCCCTTGAACAACATCTATAACTAAAACCGACAGAAAAGCGGCATCCGGGATTGTACCGGATGCCGCTTTTCTGTCAGTCTTTATTCTGTTTTCGATTTTATCTCTGCCGGAGGCTCAGCTTCGGCTGCGGCTTCCGCCGTTTCGGTCTCTGCCGGGGCTATATCCGTTTTGGGCAGAGGTTCGGTTTTACCGTCGGGCAGCGTTTCCGCCGCTTCCGCGGGATCAAGCTCGATCACGGGCGCCTGTCCCGCGAGGAACTCGGCGTGTGCTTTTCCGTGCGCCACTGCCACGGTGGTGAAAAGGCCGGAAATGCCGTCCAGCAGGAAGCCGAGCGCCGCGGCGAACAGGAGCGTATCGTTCTTTTCAAAGGGATCTACAAGCAGCAGCACGCCCGCCGCGCAGATGCACACGCCCAGCACGAGAGCCGCCGTCCAGCCGCCGGTACCGCAACTTTTGATGTCCAGCCCGTGCTTGCAGTCCATAAAGCCGTGGTAAAGCAGCACGACGCCCATCACGATGACCGTAAGACGCATGATCTGCTCCGCAAGGCTCTGCGTGAGCAGGATCCAGACGCCTGCCACCGCAGCGATAATACCGGAGATGAGCAGCAGTTTTCGCAGCAGGCCGACGCGCTCCCCGGTAAGGTACGAGGCGATCTGCAGTATGCCCGAGAGGATCATCACCGCGCCGAAGCCGTAGCTGATCCATTTCATGGCGGTCGCCGTCCAAATCAGCATGGCAACGCCGAGGGCCAGACAGAGAATGCTCACGCCGAACGCGGCAAATGCAAAATGACGGAAAAATCGTTTCATGGCGTCTCCTTTCAAATGACCGAATAGATCGTGGAAACAAGCTCGTACCGCAGCGGATAATGCGTCATGGTGCCGAGAGCGGAAGCGTCGCTCCTTTTCATCAGCAGCACGTCGGCCTCGCCCGCGGCAGCCGCGGCAGCGAGGACGGACGCATCCCCGGCATAAACCTCGGCAATGTATCCGGTCGCAGTCTCAAACGCCGGGAGCCACGCGGCGAGAATGCCGCTTTCCAGAAGCTCCGTATCCGCCGCAACATGCACATGGCGCGTCTCGTCCGTCGCCGCGGGGATCTCTTCGGAATTGCGCTCTGCAACAGGAACCGTATACATCGGCGTATCCAGCCCGTCGGGGACGAAGCTCTCCGCCGTGTCCTTTCCGGCGGAACGAAGCCAACGGCTGAGCGCCTTTGCCCCGTCGCTCTTTCCCTCGCAAAGGACATACACGGTCTCCTCCCCCGCGGCAAAGCGCGGCGCGGCGGGCGGCTCCGGCGTGGGTTCTTCCGTCGGCTCCGGGGTCGGCTCATCCGCTGCCTCCGGCGCAGTGGTCGCCGGCGTGGTAGGCTCGGCGGAAGGCTCCGCTGTATCCGGCGCTTTGGGGCCGCACGCCGTCAGCAGCAGACACGCCGCGAGAAAAAACGGCACAACAAATTTTTTCATGGTTTGTTCTCCTTTTCGCAGCCGCCGGGACAGCTGCCGCAGTCTCCGCCGCAGCCGCGCTTCCGGTTTTTCCAGCCGCGCTTCACGGCGATCACCGCCCACACGGCGACGCCGAGCACAATAACGATATCCCCTATGGACATACGATGCCTTTCATTTTACTAAATAAGCAGTGCGATCTGGTAGACCGCCGCGCCGAGTCCCCAGGCGAGCACGCACTGAAACACTACGACGCCGAACGTTTTCCACGCCGAGTCAAGCTCCCTCCGGATCGCCGCGACCGCCGCCACGCAGGGCGTATACAGCAGCGTGAACACCAGAAACGCCGCCGCGCTGCGCACGGAGAAGAGCGCAGATAGCGCCACGCCGCCGGTGAGAACGCCAAGCGTGCTGACCACGGCCTCTTTTGCCATAAAGCCCGCAATGAGCGAGGTGCATACGCGCCAGTCGGCAAAGCCGAGCGGTGCAAAGAGCGGCGCGAGAAGTCCGCCGAGCACGGCGAGAAGACTCTGCGAATTGTCCGAAACGGGGTTGATGCGCGTGTCGAACGTCTGCAGAAACCAGATCACAAGGCTCGCAACGAAAATGACGGTAAAGGCGCGGTGAAGAAAATCCTTCGCCTTATCCCACATAAGCTGGAGCGTTGTACGCACCGAGGGCATACGGTAGTTCGGCAGCTCCATCACGAACGGGATGGGGTTGCCGCGAAAGAGCGTTTTCCCGAACACGAGCGCCGCCAGAACGCCGATAAGGATGCCGAAAAGATACAGACCGCCCATGGCGAGCGCCTTATACTTGGGGAAAAACGCCGCGACGAACACGGAATAGATGGGGATCTTGGCGCTGCAGCTCATAAACGGCGTGAGCAGCACGGTCATGCGGCGGTCACGCTCGCTCGTGAGCGTCCGCGTTGCCATGACCGCCGGAACGGTGCAGCCGAAGCCGATGAGCATCGGCACAACGCTCTTTCCGGAAAGGCCGATGCGGCGCAGGAGCTTGTCCATCACGAACGCAACACGCGCCATATACCCGGTGTCCTCCAGCATGGAGAGGAAGAAGAACAGCACTACAATGACGGGCAGGAAGCTCACCACATTGCCGACGCCGCCGAACAGTCCGTCAATAACAAGCGAGTGTACGACCGGATTGATGCCGTAAGCCGTGAGCGCTGCGTCTACCACCCCTGCCAGCGCGTCGATTCCCATGGCAAGCAGGTCAGACAAAAATGCGCCGATCACCTCAAACGTGAGATAAAATACCAGCAGCATGATGCCGACAAAGATCGGCAGAGCAAATATGCGGTGGGTAAGAACGTTATCGATGGCGCGCGAACGCTTCCGCTCGCGGCTCTCCTCGGGTTTTTTCACCGTTTCAGCACAGACCGACTCGATAAACGAATAGCGCATGTCGGCAATGGCAGCGTTGCGGTCGAGCCCCGTTTCGCGCTCCATCTCCACGATGCTGTGCTCGCACAGCTCCAGCTCGTTTTCGTCGAGCGCGAGACGCGCGACAATATCATCGTTGCCCTCGATCACGTTCATGGCCGCCCAGCGGGCGCTCATACGGGCACGCTCGGCGTGGTCTTCCACCACGTGCGTCACGGCATGGATGCAGCGGTGGACCGGCCCCGGCGGGCAGAAGTCATATACCTCCGGCTTGCGCCCGGCGGCTGCCGTGCGGCAGGCGAGCTCCGTCAGATCGGCGATGCCCTCGCCCTTTGCCGCGCTGATCGGCACGACCGGGATGCCGAGCAGCTCCGAGAGCTTCACGGTATCGACCGTGCCGCCGTTGGCGCGCACCTCGTCCATCATATTCAATGCAAGCACCATCGGCACCTGCATCTCGATCATCTGCAGCGTGAGATAAAGGTTGCGCTCAATGTTCGTGGCGTCCACGATGTTGATGATGCCGTCGGGCCGGCCGTCAAGAATAAAATCGCGCGTTACGATCTCTTCGGCAGAATAGGGCCGCAGCGAATAGATGCCCGGCAGATCAACGACCTCGTCGCCCTTCGTGTTGCGGATGGTGCCGCTTTTGCTGTCCACCGTGACGCCGGGGAAATTGCCGACGTGCTGATTGCTGCCGGTGAGCTGATTGAAAAGCGTTGTTTTGCCGCAGTTCTGGTTTCCGGCAAGAGCAAATTTCATGCGAGCTCCACCTCCACCTTGGCGGCATCCTCCAGCCGCAGCGAAAGCGTATACCCGCGCAGAAACACCTCCACGGGGTCCCCCATCGGCGCAATGCGCGTTACGGTAATGTGTGTTTTGGGAATGACCCCCATATCAAGAAGCCGGAGACGGAGAGCCCCCTCACCTCCGACGCTTCGGATGATCCCCGACTGTCCCACATGCAGTTTATCCAACGTCATCTCTTTTTCTCCCATTATATACTGTATTCTCTATTTTACGGCATTATCGCCAAAAATCAATATCCAATCTGCCGGTTTTGTCCCGCCTTACACTTTTGCCGAAAACGTATATTGATTTCCGTTTCCAGTTCTGCTAATATAATACACAAGATATGGCGATATCCATATTATATGTGATGGAGGTTTCATCATGTGCGCACAAGCTCTGCCGGAAGGCATTTACCGCGAGGAGATCATTTTCACGCCGGAGGAAACGGACGGCTTTGGTCGCGTCCGGTCCGACGCGCTTGCCCACCGGTTTCAGGAGATCGCCGCGGTACACCATGCCTTACTCGGCGTCGGGCAGGAGCTCGCCGTGACGAAGGGCTGCTTCTGGGCGCTCGCGCGCACGGAGATGCGCATTTCCCGGCTGCCCGCCGTGGGTGAGCGCGTGTTTCTCGACACCTGGGTCGGGCGGCAGTCGCATGGGTTGTTCTGGCGGCACTACCGGATCGTCGGCGAGGACGGCGCGGCGCTGCTCTACGCCGTTTCGATCTGGGTCATCATGGATATCGAGAGCCGCGCGCTCACTAAGGACCATGCCTGGGCGGTCGTTTCGCGCACGACCGTTGAGGGTGAGCTGCCCGCGGCGTTCAAGCCCATCCCCTTCCCCTGCGCGCTGCCAGAGCACAGCTCCCGCCGCGTGACCGACGCCGAGACCGACGGCAACGGTCATCTTAACAACTGTCTGTATCTTCGCTGGGGGCAGGATCTGCTGCCGGAAGAGTTTTTGCGCACACACAAGCTGCGCAGTGTCTGGATCGAATACCGGAAAGAACTGCCGCGCGGCACAGAATCGGAGTTGACGTATTCGCTCAGCGGGAGTACTCTGTATGTGCGGGGAACCGCAGAAAACAAAGAACGATTTTTGCTGAGGATGGAATATGATGAAACGGTTTGAAAGCGATTATCTGGAAGGCGCGCATCCCGATGTGCTCCGGGCGCTGATCGAAACGAACGGCGAGCAGACCCCCGGCTACGGAGAGGATCCCCACTGCGAGGCCGCCCGCGCCCTGCTGCGCGAGCGCTGCACTCTGCCGGAGGGCGAGATACAGTTCCTCGTCGGCGGCACGCAGGTCAACCGTACCGTGATCGCCTCGATCCTGCGCCCCCATCAGGGCGTTGTTGCGGCGGACACCGGCCACATCGCCGCGCACGAGACCGGCGCGATCGAAAACTCCGGCCACAAGGTGCTGACCGTGCCGAACACGGACGGCAAGATCGCCGCCGCGCAGGTCGAGGAGCTCTGCCGCGCGCACTATGCGGACGCGAGCTTTGAGCACACGGTGCAGCCGGGCATGGTCTATATATCGAACCCCACGGAATTCGGCACCGTATACACCCGCGGCGAGCTGGAAGCGCTCCACGCCGTGTGCAAGGCGCGCCATCTCCCGCTCTTTATCGACGGCGCGCGTCTCGGCGCCGCGCTCTACAGCCCGGTGTGCGACTATACGCTCGCGGACATGGCGCATATGTGCGACGTGTTCACGATCGGCGGCACGAAGATGGGCCTTCTCTTCGGCGAGGCGGCAGTGTTCTCCGCGCCGGAGCTTGCCAAGGATTTCCGCTACTTCGTCAAGCAGAACGGCGGCATGCTGGCCAAGGGCCGTCTGCTCGGCGTGCAGTTTTATGCAGCCTTCAAGGACGGGCTGTATGACCGCATCGGCGCGGAGGAGGTACGTCTTGCGGTTCGTCTGCGTGACGGATTCCGTGCCCGCGGCTGGACCTTCCTGGTGGAGTCTCCCTCCAACCAGCAGTTCCCCATTCTGCCGGACGCGCTCATCGAACGGCTCAAACCGGAGTTTTCGTGCAGCCATACGCAGTCCTTCCCCAACGGCACGAGCGCCGTGCGCTTCTGCACGAGCTGGGCGACGACCGACGCCGACATCGACGCGCTGCTCGACGCCGTTCCCATCAACGCCTGAACCAATACATAACCATTGCCAAAGCTGCCCCGCCCGGATCAATTTTCCGGGCGGGGCAGCTGTCAGCGGGAAAGGTTGCGCGATAGTTGGTAGCGCAACCGGCAACGAGATGTTATATTGGCGGCGAAAAGGAGGTTATTATATGCGATTTTCCATTCTTATGACCGTCATGTCGCTTCTGATCCTTGCCATAGGCGTCTATGTGCTCATACTGCTCATCCGTGCACTGCGAAAGTACATTCGCTCCGAGCCGGTGCGGAAAGAGAAGGCGGCGAGCGCCAGATCGCTCGGCGAGGTATTAAAGCGGCATCGAACGGAGTGCAAAATGACGCAGGAGTTCGTGGCGGAGACGCTGAGCGTCAGCCGGCAGGCGGTCTCCAAGTGGGAGAGCGGCGCATCCGATCCAAGCACGGCGAACCTCATCGCGCTTGCAAAGCTCTTCGGCACAACGCCGGAGGAGCTGCTGAAAGAAATTCAGTAACAACAAAAGAGCGTCCCCTTTCGCACAGCTTTGCCGCGTGTGGGGACGCTCTTTTCTCTTTTTTATGCGGTAATATTCCTTCCCTTGCGCATTTCGCGCCGATAAAATGGGATAAGCAGCGCCGTGGCGCCGATCCACGCGAGCGGCGAAGAGAAGCACACGCCCGTATAGCCAAGCACACGGGAAAGACCGAGCGCGCCGCCGATACGCATCACGAGCTCGACAACGCACGCGAGGAACGGTGCGGTGCTGTTGCCCATGCTCTGCACCGTGGAGCGATAGATGACGAGAAGCCCGAGCACGACGTAAAACGGCGCGACGGCAGTGAGATACCCGCCGGCATAGGAGATGATCTCCTCGGTCGGCGCGTCGATGAAGAGCGAGACGACCGAGCGCCGCGCGAGCAGCATTATTGCGCACATAAGGATATTGACACTCTCGAGCTGGATGAGTGAGGCGTGGACGCCCTCACGGATGCGGTCGAAGCGGTGCGCCCCATAGTTCTGCGCGACATAGCCCGAAATGGCGATCTGGTACGCCGTATTGACGAGCACCGAGAGCTGATCGACCTTCGTCGCGGCGGTATAGCCCGCCACTGCCGTCTTGCCGAGCGAGTTGACGCACGCCTGCACGACGAGTTGCCCGATGCACATCACGGACATCTGAAAGCCCATGAGAAACCCGACGCGCAGATGGCGCGCCGCGGCGATCTTACTCCCCGTGAAGTCTCCCCGGCGCGTGCGGAGCACCGGGTATTTCCGCAGCCCGACGATCGTGCAGAGGACCGCCGAGAGAAGCTGGCTGAGTACTGTCGCCCATGCCGCGCCCGCAACGCCCATACGGAACGGGACGATAAAGAGAACGTCCAGCCCGATGTTGAGCAGCGACGAGAGGACGAGGAAGATGAGCGGCGTGCGGCTGTCGCCGAGCGCACGGAGCATATAGGAAATGATATTATAAAAAACCGTCGCGCCGGTGCCGAGCAGTATCACGAAGAGATAGGCATAGGCGTCGGCAAAAATATCCTCCGGCGTCTGCATCCAGCCGAGCACCGGCCGGGTGAGCAGGCACACGACCGGCGTGAGCAGCAGCGTAAACGCCGCCGAGAGCGTCCACGACACCGCGGCGCTCCGGCGCATACCGGTCTCATCCCGTGCGCCGCAGCACTGGCCCAGGCAGATGCCGAAGCCGCCGGTCAGTCCCTGCACGAAGCAGAGGACGAAATAGCTGATGATGCCTGTGGAGCCGACGGCGGCGAGCGCGTCCGCGCCGAGCGTTTTGCCGACAATAACCGTGTCGGCGAGCGTATAGAAAAGCTGGAAGAGGTTCCCGCCGAGCACCGGCAGCGCATACCGCAGCAGCACGCCGAACGGACGGCCTTCCGTCAACTGTCTTTCCATGCAGAAAACTCCTTTTGATTTTCGCGCGGATACTATACTCCACGCCGCCAAAAATGAAAAGCGGCAAAATCCACAAGGATGCAAAACCGGCCTTCGCCGCATTTATGCGGGAAAGCCGGTTTTGCATTTATTATTATAATATATGTAAACGCCCTGTGGCGGTCGCTGTTGGTCTGCCGCTTTCGGCTCCGCCGCGGTGGACAGTTACCTCTTAAACACAGTGCCGGGTCATTCGCGCTTTCCCGTGCCGTGGAGCATGGCTGCATAATACCGGCCGCACCTGAAACCGAGTCGAAAAATCCGGCGAACAAATTGTGAATCCGTGGGAAGAAAAACTTTTTTGACCGGGAATTTTTCAGGCGCATTTCAGCTTGGGATATGATATTATACCCATCAAGGGAGGGATCTCTATGCGCATTCTCATTGCCGAGGACGAGGTGAGCATTGCGAAAGCATTGCAGCTCATGCTCGAAAAGAATAAATACTCCGTGGACGTTGTCCACAATGGAACGGACGCGCTCGACTATATCTGCGCAGGCGAGTACGACGCGCTCGTGCTCGATATTATGATGCCCGGCATGGACGGCATTTCGGTGCTGACGGAAGTGCGGCGGTGCGGCATAACGACGCCGGCGCTCTTTCTCACGGCCAAGAGCGAGGTAGAGGACCGCATCGCGGGGCTGGACGCCGGCGCAGACGACTATCTGCCCAAGCCCTTCGCGGCGGGCGAATTTCTCGCGCGGGTGCGCGCGCTCGTGCGCCGCAGCAGTGCCTATGCGCCCGATGTGCTCTCCTTCGGCGGCACGACGCTCGACGCGAGCGCCTACATTCTCCGCGCCGCTGGGGGCGAGGTGCGCCTGAACAACAAGGAATTTCAACTCATGGAACTGTTTCTGCGCCACCCGCACCAGATCTTCTCCGCCGAACGGATCATGGACAAGATCTGGGGGTTCGACAGCGACGCGGAGATCGACGTTGTATGGACGTACATCGGCTTTCTGCGCAAAAAGCTGCGGGAGATCGGCTCGAACGTAGAGATTAAAACCATCCGCGGTGCGGGATACACGCTGGAGGAGACGTCATGCTGAAGAAAATGCAGCGCCGCTTTATCGGCGCGGCAATGGCGGCGTTCACCGCCGTGATCCTTGTGCTGTTCTGCGTCGTGAACGCCGGGAACTACCGGAGCGTCGCCGCGCAGCAGGACGATACGCTGTCGCAGTTGCTTGCCCAGAGTGAGCGCAGCGCGCCGAATGACAACGAAACATCGCCGGAGAAGCCCGACGCGGAGACCGGCACTTCGCTCCCGGACGGCGTTCCGGTCCCCCGTATCGACGGCGGGAAGAACTTCTCGCCGGAGGTGCCGTATATGTTCCGATACTTCTCCGTACGATACGATGCCGGCGGCACGCTCGCGCAGGTCGATCAGGATTTTATCGCGTCCATCTCGCGTGCTGACGCAGAGGAATACGCCGCCGACGTGCTCGCACTTGGGCAAACACACGGGTATTATAAGGGCTACCGATATCTCGTTGCCATCTCTGATAGCGGCACGAGCGTCATTTTTCTCAATTCCGAACGCGAGCTGCATGCGATCCGCGCACTCTTCTGGATCACCGCCGCGGTAGCGGGCGGGTGTCTGGTCATAGTATTTCTGCTGGTGCTGCTTTTTTCGCGGCGCGCCATTGCGCCGTATATGCGCAATCTTGCCATGCAGAAGCAGTTTATCACGAATGCCAGCCACGAGCTGAAAACGCCGCTGACCGCCATTTCGACGAGCGCAGACGTGCTCGCCATGGAGTATGAGAACGACGAATGGGTGAAAAATATTCAGTCGCAGTCCGTCCGGCTCTCGCGGCTCATCTCCGATCTTGTGACGCTCTCGCGGCTGGATGAGGAAAACCCGTTCCCGGAGCGGGCGGAATTTTCGCTCAGCGACGCCGTGTGGGAGACCGCCGAACCGTTCACCGCGCTCGCCCGCTCCCGCGGCCGGAGCTATTCCCAGAACATTGAGGACGGTCTCACCATGACGGGCGACCGTGCCGCAGTGCAGCAGATGGTGTCCATCCTGCTGGATAATGCCAACAAGTACACGCCCGAGGGCGGCAGCATTTCTCTTTCGGCCCGCCGCGCCGGGCAGAAAAACGAGATCAGCGTTTCCAATACCTGCGAGGGCGCGGAGAGCATCGACGTAACGCGGCTCTTCGACCGGTTTTACCGCGCAGACGAATCGCATTCGACGCGCATCGGTGGCACTGGCATCGGTCTTTCGATCGCACGCGCCACTGCCGAGGCGCACGGCGGCACGATCGAGGCCGGCGTGAGCGGCGATACTATCACATTCCGGGTAAAAATATAATAGCGCAAAGCCCGCCGCACGATTCCGTGCGGCGGGCTCAGCCTGTCAAAGAAGCTCGCCAAACGGCGAGTATTTTGGTATAATGAGGGGGA